>Ga0351881_1001_pt2 | contig 125593 bp, 123 predicted proteins | sample BONcelFGM3001E15_FD_206769 | JGI IMG/M metagenome (GOLD analysis project Ga0351881, IMG submission 206769) | Enriched cells from coal bed in the Powder River Basin, Montana, United States - BONCAT cells FGM rep3 HSBNCT.FGM.300.1.E15 ...
GAACGATACGGTCAGGAGGATGCCGGGCAGGACGCCGGCCATGAACAGTTTGCCGATGGACTGCTCGGTCATGATGCCGTAGATGATGAAGATCGTGCTGGGCGGAATGAGTATGCCCAGGCCGCCACCGGCGGCCACCACGCCCGTGGCCAGTGCGGGATCGTAGTGGTACTTTTTCATTTGCGGCAATGCCACGGCGGCCATCGTCGCCGCGGTGGCGCTCGTGGAGCCGCAGATGGCGGAAAAGCCCGCGCAGGCCCCGATGGTTGCGATGGCCAGACCGCCGGGGAGATGACCCATAAACTTGTGGGCGGTGTTGAAGAGACGGCCGCTCATGCCGGAATGGTGGGCCACCTGACCCATCAGGACAAACAGGGGAATGACGGTCAGATTGTAAGAGCTGAAAACAGAGAAAAAATCACGGGCGATCAGATTCAGGGAGGCGTCCCAGGAAACGAGCAGGCCGAAGCCGGCAAAACCCACGATGGCCATGACAAACCCCACCGGGATTTTAAGAAATATGAGCGCCACGAGCGCAACAAAACTCAGCAACCCCGTCATGGTCGGCGTCATGGTCCCAGACCTCTGCGCAGGGATCGGATAGCGTCGAGCAGAAGCGCCAGTGTCAGCAGGGTGCAGCCGGCGGCAATGCCGAAGAGAAAAGGATGCAGGGGCATCTGCAGCGTCAGCGAAACCTCGCCGCTTCTGCGCAGGTCGAGGCCATAGACCAGGCTTTGCCATGCGATCAGCGCAAAGAGGAACGCGCCGAGCAGATTTCCACCGGCATCGATCATGAATTGCACCCTCGGGGGGAACCTCTCGAAAATGAATTCAACGGCCACATGCCCGCGCTGCATAGAGGTATAGGCCAGTGAAAAGGAGACAATGAGGGCGCCGATCAACCCGACCATTTCGTAGGCGCCCGGGATGGGTGCACCGATCAGCCGCAGGGCCACATCGGCGCAGGACAGCAGCATCATGACGACAACGGCCAAGCATGCGATATAATTAAACCAGGTACCCGCCTTCTGGACGGACCGTTCCAATCGAACCATAGTCGTTTATTCCTGCCAAGGGCCCCTTCTATTTATACAGTTTCCCATATTTATGGATCAGGCTCTCAACTTCCTCGACGGCTTTGCTTCCGGGAAGCCCCCTGGCGTCCGTCGTCTTGATATAGTCCTGAATGATCGGACTGACCGCTTTTTTCCAGCGGACCTCTTCCTCCTTGCCCAGGGGGATGATTTTGTTCCCAAGGCTCAGGCTGTACTTGCGGCCCTCCAAGTCCAGGTCGTCCCATCTTTGCCCATGAACATCGATCCACTGCCTGCTGACCTTCTCGAAAATGTCCTGAATATCTTTCGGCAGCGCGTTCCATTTTTTAAGGTTCATCACCACAAACATGGCCGTAGTGTAGCCGATTCCGGAGGCGTCGGTCGTAAATTTGACGACTTCCGCCTGCTTCCAGCCCTTGAGCGTTTCAATGGGTGTGAACGTTCCGCCGACGACGCCCCTTTGCAGGGCCTCATAGGTTCCCCCCTGAGGCATGGCCACCGGGACGGCGCCCAGCATTTCAACGACCTTGGCGCTCAGGCCGGTTGATCGAATCTTCAGGCCCTTGATGTCCTGCAAGGATTTGACCGGCTTAAGGGTATGCAGAAGTCCCGGTCCGTGGGCATGGATATAAAGAACCTTGACGCCGTCAAGTTCTTTGGGATTGAATTTTGCGAAGAAATCGTTGGCGACGCGTGTTGCCGTGCGCCCATTGGGATAACCCATTGGAAGGTCAAGAACTTCCATGATGGGGAAGCGTCCCCGCGTATAGGCAAAGCAGGACATGCCCAGATCGGAAATACCCTTGACGACACCGTCAAAGGTCTGGTCCGCCGGAGTCAGCGTCCCGCCGGAAAACACATTGATCTTGACCCGGCCGTTGGTCTGTTTTTCGATCTCCTTGGCCCATTCGAAAGCCGCTTTGCTCTGTCCGTGGGTTGGCGGGAAAAAAACACTGTAGCTCAGGTTGGTCGTCGAGGCCGTCGCACTCTCGGGCACGCCGGCTGCGATCCATGCGGTTGCCGCGATTAAGGCAATCAATGTCCAGATCGTTTTTTTCATTTTGGTCTCCTTGTGGTTATCGTTGTTTGCAAGCTGTCATGAATGCCATGGTACAAGCTCCTGCCCGCTTCCTTTTCACAAAAAGCGGACAGGCGTCAATAGGCGTACTTGGATGACAAAAAATAATAAAAATTGTCGATGATGTAAAACATGATATCGCCCCGCCCGGTGAATATTAAAATACTGGAAAAAAGATGGAATCAGAAAAGCCTGCTTACCCAGAAAGAAACGGGCAGCAGGCGTCAATACATATAGGAGGGACGATTGGCGTCGCGGCAGGATGTTCCGATTTTATGTTTAAGGGCAGTCATCTCACTCACGATTAAAAGTTACGATACCCGGGACGCTTATTTTATTTCATCCTGAGTGTCAAGTGAAATTTCAATCATTCAAGCGTTCTCTTTCGGCCTTGCATCTCCCTTGAGCCGTTCGAGCTCCTCCTTGTATTGCTCGGCTTTTGCGCGGACCAGTTCTATTTCTTCCCGGGCCTTGTCCAGCTTCACATCCTGCTGCCGCCGCTCTTCGCGCATCTTGTCCTGGATATCGTCATAGCCGACGTAAACAGCCAGAATGCCTCCCAGAACGAAGGCGAGCGGCAGGGCGCCCTTCAGAATGATCAGAAAGTCTTTCCACCAGGCCATGAGGCCGATCAAACCCAGAACCGTCGATACGGCGCCCGCAATAAGCAGTGACATGGCTTTTACCTCCTCGATCCGTTTTTCGGGCGACGCCGGGGAAGACGTGTGTTCTTCTTGCAAAATGCCTGAAACGAATAGAGAAGACCCCTCCGCCCGCTGATTCTTCCCTTTTCTATCATAATTGCGGTCATCGGGCAAGGTGAATGTATTCAACACCGGTAAATCGGCAGGCATGGCGCGAAAGATGCGGCAAAAAAGAAATAATGCTTGATAAATATGGATTCTTAAATTAGCATGCACGGTCTGAAAGATAAGGCCCACAAGGAGGATGTTGTTGAATGTTTGAGCCCGATTTCGACAAGGGGGGAGGGCTTCTCCCGGCGATCGTCCAGGATGACGACACGGGCGAAGTGCTCATGCTGGCTTATATGAATCGCGAGGCCTGGCTGAAAACGCTGGAGACCGGTAAGGCGACCTTCTGGAGCCGGTCCCGTAATGTCCTGTGGCTGAAGGGAGAGACGTCCGGTCATGTTCAAATCGTCCGGGAAGTGCGTATAGACTGTGATCACGATGCGATACTCATAAAAGCTCATCAGTTGGGAGGGGCCGCCTGCCATACCGGTTACCGCTCCTGCTTTTATCGAAGGCTGGTTAATGGCGTTCTTGAAGATACGGGCGTAAAAATTTTTGATCCGGAGGAAGTTTACAGGAAATGAACAAGCTGAAGCTGGGGATTCCCAAAGGCAGCCTGGAAGAGAACACGGTTGAACTTTTTAAAAGAGCCGGTTGGCGCATTACCTATGACAGCCGGAGTTACTTTCCGGATATCGATGACGAGGAGATTGCATGCAGCCTGGTCCGGGCTCAGGAGATGTCGCGATACGTGGAAGGCGGGACCCTGGACCTGGGGCTGACGGGAAGAGACTGGATCGTCGAAAATGACTCAACGGTTGTGACCGTGCAGGACCTCATCTATTCCAAGACCTCCACAAGAAAAGCGAGATGGGTGCTCGTGGTGCGGGAAGATTCGCCGATCCGATCCCTTGAGGACATGCAGGGCAAGCGCATATCCACGGAGCTGGTCCGTTTTACCAAGCGCTATTTCGAGGAAAGGAACATCGACGTACAGGTGGAATTTTCCTGGGGGGCCACAGAGGCGAAAGTCGTGGAGGGCCTCGTGGACGCCATCGTGGAGGTCACGGAAACCGGATCCACGATCAGGGCCAATAAGCTCAGAATCGTTCATGAATTAATGCAGACGAACACACAGATTATTGCCAATCCGTCTGCCTGGGAAGACCCCTGGAAGAGACAAAAGATCGAACAGATCAGAACGCTTTTGAATGGTTCGCTCCAGGCGCTTGGAAAGGTGGGCTTGAAGCTGAACGTGTCCAAAGAGAATCTCGGACGGGTTGTCCTGTTGCTTCCGTCTCTGAAAGCGCCGACCATATCCAATTTATTTTCCGAAGCCTGGTTTGCCGTCGAGACCATTGTCAGCGCCGGCATTGTCAGAGACCTGATTCCCCTGCTGAAGGAAGCGGGGGCGGAGGGGATTATCGAATATCCGCTTAACAAGGTGATCTGAAGGGGATCGATCCTATGAGCAGAGTCGCAAAAATTGACAGAAAAACGTCGGAAACAGAGGTATCCATCCAACTCGGCCTGGATGGATCCGGTAAAGCGGATGTTGTGACCACGATTCCATTTCTGGACCATATGCTGCATCTTTTCGCAAGGCACGGTTTTTTCGATCTGAGTGTTCAGGGCCGGGGGGATACGTCCGTGGACGATCACCATCTTGTGGAGGATCTGGGGATTTGCCTGGGAGCGGCCGTCAAGAAGGCTCTTGGAGGTAAGCAAGGCATCGCCCGTTACGGAGCGGCTTTGGTTCCCATGGATGAGACCCTGTGCAGCGCGGCGATCGATATCTCCGGCCGGCCTTATCTAATCTATCATGCCGCCCTCAGCGATGCAAAAATCGGCGCCTTCGATCCGGCCCTGATAAAGGAATTTTTTAAATCCTTTTCAGATCATAGTGGAATAACCTTGCATATCAACGTCCATTATGGGGATAATAATCATCACATTTCCGAAGCCATGTTCAAGGCCTTTGCGCGTGCGCTTCATCAAGCCGTAACCCTGCACGGTCGGATCGAGGGTGTCCTGTCAACCAAAGGGAGCCTGTAACTGTCGTGAAGCTGAGAAAGAGTCCGAATCCCCCTTCCAACATTCTCCCAGAAGTGCCGGATCCGTATCGAATCCTGCGTTTATGCGGTTTGTTTGTCATTTTCTACGCCATCATGGGTTGTTACAATGGGGGGGGGGCGGGAACCACGCTTCAGCAGGGCGGTAAACTCGTTTTTCAGCGCGTGGCCATCGCGCCCTTTCAACAAACCACACCGGAGCAAACGGACATCAATGCCGTCGATTGCAGTCGTTGCGTTTTCTTCACCCGGGCGGACGGACCGCCTGATGGGCCGGAAGCCATTGTGGAACAGATGTTTATCGACAAGCTCAATGCCGCTTATAAGGTCGATCTCATCCCCCCGGACCGAGTGGCCGGGATGTATGAGCGCTATGCGGGGGCTTTTGATAAAATGACGCCGCTGGCCCTGCTGAAGAAGGTCGGCGACGACCTCGAATCGGATGGGATTGTGTTTGGCTATGTCTATCGGTTTCGCGAGCGCCAGGGTACGCCCTATGCCGCGTCGAAGCCCGCTTCCGTGGCTTTTGAGCTCTATCTTTTCCGGATCAGCGACAGCGCCCTGATCTGGAAAGGCCGTTTTGAAAAGACGCAAACCTCTCTGATGGAAAACGTTTTTCAGGCGTCCACCTTTCTGAAGGGCGGCGGCAGGTGGGTGACGGTCAGGGAATTGTCCCAGGAGGGGATGGACGATGTCATGAAAACCTTTCCTGCCCTGCCGAAATAATTCCATCCGGAGCCCTTTGAAAAGTGGCGTCGCCGCGCAGGCCGTCGAGCCTTCGGAATTTCGTGGCGGGGATTCCTGTTTTTTTGTTTGGAGCATGTCGTGATTGTCATACCGGCGATTGATTTGAAAGACGGCAAGTGCGTCCGACTGGCGCAAGGCGATTTCCGGCGGGTCACCGTCTATTCCGAAGATCCGGTGGAGATGGCAGAGCAATGGCGGATGCAGGGAGCCCAGCGGCTTCATGTCGTCGATCTGGACGGCTCGCTGGCCGGATCGCCGCGGAACAGGTCGGTGATCCTGGAGATGGTCAAGGCCGTGCCGATACCGGTCGAACTGGGCGGGGGCATCCGGGATATGGAAACGGTGGCCTTTTATCTCGGGCACGGTGTACGGTGGGTTATCCTCGGTACCGCCGCGCTCAGGAATGAGGCTTTTGTCCGCGACGCCTGCCGGCGATTCAGCGGGCGGATCATTGTCGGGATCGATGCACGGGAAGGCCTGGTTGCGGTTCAGGGATGGACGGAAAAGACGTCCGAAACCGCCGTGGAGATCGTCCGGCGTTATGAAGACCTTGGCCTGGCGGCCGTTGTCTACACGGATATTCATCGGGATGGTATGGAGACCGGCGTCAACATCGAAGCGACCCGCATGCTTGCAGAAGCGACAAATATTCCCGTCATCGCCTCCGGCGGCGTGGCCGGAATGGCCGACATTGAACGGGTGCTTGATCTCGAGCCCGCAGGGGTCATGGGGGTCATTGCGGGCAAAGCTCTCTATTCCGGGTCGCTGAGTCTGGAAGCGGCAATCGAAAAGACGAGGAGGTAGAGGTAGAGGAACTTCTTCCGGGGAGGTATGTGTTATGGACAGCTGTATTTTCTGCAAGATCGTGAACGGCGAGATCCCGAGCTCAAAAGTTTATGAAACAGATCAGGTTCTGGCCTTTGATGATATCCATCCGATGGCGCCCGTGCACGTGATCGTGGTGCCGAAGACCCATATCCCGACGCTGCTGGATCTGTCCGCTGAAAGTTTGCGGGACTGGGATGCCCTGATGGGAGCGGTCCAGGAGGTTGCAAGAATCAAGCATATCGACCGGGAAGGCTTCCGGACGGTTATTAACTGCAATGAGCAGGGGGGGCAGGTGATTTTTCATCTTCACCTCCATGTGCTGGGCGGCAAAAAACTCAGGGATGCGTTGGACTGATTTTCCGGATTTCCTGTTGACAAACGGACGAAGCGTCCTATCATAAAGAACGTCAAAGACAAGCAAAGGTGACGCCATGACATTTAAAACAAAGATCGATCAGGATATGCTGGTTGCGGCCAAGGCAAAGGATAAAGCCGCTCTTTCCGCCTTGCGTCTGATCAAGGCGGCCTTGCACAATCGGGAAATCGACTTGAAGCGGGAATTGGAGGATGCTGAATTTATTCAGGTTCTGTCCGGCATGGTCAAACAGCGCAGGGATTCGATTGAGCAGTTTGCCAAAGGAGGACGGACGGATCTTGTGGAGAAGGAAGAGGCGGACCTGAAGATCATTCAGGCCTTTATGCCGCAGCCGTTGTCTCAGGAAGAGGTGCTTCTGGAGATACGGAAGGCCGTCGATGAAACAGGCGCCTTGAGCGTCAGGGATATGGGGAAGGTCATGAAGGCCCTGATGCCGAAACTGACCGGCCGGGTTGACGGGAAGCTGCTGAGTGAAAAGGTCAAGGCGGTACTGTCTGGTTAACAAGGAACGATCCATAAAACAAGAGCTTGTCGTTTCGTCGAGCCGATCCGCAAGGGGAGGGCGCGATTGAAGGGTTACATACCGGATATCAAGGTCGAGGAGATTAAAAATCGCGTCAGCATTGTTGATCTGGTTTCGGAATATGTGACGCTGAAAAAGACGGGTCGGAATTTTGTCGGTCTTTGCCCTTTTCATCAGGAGAAAACGCCCTCTTTTACCGTTACGCCCGACCGTCAGATGTTTTACTGTTTCGGTTGCGGCGAGGGGGGTGGGGTTTTCACCTTTCTGATGAAAATCAGTCAGATGACCTATCCGGAGGCCGTCCGTCACCTCGCGAAGAAAACCGGGGTCGTCATTCCGGAGCGGGTTTCCCCGAAGGAGAGACAGGAGGCCGGCTATCGGGAGCAGCTGGTCCGGATCAACGAAATGGCGGCCGGCCATTATATCAAAAACCTCCATTCGCCTGCCGGAAAAGAAACGGTGGCCTATCTCCGGCAGCGGGGCATCCGGGAAGAAACCATCAAGGCGTTTCGGCTCGGTTTTGCCCTGAACGACTGGCGAGGCCTGCGGGACTTTTTCGAAAAGGAAAAGCTGTCGTTGGCAAACGCCGAAAAGGCAGGGCTCCTCGTTGCGGGGAAGGAGGGCCAGACCTACGACCGCTTCCGCAGCCGCCTGATGTTTCCCATCGAAGATCTCAGCGGCCGCATCATTGCCTTCGGAGGAAGGATCATCGGCGCCGGCGAGCCCAAGTATCTGAACTCTCCCGAGTCCGACGTTTATGTCAAGGGGCGGAACCTCTATGGGCTCAACCGGGCCAGGGAAGCTATTCGCCGGCAGGGATGCGTCGTCGTGGTGGAAGGGTATTTTGACCTGATGGCGCTATGGAATGCAGGGATCACCCATGTCGTTGCCACACTGGGGACTGCCCTGACGAAAGAACAGACGGCGCTCATCGGCCGTTATACGCAAGATGTCGTGGCCCTTTTCGATCCCGACGAAGCGGGCCAAAAGGCGTTGGCGAGGAGTCTGGAGCTTTTTCTCGCAGGGAATCTGAACGCCCGCGCCCTCGTGCTTCCGGAGGGCCTTGATCCGGATGATTACGTCCGGGCGCATGGCGGAGGGCGTCTGCTGGAATTGATGGAGGGCGCCCCCTCCATGGTGGATTATTATATCGACCATGTTCTCGGAGATCAGGGTGGTTTTGAAAAAGATCGGGACTCCCTGCGAAGGGCCGTTGCTTTTATCAAGCCGATTGAAAACGCCATTGAACGGAACCTGTTCATCAAGCGCGTATCGGAAAAACTTGGCATTGACCAGGAGCTTTTAAAAAAAGAAATTTCCCCCGCCCTGAAAGCCTTTCCAGGCGCCGGTGCAACCGGGGGAGGTCGCGGAAATGAGATCGACAGACTGGAACTGGATCTGATCCATCTTTTGCTCTCCCATCCGGAAAAAATCGCACGGGTGGCCCGGACAAAGGGGTTGGATCATTTTATAAACCCTGAACTGAAACATTTGGGCGAGACGCTTGAAAGGGCTGTGGCCGGCGTACAGCCTTTGGATGCGGTTGAACTGGTCAGTGGCTTGAAGCCGGGGCCGATCCGGGAGGGCCTCATGATAAAACTCATGACGGAGCACCCCCCGGAAGAAGAGAAAATACTGGATCGCCTGATGGACGATGTTCTGCGGCAGATCAGGCGGCGCTGGTATAAGGAGAAGCATAAGGTGCTGAAAATGGACATACTCAGGGCACAGGAAGCGGGAGATGCCGATCGGTGCAACCGGCTTCTGGTGGAGAAGGAACGGCTGTTGCGAGAGGAAAAAGTTCTAGCGAATAGATATCATTAGGCGATGACAAGACAGATCATGCCGGGAGACAACGATTATGGCGAAAGAAATACCGACAGAGGATTTTAAGAAGCTGATATCCCTTGGGGAAGAAAAGGGGTTTTTGACCTATGATGATGTCAATGACCTGTTGCCGTCGGACATCATTTCTTCCGATCAGATTGACGATATCATCATGCTTTTCGGTGAGAAGAATATCGATATCATCGATACGGACAAGGGTGAGAAACTCATTGTCAAAAAGCCTGCCGATGACCTGTCCGGCGCCAAGGAGGAGGACATCCTGGGGCTGGCGCCGCTTGTCGGAAAGACCGGTGATCCGGTCAAAATGTATCTGCGTGAAATGGGACTCGTTTCGCTGTTGAGCCGGGAGGGAGAGGTTGAAATTGCCAAGAAGATCGAAGAAGGCCTGAAGGAAAGCATGGATGCGGTGTTCGGCTCCAATGTCTGCATCAAGGATGTCGTCGATATCGGACTCCGGTTAAGAAATGAGGAGCTGCGCGTCAAGAATGTCGTGGACAATCTGGAAGATGAAGATGGATATGTTGAAGAGGATCTTCATCGGGAACGGGTGCTGAAACTGATAGACAAGGTTACGGCCCTGGACAGGAAGAACGATATTTTGCGCCTGAAACTCAAAACAAAGGGCCTGCTCGATTTTCAGAAGGAAAGCATTCGCGGTGAATTGGACGAAAATACCAAGCGCATTATCCGGCTGTGCCGGAAAGTGAAATTCAGCAAGAGGCAGATAGACCGGATGGTCGCCGTTCTCAAAGGCTATCTGCTTGAGATTGATCAGATAGAGAGGGAGGTTCAAGCCTGCAAGGACAAGACGGGCCTTTCCCTGACGCAGATGGAAAAGGCATGGATCAGCATTAGGAAATCGGCGGCGGAGGAAAAACGCCTGACACGCAGATTGAACATCAGCGGCGAGACGTTGAGGAGCTGCGAGACGACCATCAAGGAGGCCAACCGCAAGATCAAAAAAATTTCTCAGGATGTCTGCATGTCGCCGTCCGCTGTGAAGAAAATGGTTGCCTCCATCGAATACGGAGAGGCCAAGGCGGAGATCGCCAAGAGAAAACTGGTCGAGGCCAATCTGCGTCTGGTTGTCAGTATTGCAAAAAAATATACGAACCGCGGCCTGCAGTTCCTGGACCTCATCCAGGAGGGAAACATCGGTTTGATGAAGGCCGTCGATAAATTCGAATACCAGCGGGGCTATAAATTTTCCACTTATGCCACCTGGTGGATCAGGCAGGCCATTACGCGCGCGATCGCCGATCAGGCAAGGACCATCCGAATACCCGTCCATATGATCGAAACCATTAACAAACTGATCCGGACTTCGCGCTACCTCGTTCAGGAATTGGGACGGGAGCCGACGCCGGAGGAAATAGCCAATAAAATGGAGTATCCCCTGGAAAAGGTCCGGAAAGTGTTGAAGATCGCAAAGGAACCCATTTCCTTGGAGACGCCGATCGGGGAAGAGGAAGACAGCCACCTGGGTGACTTTATCGAGGACAAGAAGATCATTTCCCCTTCGGAGGCAACGATCAGTATGGATCTGGCGGAGCAGACAAGGAAGATCTTGTCCACCCTGACGCCCAGGGAGGAAAAGGTTTTGCGGATGCGCTTCGGTATCAGTGAACGGACCGATTACGCTCCGGAAAGAAGGCAGGAGGCGTTGGAGATGTTAAAGGACCCTCTGCGGTCTTCCGACGCGAACACGGTGAGAAAACTGAGGAATCCTTCCCGAAGAAAGGTCATGAAACCCGGATTGAAATGAGAAAATGCACGGAAGTCGAAGGCCTCATGAGAAATTGGCGGTGCAGGGGGGCTTTTGTCAGAAAGCCGTCAATTAGGATGTTGACAAGAAGCGGCGCTCGGTGTAGCAACAATGCCTGACAATGGATCATGTGTTTCAGCCATGTGCGGGCCCATAGCTCAATTGGTAGAGCCACCGGCTCATAACCGGTCGGTCCCTGGTTCGAACCCAGGTGGGCCCATTATAAATTTGAGTAAATATGGACGGATCGGGAAGGGCAGGGACGGCGTTGGTGTCGGTTCAGCGAATGAAGGCAAACGAAGAGACGGCAAATTCGGGAAGCTCCGACTTCCTCTCAAAAAATGCACCTGTCGAAAGGTGCATTTTTTTTTGCATTGATGTTCATCAAGGAGGTTGCGTTTGGAAACACCGCTTAATCTGATCATTGCGTTACAAAAAATAGACACAGAGATCGCCAGAATCAGCCACCGAAAGAAAATGTTGCCGGCGGAGCTGGAAAAGCTGGAGCAATCCTTTCAGGTTTTTTACGCCGACTTCGAGAAGGATCAAAATGCCCTGGAGGAATTGAATAAAACCCATAAGGACAGGGAAGAGAAATTCAAACGGGGAATGGACGGCCTCAAGAAAGCAAGGGAGCGGCTGTCCGAGGTCAAGACGAACAAGGAATACCAGGCGATGCTCAAGGAAATCGAAGTCACCGAATCAAAAAACAGCAGCATCGAGGACGAGATTCTCGTCATCATGGACAAGCTTGAACAGGCGAGGAAGCGGGTGATGGAGAGAGAAAAGGAACTCGATGAATGCCGGCGTGATTACGAGTTCAAAAAGAAAGCGATCGAGGGGGAATTGACCGTCATGGATGCGGACATCGCCGCTTATCTGGGCAAGCAATCCCTCCTGAGAGGACAAATCGATCCGGGTCTGCTGAAGAAATATGAAACGATTAAGTCCAGGAGTCATGGATTGGCCGTGGTGGTCGCCTGGAAGGAGATTTGCACGGGGTGCCACATGAATATCCCGCCGCAGCTTTATATCGAATTGCAGAAAGACGTCGATCTCGAGTATTGTCCGCATTGCAACCGGATCATTTACTGGGAGGATCAAAACAAGAAAGACCGGCAGCCTGAAAATAAATGATGGGGTCCTGGACAGGTTGTGATATGCATGAGAAAGGATAAAGGTGTCGGAGCAGATCAGATGATCGCTGGTCCGGATGAATCCGGGCGGGAGGAAAGTCCGAGCTCCGCAGGGCAGGATGGTCGCTAACGGCGACTGGGGGCGACTCCAAGGAAAGTGCCACAGAAAATATACCGCCCGCCTTGTGCGGGTAAGGGTGAAAAGGCGAGGCAAGAGCTCACCGCTTCTCTGGCGACAGGGAAGGCACGGCAAACCCCATCCGGAGCAAGACCGAATAGGAGAACATTGAAGGGTGGCCCGCCCGACGTTCTCGGGTTGTGTCGCTTGAGGCCGCAGGCAACTGCGGCCCCAGAGGAATGATCATCGCCGCCTTCCGGGCGACTGAAGGGCGGAACAGAACTCGGCTTACGATCTGGTTCGGCACCTCATGAAAAAGCGTTCATCGCCCTCATATGGGCGGTGAACGCTTTTTTGCTCGGTGCCCCCCTTCGAGCGGGGTTCAGGATTTATTAAGCGCCTTCTCCGTTTCCAGAATGTCCACGGTGGTTTTGATGACCGTATCCGAATTGAGGGACATGCTGTCGATGCCGCATTCAACGAGAAACTGGGCGAATTCAGGGTAATCGCTGGGCGCCTGACCGCAGATGCCGATCTTCTTGCCCATCTCATTTGATTTGGTGATGGCAATCCGGATCAGATCCATCACGGCCTTGTTTCGCTCATCGAAGATATGGGCCACTTCCGCGGAATCCCGGTCCAGGCCGAGCGTCAACTGGGTCAGATCGTTGGACCCGATGGAAAAACCGTCGAAAATCTTGCCAAAATCTTCTATCAAGATGACATTGCTCGGTATTTCAACCATCATATAGATTTCGAGGCCGTTTTCGCCCTGCACAAGCCCCCCGTCCTTCATGACCTTAATGACTTTTTCTCCCTCCTCCACGGTCCGGCAGAAGGGGATCATCAGTTTCACATTGGTCAGTCCCATCTCGTTTCTGACTTTTTTCATGGCTTCGCATTCCAGGGCAAAGGCGGCGCGGTATTTCTCATCGTAATAACGCGATGCCCCGCGGAATCCGATCATCGGATTTTCCTCGTGGGGTTCAAAGAAAGACCCGCCGATCAGATTGGCGTACTCGTTACTCTTGAAGTCGCTCATGCGGACGATGACGTCATTCGGCCAGAAGGCCGCCCCGATTTTCGCCACCCCCTGGGCGAGTTTGTCCACGAAGAAGTCCCCCCGGTCAGGGTAGCCTTTGGTCATGGTTTCGATTTTGCTGCGGACCGCCTGGTCCGTGACCTTCTCGAACTGGATCAGGGCCATGGGATGAATGCTGATGTACTGGTTGATGATAAATTCGAGCCGCGCCAGCCCGACGCCGTCGTTGGGGATCGCGGCCAGCGTGAAGGCGTTTTCGGGATTTCCCAAATTCATCATGATCCGGGTCCGGGGACGGGCCAGATTTTTGGCGTTGATCCGCTGGACCTCAAATTTCAGAAGGCCTTCATAGACCTTGCCGATTTCTCCCTCCGCGCAGGATACCGTTGCATGGGTCACGCCCAGCAAGGCCTTCGTCCCGTTCCCGGTTCCGACAATACACGGCACGCCCAGTTCCCGGCTCACAATGGCGGCATGGCAGGTCCGTCCCCCTTTGTTGGTGACGATGGCCGAGGCGATCTTCATGATCGGCTCCCAGTCGGGGTCGGTCATGTCGGTGACGAGCACCTCCCCTTTCTTGAAGTTCTTGATTTCTTCAACGGATTTGATCACCTGGACGGGTCCGGACCCGATTCTTGCGCCCACGCTGGTTCCGGTGACCAGGGGTTCCCTGGATTCGAGCAGAACGTACGTTTCAAGGACATTGACGTCCTTCTGCGACTGCACCGTCTCCGGCCTGGCCTGCAGGATGAACAGGTCGCCGGTCCGGCCGTCCTTGCCCCATTCGATGTCCATGGGCTTGAAATAACCGGCCTCGGCGGAATAGTGATCTTCGATGATCGTCGTCCAGCGGGCCAGTTGGAGAATTTCATCGTCGGTCAGGCAGAAGCGTTCGCAATCCTCCTGGGGAACCGGAACGATTTCAGTCGCGTCTCCGCCCTTGCCCGCGGCGTAGATCATCTTGATTTCTTTGGCGCCCAGCTTCTTCTGGATGATCGGTCGATGTCCGGTCTTCAGGGTGGGTTTGAAGACGTAAAATTCGTCGGGATTGACGGACCCCTGGACCACCGTCTCGCCCAGTCCGTAGGCCGCCGTGATCAGGATGGCGTCCTTGAAGCCGGACTCCGTGTCGATCGAAAAGATGACCCCGGAGGTTGCCAGATCCGACCGGACCATTTTCTGCACCCCGATGGACAGGGCGATCGACAGATGGTCGAACCCTTTGTCAAATCGGTAGGATATGGCCCGGTCTGTAAACAGGGAGGCGAAACACTTCTTGCAGGCTTCGAGCAGGGCTTCATTGCCGGTCACATTCAGATAGGTTTCCTGCTGTCCGGCAAAGCTCGCATCGGGCAGGTCTTCCGCCGTGGCGGAGCTGCGCACGGCGACATCCGTATTCGGGCCGTATTCATCGCAGAGTTTCCCGTAGGCCGCGATGATTTCATCTTCGAGATCCTTCGGAAAAGGCGAGTTGTAGATGAGCGATCGAACCTGCCGCCCCCTGGTCTTGAGGTTTTCGAGGTCGTGGGTGTCCAGATCGGAAAGAATCTGCTTCATCTGGTCGACAACGCCGGAGGACTTCAAGAGGTAACGATATGCGTTGGCCGTAACGGCGTAACCATCGGGGATGCTGACCCCTTTGGGAATCAACTCTCTCCTCATTTCACCCAGGGAGGCATTCTTACCGCCCACCTGCGGAATGTCGGCCAGTTCGAGCTCATCGAACCACAGAACCATTTTCTCGTCTTTCATGATGATCTCCTCTCCTGTGTGATCTATTGACGACGGATTTGATACCGTTCAGGTTCGCGCCATGCTCTATCAAATCAGCCCATGCAAGTCAAACGGAAAGAATGAGGGGCAAGTCTCCATGCCACGCTCGAACTTGTGCAGGAAAGGATGAGCAAAGGATGAGAGAGGAAGGACGGCTGTCGTGACCAGGAGGTCGGTGCGCCGTTTAAAAAAGGCCGGAAGTCCGAACTTCCGGCCTTTGCAACCTTATCTGTCTTCGTCTTCTTCCTCGTCGTTAAAATGAGTTTCCCCTTCGGAGCCCTCGGGAATCTCCGTTTCAATGGAACGCGAGATGCCTCGGGCCAGAAGACCCAGGATGAGGAACAGAATGACAACGGAGATCGTTAGAATCAGAATGATCGTTGTTGTCCATGACTTGGCTTCTTTATCTATGTTTTGCGCCGTCTTGACGGCCAGTTCGTTGAATTTGTCCACATCGACGCCCATGCCGATCCAGCCGAACCCTCCGGGTTCAGGCATGTCCTTTGTGAAGAACCTGATGGGCGCATAGGCAACAAACTTTGTATGCCCCGCGAACTTGTAGATTTTGATCCCCGACTTTCCTGCCGCCGCATCCCTGGCCACTTCCGGCAGCTTGGGATCCATAAAGCCCAGAAGATTGAGGTTCAGAACCTCTTCCCCTCTTTTTGTCAATTCCGCCGAATTTTCCTGTGTTAGCGCAGGAACCAGCGTTCCCGAGGAATTCAGGCCGATGATATGATAATCGCTGGGATGGGAAATGACATACCCTCTGTGGTCAACCATGTAGGCATAATTTCCCGTCGCGGCATCCGCTTCGAAAACAGACGCCGCCTGTGTGGGAATGATGTGGTCCGTATAGGCGGCAAGGTGGCGATAATCCAAGGCCAGGCTGACGACTCCGGCAAATCCTTCCTGAGAGAACAGAGGGGTTGAAAACCGGACAACACCCGAATACCGCTTCCCCTTTTCGAAAGCCGTCCGGTTCAGATACCAGCCGGTAACCGGGGATACATAGACCTCTCCCTTGTTCAGCGCTCTTGCCTTCAGAAAGTACCCCTCGTTTCTGTAAGTCGTATTGGCCGGGGCGCTGACATTGACCAATTTCGCGCCGGGAACGACCGCCCCGTTGGAAATCTTGATCCGCTCATGGCCGTTTTTATCAATGAGGGACATTTCGGTGTAAAGAGGAGCCGAAATCTGTCGAATCTTGCCGTCTTCCTTGACCCAGATGTTTTTTCGGTTTTCACTGATGAAATTTTTGAATACGGTTTCCGAAGCAGGGATAATCGTGGCAATCAGAATATCCTTTTTACGTTCCGTCAGGAAATTCGCGACCTCTTCCGCCGTGTTCATGGCACGTACTTTGATTTCTTCCTGAGATTTCTGGTCAAGAGCAGTGACCGCTCGTTCTTTTACGGTAACCCCTAATTTAAAAATGCCGTTGGCGATTAGAATAGCCATCAGTGATAAGGGGATTACGATAAGCAGGAAGAAGACTCTCGCTACGGTGAATAACTGCTTACCTTTTTTAGTTTCTGACATTCCATTTTCCCCCTAACTGTTGTTATTTTGCAGTTAATGTTTGACGACAAATTAACCCAAAAAATAACGCATGTAGGGGTTTGCATACAGGAGGATCAGCGAGACAACCAGCGCATAAATAGCAACGGATTCCGCCATCGCCATGCCGACCAGCATCACCGTCATGATCTTTCCCTGAACCCCGGGGTTCCTGCCAACGGCCGCACAGGCGCCGCTTGCTGCGGTTCCGATTCCCAAACCGGCTCCTACGGCCCCGACGCCGATGGCAAAACCCGCCGCAAGCATCGCGCCGACGGCAAAAAGAACCTTTGTATAGGATTCTCCGGCTCCCGGAAGCAATTCTGCCGCGTAAACAAAGGGCGACGATACCAGCCAAACACCTGCTGCGACAATTAGCGTTAACAACATTTTACCCAGTTTCCCTGACATCTTTTTTCTCCTTTCCTGCTTGATTGAATTTCTCACCTCTATCCGTAACATAAAAAACCATACCCGGCAAAGAGGAATTTTCCATAGCTTGCCGCGGTGACTGCAATACGTGTGCCAATCACCCTCATCGCGATGGTTATGTTGCTAACATCAGGTAGCCGCTGATTAATTTTGTCTGGAGGCAAAATGGTTTCAGGCCGGTGATCCTTTTAATCGTTTAACAAACCATTCAATGGGCAGGAGCAATTGAACGAAAAGTAAAATAGGACTTTATGGTCGGTGACGCATATTTTGTGTTGAAATTTTCTTGCGGGGTCGTTAGTATCGCCCTGCATTTCAGGGCGGTTTTAAGGAGTTCGAGGCCTGTGATGAACGTCTTTAATGAAGAAGGGATGAAGTCATGCAGGAAATACTAACGGCGGTCACTTATCTTGTGGTATGGCTGATCTGTCAGCGTATGATCGGCATTGAAAGCGGGTTGACGACCCTGCTGATTTCGTTGGCGGCGGCCTTTTCCGTTTATATTTTTTACGCCATTTTCAATAATCGAATGAAAGAGCGCAAGGGCGGGTTTCGGAAATAGCTCATTTCCCGTCCGGGCCCCCCGTTTTCAGGAGACCCTATCGTCCACCGGGACAAACGAATCGGAAGGAACAGGAATCAAGCCGTGACAAAGAGCAGAAAGAGGCGTCGCGCATGAGGGTTTCCATCTGGTTGATCATATTATGGGTCGCTATCCTGATCCTTCTGGCCGTCCTGAATGTCACGCTGGTTCAAGAAAACAATATTGCCGAACGCGATGCACTGGTCTTGGCGGTCGTCATTGCCAGCCTGTCGCTGATCTATGCCGGTTGGCGACAGATGCGCATCAACAGGGAGTGGCGGCGGCTTCGGAAAAGTGAAAACTGGCAGGACAAGATTTTCCGTGAAAAACGAACCATCGAGGGCATTATCGACGGATCGCCGATTCCCACATTCGTGATCGGCAGGGATCATAAAATCACGTTCTGGAACAAGGCTTGCGCGGACCTCATGGGTTATGATGCGGCGGAGATGATTGGCACGGACAGGCAATATTTGCCTTTTTATAAGGAAAAGCGTCCTGTTATTGCCGACCTGATCGTTGATAACGATATCGAGGCGCTGGAAAAATATTACGGCAAGAAGCGCGTTCAGAAATCCGCGGTGGTCAAAGGGGCCTATGAGGCCAGCGATTATTTTGAAGATCTGGGCGGGCGCAGACGACACCTCTATTTTCTGGCGGCTCCGATTTACAATAAGAAAGGTGAGATCATCGCGGCCATCGAAACGCTTCAGGATGTCACGCGGCAGACCGAACTTGAAAATGATTTGAAGCGATATGCGGAAACCCTCAAGAGCGAACTGGATAAAAACCTTCGGCTGATAAAAACCATCGAGGGGGTGATCGAAGGTTCGCCGATTCCCACCTTTGTGATCGACCGGGATCACCGGATCAAGTTCTGGAACAAGGCCTGCGCGGAACTGGTGGGTTATCAGGCTGCGGAGATGATCGGCACGGACAGGCAATACATGCCCTTTTATCGGGAAAAGCGACCGGTTATTGCCGACCTGATCCTGGCCGATGATATCGATGGCCTGGGAAAATATTACGGCAAGAAGCGGGTGCAGAAATCGACGGTCATCGAAGGCGCGTACGAGGCGCGGGATTATTACAAGAATCTCGGCGGGCAGAGCCGCCATCTCTATTTTCTCGCGGCGCCGATTCGTGATGAGAAGGGCGAAATCATCGCAGCCATTGAAACCCTTCAGGATGTGAGCCGGGAGGAGGAGATGGCTGCGCATTTGAAAGAATACGCCGAAACCCTGCACGATGAACTTTCGGAGAATGTCCGGCTCAGGCAGGAAATTGAAGCGGTCTATAATTACCTGCGGTCGATTGTGGACAGCTCGCCCGACACGATGTTCGATCTGAGCAGCGACGGCATTATCAACTATATCAGCGGCAATCTCAAAACGGAGAGGGGGTTCATTTTCAAAGAAAGCAAGGGGAAGCCTTTTACCGAGTTTGTGGCGCCCGAACATCGGGCCTTGGCCCTGGCGGTGTGGGAGGATGTCAAGAAAGGCATTTATCAGCCCTTTGAAATTGAGGCCAGGGAGAAGGATGGTTCGAAGAGAAACCTGCTTATCACGCCGCGACCCGTCGAGGGAACCGACCGCTATGTTTTTGTCCAGCGGGACATAACGGAATTCAAGGATCTTGAAAAAAAATTCTATGAGAGTGAAAAACTGGCGGCTATCGGCCAGTTGTCGGCCGGCATCGCGCATGAAGTACGCAACCCCCTGTCGTCCATCAAGATGAGCCTTCAGATTCTCGAAAAGCGCATGCAGCCCGAGGGGAACGATCTCAGGCGCTTCCGGATCGCCCAGCGGGAAGTGGGGCATCTGGAAGAACTCGTCAATGACGTGCTCATATACGCCAAACCGGCGGTCCCTAAAAAGGAAACCTCCGATATCCGGAAAATTGTCGAGAATGCGCTGGCCTTGGCCGAAAGGCTTGTCACGGACAAGAGTATCGACATTCAGACGGATTTTGACGAGGCGCTTCCGCTTCTGCACGTGGATTCCGCCATGCTGGAGCAGGCCTTTCTGAACATCTACCGGAACGCCGTGGATGCCATGGAGATGAACGGCGTCCTGCGCACCACGGTCCGGCGGACCGGAAGCGACCTGGCGCAGCTTCAGATCATCGTTGAAGATAACGGCTGCGGGATTGATGCGGCGGATCTGCCCCATGTTTTCAATCCCTTCTTTACCAAAAAAAAATATGGAACCGGCCTGGGCATGACGCAGGTCAAAAAGATCATCGAGCTGAATATGGGAAGCATTGAAATCAGCAGCAAAACAGCAGAAGGAACCCGGGTGACGGTCACATTCCCGGTCCATCAGGAAGGACAACGGCATGGCGAAGATTCTCGTGATCGATGACGATGTCTCGATCGCTGAAACACTGGAGCTGTATCTGACCGAGGAGGGCTATGATGTGGCGACGGCCCATACGGGCACCGAGGGCTTGAACAAGTTTATCCAGCACACGCCCGATGTGGTCATTCTGGACATCCGTCTGCCCGACATCGACGGCTTTACGGTTCTGGAGGATCTGCGCGAAGAAAATGAAAATGTCAAGGTTATCATGATCACCGCTCATCATGATATGGATTCAACGATCAGAGCCATGAAGGAGGGCGCCTTCGATTACATCCACAAGCCCGTCAATGTGGATGAACTGGAGATTGCCATCAAGAAGGCCGTGAAGGCCCATGAAATGGAGAAGAAAATAGACGGCTTGCTCATGGAGCCGTCCCGGCAGTTCAAGGTGGGGGATATCATCGGCTCCGGCCGCGAGATGAGCGAGATTTTCAAGACCATCGGCGTCGTCTGCCAGAGCCGGACGACCGTATTGATCGAGGGCGAAAGTGGAACCGGCAAGGAGCTGATCGCGAAGGTCATCCATCACAATACGGCGCCGCACGAGCCCTATATTGCCGTCAATTGCTCGGCGATTGTGGAAACCCTGCTGGAATCGGAATTGTTTGGCCACGAGAAGGGTTCCTTTACGGGCGCCATCGGCCGCAAACAGGGCAAATTTGAACTTGCCCGTTATGGTACGGTTTTTCTCGATGAAATCAGCGAGATGTCCGTGAACCTCCAGGCCAAGCTTCTCAGGGTCCTGCAGGAGATGGAGTTCGAGCGCGTGGGCGGGAAGGACCGGGTTCGCGTCAATGCGCGGATCATCGCGGCCACGAATAAGGATCTGAAAGCCATGGTCCGGGAAAACAAGTTCCGAGATGATCTTTATTATCGTCTGAATATCGTTTCCATCCGCATTCCGCCCCTACGGGAGCGCCGGGAGGATATCGGCCCTCTCGTGGATTATCTGCTGGCCAAGATCAACAAGGATCTCCATAAGCGGGTCATCGGGGTATCTGACGAGATGATGAGTGTTTTCATGAAGTACGTCTGGCCTGGAAACATCCGCGAACTGGAAAACCTTCTGGTCCGTGCGGTGGTGGTCGCCAAGGGACAGGTTCTGGTGCACAGTGATTTTCCCGAGCTGCTCCATGAACGTCGTGACAAGGATGATGCGCAGGGAAGCGCAAGCGGAATCGACACCGCCGGAAAGCTCTCGACCCTCGACGAGGTGGAAGAAATGTACATCCGGAAGGTACTAAAGGAAAACGGCACCCTCAATAAAGGGGAAATATGTGAAATCCTTGGGATATCAAGGCCAACATTTGAGCGTAAACTGGACAAGTACGGCATTGTTTTCGAGAAGGAATGAGCAGGACGCTTTCTTTTTCCAGGGTTCCGGAGGCAAAGCCGGACGGACCGTGGAAGCCGGCGGGGATGCCCGATGAAAATCCTGTCTGCTGAATTCATGAAAAGCGCGACCGAGCCTGCGCATTATCCCGAAGACGTCCTGCCTGATGTGGCCTTTGTGGGGCGCTCCAATGTGGGCAAATCTTCGCTCATCAACACACTCGTCCGCCGGAAAAGCCTTGCTAAAACCAGTAATACGCCCGGCCGCACGCAGCTGATCAATTTTTTTCTCATCAATCATCGCCATGTCTTTGTTGATCTTCCCGGGTACGGATTCGCCCGGGTTCCCGAGGCGGTCCGGCAAAACTGGCGCCCCATGGTGGAAACCTACCTGAGAAAACGGTCCAATCTGCGACTCGTCATTCTGATTCTGGATATCCGGCGGGATCCAACCCTACAGGATCTGGATCTTCTGGGATGGTTCGACCATCACCGGATTCCGGTCCTGCCGGTGTTGACGAAAACGGACAAACTGTCGAAAAGCCAGGTGCAGCGCCGTGCCCGGCAGATTGAAGAGGCGCTGGCGAAGGGGACCGACTTGAAAACTCCGCCGATCCTCTTTTCCGCAAAAACAGGGGAGGGAAGAGAGATGATCTGGTCGATCATCGAGGCCTTATGACCGGCATGGAAATCGAGAGGAAATTTTTAGTGCGAGGCGACGCCTGGAGAAAGGGCGCACGGGGAACTTTCTACCGGCAGGGATATCTCATGGTATCGGAGGATTGTGTCGTGCGGGTGCGCGAAGCCGGAGAGAAGGCCTGTCTGACCATCAAGGGCCGAAAAAAAGGTCTTTCATGTCCCGAATATGAATACCCGATACCGCTTTCGGAAGCGCGTGACATGCTTGATAAAATCTGCATGCGGCCGCTTATTGAGAAGACCAGGTACACGCTCGCTTTCAAGGGGATGGTTTGGGTGATTGATGAGTTTGCAAGGGAAAACAAGGGGTTGCTCATTGCAGAAGTGGAGCTGGCGGAAGAGAATCAGAAGGTTCCGCTTCCCCCATGGGCAGGAACGGAAGTTTCTTGCGATTCGAAGTACTGGAACATGAATCTCATGAAGCATCCCTTTGGACAATGGTCCCCGGCGTTAAAGAGGGCTGTCAAAAGCGAAGCATAAAAAAAGGAGAATCTTATGTTTGATTACATGCTGACAAGGGAACAACTCAAAATACGGGACGAGGCGCGGGAACTGGTCGGGTGGGTGCCGAAGCAGATGATCCTCGATATGGATGCGGATAAAATCAAATTTCCCAAAGAATTTCTGCGGGAAGCCGGTCAACGCAACCTCCTGGGCTGCCGTTATCCGCAAACATGGGGCGGACGCGGCATGGACTGGGTGACCACCGGCGTGGTCATGGAGGAGGTGGGTACCCTGGGATACGAAATGGCCTGCGTCTTCGGCGTCGGTGCGGAACTGGTCTGCGACGCGATCATCCAGCACGGGACGGATGCGCAGAAGGAAAAATATGTCAGGCCGCTGCTGCGTGGCGATCTCTTCGCGGCGGAGTGCCTGACGGAACCGCGCGGCGGGTCGGACTTTTTCGGCGCCACGACGAAGGCCGAAGACCATGGCGATTTTTTTCTGATCAACGGTCAGAAGCGCTTTATCGTGGGGGGTGAAGGAGCCGATTATTTTCTGCTTTATGCCAGGACCAATTTTTCGTCCGATGCAAACCCGCAGGAATCCATCACGGCTTTCATCGTGGATCGGGGGCCGGGGGTGGAAACGAAGTACCTCTATGGACTCATGGGTTGCCGGGGCGGCGGAACGGCACGGCTGGTTTTCAAGGATGTCAAGGTTCCCCGGGAGAATGTATTGGGGCGGGTCAACGGGGCTTATGATGTCTTCAACACCATGATGATTCCGGAACGCTTGGGAACGGCATTGATGACCATCGGCGCCGCCCGGCCGGCGCTGGAAATCGCCACCAGCTATACCTCCCGGCGCAAGGCCTTCGGCCAGGTGATTGCCCGCTTTGAAGGGGTGAGTTTCCAGGTGGCCGAGGCGGTGATGCTGCTGGACGCGGCCCGCGCCCTGGGATATGTCACCGCCCGCGCTGTCGATGCGGGGGTGGAGATGAACCGGGTGCGCCGCATGGTTTCCGAATCCAAGAAGTTCATCACCGAATCCTGCCAGAAAGTCGTGCACAATGCCATGCAGGTTCTGGGAGGCATCGGTTATACGAATGTCTTTCCCGTCGAGCGCATTTTCCGGGATATTCGTCTGGCCACAATCTGGACGGGCACCAGCGAGGTCATGTCCATGATCGTCGCCCATGAGTGGTACCGGGAATTCCTGAAGGCCAAGGCCAGGGGGCTCGCACGCGATTTTGAGGCGGACGCAGAGGAAGCCCATGCGGCGGACGAGATCATTTATGAATGATGCTTCCCTCGATACAAGCGGTGTTTCGATCTCGCCTGGTGCGGCATGATCTTTACCCTCTTCATGGGGATGGCCCTGATTACCCCGCCCGTGGGGATCAATGAGCCGATGTTGCCACTCTTGGCCCTGAGCATGGCTGATTACCCCGCCCGTGGGGATCAATGTCTTCATGATCAACCGCATCGCGTGGGACGCGCCCATGCAGACCATTCTCAGAGGGATTGCAAGGGCATTTAGCGGAAAATCTTTCATTTGCCGCTCGCGAAGCATTTTTCACCGGTTACGCAAAACGCTCACCTATTGCTTCTGCAACGGACAGGAATTTTCTTCCTCCTGACTTCGGTTTTGATGCTCGGAGGATTGAGATCAGGGACGTTTGCATGCCATAGGGCAGGGATTGCAAAGGGTGGGGTGCTGATCCGGAGCAGGCAGAGCATTTGTCATATGATTTCCCCGAAAAGATCGTACTCTGCGGCATCGGTGATGGTGCAGGCCAAGATGTCTCCGATGGACAGGTTTTCACCCCGGAGGTAGGTCATGCCGTCGATCTCAGGGGCCTGACGGCGGCAGCGGCCACGGAACGGATAATCAGGCCGATCGCTTTTCCCTTCGATGATGCATTCCTGCCGGGAACCGATCAGGGAATCGTTGATTTCAAACGAGATCAGCGCCTGCTCCGCCATCAAAAGGTCTCTTCGCCTTTGTTTTTCTTTTTCCGAAATTCGCGAGGATAAGCGGGCTGCCGGCGTTCCCTCTTCCCGTGAGTAGGTGAAGACCCCGAGATGATCGAAGCGGATTTCTCGGATCCAGTCGACCAGGCGATGAAAACGGGCGTCGGTCTCCCCGGGGAAGCCAGTGATGAGCGAAGTTCTCAGGGCCACGTCGGGCATGAGCGCCCGCGCCTTTTCAATGAGTTTGATGATTTCCTTCCGGCTGATGCGACGGTTCATGGCCTTCAGAACGGCGTCATCGATGTGTTGGATGGGGATATCGAGATACCGGCAGATCTTTGCCTCGGCAGCCATGACGGACAGGACATCCTCCGTGAGGTGGGCCGGATGCGTATAGAGCAATCGGATCCATCTGATTTTTTCAATGGCCGCCAGTTTCCGTAAAAGCAGGGGGAGCCCCTGTCTCATTTTCAGATCCCGTCCATAAGCCGTGGTATCCTGGGCGATCAGGATGATTTCTTTGACGCCCTTTTCGGCCAGGCCATCCGCTTCCTGAAGGATATCATCGGGATGTCGGCTGCGCGCTTTTCCGCGGATTGTGGGGATGATACAGTAGGTGCAGCGGTTCGAGCAACCATCGGCGATCTTGAGATACGTTGTCGCAGCGGCGGGGGGCAGCAGGCGGGGATGGCGCGCGGTCATGAGAAAATCGGGTTTGCCGCAAACCAGGCGGCGCCGGCCCGCGGGCAGGCGGACGGTTAAATTTTTGATATGCGCAAGAATATTAGGCACTTCAGAGATGCCCAAAAAAAGATCCACTTCCGGAATGTCTTTTTCCAGGGCCTTGCCGTAACGCTGTGGCAGGCAGCCGGCGACCACCAGATGTTGCAGGGCGCCGGTTTTTTTGTAACGGGCCATGCGCAGGATCTCGTCGATGGCCTCTTCCTTGGCCGGAAGGATAAAGGCGCAGGTGTTGACCAGGATGACCTCTGCGGCCTGCGGTTCCGCGGTGATGCGATAGTCCCGTGCGGTCAGGATGGCGGCCATGACCTCGGCGTCCACCTGATTTTTCGCGCAGCCGAGACTCACAATATGCACGGTCCGGTTTTTCATTTGGGATGTTTTCTGACCAGAACTTTTCGCGGCTTTACGCCGTCTGAAGGACCCACGATCCCCTCTGCCTCCATGCGCTCGATCATGCGGGCCGCGCGGTTATAGCCGATTTTCATATAGCGCTGCACGAGGGAGATGGACGCCTGTCCGAGGTCTGCGACCAATTCCACGGCCTGGTCGTATTTTTCATCAAAATCGGCATCCGCTTTTTCTTCGCCCGGCGCGTCCTGTTCATATTCGGCAATCGATGGGTCATAGGCGGGCGAAGCCTGCTTGCGGATAAAGGCAACGATGCGGTCGATCTCCTTGTCGGAGACATAAGCGCCGTGGATCCGCGCCAGGGTGGACGTACCGGGGGGAATGAAGAGCATGTCCCCGGCGCCCAGCAGTTTTTCCGCGCCGTGCTGGTCGATGATCGTCCGGGAATCCACCTTGGATGAGACCTGGAAAGAAATACGGGTGGGAAAGTTGGCTTTGATGACCCCCGTGATCACATCCACGGAAGGCCGCTGGGTGGCAAGAATCAGATGGATTCCCGCCGCTCTGGCCATCTGTGCAAGGCGGGCCAGCGATTCCTCCACGTTACGCTGGGCAACCATCATGAGATCGGCCAGTTCATCGATGACGATGACGATGTAGGGCAGTTTCTGGCGATTGGCGATGTCGGGGGGAAGGTTGGCGGAGGCCGTCTTGTATCCCTCGCCGGCGTCGCCCTGGTCGTCCGCCGCCTTGTCCCTTGCCGAGGGCGCCGCTTTTCCCTTTCCGGTGCGGACCTTGTCGATGAGGCGATTGTATGCATCGATGCCCTTGACCCCGAGTTCGCTGATGGATTCGTACCGACGTTCCATTTCTTCTACGGCCCATCGCAGGACCAGGGAGGCCTTCTTGGGATTCACCACGACGGGATGCAGCAGGTGGGGAATCCGCTCATAGGCGGATAGTTCCAGTCTTTTCGGATCGATCATGAGAAATTTGACATCCTCGGGCGGCGCCTTGAAAAGAATACTGCAGATCATGGCATTGAGGCAGACGCTTTTGCCCGATCCCGTGGTGCCGGCGATCAGCAAGTGGGGCATCCGGATGAGATCGGCGATGACCGGACTGCCGACGATGTCCACGCCCAGGGCAATGGGAAGCTTGAGCGAGGACTGGAGAAAGGCCTCATGATCCAGGACATCCAACAGTTGCACCGGTTCACGGGAGTTATTGGGGATCTCGATGCCCACCGCCGCCTTGCCCGGGATGGGGGCAATGATCCGGATGCTGGGCGCTCGAAGGGCCAGCGCCAAATCATCCGATAAATTAGTGATTCTATTTATTTTTACGCCGGGCGCCGGTTCAAGTTCATAAAGGGTGATCACCGGCCCCGGCTTGACCTCCACGACTTTGCCCTCAACGCCGTAATCCGCGAGCTTCGCTTCCAGGATCCGGGCAATGGCGATGAGGCTGTCCCGCTTTATTCTCGTGTCCTTGCGTGGAAGTTGATCGAGCAGGGTCAGCGGCGGCAGGTTGAATCTGCCGCCGCTGTTGCGGTCAAAATCAAAATGCGTCTGCGAGGCCTTCAGGGAACGGACGACTTCTTTTTTGACCGGAGATTCATCGATGACGGGTCCGGTCGCTTTTTTCCCGGGGATTGATGGAATGATTTTCCTTTCGCGCAGCTTTTCCATCCCCTTCACGAACAAGAGGCTGCTCCGCAGCCATAGCGCATGCAAACGGGTTTTCAGTTGTTTGATGAAGGAGACAATGGATAAATCGACCAGGATCATGAGGGCGATGATGAGAAGAGCGGTCAGGACGATGTACATGCCGATATGGCTTAGGAAAGCGCTCATGAAGCGGTCCAGCAGATGTCCCAGGAGGCCGCCCGAACGGAGCTTGACGCCGTAAATCGGGATGTCCTTGAGCGCTGTCGAGGCAAGGCCGGATGTGGCCGTCAGCAGTCCTAAAAAGGCGTTGACGCCGGCGGTTCCGAGTCGAAAGTCCGTGTCAAGAAAATATTTAAAGGCGACCACGCCGAAAAAAACCGGAAACCACAGGGCGCTCACGCCAAGAAGTCTGAACAGGGAATCAGCGCTGTAAGATCCGAATGTGCCGATCAGGTTATGCGTTTTGCCCGTTTCTGTAACAAAATGGGTAAAAGACGGATCCGACGGATGGTAGGAAAACAGGCAGAGCAGCAAAAAGAGAGCCATGGCAAGGTTGACAACCCCGGCAATTTCTCTTGACCTCTTGAAGTCTGATGGCGTAAGCGGCATGTTCATGATCGCCTGGATAGGTCCGGTTAGATCTTCGGGGAGACTCCGGGTCCATTTGTCGTTGTTGGCGGCCCCGCAGTCGTTTCGGACGGTGTTTTGCGGTTGTAATGGTTCAAAATTACGTTCCGCACCCGTTCAACCAGTTCTGCACGGTTTTCAGCCTGATAGCCCGCAACATCGATGGGCTTGTCGATAATGAGCGTGACTTTGCCCGGATTGATCCGCAGGGAGCGTTTGGGCATGATCGCGCCGGCGCCGACAATACACACGGGGATGATGGGAACGCCGGACTTGATCGCGAGGTGAAACATGCCTTGCTTGAAGGGTTTGATGGTGCCGTCCTTGCTTCGGGTTCCTTCGGGAAAGGTCATGACGGATTTCCCCTCCCTGATTTTTTGTGCTGCAAGGTCAAGACTCTTCAAAGCTTTTTCATGATTCTGCCGGTCTATTTCGATATATCCGGCGTTCCTCATGGCGCCGCCGAAGACGGGGATCTTGAAGAGTTCTTTTTTGGCAATCCACCGGAATTGACCGGGGATAAAACCGAGAACGACGAGGATATCCACATCGCTCTGATGATTGGACATGAAGATTTGCGGCTTTCCTGCCAGCACGTTTTCGGCGCCCATCACCTCCACGCGGATATTGGACAGAAGAAGCAGCGTTTTTGCCCATATCCGCGCGATGCGGTGTATTTTATTTTCGCCGGGCGATATCAGGCCGAAGATGAGGCAGCATATCGACAAACAGCCTGTGACCGCCACACCGAGCGCCAGTATGATCATTGAACGCAGCATCTTCACCCTCGATCACGCCGGGATTTTGAACATCCCGATCCATTCTCATTTTCTAACCCATGCCGTGATTGAAGTCAACAGGGATTATCTGTCGATACCCGCTCTGTTGCCGGAGACAGGCGTATTCTGTAGAAAAGAATTGACAAAGAATGGTCAATAGGAATAAGCTTAATAATTAAAGTTTTAAGTCAGTCAGCGCCGTTCGGGGGATGGGCGCGACGTGCGCCGGGAGGCGGCATGATGAGGATACTGAATCAAAAAAGGGCGCTTGAGATTATCGACCGGTTTCCCCAAGCGAAGGTTCTGGTTTTAGGTGATCTGATGATCGATCACTTCATCTGGGGGAAGGTTTCGCGGATTTCACCGGAAGCGCCGGTTCCCGTGGTGGAGGTTGACGCTGATCATCTTCTGCTGGGCGGGTCGGCCAATGTGTTGCACAACATTCATGCCATCGGCGGCAGGGGATATGTGTCGGGCGTCGTGGGTGCGGACAAGATCGGGAAAAGGCTGATTCGTGAATTTCGCAAACGGCAGATCGACATTCAGGGCATTGTCACGGAGAGGGACCGTCCGACAACCTTAAAAACAAGAATTGTGGCGCATAACCAGCAGGTTGTGCGGTTTGACCGGGAAAGCCGCCAAGCGGCAAGCGCAGACAGTGTCGAGCGGATGATCGCCTATGTCCGCGCCTTGCGGGACGAGCTGGGCGCGATTGTCATTTCCGACTACGGCAAGGGCGTCGTCACGAAAGACTTGCTCGACGGCATTCGGGAGATCATGAAGGAACGCAACATCGCCATCTGCGTCGATCCCAAGAAAAGCGATTTCTCACTCTATGAGGGATGTGACATCATCACGCCCAATCATCACGAAGCGGGCCGGGCCGCCGGCGTGGAGCGGGTGAGCCGCGATAACCTGATCGAGGTGGGGACGGCCCTGCTGAGCCGATATCGTTACCAGGCGCTGCTCATTACGCGGGGAGAAGAGGGGATGTCCCTGTTTGAAAAAAATGACGGCGTCCACCACACTGCATTTCCGACCCAGGCGCGGGAAGTATTCGATGTGACCGGGGCGGGAGATACGGTCATCGGCGTCTTTGCCCTCTGCATGGCTTCCGGCGCAACTTTCAGGGAAGCCGCATTTCTGGCCAATCATGCCGCCGGCATCGTGGTCGGTAAGGTCGGAACGTCAACGGTCTCGCAGGCGGAACTCAGAAGGGCGATATGAGTAGTCCAAGGCAGGCGGATTCGGTCAAGCTCGTCATGAGTGTCTTTTTCAGGGAGGAAGACGCCTTCCTTCATGTGATGCAAATCATGACGCCGCACTTCGGCAGGCCCGACTTCATCAGCGCCCCGATGCCCTTTGACTTTACGACCTATTACGAGAAAGAGATGGGAGGATCCCTGGTCCGGCGTCTGGTCAGCTATGAAAAGCTCATTCCGCCCGAATCCCTTCCTGATATCAAGCTGCTGACCAACCGCGTTGAGGTGCAACTGTCCGGCGACGGGCATCGGAAGGTCAATATCGATCCGGGCTATCTCTCCGCCGCTCATCTGATTCTGGCCACGGGGAAGGGATATACGCATCGCCCTTATCTCAGGGACGGCATTTATGCCGACTTGACGCTGATTTTTACAGACGGTGCGTTTCACACCCTCTCCTGGACCTATCCCGATTATGGGGGGCAGGAGATCATGGCCTGGCTGTGTATGATTCGGGAGAAGTATCTGCTGACACTGAAAACGGCTTGAAAGGATGACGAAGATGGTTCGCAGTATGACGGGTTACGGCCGCGCCGAGGCCGTTCTGGACGGTCAAAAATTTTCGGTGGAAGTAAAATCTCTCAATCATCGTTTTCTGGAAATCTCCCTGAGGCTTCCTGCAATGTTGTCCGCGCTCGAAATGGAGATCAAAAAAAAGATTGCGGAGCTGTTGCTGCGCGGGAAGATCGACGTGACCATCCGCAGGGAGGCCCAGGGCGACGCTGAAAACGGCCACGCCCTTGTTTTGAATCTGCCGCTGGCCCGGAATTATTTCGCGGTGCTGAGCCAGTTGAAACAGTCCCTGAACCTCAAGGATGAAATCAGCCTGGAGATGATTGCAAGTCAAAAGGATGTTTTTCTGACGGCGGAATCGCCGCAGGACATGGCGTCTCTATGGAAGGGATTGATGCTGATTCTGGACGAAGCGCTGGCCGGTATGATGGAGATGAGGCGGAGGGAAGGGGAAAGCCTTTCACAGGATCTGTCGGCCCGGCTCGAGGTGATGGCGAAACGCTTGAACGAAATTGAGGAAATGGCGCCGCAGGTCGTTCTGGAATATCAGAAACGCCTGTCCGAACGCGTCCGGGAGCTGACCGGCGGCCTGGTCGTCGATGAGACCCGCCTGAGCCAGGAAGTCGCTATTTTGGCTGAAAAAAGTGATATTACGGAGGAGATTGTGCGCCTCCGGAGTCACTTGGGGCAGTTTCTGGAAATGCTTGACGGCGAAGAGGCGATTGGCCGAAAAGTCGATTTTCTCATTCAGGAAATGAACCGGGAGGTCAATACCATCGGGTCAAAAAGCAGTGATGCCCATATATCAAGACAAGTCATTGAAATGAAAAGCGAGCTTGCAAAATTGAGGGAGCAGGTACAGAATCTTGAATAAGGCCGAAAAGAAGAACGCCGCATCGCCCCCCGCAGCAGGGGAGGCCCTGTACATGGTGGTTTCTGCGCCGTCGGGGACGGGCAAGACGTCTATTTGTCGCGAATTTCTCAAACTTTGCCCGGAGATACAATTTTCGGTCTCCTCGACGACCAGGCCTCCCCGCCCGGGTGAGAGAAATGGCCTGGATTACTTTTTTATTTCTGATGCGACTTTTCGGGAACAGATCCGGCAGGAGGCCTTTGCCGAGTGGGCGGAAAACTATGGCCACTGTTACGGTACGGGCAAGGACATCATGCGACATTTTCTCGATGACGCAGGCGATGTGCTTCTGGATATCGAACCGGAGGGGGCAAAGATCCTGAAAAAAAATTATCCGGGGGGCATCTTTATCTTTGTCCTCCCGCCGTCGCTCGAAGATTTGAAATCCAGGCTCAACCGGCGCGGAGAGACCCCTGAAGTGATGCAAAAACGGCTCGGTAAGGCCATGGATGAAATCAGGGAAATAATGTGGTATGATTACGTCATTGTCAATGAGGATCTTCATCATGCGATCGATTGTCTGCGATCGATCTACCTGGCGGAAAAATGCCGCCGGGAAAGGAGGATGGGAAAGATAAGCGTTTTTTGGGATAAACCGATAAACCATAATAAATAATAATCTGATGGAGGGATCGAATTAAGATGGCGAGAATTACTGTTGAAGATGCGCTGCGGCATTCGGCGAATCGTTTCGCGCTTGTGATGCTGACGGCGAGGCGTGCCAAGCAGCTTCTGAAGGGCGTAACGCCTTTGACCGATATCAAGCATAACCGGGAGATCGTTGCCGCCCTTCGGGAAATTGCCGCGGGGAAAGTGGGGCACGCGCACCCGGAATACCTGATCGGTGTTCGCGACATGTATCGTCCGATCGGGGATGAAACCGAGTTTACGGGCGATGAGGAATATTCGGAGTGATAACGGGAGCGTCCGGAACAGAGACCGGCTGATGTTCGCCCTTGACATCTCGGCCGGTGTTTCTGCGGTGCTGTCAAATCCAATCTTTCCATGTTCGGGGTCATGCCATGGAGGTGATATACGGAATCAACCCGCTGGCGGAGGCGCTCAGAAAAGAGCCCTGCCCGCTTGTCCGCATCCACGTGGCAAGGGGGGTGGATAGCGAAACGCTGCATGCCGTCCTGGACTTGGCTGACGCGAAGAAAATTCCCGTCTCATTCAGGGAAAAGAGGGAGCTTGATAAGCTGACCGGCCAAGGGGTACATCAAGGGGTCGTCGGGTTCTTCCCGTCTTTTGCCTATGCGGAATTCAATCAGGTCATGGGGAATCGTCATCCGTCGTTTTCATGCCATTTGATTCTGCTGCTGGACGGCATAACCGATCCCCGCAACCTGGGCGCTTTGATCCGGACGGCCCACTGCCTCGGCGCAAACGGGGTGATGATTCCCGAACGGCGGTCCGCTGCGGTAACGGCGGTTGTGATCAAGGCGTCTGCAGGAACGGCCCTTCTGACGCCGCTTGTCCGGATCGCGAATCTGTCCAGGGCGATGGATGATTTGAAAGAGCAGGGGTTCTGGATCTACGGCGCCGATGCCCGTGAAGGACGGGCCATGGGGGAGATGACGTATGAGGGACATGTCGCCCTCGTCATGGGAGCCGAGGGGCGCGGCATAAGGCCGCTGATTCGAAAAAATTGTGATTTCCTTCTGTCTATTCCGATGTTTGGGAAAGTTGATTCTCTGAACGTTTCCGTGGCCGCAGGAATCATCCTCAATGACATTGTCCGCAGGCGGGCCTATGCGGAAGGAGTGGAATGATGCCGGTATTTGTATGGGAAGCGCAGACCCGAAAGGGCGAAATCAAAAAGGGAGAAATGGAAGCCGCCAGCGATGCGGCGCTGCGGGGCGTGTTGCGCCGGCAGGGATTCAAGTCCATCCAGATCAAGACAAAGCCAAAAGATTTGTCGGAGTATCTGCCCTTCCTCAAGCAGGGTGTGAAGGAAAAAGACGTGGTCATTTTTGCCCGGATTTTTGCCACCATGATCAATGCGGGACTTCCACTGATCCAGTGCCTTGACCTGCTGGCGCAGCAGGAACAAAATAAAACCTTTGCCAAAATCATCAGGACGATCAAGGATGACATCGAAGGAGGGTCCACCCTCAGTGATGCCCTGAAGAAATACCCCAAGGTTTTCGACGATCTTTTTGTGAATCTGGTTGCTGCGGGCGAAAGCGGTGGCATTCTTGATGTCATTCTTCAGCGCCTTTCCGGTTATATGGAAAAGGCCATGAAGCTCAAAAGCAAGGTCAAGGGGGCCATGACCTATCCGGCGAGCGTACTCGTCATTTCGGTAGGCGTTGTCGCCCTGCTGCTGCTTAAAGTCATTCCCGTTTTTCAGAAGATGTTTGAAGGCATGGGGGGAGAATTGCCCGGTCCGACGCAGTTCCTCGTTAATCTAAGCGGATGGGCCCAGCAGTATTTTATCGTTGCCATCGTGGTTGTCGTCGGGGCCTTCATCGCTTTCAAGCGGTTTTACAAGACCGAAAAGGGAACGCTGATTATTGACGATCTGATCCTGAAATCCCCCGTCTTCGGGCCGCTGTTGAAAAAAGTCGCCGTGGCGAAATTTACCCGCACCATGGCGACGATGATGTCCAGCGGTGTTCCCATTCTGGACGGTCTGGCGATTGTGAGCAAAACATCCGGAAACAAGATCATTGAAAATTCCTTGATGAAGGTCAGGAAGGGCATCAGCGAGGGGAAGACCATTGCGGAACCGTTGCTCGAAGCAGGCATTTTCCCACCCATGGTGGTGCAGATGATTGCCGTGGGCGAGGCGACCGGCGCCCTGGATACGATGCTGGCGAAGATCGCTGACTTCTATGATGATGAGGTGGATGCCGCCGTGGACGCCATGACGGCGCTGCTGGAGCCGTTTATGATGGTTTTTCTCGGGGGGGTCGTGGGGGGTATGATTATCGCCATGTACCTGCCCATCTTCAAGATGGCGTCGGTTGTCGGCGGTTAGCCATTGCGGGGGATGAGAAATGGTCGGGATGGCGCGATTTGAACGCGCGACTCCTGCGTCCCGAACGCAGTGCCCTACCAGACTGGGCCACATCCCGACACCGGCTAGAATATAAAATTCGCAATCAATTGTCCATCATTATTTTCGTATGGGACAAAGAAAAAATCGGGGGCGCGAACGCCGGTGATCATTTACGATCTCAAATGCAAGCAAAATCACGAGTTTGAAGGCTGGTTCAAAGACAGGGCCGCTTTTGAACAGCAACAGGAACAGGCGCTGATCACCTGTCCGGTCTGCGGTGAGGCGGGCGCGGAGATGATTCCCTCGACACCATCCATCCGGACCCGGGATATGAAAGCATTGGACATCCGGCATACCGGGACGTTGTCCCCCCTCAAGGCGATGCAGCAGCTGCATGCGTTTATAGAAAAGAACTTCGATGATGTGGGTGAGGCATTTACCGAGGTGGCGATGAAAATCCACGACGGCGAAGAAGAGGCTAAAAATATCAAGGGGACCACGACCCGTGAGGAGGAAGCTCTGCTGCGCGAGAAAGGGGTTCCATTTTTCAAAATACCGGTCATGAAATTCGACAGTTGAACCCTGCATGATTAGAGGGTTGAAGGATTCGTGCAGGCACCGGACAATCACGGAGGTATCTTTCCCGATATCTCATGAAATCAGGATTTTTCAATACAGGAAACAGCTTGAAAACGCCCACTAAGAACCTCTTGGACACGATTGGAAATACTCCCCTCGTCGAGATTACGAGGTTGAGTCCGAACCCGGCTGTGAGGGTATTTGCAAAGATGGAGTGCTTCAACCCCGGCGGCTCCATCAAGGACAGGACGGCGCTTTTCATGATCGAAGGAGCGGAGAAACGGGGGGATCTCACGCAGGATAAAATCATCCTCGAAGCCACCAGCGGCAATACAGGCATCGGACTGGCCCTTATCGCGGCAGCCAAGGGATACCGTCTGTGTCTCACCATGTCGGAGGCCGCCAGTGAGGAGCGGAAAAAGATTCTCAAAGCCCTGGGGGCCGAGCTGATTTTTACTCCGGCCGCTCACGGAACCGACGGCGCCATTGAAATGGCCTATGGCCTGATGCGCGAGCATCCGGGCAAGTATTTTGGAACCGATCAGTTTAATAACGAGGACAACATCGAGGCCCATTATCATGGAACGGCCGAAGAAATCTGGCGGCAGACCGGCGGGCTGGTGACGATGGTGGTGGCGACGCTGGGAACGACGGGAACCGCGATGGGCGTTTCCAGGCGCCTCAAGGAGCTCAATGCCGGCATCAGGATCATCGGGGTGGAGCCCTATCTCCAGCATAAGATTCAAGGCCTTAAAAATATGAAGGAATCTTATCAGCCGGGTATTTATGATCGGAGCCGGCTGGATGAAAAAATAAACATCCTCGATGAAGATGCCTTTGAAATGGCCCGGAGAATGGCTCGGGAAGAGGGCATGCTGGTGGGGATGAGTTCCGGTGCGGCCATGCATGTGGCCCTGCAGAAAGCCGGGGAACTGGAAGAAGGTCTGATCGTCGTCATCTGCCCGGACAGCGGTGAGCGATATCTCAGTACGGAGCTTTTTACAGACAAGGCCCAGACAACCCTGCGTCTTTTCAATACCCTGACCCGCGAGAAAACCTTTTTTAAGCCGATCAACGCCGAGGAGATCCGTATTCATTCCTGCGGGCCGACGGTGCATGTGGTGCCGCATATCGGCAGCTATCGTCGTTTTGTCATTTCCGATTTGATTCGCCGGTATCTTGAATTTAAAGGATATAACGTCCGGCATGTGATGAATATCATCGACCTGGCGGACCGTTCCATCAAGGGCGCCGAGCGCGCCGGCATGGAGCTCCATGCCTTCACTGAACGGAGCATGGCCTCATTCATTCGTGATATCGAAAAGTTGAATATTATAAAGGACAAGGATTATCCAAAGGCCAGCGAGCATGTGACGGACATGCTGCAGTATGTGGAAAAGTTAATGGAGCGGGGTTTTGCTTACGAAAAGCTGCGGTCTGTCTATTTCGATATCTCCAAGCTTCAGGAGTATGGTTGCCTGTCCCATGTCGATCTTGGCAAAGTGAAGCAGGGCCGGACCGTTGAACAGGATGATTATGAAAAAGACAGCCCCGTGGATTTCGCCCTCCTGAAAAGATCGACCCTCAGTGAATTGAAAAGGGGTATTTGTTTCAAGACGCGCTGGGGCAACGTCCGTCCGAGCTGGCATCTTGAATGTGCCGCCATCTCTCTGAAATACTTGGGAGAAACATTTGATATCCATGCCAGCGGGGCGGATATCGTTTTCCCCCACTGTGAAAACGTCATGGCCATCGGCAAGGCTGTCACCGGTAAAAAGATGGCCAACTACTGGCTGAATACCGAATTGCTGATGATCGACGGCAAGAAAATGTCTCGTTCTCTCAACAACGTCTTCACGATGGAAGATCTGGAATGCCGGGGATATCACGGTCCGGAGATCCGGTTTTTCCTGTTGAGCGCCCACTATCGCAAGCCGTTGAACTTTACCTTCGGCGCCCTGGATACCGCTAAAAATACGGTGCGAAAGTTGAATGGACTCATCCAGCGGCTCGTCCGTTATCGTCCCGGGGCCGGCTTCCCCGACACGGATCAGTGCATCTATGATGTGAATCAGTCCTTCACGAACGCCATGGATGACGATCTGAACATTTCGGGCGCACTGGCCTCTCTTTTTGAATTTGTGAAGAAGATCAGCATCCCGGCTTCCCGTTCCCGGCTGAATGCCAAGGAAAGGGACGAAGTCCTCGATATGATGAAAAAAATAGACGCTGTTCTCGGGGTGATGGATTTTCGCGAGGAGATCGTCAACGAGGAGGTCCGGAGGCTTTTGCGGGAAAGAGAATCCCTGAGACAGGCCGGCCGGTGGCAAGCGTCGGATGAGATTCGGGATAAGCTCTTGAGCATGGGCATCGAGGTTTCCGACACACCCGATGGAATGGTATGGCGTTTGAAATAAATAAAAAATAAATCTTGACAAACGCGCTCGCAACATTTAGCATTCCCAATTCGCATCCGTCACATAACAGGGTGTGTTTATGCTTTTTTTTCGGGCAGGGATGTTTTTTGCCATTAAAATAAGGGGCTTAGCGGCGTGCTTGGGCTGGCGTAGCTCAACAGGTAGAGCAGCTGATTTGTAATCAGCAGGTTGCGGGTTCGAGTCCCATCGCCAGCTCCAGATATTCGTTTTGTTTGGATTTTGGAGGGGTTCCCGAGTGGCCAAAGGGAGCAGACTGTAAATCTGCCGGCGTAGCCTACGGAGGTTCAAATCCTCCCCCCTCCACCATTTTCGTCCGGTCCGTGACGCCGGGTCGGGGTGCCGAAAAGGGGGTCATTGGCGGTGTGACGAAGCGGGAGTAGCTCAGTGGCTAGAGCGTCAGCCTTCCAAGCTGAGGGTCGCGGGTTCGAATCCCGTTTCCCGCTCCATGAAAATACGGGGTTCTATCCTCAGCCCACGTAGCTCAGTCGGTAGAGCACATCCTTGGTAAGGATGAGGTCACCAGTTCAATCCTGGTCGTGGGCTCCATTGCAGTTGAAGGGATGATCATGCGCAACATTATCACGTTGGCTTGCACGGAATGCAAACAGAAAAATTATACGACGACAAAGAATAAGCGAACCATGCAGAATCGTCTGGAGATGAAGAAATTCTGCAAGTTCTGCCGGGGACACAAGGCCCACAGGGAGACCAAATAGTTTGTCGTTGATCGAGGACAAAGCATTTGGAACAGGCCAGTAGCTCTAATGGATAGAGCGCCGGACTCCAAATCCGGATGCTGGGGGTTCGAGTCCCTCCTGGCCTGCCATTTAAAGTTTGCAGTTCTTTATGCAGTTCTGGATAAAAGGTTTCTAAATGGACAAAATTAAGCTGATCCTTGCACAGGTCACTCAATTTCTCAAAGAGGCGAAGACGGAACTCCTGAAAGTCACATGGCCGACGCCGAAACAGACCCTGGCGTCCACCTCCGTCGTGATCGTTGTTGTCGTGATTGTCTCTCTCTTCCTGGGGATTGTCGATTTTGGACTGAGCAAACTCATTCGTCTGGCTCTGGGTTAAAACAAATGGCTTTCAAGTGGTATGTGGTACATACATATTCCGGCTTCGAAAACAAGGTCAAGGCTTCTCTGCAGGAACGAGTCGTGGCGGCGGGCATGCAGGATTTCTTTTCGGATGTTCTGATTCCGGAGGAAGACGTCGTGGAACTGGTTTCCGGTGAAAAGAAGACTTCCAAGCGGAAGTTCTTCCCCGGTTACATTCTGGTCCATATGGAGATGAACGATCAGACATGGCATATCGTCAAGGATACGCCGAAAGTGACCGGCTTCATCGGAGGCAAGGACAAACCCACGCCCATCCCCGACAAGGATGTGGAAAACCTGAAGACCAGAATTGACGAAGGGACATTGAAGCCCAAACCGAAATTCAAATTCGACGAGGGCGATCATGTTCGAATCATTGACGGTCCCTTTACCAATTTTGATGGCGTGATCGACGAGGTAAAGCCCGAGAAAGGCAAGTTAAGGGTGATCGTCAGCATATTTGGCCGGTCCACGCCGGTGGAACTGGATTTTATTCAGGTGATACAGAATTGAGGTTACAAACCGGGCTTGGGGATGCATTCGTTGTGCTTGAGCCGGTTCATTCATGCGAATAGGGGATCATTATGGCAAAAAAAGTAATCGCGAACATCAAGTTGCAGATCAAGGCCGGAAAAGCGACGCCCTCACCGCCCATCGGCCCGGCTCTGGGGCAGCACGGCGTCAACATCATGGAATTCTGCAAGGCCTACAATGCCATGACACAAAATCAGGAAGGGACCGTCATTCCTGTGTTGATCACCGTTTATGCGGATCGGTCCTTTACCTTTGTGACGAAAACCCCTCCTGCCTCCGTTCTGCTGAAGCAGGCTGCCAAAATCGCCAAAGGTTCGGGAAATCCCAAAAAAGATAAAGTGGGGGCGGTCAACGCAAAACAGATCCGGGAAATTGCCGAACTGAAATATCAGGATTTGAATGCCGTGGACATGGCGGGGGCAATCCGGATCATCGAGGGGACGGCAAAATCCATGGGAATAGAAATAACGGCTTAGGCGGCAATGAGGACATCAGCCGGCGTTTCCCGCGACGGGACACGGCCCGGAACATGTTTTAATATCCTCCACGTGAGGAAGCCCCACCTTGATGGTGGGTTGCTTCATTTTGAGGTTTGATTATGTCCAGAAAAGGTAAGAGGATTTTAGAGTCCAAGCGGCAAGTCGAATCAGGTAGGCGTTATCCCCTGAAAGAAGCCATTGAACGGGTCGTGGCGACATCAAAGGCTAAATTTGATGAGACGATTGACGGGGCGATCCGCCTGGGCGTCAACCCTGCCCATGCGGATCAAATGGTCCGTGGCAGCGTGGTGCTGCCTCATGGCTTGGGAAAAGCAGTCCGGGTTCTCGTCTTTGCCAAGGGTGAAAAAGAAAAGGAAGCCCTGGACGCGGGGGCCGATTTTGTCGGATCCGATGAAATGATTGAAAAAATCAAGGGCGGCTGGCTCGATTTTGACCGCGTTGTCGCCACCCCGGACATGATGGGAAGCGTCGGAAAGCTGGGCAAAATTCTCGGTCCGCGGGGGTTGATGCCTAACCCCAAGGTCGGAACGGTGACCTTTGATGTGGCAAAAGCCGTCAGGGAGCTCAAGGCGGGTAAAGTGGAGTTCCGTGTTGAGAAGGCAGGCATTGTCCACAGTCCTCTCGGAAAGGCATCCTTTGGCGTTGAGAAGCTTCAGGATAACGTACTCGCCTGGATCGAAACCATCGTCAAATTGAAACCGGCTTCCAGCAAGGGAACCTACCTGAGAAGCATTTCCGTTTCGGCAACGATGGGGCCCGGTGTTAAAATCGATCCCCTGGATGTCAGAAATATATAGACGAAAATAGAGGGATATTCTGGTTTTTTGAAGAAGTCTGAGACAGCAGGTACGCCGGTTTAAACGATATGATCGGCCTGCCGAGACCATCTTTGTTTCCTTCGGGTATAACCATGAGCATAACATCGTTTCCTGTATGCCGGTCTGTTCTCCGACTTTCCTTTTTTTCGATGGTTACATGCAAACATTTTTCAGGATGCAAATAAAAGAGAGGAGGTTTTAGATTGGATCGGAAAACGAAGGAGCTGGTTGCACAGGAGCTGCACGAGAGGTTGAAGGATTTCAAGCTGGCCGTGCTGGCCCATTACAGTGGATTGGATGTCGAAAAGTTGACGGCCCTGCGGATTGCTCTGCGTAAAGCGGACACCGAACTGAGGGTGGTCAAGAACACGCTTCTGCGAATCGCTTCAAGGGAGACCGACTTGAGCGGATTGCAGGACCATTTCAAAGGACCCCTTGCGATCGCGCTGAACAGAAGCGACGTGGTCGAGACCGCAAAGACGCTGGTTGATTTTGCCAGAAAAAATGCCGAGCTTGAAATCAGGGCGGGCATGCTGAACGGCAAAATCATCAGTCGGGAACAGCTCAGTACCCTGGCCTCCTTGCCCCCGCGTGAGGTTCTGCTCGGGAAACTCCTGTCCGTATTTGTCGGTGTGCAGACGGGGCTGGTGAACGTTCTGAGCGCCGTTCCCAGAAGTTTTGTTCAGGTTATCGACGCCTATCGAGAAAAAAAGGAAACAGCATAAATAACACATACAGGAAGGAATGAAGGATATGTCAACAAAGATTACAAAAGAGGATGTGGTAAAATTCATCGAGTCCATGACCGTTCTTGAACTGTCCGAGCTGGTCAAGGAGCTGGAAGAGAGATTTGGCGTGTCGGCGGCAGCGCCGGTTGCCATGTTGGCGGCAGCGCCTTCGGGTGCAGATGCAGCGGCCGCAGTCGAGGAAAAAACGGAATTTGACGTGATCCTGACCGGTTTCGGTGAACAGAAGATTCAGGTGATCAAGGTCGTAAGGGCGATTACAGGTTTGGGGTTGAAGGAAGCCAAGGATCTCGTGGAAGGCGTTCCGAAGGCCGTCAAAGAGGCGATTTCGAAAGATGAAGCCGCTGATATCAAGAAGAAAATCGAAGAAGTGGGCGGAACGGTCGAAGTGAAATAGTTCTTGCTTCCCCAAAAAACCTGCGGCGAACAGTCGGTCTATAGGTTTAAGAAGAGACGAACTGCTGCCTGAAGGGAAAGACGTCCTGACGTGTTTTGGGACGGGCAGGCAGACGAAATCATCATCATTAAGGATATTATGGGCGAGATCAGAAAAAATTTTGGCAGGATAGCAAAGATCGTTGATATTCCCAATCTGATCGATATTCAGACCAGGTCATACGAGAAATTCCTGCAGCGGGAGATCACTCCTGAAAAACGAAGGAATTTCGGCCTGCAGGGAGCGTTCAAGAGCGTCTTTCCGATTTCCGATTACAGCCGCAAATGTTCTCTTGAATTCGTCAGCTATAGGATCGGGGATGTCCGGTATGACATCCAGGAATGCGTGCAGAAAGGGATGACCTATGCCGCTCCCTTGAAAATCGTTGTCCGGCTCGTGGTTTTTGACACGGAGTCGGGCACCGAGCAGCGACAGATCCGGGACATCAAGGAGCAGGAGATCTACTTTGGCGAAGTTCCATTGATGACCGAAAACGGGACGTTCGTGGTCAACGGAACCGAACGGGTCATCGTCAGCCAGCTTCACCGGTCGCCGGGCATTTTTTTCGATCACGACAAGGGAAAAACGCTGGCCAGCAACAAACTGATCTACTCGGCTCGTATCATCCCCATCCGGGGGTCCTGGCTGGATCTCGAGTTCGATTCGAAGGATATCCTCCATGTCCGCATCGACCGGCGACGCAAGATGCCGGTCACCATCCTGCTCAAGGCGATGGGTTATAACACGGACCAACTTCTGAATTATTTCTATAAGATAGAGACCATCTCCCTGGAAGGGGACAAACTCTATATGGCCGTGGACGATTCCGTCGTCGGGGTAAAAGCGCCGGAAGATATCATCGAGCCGAAAAAGGGTGAGGTGATTGTCAAGAAGGGGAAAAAAATTACCAAACCGCTTCTGAAGCGCATGTTGGATTTCGATATCAGGCACGTTGCCATGAGCGATATTGAGATGCTCGGCAAAATAGTGGCTTCCGACGTGCTCGATCCCCAGACGGGCGAGGTCTTATTGAAATGCAACGAGGAACTGAAGTTTGAAGGTCTTGAGAAGGTCCGTGAGCGGGGAGTCGGCCAGATTAACATCATTCATATCGAGGAGGACCGCGCCGATGCCTCCATTCGGGATACATTGCTGACAGACCGGATCGAAACGCAAAGTGAAGCGATTATTGAAATATACCGGAGGCTTCGGCCCAGTAACCCGCCGACGCCGGAAACCGCGAACGCTTTTTTCCGCAGCCTCTTCTTTGAATCGGAGACCTATGATCTGTCCGATGTCGGCCGCGCGAAGATGAATTACAAGCTCCGCATGGCGGTGCCGACCGATGTGACCGTGCTGACGCACGAGGATATCCTGACGGCGGTCAAGTACCTCATTGACCTCAAGAACGGCGTGGCGGAATGCAACGTGGACGACATTGATCACCTGGGCAACCGGCGCGTCCGGTCCGTGGGGGAACTCATTGAAAATCAGTACCGGATCGGACTGGTCCGGATGGAACGGGCCATCAAGGAGAAAATGAGTCTTCAGGATCTGGAAACCATGATGCCCCATGATCTCATCAATGCGAAACCGGTTTCTGCCGTGGTCAATGAGTTTTTCGGGTCCTCCCAGTTGTCCCAGTTCATGGATCAGACGAACCCGCTCTCCGAAATCACCCATAAGCGTCGACTTTCGGCGCTTGGACCTGGAGGCCTGACCCGTGAGCGTGCGGGTTTCGAAGTCCGGGACGTCCATCCCACCCATTACGGCCGGATCTGTCCCGTGGAGACGCCGGAAGGGCCGAACATCGGCTTGATCGTATCTTTGAGCACCTATGCGCGGGTCAATGAATTTGGTTTTATTGAAACGCCGTATCGATTGGTGAAAAATGGGCAAGTGCAGGATGAGGTCCGTTATCTGACGGCCATCGAAGAGGAAAACTTCATCATCGCCCAGGCCGATCGCCCGCTGGATCAGGACGGGAAGTTCATCGGCGAACTCATTTCGGCCCGCAAGGGGGGCGATTTTCTGGCCGTGCTGCCGGAAGAGATCAACATGATGGACGTATCGCCGAACCAGTTGGTCAGCGTTGCCGCCACCCTGATTCCCTTTCTGGAACATGACGACGCCAACCGGGCGCTCATGGGATCCAATATGCAGCGCCAGGCCGTGCCCCTGATGAAGCCTGCCGTCCCCATCGTGGGGACGGGAATGGAAGCCGTTGTGGCGAGAGATTCCGGTGCGGTGGTCGTCGCGAAACGATCGGGTGTGGTGGAGAGCGTCGATGCATCGCGCATTGTGATCAAGTCTGATGGCGCCGAACAGGACGGACTCGACATCGGTGTCGATATTTACAACCTCATCAAGTACCAGCGTTCCAATCAGGATACCTGCTTTAACCAGAAACCGATTGCCAACAAGGGCGATCACATCAACAAGGGCGATATCATCGCAGACGGGCCGGCCACGGATAATGGCGAGTTGGCGCTGGGGCGGAATGTGATGGTGGCCTTTATGTCCTGGGGGGGATACAATTACGAAGATTCGATCCTCGTCAGTGAGAGAATCGTCAAGGATGATGTTTACACATCCGTTCATATCGAGGAATTTGAAACGATGGCCCGGGACACCAAGCTCGGGAAAGAAGAAATCACCCGGGACATTCCCAACGTGGGCGAGGAAGCCCTCCGGAATCTCGATGAAAGCGGAATCGTACGCATGGGGGTTGCCGTCAAGCCCGGCGACATCCTCGTCGGGAAAATCACCCCCAAGGGGGAAACCCAGTTGTCATCGGAGGAAAAGCTCCTGCGGGCCATTTTCGGAGAAAAGGCCAGTGATGTCCGGGATACCTCTCTGCGTGTGCCTCCGGGTGTTGAAGGGACCGTGATCGACGCCAAGATTTTCATTCGGAAAGGGGCCGAGAAGGATTATCGTTCTCAGGTTATCGAAGAGGAAGCGTTTGCACGGTTGCGCAAGGATTGCGACGATGAAATCCGAATCATCACCGAAACGGTCAAGGACCGGATATCCGGAATGCTCGTCGGTCAAACCGCGGCGGCAAAGTTGCTTGATCCGAAAAAGAAAAAAATCGTCTTGAAAAAGGGTGATCTGATTACCAAAGAGGTTTTGGAGATGATCCCATTCCATCTTTGGAAGGACATCAGTTGCCTTTCTGAGGACGCCCCTGAAGAAAAAGTAAAGTCCCTGCTGGAGAATCTGTCCAGGAAAATGGACTATGTGAATGCCCTCTTTGAGGAAAAACAGGAAAAACTCAAGACCGGCGATGAGCTGCCGCCGGGTGTGATCAAGCTCGTGAAGGTTTATGTTGCCATCAAGCGGAAGCTGTCCGTGGGCGACAAGATGGCCGGCCGCCATGGGAATAAAGGTGTTTTGTCCCGGATTTTGCCCGATGAGGATATGCCCTATTTTATCGACGGGACGCCGGTGGATATCATCTTGAACCCGCTGGGGGTGCCTTCGCGTATGAATGTCGGCCAGATCCTCGAGACCCATCTGGGCTGGGCGGCCAGGGGGCTTGGCGAGCAAATCAACGGGATGCTTGAGAAATATTACAGCATCGATCTGCTGAAAAAGGAACTGAAGAAAATTTATATGTCCCCCGAAGCGGATCGCTTCGTTGACGGGGCGACGGAAGAAGAAATCAAGCGGTTCATCGGGCGCCTGAAAACGGGCATCTCGGTTTCGACCCCTGTTTTCGACGGGGCTGATGAAACGGAAATTCAGGACATGCTTCGCATGGCGAACCTTCCTGAGATCGGCCAGGCGGTCCTGTTCGACGGGAGGAACGGTGAACCCTTCGATCAACAGGTGACGGTGGGCATTATTTATATGCTCAAACTTCATCATCTGGTTGATAATAAGATTCATGCGAGGTCCATCGGGCCTTACTCGCTGGTGACTCAGCAACCGCTGGGCGGAAAGGCGCAGTTCGGCGGCCAGCGTCTGGGAGAGATGGAAGTGTGGGCGATGGAAGCCTACGGCGCCGCTTATTCGCTGCAGGAGTTTCTGACCGTCAAATCGGATGATGTGGCGGGCCGGACGCGCATTTACGAAGCCATTGTCAAGGGTGAACATACGCTGGAGCCCGGATTGCCGGAAAGCTTCAACGTTCTGGTCAAAGAATTGCAGAGTCTATGTCTGGACGTCGACTTGATTGAAGATGAATGATCGGGAAAATTCTCAATGGAGAGAGCGGTATTCGGTCTTTGTTGAATCCTCCAGGTTAACGTTTTCAATTTTTCGAAGGAGATCATGATCCATGGAAGATGTTTTTAGTTATTTTGAAAAACCGAAAGATCCCATTCGGTTCAATGCCATCAAGATGGCCATTGCCTCGCCGGAGAAGATTCTTTCATGGTCCCATGGAGAGGTCAAAAAGCCCGAAACCATCAATTACAGAACCTTCAAGCCGGAGCGGGACGGCCTTTTCTGTGCAAAAATATTCGGCCCGGTCAAGGATTATGAGTGTCTTTGCGGCCGCTACAAGAGGATGAAGCATCGCGGCGTCGTTTGCGAGAAGTGCGGTGTGGAAGTCATCCAGTCAAAGGTGCGCCGGGAAAGGATGGGCCATATCGTACTGGCCACACCGGTTGCCCATATCTGGTTTCTCAAGAGCCTGCCGAGCCGCATCGGCAATATCCTGGACTTGACCCTCAAGGAGTTGGAAAAGGTTCTGTATTTCGAGTCGTGGATTGTTCTGGATCCGAAAAACACCCCGCTGCGGAAAAAGCAACTGCTTCTGGAGGAAGAACTCAACGATCTCAAGGAGCAATACGGCGCTGATGCCTTTAAGGTCGGGATCGGGGCGGAAGCGATCCGTTCGATTATGGCAGAGATTGATCTGGTTAAACTGGACGACGAGCTTCGGGAGGAGCTGAAAATAGCCGTCTCTGACACCAAGCGCAAGAAACTGATCAAACGCCTGAAGGTGGTGGAAGCGCTGCGGAAGTCCAGCAACAAGGCCGAATGGATGATCCTGACCATCCTCCCGGTCATCCCCCCCGATCTGAGGCCCCTGGTTCCACTTGACGGGGGACGTTTCGCGACGTCGGATCTCAACGATCTTTACCGCCGTGTCATCAACCGGAACAACCGCCTCAAGCGCCTGCAGGAACTCAACGCGCCGGAGATCATCATCCGCAATGAAAAGCGGATGCTGCAGGAAGCCGTTGACGTTCTTTTTGACAACGGCAGGCGGGGGCGCGCCATTACCGGCACCAACAAACGGCCGCTGCGATCGCTGTCGGACATGTTGAAGGGCAAGCAGGGTCGCTTCAGGCAGAACCTGTTGGGTAAGCGCGTCGATTATTCGGGTCGCTCCGTGATCACCGTGGGGCCGGACCTGAGATTGCATCAGTGCGGACTGCCGAAGAAAATGGCCCTGGAACTGTTCAAGCCTTTTGTCTATAACCGGCTCCAGGACAAGGGTTATGTCAATACGGTGAAGAGCGCCAAAAAGATGGTCGAGAAGGAAACGGCCGAGGTATGGGACGCTCTCGATGAAGTGGTGCGCGAGTATCCGGTCCTGCTGAACCGGGCGCCGACACTCCACCGGCTGGGCATTCAGGCCTTCGAGCCCATTCTGATCGAGGGCAAGGCGATTCAGCTTCACCCGCTTGTCTGTACGGCTTTCAATGCGGATTTTGACGGCGACCAGATGGCGGTTCATATTCCGTTGTCCATTGAAGCCCAGGCCGAGGCCAGGGTTCTGATGATGTCCACCAACAACATCCTGTCTCCCGCAAACGGGAAACCCATTATCATTCCCGGGCAGGATATTGTTCTCGGCATCTATTATCTGACGCGTTCTCGGCCCGGGGTCATGGGTGAGGGCATGGTTTTTGCCGATCCGGCCGAGGTCCGCAGCGCCCTGGACGCCGGGATGGCGGATCTTCAGGCGGGGATCAAGGTCCGGATCCGGGGTGAAATGAAGGAAACCACCGTCGGGCGGGTCATCCTCTATGAAATCATTCCGGAACAGATCCCTTTCGATCTCATCAATAAAGCGATGAATAAGAAGGAGCTTTCCAATCTGATTGATCATTGCTATCGCTCCTGCGGAGATAAAACGACGGTTCTGCTGGCCGACCGCCTCAAGGACCTGGGGTTCAAATATGCCACCCTGTCCGGCGCGTCGATTGCCATTCACAACATGGTCGTTCCGGCCAACAAAAAGGACATCGTGGCCCGGGCGGACAAGGATGTTCTCAAAATCCAGAAGCAGTACATGGACGGACTGATTACCGACGGGGAGCGTTATAACAAGGTGATCGATATCTGGGCCCAGGGAACCGAGAAGATTGCCGCCGAAATGCTCGCCGGCATCGGCATGGAAGAAATCGATGAACCCGGGGGCACAAAACGCAAGGTGGAGAGCTTCAATCCCATTTATATGATGGCCGATTCCGGCGCCAGGGGAAGCGCCGTGCAGATTCGGCAGCTAGCCGGCATGAGAGGCTTGATGGCCAAACCGTCCGGTGAGATTATCGAAACCCCGATCACGGCCAACTTCAGGGAAGGATTGACCGTTTTGCAGTATTTCATCTCGACGCACGGGGCGCGGAAGGGATTGGCCGATACGGCGCTGAAAACAGCGAATTCCGGCTATCTGACCCGGCGGCTGGTAGATGTCGCCCAGGACTGCATCATCAACGAGGACGACTGCGCAACCCTCGACGGCATCGATGTTTTTGCCTTGATGGAAGGGGGGGAGATCATCGAAACGGCTGGCGAACGGGTTTTGGGGCGCGTTGCCCTCGAAGAGATCAAGGATCCCTTTACCGGTGAGGTTTTGGTTGAGGCCAATCAGGGGATCGATGAGTCACTGGCCGATGAGATCGACCGGGTCGGTATCGAGAAGGTGAGAATCCGGTCCGTCCTGACCTGTAAATCCCGTCACGGCGTCTGTGCCCGTTGCTATGGCCGTGACCTCTCCCATGGGCACCTGGTAAACATCGGCGAAGCCGTCGGGATCATTGCCGCCCAATCCATCGGCGAGCCGGGGACGCAGTTGACCATGAGAACCTTTCATATCGGCGGAACCGCGAAATTTGAAGAACATTCAACGCTGCAGTCCCGGCATGACGGAACGGTCCGATTTGTGAACCTCAATACGGTCAAAGGAAGAGTCGATACGTCTTCAGGCCGGGACGAGGATCTCGTGGTCATGAACCGCCACGGCGAATTGCATGTCCTGGATGAACAGCAGCGAAGTCGCGGCAAATACACCGTTCCCTATGGGGCTCATTTGAAGGTCGTGGACGGCAGTATTGTGCGCAAAGGAGATCTGCTGGCCGAATGGGATCCCTTCTCAATCCCGATTCTGGCTGAAGTAGACGGGATTGTGAAGTTCGGCGATATTATCGAAGGCAGAACCATGCAGGAGCAACTCGACGAGGTTACCGGTCTTTCGCGTAAAGTCATCGTGGAATTCCGCGGGACCGACCTGCGTCCGCGCGTATCCCTCAAGGATAAAAAGGGAAAAACGGCGAAAGTGCCGGGAGGCAGCGCGGTCGCCCGCCACCTCCTGCCGGTTGGTTCCAATATCGTCATCTCTGAAGGCGATGAGGTTCGTGCGGGCAGTATCCTGGCGAAGATTCCGCGGGAGACGACAAAAACGAAAGATATTACGGGGGGGCTTCCCCGCGTAGCGGAACTTTTTGAGGCCCGCAAACCGAAGGATTTTGCCGTCATCAGTGAAATCGAAGGTATCGTTTCCTATGGAAAAGACGCCAAGGGCAAACGAAAAATAGTCATCAGCCCGGACAGCGGTCAGGAGAAGGAATACCTGATCCCCAAGGGGAAGCATGTCCGCGTTCAGGAAGGCGACAGAATTACGGCCGGTGAGGCGCTCATGGATGGGGTCAACAATCCGCATGACCTCCTGACCATCAAGGGCGAAAAAGAACTGGCCCGATATCTGGTGGATGAAGTTCAGGAAGTGTATCGTCTGCAGGGCGTCAAGATCAATGACAAGCATATCGAAGTGATTGTTCGACAAATGCTGCGCCGCGTGAAAGTGGTGGATCCCGGCGACACGTCCTTTATCGCCGACGAACAGGTGGAGCGGTATCGCTTCCAGGAGGAAAATGAACGGGTCGTGGCCGGAGGCGGTAGCCCCGCGGTCGCCAAGCCGATCCTGCTGGGCATTACCAAAGCGTCTCTGAGCACCCAGAGTTTTATCTCAGCCGCCTCTTTCCAGGAGACGACGCGTGTGCTGACCGAGGCTTCGATGGCGGGCAAGACGGACTATCTGCGGGGTCTCAAGGAGAACGTGATCATGGGCCGTCTCATTCCGGCGGGAACGGGTCTTTCGATATACCGCAAGCTGGGTGTGAAAACGATCGGGGAGCAGGGTCTGGAATCGGGGGCCTTGTTGATGGATGAAAATAATGATGAGAAAATACTTGACACGCAGGCGTCAAATTGATAGAGAATTCGCCTTTTGCTACACCAGTCAATCTGGTTTGATGGAAACCTTTCGGGAGGAAGCATGCCGACGATAAATCAGTTGGTCCGCAAGGGCCGGGCCAAGATTCAGAAAAAGGCGGCCACACCGGCTCTCGCCGGCTCGCCGCAGCGCAGGGGGGTTTGCGTCAGAGTTTATACGACGACGCCGAAAAAGCCGAACTCCGCATTGCGGAAGGTGGCCCGGGTGAGGCTGACCAGTGGTTATGAAGTGACATCCTATATTCCCGGAATGGGACACAATCTGCAAGAGCATTCCGTGGTTCTGGTTCGGGGTGGAAGGGTCAAGGATCTTCCCGGCGTGCGGTATCATATCGTCAGGGGAACGCTGGATGCCGTGGGTGTTCAGGACAGGAAACAGGGCCGATCAAAATACGGGGCTAAAAAGCCGAATTAACGGGAGAAGGTTGCATGTCGAGAAGAAGGGAAATAACAAAACGCGAAATCTTGCCGGATCCCAAGTATAACAACAAGCTGGTGGCCAAGTTCATCAACTGTCTGTTGAAACGCGGCAAAAAGAGTACTGCCGAATCGATTCTTTATGGATCCTTTGGGATTATTGAAAAAAAGGCCAAAGAGTCACCGATTGACGTCTTTGAAAAAGCGGTCAACAATGTCAAGCCTGTCATCGAAGTCAAGTCGCGGCGGGTTGGCGGCTCCACCTACCAGGTTCCCACGGAGGTCGCATCCTCGCGAAGACTGGCTCTGGGAATTCGCTGGCTGATCACCCATGCGAAGGAGCGGACCGAAAGGACGATGAGGGAGAAACTGGCCGGTGAAATCCTCGATGCAGCGAATAATCGGGGCGGCGCGATCAAGAAAAGAGAGAGTGTCCACAAGATGGCGGAGGCCAACAAGGCTTTTGCACACTATCGATTTTAATTTTTCCCGGAGCATATGTTCGTCCGGTTTTATGAGAAACGAAACCGTGGGTTAAAAGGGATATTAAAAACAAAGGGCGAGAGCATAGACAGATGAACCATTCAAAGTTGAAGGAGGTAGGGGAAGATGGCTAAGAAAAAATTTGAGAGGACGAAGCCGCATCTCAATATCGGCACCATTGGGCATGTGGATCATGGTAAAACCACATTGACGGCCGCGATCACGAAGCACTTGGCCAGAAAGGGGTTGGCTGAATTCCGGCCCTTTGATTCAATCGATAATGCGCCCGAAGAAAAGGAAAGAGGCGTGACCATCAATATCTGCCATGTGGAATATCAGACGGCCTCAAGGCATTATGCCCATGTCGACTGCCCCGGCCATGCGGACTATATCAAGAACATGATTTCCGGCGCGGCGCACATGGATGGCACAATCCTGGTGGTTGCAGCGTCCGACGGTCCCATGCCTCAGACCCGGGAACATATCCTCCTTGCCCGACAGGTTCAGGTGCCCTATATTGTTGTTTATTTGAACAAGGTCGATCTGGTTGACGATCCCGAGCTTCTGGATCTGGTCGAGCTTGAATTGCGTGAACTGCTGACGGCCTACGAGTTTCCGGGGGATGATATCCCGATCATTCGCGGGTCTGCATTGAAGGCGCTGGAAAGCGACGATGATAACGATACGGACGTGAAGTCTATTTTCAAGCTCATGGACGCGGTCGATAACTACATTCCGGAGCCGGTCCGCATTCTGGACAAACCGTTCCTGATGCCCGTGGGGGATGTTTTCTCCATTTCCGGCCGTGGCACCGTTGTTACGGGCAGGGTCGATCGGGGGATCATCAAAACGGGGGAGGAAGTGGAAATCATCGGAATCCGGCCGACGTTCAAGACGGTGTGCACGGGCGTCGAGATGTTCCGTAAAACCCTTGATGAGGGCCGCGCCGGCGACGATATCGGTGTCCTGCTCAGGGGGACCAAGCGTGAGGAAGTCGAGCGGGGACAGGTTCTGGCGAAGCCCGGATCCATCACCCCGCATACGAGGTTTAACGCCGCCGTCTATATCTTGACCAAGGAGGAAGGCGGCCGTCATACGCCGTTTTTCCCAGGCTATCGTCCCCAATTCTATTTCCGGACGACCGATGTGACGGGCGTATGCACCCTGCCGGAAGGCGTGGAAATGGTCATGCCCGGCGATAATGTCAATCTTGAGATCCAGCTCATCACCCCGATCGCCATGGAGGAACAGCTCCGGTTCGCTATTCGTGAAGGCGGACGGACGGTCGGTGCGGGTGTGGTCAGCAAGATTATTGAATAAATAAATACGGATGTGACGACAACAACCATGAAAGATCAAAAAATCAGAATCCGGCTCAAGGCATACGACCATAAGCTGCTTGATCGCTCCGTTGAGGACATCGTTGAGACGGCCAAGCGAACAGGCGCCCGTGTCGCCGGCCCTGTTCCGTTGCCGACGGAAATCAATAAATACTGTGTCAATCGCTCTCCCCATGTGGACAAGAAATCCAGGGAGCAGTTCGAAATCAGAACCCACAAGCGATTGATTGACATCATCGAGCCGACCCAGTCCACCGTGGATGCGCTCATGAAATTGGATCTTTCGGCCGGTGTGGATGTTGAGATAAAGTTATAAATCGACCGATCAAGGGAGATGAACAGTGGTTTGTCTCCCGTCTTTTTTAGAAGAGGCGCGTCTGATGACAGGCGGCGTGAAGGCAATGGAAATGGGTATCATAGGTAGAAAACTGGGCATGACACAGATATTTTCTGATGAGGGTGAGGCGGTTGCCGTCACCGTCGTGGAGACGGAGCCATCCGTCGTGATCCAGAAAAAGACGGCGGAAACGGATGGTTACAACGCCATCCAGGTGGGCTATGGGCGGATCAAGAGCAAGAATGTTGCCAAGCCTCTTCAGGGACACTTCAAGAAAGCCGACAAGGGTCATTTCAGGTTCTTGCGGGAATTTAAAGTGGCCGCAGACGACTACACGGTCGGCCAGGAGTTGAAGGCGGATATTTTCCAGGCCGGTGATCATGTGGATGTGGTGGGAACCTCCAGGGGGAAGGGATTTGCCGGGGTTATCAAGCGTCACGGGTTCAGCGGCGGGCGGGCCACGCATGGTTCGATGTTCCATCGGGCGCCTGGCTCCATCGGCGCCAGTGCGGATCCATCCCGGGTTTTCAAGGGGAAAAAATTGCCTGGTCACATGGGAAGCCAGCGGAAGACCATACAGAACATGATGGTCTGGGCGGTGAGATCAGATCAGAACCTGATCCTGATCAAGGGGTCCGTCCCAGGCGGTAAAATGGGAGTTGTTCTGATCAAAAAGGCGAAGAAGATGGATCGCAGTTAGGGCGGGAGTGATTATGCCGGTTTTGGATGTATATGATATTGATTATAATAAAGTGTCGCAGTTGGAAGTGAGCGACGCCATATTCGGCGTTGAACCGAACGCGGCGGTCCTTTATGAAACGGTCAGGATGCAGATGGTCGCCCGACGCCTCGGAACGGCTTCAACGAAAGAGAGAGGCGATATCCGCGGCGGCGGGAAGAAGCCGTGGCGTCAAAAAGGAACCGGTCGCGCACGGGCGGGAACCAGCCGTTCGCCGCTTTGGCGGGGAGGCGGGACCGTCTTTGGCCCTCACCCTAGGGACTATAGTATCAGGGCGCCCAAGAAGGTCCGCAAACTGGCCCTGATTTCCGCGCTGAGCCTGAAAATGCAGGAGCAGCGGATCATCGTGCTGAGGGACTTCCCCCTTGCGGAGATCAAAACAAAACAATTCAAGGCCGTGTTTGACCGTTTCGGATTGAAGAAAGCCTTGTTCGTTATTGATCAGGCCGATTCGTTGCTGGAAAAATCGTCCCGGAATGTCCAGGGCGTCAAACTGATTAGAGCAGAGGGGATCAACGTTTATGATCTGCTGGATCATGAGCATGTGGTTTTCCTCGAGCCCTCTGTGAAACTGATTGAAGGGGCATTGTCGTCATAATGGAACGGTATCATGTGATAAAGAAAGCGCTCGTTACAGAAAAGAGCACGATCGCAAGGGATGAAGCCAACAAGTATGTCCTCGAAGTAGACCCGAGGGCAAACAAGATCGAGATTGCCAGTGCCGTGGAAAAGCTCTTCAAAGTCAAAGTTCTGCAAGTGCATGTGATGAACGTGACGGGAAAGAAAAAGCGCATGGGGAAAATCGTCGGTCGCAAGCGGTCGTGGAAAAAGGCCATTGTCACGCTGTTGCCGGGCAGTCGCATTGAAGTGTATGAAGGCGTATAAAAGAGAAGGATTTTAGGAATGGCGATCAAAAAATATAAACCCACATCACCGGGACGGCGATTCCAGACTTGCTCTGATTTTAAAGAAATCACCACGTCCGATCCCGAAAAGCGTCTGTTGCGATCCCTGAAGAAATCAGGCGGGCGAAACTGCCATGGGCGCGTGACGAGCCGACATATCGGCGGCGGTCATAAGCAGAAATACAGGTTGATTGATTTTCGCCGCGACAAGGCCGATGTCCCGGGGAGTGTCGCATCGATTGAATACGACCCGAACAGAACATCCAGAATCGCCCTGATCCATTACCGTGACGGCGATAAGCGGTACATCCTTGCCCCGAATAAAGTCGGGGTGGGGGATGTGGTGATCAGCGGCGACAACGCAGACATCAAGCCGGGGAATACGGCTCCTCTGAAAAATCTACCCCTGGGCTCTCTGATCCACAACCTTGAACTTAAAATCGGGCGGGGCGGGCAGATGATCAGAAGCGCCGGCACCTATGGACAGTTGATGGCCAAGGAAGAGGGATATGCCCAGGTGAGGCTGCCCTCGGGAGAAGTCAGGAAAGTGCTGCTGGCTTGCAGGGCGACCGTTGGTCAGGTCGGAAATATTGATCATGAGAATGTCAGCATCGGCAAGGCCGGAAGAACAAGATGGCATGGCAGGCGTCCGAAAGTGCGCGGAGTTGTCATGAACCCGGTCGATCATCCGATGGGCGGTGGAGAAGGCAAATCTTCGGGTGGACGTCACCCCTGTACGCCTTGGGGGGTTCCCACGAAAGGCCACAAGACGAGAACAAACAAAAGTACGGACAAATACATCGTGAAAAGAAGAGGGTAAAGTGGCGCGTTCAGTCAAGAAGGGTGCGTATATCGAGGAAAAGCTTCTTGAGAAGGTCCGCAAGGCGGATGCTTCGGGAAGCAAAGGTGTCATCAAGACCTGGTCACGGCGCTCGACGGTCGTTCCTGAATTAATCGGGCAGACCTTCGCCGTCCACAACGGCAAGAAATTTGTTCCGGTTTTCGTTACGGAAAACATGGTAGGGCACAAGCTCGGTGAATTTTCACCCACGAGAACATTCTACAGCCATGCCGGTGATCGAAAGTCTAAAGTACGCAAATGATCTTAAAATGATGAAGATCATGGTTTGGAGTTAATAGCGATATGGAAGCAAAAGCGGTTGCCAAATACATCAGGATATCTCCGCAGAAGGTCAGACTTGTGGCGGATTTGGTCCGGGGTAAAAGAGTTCAGGAGGCAGAGAAAATCTTGAACTTTACACGCAAGTATGCAGCGGGCCCGATCGGCAAGGCATTGAAATCAGCGGTTGCCAACGCCAAGCAAAATCCGAATATCGATGACAAGATTCTTTGTGTAAAGAGCATTTTTGTGGATCAGGGGCCGTCGTTGAAACGATGGCGGGCCCGGGCGCAGGGAAGAGCCGCTGCGATTAAGAAACGTATGAGTCATATCACAATCATCCTGGATGAACAGTAGGCATTGAGGAGGTGGCAGGTTGGGGCAGAAGGTTAACCCGATCGGGTTGAGATTAGGCGGCATCAAGACATGGCAGTCGCTCTGGTTTGCAGACAAAAATTATAAGGCACTGCTTCATGAGGATATCAAGATCAGGAAATACCTCAAGAAGAAATTGTTTCATGCCGGAATATCACACATCGAGATCGAGCGGGCGGCCAACAAGGCCAAAGTGAATATCTATACGGCCCGGCCTGGCATCATCATTGGGAAAAAAGGGTCCGAAATTGATAAACTCAAGAAAGACCTCGAAGATAACGTCACCAAAAGTGACATCATCATCAATATCCTCGAAGTGCGGAAACCGGAAATTGATGCCCAGCTGGTCGCGGAAAACATTGCCCTGCAACTGGAGCGGCGTGTCGCCTTTCGTCGGGCCATGAAAAAGTGCGTTACATCCGCGCTCAAGTTCGGTGCGAAAGGCATCCGGGTCGGTTGCGCCGGCAGACTGGGCGGAGCGGAAATGGCCCGATCGGAGTGGTACCGTGAAGGAAGGGTTCCCCTGCATACGCTTCGGGCCGATATTGACAGCGGTTTTGCTGAAGCGCATACGGCTTATGGACTGATCGGCGTGAAAGTGCTGATCTTTCATGGAGAGGTTCTGTCCGCAAGGAAAGAGAAAGAAAAATAATTCATTCCGCAGAAAGAGACTTGAAGCGAATATTGGGGTTCTGAAAAGATGCTATCACCGAAGCGCGTAAAATATAGGAAATTGCAGCGAGGACGCATGGGCGGCAAAGCGATCCGGGGCAGTCAGATCACCTTTGGTGAGTATGGGCTGCAGGCGACGGAATGCGGCTGGGTCACAGCCAGGCAGATTGAGGCTGCGCGAATAGCCATGACGCGCCATGTCAAGCGCGGTGGAAAAATATGGATCAGGGTGTTCCCGCATAAGTCCGTGACGAGAAAGCCGGCGGAAACCAGGATGGGAAAGGGAAAGGGCGCCCCGGAAGAGTGGGTGGCGGTCGTGCGGCCCGGATTTGTGCTCTATGAGATGGAGGGTGTCAGCAAGGAGGATGCCCGCGAGGCGTTCCGCTTAGCCGCTCATAAATTATCCATATCCACAAAATTTCTGACCAGGGAGTTATCTGATGAAAATTAAGGAGATCAGGGATTTAAGTGTGGATGAATTGAACCAGAAGACCACAGAAGCGACAGAGGAGATGTTTCGACTGCGCCTGCGGCACTCGACGGGACAGTTGGAATCTCCTGCAGCGTTGAATCGTGTTCGCAGAAAGATCGCCCGGATGAAAACGGTTCGAAGGGAAAAGGAGGCTCACGCATAGCTTATGGAGAATCGTGGCAATAGAAGGACCATCCAGGGAGTCGTCGTCAGCAGCAAAATGGACAAGACGATTGTCGTCCGGGCGGAGAGACTTGTCAAACATGCGGCATTTCGCAAATATGTCAGAAGCTATGAGAAGTATAAAGCCCACGATGAACAGAGCAGCTGTCAGGTCGGCGACAAAGTGGTGATCGTTGAGTCCCGTCCGTTAAGCCGCGATAAGCGCTGGCGGATGCGTGAGATTCTCGAAAAGGCAAAATAGCAGTAGCTAAGCAGGCAGTCAGATAGGCGGGGTTTTGTTATGATTCAGATGCAGACTGTTTTGAATGTGGCCGATAATTCCGGTGCCAAAAGGGTCGCGTGTATAAAGGTTCTGGGCGGCTCTAAGAGAAGGTATGCCGGAGTGGGGGATGTCATTGTCGTCTCCGTAAAGGAAGCGATCCCGAATTCGAAAGTCAAAAAGGGAGATGTCATGAAGGCGGTGATCGTTCGGACGGCCAAGGAAACCCGTCGTCCGGATGGATCCTTTCTCAAGTTCGATGACAACTCTGCGGTTTTGATCAATAATCAGATGGAGCCCGTCGGTACGCGGATCTTCGGTCCCGTGGCCCGTGAACTCAGAGCGAAGCAGTTTATGAAAATCATCTCTCTGGCGCCGGAGGTTTTATAATCGGCCCGTGGGCCGCGCCGGGTTCACACCGGCGGGATGGCACAAAGGACAAGATCACGATGCAGAAAATGAAGCTGAAAAAGGGCGACGCCGTAAAGGTCATCGCCGGCCGCGAAGAAGGAAAGACCGGCAAGGTTTTAAAGGTAATCGGTGCGGACAAGAAAGTGGTGGTTGAGAAACTTAACCTGATTAAGAAGCATCAGCGACCGGACGCTCGCGGCAAGGGAGGCATCGTTGAGAAAGAGGCCCCTCTGCCCCTGTCGAACGTCATGTTCGTGTGCAATAAATGCGATGCCGGTGTCCGGATTGGCTATAAGCGCCTGGATGATGGGAAAAAAGTCCGCATCTGTAAAAAGTGCGGTGAAATTTTGGATGCATAGGTCACGAAATGGCAAGATTAAAAGCATATTATGAGAAAGAAGTCGTCCCCGCTTTAACCGAGCTCTTTCACTATAAGAACCGGATGGAAGTGCCCAGGATGGAGAAAATTGTCGTCAACATGGGACTGGGCGAGGCGATCCAGAACATCAAGATCCTCGATGGGGCCGTCCAGGAAATGGCGCAGATCACGGGACAGAAGCCGGTCATCACCAAGGCCAGAAAGTCCATCGCGACCTTCAAGCTTCGCCAGGGCATGTCGATCGGATGCTGTGTCACCCTCCGGAGAGAGCGGATGTATGAATTTTTTGACCGCTTGGTCAATGTGAACCTCCCGAGGGTCAGGGATTTCAGAGGCATTTCTGCGAAATCTTTCGACGGGAGGGGCAATTTTGCCATGGGCCTGAAGGAGCAGATTATCTTTCCGGAGATCGACTATGACAAAATTGATAAAGTCAAGGGGATGAATATTGTCATCACCACCACGGCGAAAACGGATGAAGAAGCCAGGCAGTTGTTGAGGCTGATGGGTGTGCCCTTTAGAAATTAAAGTTTGGACATTACAGGATTGGCGTCTGGAGGCATTGGTTTGGCAAAAAAATCATTAATCGCAAAGGCAAGAAAAACGGCGAAATTTTCTGTCCGGGCCTATAATCGGTGCCCGTTGTGCGGACGGCCTCGGGCCTATTATCGGAAATTTGACATGTGCAGAATATGCTTCAGGAATCTTTCCTTGAAGGGCGATATCCCCGGTGTCATAAAATCCAGTTGGTAGAGATCATTATCGAAGGAGTCTTTGTATGGGAATGACCGATCCGATTGCAGACATGCTCACCAGGATCAGAAATGCAAATCGCGTCCATTTCAAGAGCGTCGATGTCTCGCTGTCGCGCATGAATCTTAGTCTGGCGGAAGTCCTGAAGAAGAATGGGTACATAAGCGGTTTCGACACCAAGAAGGAGAGCGGCGGCCACGGAAGGCTGCGGGTCTACCTTAAATATGCGGATGCCAAACGGACCGTCATCAGCGACATTCAGAGGGTCAGCAGACCCGGGCGACGCATCTATGTCAAGGGTGAAAAAATACCGAAGGTATTAAACGGATATGGAATTTCCATTCTTTCCACTTCCCGGGGCGTCATGACGGACAGGGATGCCAGGCAATTGAACGTCGGTGGCGAGATTCTTTGTAATGTCTGGTAGATGGAAGCTTAGAAGCGCATAAGTTCAAGGGAGATTCTCTCATGTCAAGAATAGGAAAAAAGCCCATCCCGATGCCCGCGGGCGTCAAGATCAGCAGGAACGAGGTCAACCTCAGCGTTCAGGGGCCTAAGGGGACGCTGTCCATGGCTCTTCCTCAAGGCGTTGAGGTGGCGATGGAGGGCGATGCCGTGATCGTCAGTATCGTGTCAGATGATCGGAAAGCCGGCTCCTATCACGGTCTTACGAGGACCTTGGTGGATAATATGATCACGGGGGTCAGTAAGGGCTTTGAAAAGAAACTGGAGATATCCGGCGTCGGGTACCGGGCAGAAGCCAGTCAGGACAAACTCAAGCTGGTGGTCGGATATTCCAGCCCATCGGAGTATGTTATTCCTGACGGGATTACCGTGAGGGTTGATAAGCTCGTGAATATATTCGTGTCCGGCATCGATAAACAGAAGGTGGGACGTGTCGCCGCCGAGATCAGGGCCTTGAGGAAACCGGAACCATACAAAGGCAAGGGGATTCGGTATGCCGGCGAGCAGGTCAAACGGAAAGTGGGCAAGTCAGTCGGCAGTTAATCATCAGAACACCGGAAGCACTGGGATTGCGGGTGTGATCTCTCGTGCGGTGTTATCGTACGAACGAGGTAGAACATTGGCGTCGAAAAAAATTGAAAAGATCAGGGCGAAACGGACGAAAAGGGTCAGGGCCAAGATGTTCGGGACAGACGTAAAGCCGCGCCTGTCTCTGTTCAGAAGCGCGAGTCATATTTACGCGCAGGCCATCGATGATCATTCGAAAATAACCCTTGCAGAGGTCTCTACCCTGAGCAAAGACCTGCGGGACGGCCTGTCCGGCTTGAAAAAGGTGGATCAGGCCAAGGAAGTCGGCAAGCTCGTGTCGAAACGATTGCAGGCCTTAGGCATCGAAAGCGTTGTCTTTGATCGGGGGCGGTATCTTTACCATGGGCGTGTCAAAGCGCTTGCGGAAGCGGCCAGGGAAGCAGGATTAAAATTTTAGAGGCGGGCTCGATCGCGCGCCGTGTGAAGGACATGATGGCTGGAAAAGACAAAATGGAAGAATATGATCTGCTTGACAGGGTAATTGCGATTAACAGAACCGCCAAGGTGGTCAAGGGTGGGCGGCGATTCAGATTCAGCGCGGTGGTGGTTGTCGGCGATGGCAGCGGCGCCGTCGGCGCCGGGCTTGGCAAGGCACACGAAGTGCCGGAGGCGATCCGAAAAGGAACCGAGCAGGCTAAAAAGAATATGACGAAGGTGGCTGTTTTGAACCGGACCATCCCCTTTGAAGTCATCGGCCATTACGGGGCCGGCAAGGTTCTGCTGAAACCGGCATCCGAGGGAACGGGGCTGATAGCAGGCGGGGCCGTTCGCGCCGTCCTCGAAGTCGCGGGTGTGCATAATATCCTGACAAAATGCTTAGGATCCCATAATCCGCACAATCTGGTCAAGGCAACCATCGATGGTCTCCGTCGGCTCAAAGATCCGAATGATATTGCGGCGATGAGAGGAATGCGTCTTGCCGACATGAACGTGCTGAACAAGTGAGGTGTTTTGTGCGAAGTAAACTCAGAATAACACTGGTTAAAAGTTATATCGGGCGACCGGCGCCGCAGCGGAAAGTTCTGGCGGGAATGGGGCTCGGCAAACTGAACCGTGCGGTTTTGCTGGAAGATACTCCCGAGATCCGGGGGATGGTCAGGAAGGTCTGTCATCTGGTTTGCATGGAAGAAGTCAAGGGGGATGAGATATGAATCTGGGCTCATTGAAGCCGCCGGCAGGCTCCCGGAAGAAGCGAAAACGAGTGGGACGCGGGGACGGTTCCGGACATGGCGGCACATCCTGCAAAGGCCATAAAGGCCAGAATGCACGCTCCGGTGGCGGAACAAAACCCGGTTTCGAAGGGGGGCAGATGCCTCTCGCAAGAAGGCTCCCGAAAAGGGGTTTCCGCAATATCTTTCGAAAAAATATCATTGCCGTCAATATCGATCAGTTGAGTACATTTTCTGCGGGATCTCTCGTCGATGCGGAAAGTCTCATCCGGGTCGGTCTTGTAAACAGGAAGTACGACGGGATCAAGTTGCTGGGCAAGGGGGGCATTGATTATCCCCTTTCTGTGAAGGTGGACATGGTCAGCCAGGCAGCCAGGATTAAAATTGAAGCCGCCGGTGGGTCGATTATCGAGGTCAACTGATTTGTTCGGTGGTTTAAAAAATATCTCCAAGATACCGGAGCTGCAAAAGCGGATCCTCTTCACCTTTCTGATGCTGATCGTTTATCGCATCGGCGCCCATGTCACGACGCCGGGGATAGACACCACCGCCCTGGCCGCATTTTTTGCGCAGGCGAAGGGGTCCCTGCTGGGGCTCTTTGACATGTTTGCCGGAGGCGCCTTGAGCAATCTGTCCGTCTTCGCGCTCGGGATCATGCCCTACATCAGTGCATCCATTATCCTTCAGCTCCTGACGGTTGCTGTTCCTCATCTGGAAAAACTATCCAAGGAAGGCGAGGCCGGCAGAAGAAAGATCACCCAGTACACCCGCTATGGAACCGTGCTTCTCAGCGTCATCCAGGGATTCGGCATTGCCATCGGTCTGGAAAACATGGCAGGTCCGACAGGGGTTTCCATTGTTCTGGATCCCGGCTGGGCCTTCAGAATGATGACGGTGATCACGCTGACGGCCGGTACGGCCTTTATCATGTGGATCGGTGAACAGATTACGGAGAAGGGGATCGGCAACGGGATTTCGCTGATTATTTTTGCCGGGATCGTGTGTGGGGCTCCGACGGCGATTTTGAGCACCTTCAACCTGATGTCAGCGGGGGAGATGGGTGTTTTCGCCATCCTGTTTTTAATCGTCATGATGGTCGTCGTTGTGGGCGTGATTGTTTTTGTCGAAAGCGGACAGCGGCGCATTCCGGTTCAATATGCAAAGCGGATTGTCGGAAGAAAAATGTACGGCGGCCAGACGACCCATCTGCCGTTGAAAGTCAATACAGCCGGCGTGATTCCGCCTATTTTTGCATCGTCCATCATCATGTTTCCGGCCACCATCGCGAATTTCATCCCCCATCCGTGGATGAAGGCCATTGCCGATGCCCTGGTTCCCGGGCGTGTCGGATATGAATTGCTGTATGTCGCCTTTATCGTATTTTTCTGCTATTTTTATACGGCGGTGACGTTTAATCCTGTGGATGTGGCCGATAATATGAAAAAATATGGCGGCTACGTGCCGGGAATCCGGCCCGGGAAGAAGACGGCGGATTATATCGATGAGGTTCTGACCCGTTTGACATTCAGCGGCGCCATTTACGTCTCGGCGGTCTGCGTCCTTCCCAGCATACTGATCAGTTATTTTAACGTTCCCTTCTATTTTGGGGGAACGGCGCTTTTGATTGTGGTGGGGGTTGCCCTTGATACGGCGGGCCAGATTGAAACGCATCTGCTGACCCGACAGTATGAAGGATTCATGAAGAAGGGGCGGATTGCCGCAAGGCGGCGGTGAACGTCACCGTTCGTTCGGGGGAAGGTTGAAACGCGATGATTATCCTCAAGCGACCTGAGGAAATCGAAAAAATAAAGAAGAGCAACATCATTGTCGCGGACATCCTGAAAGAGCTGAAAGAAAAAATCAGGCCCGGCATCACGACGCTGGAACTCAATCGATATTCCGAGGAGCTTGCTAAAAAAAGGGGAGCCAAACCCGCTTTTAAAGGGTATCGCGGTTATCCTTTCGCTCTTTGTACCTCCGTTAATTCAGAGGTCGTGCATGGGATGCCGTCCAGCCGGGCGCTTAAAAACGGAGACATCGTCAGTCTGGATTTCGGCGCTCATTATCAGGGTTATTACGGGGATGCCGCTCTGACGGTGCCGGTCGGCGATGTGACAGAGGAAGCCAGGCGGTTGCTGCTGACAACGGAATTGAGCCTGTATGATGCCATCAGCCAGGCTTGCGTGGGAAACCGGCTGGGCGATATTTCGGCCGCCGTCCAGAGACGGGTGGAAGCGGCAGGTTTCTCCGTCGTCAGGGACTTTGTCGGCCATGGGATTGGCAAGGACCTGCACGAAGAGCCGCAGGTGCCGAATTACGGGTCAAGTGGTAGAGGTGTTGAATTAAAGGACGGAATGGTTCTGGCGATCGAGCCCATGGTCAACGCGGGGACGTACAAAGTCAGGCTTCTTTCCGACGGGTGGACGGTCGTTACCGAAGACGGTCTGTTATCGGCGCATTTTGAGCATACGGTGGCCATTACCCCTGAAGGTCCGGTCATCTTGAGCGCGAGGAATTGAGAACGGCATTGCTTTATGGCGAAAGAAGAACCAATAGAGGTTGAAGGGCGTGTAGTCGAGCCCCTGCCCAATGCCATGTTTCGTGTTGAACTGGATAATGGGCATCGTGTCCTTGCCCATATTTCGGGAAAGATGCGCATGCACTTCATTAAAATACTGCCCGGAGACAAGGTGACGGTTGAATTGTCGCCCTATGATCTGACCCGGGGCAGGATCGTTTACAGGACGAAATAACCGGATCGACGGGGATGACGGGCGGTTAGCCCCCGCACGCGGCGGTTCGAGGTCGACTTCAGGAGCTGGTATTATGAAAGTACGATCTTCCGTTAAGAAGATATGCGACAAATGTAAGATTATCAAACGCCGCGGCGTTTTGAGAATCATTTGCGAGAATCCCAAGCACAAGCAGCGACAGGGATAGGGGCTTTTTGTTTATTCAGGAGGATGGCAGGTGGCAAGAATTGCAGGGGTGGATTTACCCAAAAACAAAAGGATGGAGATTGCACTCACCTATATTTACGGGATCGGAAGGTCGAAGTCTAAGGAGATCCTTCAAAAAGCCGGGGTCGGTGCGGAAACAAAGACAGATCATCTTGCCGATGCGGAAATTACAGCGATAAGAAATGTCATCGACAGGGATCATAAGGTTGAGGGTGATTTGCGTCGCGACATCTCCATGTCTCTGAAACGCCTGATGGATATCGGTACCTATCGGGGGTTGAGGCACCGGAAGGGGCTTCCCGTGAGAGGGCAGCGTACCAGCACCAACGCCCGGACGCGAAAAGGACCCCGCCGGTCCATCGCGGGCAAGAAGAAATAAATCGCAGCGATCGGGAGGATCAATGGCCAAGCCAGTCAGAAAGACAGGGAAAAGAAAAGAAAAAAAGAATATTACCGAGGGGGTGGCACACATTCAATCGACCTTTAACAATACGATTGTCACCATCACGGATATGAGCGGCAATGTCATTGCCTGGGCCTCTGCCGGAATGCAGGGTTTCAAGGGATCGAGAAAGAGTACGCCCTTTGCCGCGCAGATGGCGGCGGAAGATGCGGTAAAAAAAGCAAAAGAGCATGGGATGCGCAGCGTTCAGGTGTATGTGAAGGGCCCCGGTTCAGGACGTGAATCCGCTCTGCGGTCGCTCCAGTTGGCCGGTTTGACCATCAGCCTGATCCGGGACGTAACCCCCATTCCGCATAACGGCTGCCGTCCTCCGAAAAGGCGAAGGGTGTGAGTCGGCGGAAGTGGATGAAGTAATCGTAACGTAATAAAGATATAAAGTTAGATCAGGGAGGCGTCTTTGGCAAGATACAGGGAATCCGCATGCAGGTTGTGCCGTAGAGAAGGTCTGAAGCTGTTTCTGAAGGGAGATCGGTGTTACAGTGAAAAATGTGCCTTTGAACGGCGGAGTTATGCTCCCGGGGAACACGGGCAGATTCGGAAAAAACACTCGGATTATGGCGTTCAGTTAAGGGCGAAGCAGAAGCTCAAGAGAATGTATGGTCTGCTGGAGAAGCAGTTCCGTGGCTATTTTGAGAAGGCGGACCGGCAGAAAGGCATTACCGGAACAAATCTGCTGCTTTTCCTGGAAAGACGGCTGGACAACATGGTGTTTAGAATGGGGTTTGCCAATTCCAGGGACGAGGCCCGGCAGCTTGTCCGGCATAATCACTTCCTGGTCAGCGGCAAGCCGGTGAATATCCCATCTTACCTGCTCAAGGTAGGCGATGAGATCCAGGTCAGAGAGAGCAGCAGGAAAGTGGAAAGGATACAAGAGGCTTTGGAAACCGTTGCCAGGCGGGGCGTGCCCTCGTGGCTTGAACTGGACAAGGACAACTTCAAAGGCACGGTGAAAATTCTGCCGGTGCGCGACGAATTGACCATGCCGGTTCAGGAACAACTGGTTGTCGAACTTTATTCGAAATAATTTAATCGCTGTACATTAAGCTGAATCAGGACCCGAAGGGTAGGGTATGACCATTATGCAAAGAAACTGGCGCAGTATCATCAGACCGAAGCGGATCGAAATTGACGAGGCGACCCATACGCGCTTTTATGGAGAGTTTACTTGCCAGCCGCTGGAAAGAGGCTTTGGCATTACATTTGGCAACGCGCTGAGAAGGGTTCTGCTGTCGTCCATCCAGGGAGCGTCGATCATTTCCCTGAGGATTGATGGGGTGGTCCATGAGTTTTCGACGGTTCCCGGTGTGAAGGAAGACGTAGCCGACATCATTCTCAATCTGAAAGGCGTGCGTTTAAAGCTCCACCAGGATGGTCCCCGCGTCGTTCAACTGGACACGTCCAAGGAAGGACCGGTGACGGCAGGCGACCTGATCAGCGATGCCACAGTGGAGGTTCTGAATCCGGAACATCATATCGCGACCCTGTCCGGAGAGGCGTCCTTCAAGGCGCAAATGGTAGTCACGATGGGCAAGGGTTATGTGCCGGCAAAGAAGGAGCGGGACGACGATCAGCCCGAAGGGACGATCAATATCGATGCGGTGTTTTCTCCCATCAAGAAGGTTAATTACACGGTGACCCATGCCCGCGTCGGACAGATCGCCGACTATGACAGGCTGGTTCTGGAGATCTGGACCGACGGCAGCGTCTGGCCTGAAGACGCCCTCGCGTTTGCGGCCAAAATCTTGAAAGATCAATTGGATCTCTTTATCAATTTCAATGAAGACGAAGAGCAGGGCGAACAGCCCGGCATCAAGGAAGAGGATAGCATCAATGACTACCTGCTGAGGCATGTGGATGACCTGGAACTGTCTGTAAGGTCAGCCAACTGCCTGAAAAACGCCGGGATCAATCTTATCGGCGAGCTGGTTAAGAAGACCGAAGCGGAGATGCTGAAGACAAAAAATTTCGGCAGGAAGTCGTTAAACGAGATCAAGGATATTCTGCAGGAGATGGGTTTGAATTTCGGCATGAAACTGGATTTTTCCCCCTGGAACAACGATGAGACGAAAGAAGATTCAGCGAAGACCGCAGGGGAGTGACAGGAAGAACCGTCTTTAAGGAAAGGAAGAAGATCAATGCGTCACGGGAAAGCAGGGAGTAAGCTCGGCAGGACATCGAGCCACAGGAAAGCCATGCTGAGGAATATGGTTACTTCCTTTTTAAAATACGAAAAGGTCAAGACCACCGATGTCAAGGCCAAGGAGCTCAGGAAAGTGGCTGAGAAAATGATCACCCTGGGCAAGCGGGGCGATCTCCATGCGCGCAGACAGGCCTTGGCCTTTGTCAGGGATCCTGCAGTCGTGGCAAAGCTTTTCAGTGAGTTGTCGGAGCGTTATCGTCAGCGTCCGGGGGGATATACGAGAATCGTCAAGATGGGGTATCGGACGGGCGACAATGCGCCCCTGTCCAGCATAGAATTTATCGACGCGGTGCAGAAGAAGAAACCCAAGAAGAAGGCCGCGCCCGCTCCCGCTGCATCATGACGCCTTGGCAGGGTCAGGGGGCGGGGCAATAAGCGCGTGAATGCGGTTTGGCGTTGTTCGCAAGGGCAGGATTTTTCGAAATCCTGCCCTTTTTCATTTGGCGGCTTGTGATTTCTGCTTGTTTTTTGCCGGGAAAAGATATACCTACAGGCCGCGGTGGGTTTTATGCGTGTTCGCCTTTCTCATGGTTTAATTTATCGGGAAGGAGGTCATCATGGCTGAAGAAAGAATTGGCGAAGTGGTGAAGTTTTTTGCAAAGCCGTCCGTGGCGGCGGTCAAGATCACCGAGGGCGAGTTGCATGTCCGGGATACGATCAAAATCTTTGGTCATACCACAGACCTGACGCAGGACATTGACTCGATGGAAGTGAACAATCAGAAGGTTGACAAGGCCGTGGCCGGGGAATATATCGGGATCAAGGTTGCCGATCGTGTCCGACCCGGAGACGAGGTTTTCAAGGTCGTTCCCTGATCGGTTTTTCCGCACGGAAGATTTATGCCATGGGTTGAACCTGTTTCAGCCGGCCCATGGTTTTTTTTGGTCTTAAGCCGTCAGGATTCAACGCGCTTCAGCGAGATATCGATGGATCCGATTGCATATCTGGATGATTTAAGTGGTCGGCCCATCCGATTGGGACTTGCCCCCCTGCGCCGTCTTCTGTCCAGGATGGGGCATCCTGAAAAAAAATATGCAAGCATTGTCGTCGGAGGGACCAACGGTAAAGGCTCCATTGCGGCGATGGCGGCCGCGATGCTCACGGCAGCCGGTTTCCGCGCGGGCCTTTATACCTCGCCCCATCTGCTCGATGTCCGGGAACGGATTCGAATTGACGGGCGCATGATCGCGGAGGAAGACCTGCGATCATGCGCGGACGCCATCCGGCGGCAATTGCGCGATGACCTGACCTATTTCGAGTTTCTCACCGCCATCGCCTTCCATTTCTTTGAACAACAGCAGGTGGATATCGCCATCCTCGAGGTGGGGATGGGGGGAAGGCTGGATGCGACAAATGTTGCCCGTCCGCTTGTGTCGGTCATTTCGAACATTTCCCTCGATCACAGTCAGTACCTGGGAAGGCGGATCGAACAAATTGCCCGGGAAAAAAGCGGGATCATCAAGCAAAAAGGCTGCTGTCTGACCGCCGCAAAACAGGCGCCGGTCATTGCACTCATCCATGAGGCATGCCGGAAGAAACGGGCCCGTTTCTTTCGGCTGGGGGATGAGATAAAAGTCAAAAAGCAGGCCGACGGCTTGTTTTCGTTCCGCGGCTTCGAACGTCGTTATGATCGTCTCTGCTGTCCGCTCAGGGGGAGGCATCAGATGGATAATGCGGCGCTGGCCATAGGCGCCGTCATCCTTCTTGCCGGACACGGTTTCGCGGTCGATGAAGCGGCGATTCGCCGCGGGTTGAGCGAGACGAAATGGGAAGGACGTCTGGAAATTCTTCGGCGAAGGCCGACGGTTCTTGTAGACGGGGCGCATAATCCGGCGGGTATTTCCAGTCTCTGCGCCGCCTTGAGGGACGCGTTCCATTATTCCCGGCTGACGGTTATTTTCGGTGTTCTCGATGACAAGGACTACGGGACCATGCTCAGAAGGCTGGCGCCGCTGGCGGACCATCTCATTCTGACCCGACCGGAAAGCGAGCGGGCGCTGCCGCCCGCGGCGCTGCTGCCGATGGCCAGGCCATATCACCGCCGCGTCACAACGGTGGACAAGCCTGAGGAGGCACTACAGAAGGCGCTTGCCGAGGCCGCTCCGGAGGATCTGATCTGCGTGACGGGGTCTCTTTATCTGATGGGCGTCATCAAATCATTTCTGAATGGACCATGTGAGAAGCCATGCATGCCGGCGTGAGACGATTCTTGATCCTCTTTTTACTGCTGATTCTTCCGGCCTCTCCGGCTCACAGCGCGGAGGCCCCGGCGTCAGGCGGGACGTCCGATGATCCCGTGACCATCGAAGCGGACAGCATTTCCTATGATCACGAAAAAGACATCTATCATGCCCGGGGGCGTGTCGTCATCACTTATGTCGGGGGGCAGTTGACGGCAGATCAGGTTTTTCTGGAAAAGACCCGGGATCAGGCCCGGGCGGAGGGAAACGTCGTGATCAGAAGCGATCAGGACACCCTCGAGGGGGACCGGATCGATTTTGACATTCGACGCAAAACAGGCGTCGTTTATCAGGGTCGGGCGTTCATGGCCCGGAATCATTTCTATCTTGCCGGCGACCGGATTGAAAAGACCGGGGAGTCCAGTTACGTGGTGGACGGGGCCAAGGCGACAACCTGCGACGGACCCTCTCCGGACTGGCAGTTAACCGGCGAGAGGCTTGATGTCACGGTTGAGGGATACGGTACGCTGAAACACACCAAGCTGCGGGTAAAGGGCTTGCCGGTCCTGTATGTTCCCTATCTGATATTTCCGGTCAAAACCAAGCGTCAAACCGGCCTGCTTTCCCCATATTTTGCCTATTCCGACAGCAAGTTGGGCATGGATGTGGAGATTCCATTCTTCTGGGCCATTTCGGACGATATGGATGCGACCTTCTACCAGCGCTACATGGAAAAAAGGGGATACAAGCAGGGTGTCGAAATGCGCTACTTCACGAGCCCCGAGAACTTCGGCGTCCTTTATGGCGATTTCATCAATGATACCGGACGCGTGAAGGAGACGGCCGGCGGCATCAGCCGGGACTGGCAATCGGATCATCAGCGATGGTCCCTTTATCTGAACCACGAGACCCTGTTTAGTCCGGATTTCTATTTCCGGACCGATATCCGGAAAGTGTCGGACAGTTGGTATTTCAAGGATTTTTCTTCCCATAACTATTACTTGAGCCATTATGCCGCGACCGAAGATCAGCGGTTTCGAAAAGTGCCTTTTATCGGCAACGAAGCCTTGGGGTCACTGGAATCAACCGCCAGAATCGTAAAAAACTGGTCCTTGTACAATCTGACCGTTCTGGGCAGCTACACGGACAATTTTGCCGCGGTCTCCAACGATGCCACGCTGCAGAAATATCCGGAAGTAACCATGACGGGAACCAAGCATCCCCTGTTCGGATCGCCCGTGAATTTTGAATTCACGACGGCTTATGTTTATTACTACCGGGATGTGGGACAAAAGGGACATTTTTACGAACTCAAGCCCACCGTGTCTCTCCCGCTGGACCTTGGCGGCTATGCACAGTTAACGCCGGAGTTTGGCGTCTGGGAAACGCTGTGGCAGCGGGATGATCATCAACCGGTCACCTTCGATAAGCAGGGCAACCGCAACTTGTATCGTGCCGCATTGAATATGACAACGGAAATCAGTCGGGTTTTCAATGTTGGCGGCCGGACCATCGAAAAGATCCGCCATGGCGTCAAACCGGAGCTGAGCTACACCTACATTCCCGATGTGACCCAGAACAGCCTTCCCGATTATGTTACACCCGTTCCGGAACAGCATACCCTGTCTTATGGATTAACCAACAGCTTTCTTGCCCGATGGAAAGACCGGGACGGCAGGACGCAATACATTGAATTTCTTCGTCTTAAATTGGCTCAGATCTACGATATCAAGGAATCGGGAAGGGATATCGCCGCGACCGGCAGGGACCGCAAACCTTTCGGTGATGTGGCGCTGGAAGTTGATTTTACGCCCTTTCGGTACCTTTCCTTTCTGGCCAGGAACAAGTACAGCATCCATGATACAACCTGGCGCCAGGCCAATTATGACTTGAGTTTAAGCAGTGCGCGGGGTGATACGGCCGTTCTGGGCTATCGCTACACGCAGGATACCATCGAGGAGATCAATCTTTCGCTGAAGGCCGTGATGACGAAATCGATCGACCTTTCCTATCAGCATCGACGGAATCAACTGCTGCGGAAGGATTTTGAAAAAAGGGTGGGCGTGCGTTATCATCAGCAATGCTGGGCGGTCGAATTCAGTTACGCCGAGACGCTGAACACCACCATGAACCAGGCAGGCGTTTCGATTGAGGGCGATAAGATTGACCGGACCTACATGGTGAACCTTTCCCTTCACGGCCTCGGCACGGTGGGCAAATGACATCCTGTTGATATTCATGAATTTTTATGTTCCTGCGGCGGCCCGGACAAAAAAAAATATTTCGGTTGGTTTTTCCTTGACAAAGGACAGAAAATTAAGTAGGTTGCACAGCTCAATTCATGGGATTGGTGGTGTATGAGAACATTTCAGGCAAAGAAAGAAGAAATCGAAAGAAACTGGCATGTTATAAACGCCGAAGGAAAGATCATGGGACGGCTGGCCAGTGAAATTGCAAAGCGCTTGCGCGGCAAGGACAAGCCCATCTACACGCCTTATGTGGATACCGGAGATTTTGTGATTGTGGTCAATGCCGGCAAGGTCAGGCTGACGGGCAAGAAGTTGACGGACAAGATCTATTACCGTCATTCCGGCTATCCGGGAGGACTGAGGGAAGTCGCAGCCGGAAAGATGCTCGAGGAAAAGCCGACGGAGGCGCTGCGTCTGGCCGTTAAAGGGATGCTTCCGAAAAATTCGCTGGGCCGGGCGATGTTGAAAAAACTAAAAATTTACGCCGGCAGTGCACACGGCCACGCGGCGCAATGCCCGAAAACACTTGAGCTATCATAAACGATTGAAATAGACGACAGCAACAGGATCGGATACATTCTGCTGACAGGGAGAAAGAGATGACGGATAAACGCTTTTATGCCACGGGAAAAAGAAAATGTGCGATTGCGCGTGTGTATATGAAAGAGGGCAGCGGCATCGTGACGATCAACAAGAGAAATTTTGATGATTACTTCACGCGGGACTGCCTGAAGGCCATTATTAAACAACCGCTCGAAATTACCGGGAATAGCGATAAGTTCGATTTCTCCATCAATGTTTGCGGCGGCGGCATTGCCGGTCAGGCGGGCGCAATCAAGCACGGCATCTCCAAAGTCCTGGTGGAATATGATCTGGCCTTGCGTTCGACCCTGAAGCGGGCGGGATTTATCACCCGTGATCCCCGCATCAAGGAGAGAAAAAAATACGGTCAGCCCGGGGCAAGGAAACGGTTCCAGTTTTCCAAACGGTAAAATTGACAGGGGGGCTGCGGCCTCCCTTTTTTTTAGCAAAATTTTCAGTCAGGTTAAGCATAAAGGACGCAAGGCGGAGGACAATGCGATGATCAGGGTCGGCGTTTACGGGGCCAGCGGTTATACGGGGCAAGAGCTTTTAAGGCATCTGCTTTTTCACCCGGAGGTGGCGGTTGCGGCCATCACATCACGCCGCTATGCAGGGGCGCCGCTTGCGGATGTCTATCCTGTTTTTCAGGGTCTGACGGACCTCACTTATATGGACGCGTCACCGGATGAGTTTTCGCGGCTGGCCGACATCATTTTCCTGGCTCTTCCCCATGGGGTTTCCATGGCCGTGGCCCCCGCGTTTCTGGAAGCGGGGAAAAAGGTGATCGATTTAAGTGCTGATTTTCGTTTAAGAAATAATGAAGACTATGAGCGCTGGTATGGAAAGCACGCGGCGCCGGCCTGGTTGGCCAAGGCGGTCTACGGCATTCCCGAGCTGTATCGGGACAGCATCCGTAAAGCCGGGCTGGTTGCCAACCCCGGATGCTATCCCACGAGTGTGATCCTGGGCCTTGCTCCGCTGCTCAGGGCCGGCTGGATCGACACGGCGTCCATCATTGTCGATGCGAAATCGGCTGTCAGCGGGGCCGGACGGGAACCGCAGGTCGCTTCTCTGTTCTGCGAAGTCAATGAAGGATTCAAGGCCTATAAGGTCGGCGGTCAGCACCGCCATATTCCTGAAATGGAACAGGAACTTTCCGTGCTGGCCGGGGGCGGGATACGGATCTCCTTTACCCCTCATCTGCTGCCCGTCAACCGCGGCATTTTGAGCACGATTTATGGGAACTTGCTGCGGGACGAGACGCCCGAGGCGTTGACGGATCTCTATCGGCGGCATTATCGGGACGAACCTTTCGTCCGGATCTGCAAACCCGGGGCCTTTCCGAATATTTCTTCCGTCTGCGGATCAAACCGTTGCGACATCGGGGTGACCGTCGATCAAAGAACGAAACGGGTCATTATCCTGTCGGCTATTGACAATCTGATCAAGGGAGCGGCGGGTCAGGCCATTCAGAACATGAACCTCATGTGTGGATTTAGCGAGGATACGGGATTGACGGGGATTGCCCGCTTCCCATAAGGAGGCTTGCCCCGGCGCTTTCCATCGAGGTCATGAAGCCAATCCATAAGAGAGGTTTTATGTCGATCACGCTTTACAACACGCTCACCCGGAAAAAAGAGGCGTTTGAACCGATGCGGGAGGGGAAAGTCGGCCTCTATGCCTGCGGCATAACCGCCTATGATGTCTGCCATATCGGTCATGCCCGTTCCGCCGTGGTATTCGACACGATTGCCCGATACCTGAGGTACCGGGGTTACGATGTGACCTTCGTGAAAAACTTTACCGACGTCGATGACAAGATCATCCGGAAAAGTAATCAGGAAGGGGTCGGCATCTCCGACATTTCCGAACGCTATATCCGTGAACATGACGAGGATATGGACCGGCTCGGCGTGGCCCGTCCCACCTTCGCGCCCAGAGCCACCGCTTATATACCGGAGATGATCCGTCTCGTCGAGAAGCTCATGGAAAAGGGGCTTGCCTATGAGGTGGACGGGGATGTCTATTATGCGGTGGCGAACTTTTCCGGTTATGGAAGCCTCTCGGGCCGGAATCTGGACGAAATGATGGCCGGCGCCCGGGTGGATGTGAATGACAGGAAAAGGAACCCCCTCGATTTTGCGCTCTGGAAGGCGAGCAAGGAGGGTGAGCCCTGGTGGGACAGTCCCTGGGGACCCGGACGCCCGGGATGGCATATCGAATGCTCCGTCATGAGCCAGAGCCTTCTGGGAGATACTTTTGACATCCACGGCGGCGGAGAAGACCTGATATTCCCCCACCATGAAAATGAGATCGCCCAGTCGGAGGGGGCGTCCGGCAAACCCCTGGCACGCTACTGGATGCACAACGGTTTTGTCCGGATCAACAGCCAGAAGATGTCGAAATCGCTTGATAATTTCTTTACGATCCGGGATGTTCTGGCATCCTGTCACCCCGAAGTCCTGAGGCTTTTTTTGCTGCAGAGCCATTACCGGAATCCCGTGGATTTTTCCGACGAGTCCCTGGCCGAGGCGAGGACGGGCATGGACCGCTTTTACGGCACGCTGAAACGCATCAAGGAGCTGTTGCCCCTGCCATCGGCCGCTGCCGAGACGAATCCATCCGGACTGACAGGCAAGAACAGGGACTTGTATGAGAAGATGTCATCGCTGCCCGGTCAGTTTGCCGCGGCCATGGACGATGATTTCAACACGGCCAGGGCGCTGGGACATCTTTTTGAGGTTGTCCGGCTTGTCAACGGATTCATGGCGGACAGGGCCTTCGTTCTCTCGCCGGAGTCCGTTTCAATCCTCATAAAGGCCCGGGAGGTTCTCATCGAACTCGGGGAGGTGTTCGGCCTTTTTCACACGGATCCCCATGTCTATTTTCAACAGGACCGGGATCGGGAAGCAGCCAGGAGGGGCCTTGACGCGGCGGAGATCGAAAATCTTGTCGCTGCGAGACAGGCCGCCCGGTCGGCCAGAGACTGGCGGAAGGCCGACGAGATCCGGGAGCTTCTGGCGGCAAAAAAGATCACGCTCGAAGATTCCCCCACGGGAACGATCTGGAAGATCGATTAGGCGCGAAGCCGCCTCCACTCCGGCACAATAACACTCGTGGCGTCTGTTTTGAAAAGGCCGTTCTCGGATGAACGTCGGGCCGCCGGTCGCAGCGCTATGGCGCCAAGGCGGCTCTGAGGTCGTCGATCGTATAAGGCCGGACGACGGCGCCGCTGAATCCCTGCGTCCGAAAGTCCGTCAGATGGACGTCATGGTCGCCTCCGCCGGCGATGATGGCTTTGATCTGTGGATTCATCTGCCGCAACGCCCGCAGAACGTTTTCCACGCCTTCGGGGAGGGTTGAATCCAGAATGACGGCGCGGTAGGGACGGTTCGCCGCCAATGCCGTACGGTAATGTTGAAGGGCCTCCTCCGGATTGCGGACAAAATCGCCATCATAGCCCAGGAAATGGAGCATGATTTCAGCCGCGTCCCGCATGACGGCATCCTGATCCATCACCAGGATCCGCTCCCGGTTTGTGTCATCGAAGTACTTGTTATTACTTGCATATCTATCGTTATCCTGCGCTGCCGGCAGATAGACGTCCACGGTCGTTCCCATCCGCTGCTCCGATTTTACATTGATCAGTCCGTCATGTTTTTTCACGATCGCATAGCTCATGGCGAGTCCCAGGCCGATCCCCGTGGAACTGCTTTTTTGTTTCGTCGTAAAATAAGGTTCAAAGAGCTTTTCCAGATGTTCCCTGGGAATGCCGATCCCCTGATCGACGAGGGACCATTTGACATATTTTCCTTCTTTCAGGGGCAGGTTGTCGCCTGTGGAGACGACGATATTTTCGGCGCGAACATGAATCATCCCTCCGTCCGGCATCGCTTCACGGGCGTTTTTCAACAGATTCCGGATGACCTCTTTGATCTGGTTGTCGTCAATGTCAACGTTCCAGAGGTCATCTGGCAGATCGAACTGGCACAAGATGTTCGTGTCGTGAATGGTCATCGCCGCCATTTCCCGCAGAAGCGGGACAAGCGGTGTCGATTTGCGGATCGGATTTCCACCCTTCGAGAAGGTAACCAGCCGGTTGGTCAGCTCCTTTGCCTGGAGACTTGCCTTTTCGGCTATTTCCAAACCTTGCTCCAGGGTCTTGTCTTCATCATCGACGGAAATTTTTGCCAGAAAGATGTTGCGCAGGATGGCGGACAACAGGCTTCCGAAATCGTTCGCGATTCCGTCTGCGAGGATGCCGAGGGATTCCAGCTTCTTGATTTTTATCAATTCCTCTTCCGCCTGTTTCTGTTCCGTGATGTCTTCCAGCGTTTCCGTGGCCCCGATCACATAACCGGAAGAGTCCCGGATGACGGCCGCTGTAAAGCGCAGCCATTTTCCTTTTTCTCCCAGGACGGGGAAGAAGTCCATCCCCTCATAAGCCGCTGCAATGAGTTTCGATTTCGTACAGGTCCCGGAATACCATTGGGGAATGGCATCGAGGGCTTCATCCACCAGCAAATCGGCCATGCAGGGCCTCTGGATGTTGTAAAAGGCCTTCCAATGATGGCTTGTTCCGATGACGTCTTCGGCCTTGATTTTACTGAGGGCTTCGATAGCCCCGTTCCAGTAGATCACACGGTGATCCTTCCCCAGAACGAAGGTCGCGATCGGAGAACCCTGAAGAATGCTGAAGAGGCGCTGTTCGCTTTCCCGTAATTCCTGTTCGGCCCACGTGCGCCAGACGACCTGGTAAAATTTTCCGATGCAGACCGCAACCGCGAGCAGAAAAAGACCGATCATGAAAAACGGTTCTGTTTGATAGGCCTGATCGATCCGGTAACCGAGATAGAGGAAGACGAATGAACCGACGACCAGGGCAAAACCCCAGAGGATCAAATAGAGGAATTCACGTTTACGATAAGATTTTTGGACCGTCCGATTTTTTGAAGTCACGTCACGATCCCCTTTGCCGGCCGTTTTTCATGTCTTTCCTTATTCCTTGAACGTCATCTTCAGTTCGTAAATGCCCTCGATGATCTTCTTTTCGAGATAAAAACCGCCCTGTTCAAAGGTATGCAGCATCGGTTTGTTTTCCACGAGAACTTCCGCGGTAAAGCCCAGCAGACCTTCACGCTTGGCCAGATAGGTCAGATAGGACAGCAGTTCCGTTCCGATGCCGCGCTTCTGGTAATCGTCCCGCACGGCAAAGGCCACTTCGGCCGTATGCAAGGCATCGTCGATGTAATACCGTCCCACACCCAGAATGTGTTCCTTGCCCTCCTGGGAGGTGACGGCCAGGATGGCCATTTCCTTGCTATAATCGATAACGACCAGTTTCTGCAGGCGTTCGTGCGGCATGTCTTTGCGCGCCGACATGAAACGGCGGTATATGCTCTGGTCGGAAAGGGAGTAAACAAATGTCTTCAGCAGCGGCTCGTCACTCATTTTGATGGGTCTGAACAGGATGTTCACGCCCATTCTGGTGGTCCGCCAGGCTTCCAGATGTTCCGGATACTCGCCGCTCTTGCCGGGCACGAAGGCCTGGTCGCGGTAAATCAGATCCAGTTTTTTGGCTTCCTCGATGAGCCAGTTTCTGAATCTGGGATGGGCCACGCCGATCAGTTCCATGGCCCGTTCACGCATATTTTTGCCGTGCAGATAGGCTATGCCGTACTCGGTGACCACATACCGGACATCCCCCCGGATCAGCGTCGTTCCGGCGCCTTCCCTCAAACATGGAACAATCCGGGAGGCCACGCCTGAAGCGGCTGTGGATTGCAGCGTCAGGATGGCCTTGCCTCCTTTCGCCAGAACCGCACCACGCATGAAGTCCGCCTGCCCCCCCACGCCGCTGTGGGACATCGTTCCAATGGATTCCGCCGTAGCCTGCCCGGTCAGGTCAATTTCCAGGGCGCTGTTGATGGCGACCATATTCTCCTGGCTGGCGATAATCAGAGGGTCGTTGGTATAATCTACTGTTCGAAATTCGATGGCGGGATTGTCGTCGAGATAATCGTAGATATCCTTGTGTCCCATGCAGAACGTCGCCACCGTTTTGCCGCGATTCACGGTTTTACGGGAATTGTCGATGACCCCTTTTTTGATCAGCTCGACAATGCCGTCGGTGATGAGCTCGCTGTGGACGCCCAGGTGTTTTCTATCGGACAGTTGAGAGAGGACGGCGTTGGGAATCCGTCCATAGCCGACCTGGATCGTATCGCCGTCCTCAATGAGCCGGGACACATATTTGCCGATCAGCAGGGCAATATCCGTATCCGCTTCCGGCTGATACTCCAGGAGCAGTTCGTCGTAGGGGATCAGATAGTCCACCTCGTCGATATGGATAAACGTATCGCCGTGAACCCGCGGCATGTATTTATTGACCTGCGCCACGACGATCTTTGCTTTTTCCGCAGCCGCCTTCACGATGTCCACGCTGATGCCGAGACTCATATAGCCATGATTGTCGGGTGGCGACGTCTGAATCAGGGCGATATCCACACGGGCCAGACCGCGGCGAAACAGACCCGGGACCTGGGAGAGGAAGATCGGAGTGTAATCAGCCAGGCCTTTGTTGACGGCGCTGCGGGTACTGTCGCCGATAAAGAAGGAGTTGTGGCGGAAGGTCTGCTTGAATTTTTCCGTGGCATAGGGCGCCACCCCCAGACTCCTAACATGCAGGACTTCCGCATCGAAGAAGGCCTTTGGATTGGACTTGACGTAGCGGATCATTTCTTGAACCAGATGCTGGGGTTCGGCGCAGGCGGAGCCGATGAAGATGGTGTCGCCCCGGCGAATATGGTCGAATACTTTATTGATCGGCTCGAATTTTCCGGGATACTTGACCTTCCAGTCATTCAGCGACATGTTTTTGTTGGCCTCACTGCTTCCGTCAGCAAATGGCTTGAGCCGGGATTCATCCGCCTTGGATTAATGGCTCAGGGGCGCCGGCCCGCCATTCAAGTTTATATCCATTTTCCAGAAAAAGGGGGAGCTGTCAAGATGAAAGACCGGGGGGGGGGCGAAAGACGGAAAACATGAAAGACGGATCGGTTCTGTTTTCCGGTCCTCCATCGAACTTGACAGTTCCCTCCTTTTAATTGTAAGGAGACGCTGCGCTTCACGGGGCGCCGTCCGGCATGAGGGACGGTCGTTGTTGTTTTAATTGAGAATTTGCTTACGACCTTGGGCAAGTGTGACGCCCTGATGGAAATTCCGGCTGCTCAAGTCACCGCCTTGTTCACGCCGTGTTCGGGCAGGTGCTGAGATGCTCGTGGGTACGTAGGATGTCCGTCCTGCGCCGTTTTTCCGGCGGAGAGGCGTGCGAGCCCGGCTTCTCAATCTCGATGGCCCTTCAGCTTGCAGAGCGTCTGCACCTTGAGGTCGTCAAGGCCATTCCCATCATGCCCGACGGGAAAAGCGTTCCCCACCCTACGCTTTTCATGGGATTGGCCGAAATCGGCGGGAAGAGTAGTTCTCCGGAGCATCTCCCGGCGGCGGCCATGGAGGCGCTGCAGCGCGCCAGGAAGAGGGGTGGAACTGCTTGGTCGCATGGGTCCGCCGCGGCGGAAACGGTCGTTTCCGGATCATATTCAGACTTCATCCGAGGAAAAGAAATGTTCATGCTTCGCGTCGCCCCACGGGACATGAAGGCCTTTTCCCCGCGTTCATTTTGACTGACCCTGCCGAACCCGTCTAGATCGGTCGATGAACGAAATGGCGTTGGGGCGCTGCCGATGCAATCCGTGCTTCTCATTCATCCACCGCTTGTCAAGCCCAGCGAACCGCCGGCCGGCCTGGCCAGACTGGCCGGCGCGCTCAGGCGCCATAATGTTCCCTGCACGGTCGTGGACGCCAACCTGGAGGGTTTGCTCTATCTGCTTCATCGGCGGGCGGCCGGGGGATCGAAAAATGACCGCGCCGGCGATGACCGCTGGACAAAACGGGCCTGCCGTCTGTTGGCGTTTCAACTTAATCTCCTGAGAAGCCGGGAAGGCTACGACAATATGGACCGCTATAAAAGGGCGGTTCTGGATATTAACCGGGTCCTTGCAAGGTCGGTTTCTGCCGATGCCTTTCGCCTGAGCCTCTCCGACTATGAGGACCGGAGCCGCCTTCCCGTCCGCAGCGCGGACCTGATCTCTGCCGCGGAAACGCCGGATGACAATCCCTTCCATGCGTATTTCCATGCACGCTTCCCCGCCCTTCTCGAGCATGCGCAACCATCCTGGATCGGATTTTCCCTGAATTATCTGAGCCAGGCCCTTTGCTGCTTTGCCCTGATCGGGTTCATGAGGCGGATTTTTCCCGACGCAAAGATGATGCTTGGCGGCGGATTGGTAAGCTCCTGGATGCAGCGGCCGGGCTGGCGGAATCCCTTCAAGGGGCTCATCGACGCCTGCATTGCCGGTCCCGGCGAGGCGCCGCTGCTTGCCTGTTCCGGCGTACCCTGGGATGGCGTACCGGCAAAGCCGGATTACAGCGATTTTTCGTTAAAGGATTATCTTGCGCCGGAATTTATCCTTCCCTACAGCGCTTCGTCAGGCTGTTACTGGCGGCGATGCGCCTTCTGTCCCGAAACGGTCGAGGCGAATCCCTTCCGGCCGATTCCCGATGGTCGTGTTGCCGACGAGCTGGCGCGTTGGACGGCGATGGCCTCGGGCAGGGAGGTCTGCAACGGGGAGGACGACTCTGCGCCGACTGCGGGTGCGGGCGCGGCGGAAACCGTACCGTCCGGAAAGCGGAAGGATGCGATCGTGAGCCCGGCGCCGGCGCTGATTCATCTGCTGGACAACGCCATCCGGCCGTCTCTGATGACGAAGCTGAGTCTGAATCCGCCAGGCGTTCCGTGGTACGGTTTTGCGCGAATCTCGAAGGAACTGACGGATATTGCGTTTTGCCGGGGCCTCAGGCGTGCCGGTTGTGTCATGCTCAAGCTGGGGATCGAATCCGGATCGCAACGGGTGCTTGACGAGCTGGGAAAAGGCATCGACCTGGGTATGGCGGGGGCAGCCCTCGAAACGCTGCACCGGGCGGGAATCGCCGCCTATGTTTACCTGCTGTTCGGAACCCCGCCGGAGAAGCAGGAAGACGCCTTGAAAACCCTCGATTTCGTCATCCGTTATGAGCACAACATCGACTTTCTGAACGTGGCCATCTTCAACCTGCCCATCAACAGCCCGGAGGCCGAAATGCTCGAGCCCCGCGCCTTTTATGACGGGGACCTGTCGCTTTACCGGGCCTTCACGCATCCGTCCGGCTGGGATCGGTCCAGGGTCCGGTTGTTTTTGGACCGGATATTCAAACGCCATCCCGCCGTGGCGCCGATCCTGAGACGCGATCCGCCTTTTTTCACGTCCAACCATGCCCCCTTTTGGGGGAAGTATCAGAAATAGAAATGCTTAGACTCTCATGAAAGGGGGTTGGAACCCCTTTGAAACGCCAGGGTCCTGTGCCGCCAGAAATTGATTGACAAGTCAATCAAGGGCAGTTAGGATGCTCCCCGTCCGGTTCTTTCCCCATTTTTTTCAAGAAGGAATGGAGGGGGCTTTATGCTCTTCCCTTTGTGACCCTTTAACGATCGTACGATTTGCAGGAGGTAACGGAATGATGCGCAATCTATCCCAGATATTCAGGAGCCAGGCCGAAAAATACAACCAGCGACTCGCCGTGGAGAAGCGGCAGCAGGGCGTATGGCGAGGATGGAGCTGGAAGGAGTATTATGACACGGCGAAGGCCCTCGGCCTCGGCCTCCACCAGCTCGGCATCCGCAAGGGGGACAGGGTCGCTCTGCTGAGCGAGAACCGACTTGAATGGATTGCCGCCGATATGGGCATCATCGGGATCGGAGCCTGTTCGGTCCCGATCTATGTCACGCTCCTCGCGCAGGAAGTTGCCTACATCATTGACAATTCAGGTTCGAAGGTCTTCATTGCCGAAAACCAGGCCGCCGTCCAGAAAGCCCTGGATCAGATTGACCGCTGCCCGGCTTTGGAAAAAATCGTCGTCATCGAAACGCAGGGTTGCGACCTGTCCCATCCCATGCTTCTGAGCTTCGAGGACCTGATCCGGCTTGGACGGACTCAGGAGGCCGAAGAACCGGGACGGTTTGAAAAGCTCACCGACGCCGTCGAAACCGACGATCTGGCGACTCTTGTTTACACGTCCGGCACCACGGGGCCCCCCAAAGGCGCCATGATCAGCCACGGCAATATTCTGACGGTCTTTGCCGGACTGGATGCGGTCGTTCCGGCCTACGAAACGGATGTGACGGTGCCCTTCCTGCCGCTCTGCCATGTTTTCGAGCGCGTGGCGGGCCATTTTTACGGCATGAAGGTGGGGGTTACGGCTCATTACGCGCAGGGTCTCGATACGATCGTCGAAGACATTCAGGCCAAGAAACCGACGATCGTTCTGGCGGTTCCAAGGGTCTGCGAAAAGATCTATGCGCGCATTGTCACACAGGTCAAGCAACAGCCGGCCTGGAAGCAGCGCGTCTTTGCCTGGGCCGGGCGTGTCGGCTCCCGCGTCGGCGCCCTGCAGGAGCGTAAAAAACCCATTCCGGCCCTCCTGGCCTGGCAGCACAAACTTGCCTTTAAGCTCGTTTACCAGAAACTCAACAACGCCCTGGGCGGCCGGGTGCGCTGGATGACGGCGGCCGGCGCCCCGCTTTCCCGGGAAATCGCCGATTTTTTCAATGCTTCCGGAATTTTTGTCATCGAGGGGTACGGTATGACCGAAACCACGGCCCCGGTCAGTCTCAATGTCATCGACGACTACCGCTTCGGCACGACCGGCAAGCCGCTGCCCTGCAATGAGGTCAAAATCGCCCCGGACGGCGAAGTGCTGGTCAGGGGGGGGAATGTCATTCGGGGTTACTGGAAAATGCCCGAGCAGACGAAAAGTGCCTTTACCCCGGACGGCTGGCTTATGACCGGCGACATCGGCCGCCTCGATGAAGACGGTTTTCTCGCCATTACGGACCGCAAAAAGGATCTGATCATTACGGCGGGCGGCAAGAATATCGCGCCCCAGAATATCGAGGGTCTGTTCCTGAAGGATCCGCTTTTTGAACACGTCCTCATCATCGGGGACCGGCGGCGCTACCTGGCGGCGCTCATGACGTTGAACATCGACGAGGCGATCCGTCTGGCCCGCGAAGCGCAGATCGACTCCGGGACCAGGGAGGAGTTGCTGGAGCGGCCGGAGTTCCTGGCCCTGGTGGACCGGCACGTGCAGGAGCGGAACCGGCATCTCGCCCGGTATGAAACCATCAAAACCTACCGGATCATCCCGGAATCCTTTTCAGAAAAAACCGGGGAACTCACCCCCTCGCTGAAGCTGAAAAAAAAGGTGATCATCGATAAATACCGGGATCTGATCGAGGGCATGTATCCTCCTGAGATTTAAAGGAAGAACGCTTTGCTGACCCGAATTTCAGGGGTGGGCGTCCGGTCTTTCCGGTATGGCCGATAATCTTTGCGATCAGCCAAGCGCCGCCAGGGCCTCCCGGGCGAGAAGCTGTTTCCGGATCTTCGGGGCGAAGATGGGATAGACGAGACCCGTGGCCTCATCGAACCCGTTGATATGGTTTCTTTTCGTCTGCGTTCGGCCGTAAAGGCTGAGCTGAATGTTGGTCTGCCGCGTCGGGTTGCCCGTTTTGTGAATGCTTTCAGGGCCGCAGACAAACGTGGTCTCGCCGGGCCTGACGATCCGCCGGCCCGTTTCGGCGAGCTGTGCATAATCCTCCTTCGACCCGTCGTCCTTCCGCAGATAGTTGACCACTTCCAGCTCCCCCTGCACGGGACTGATCACGCCCCAGGAATTGTGATCGTGAATGGGATCGTACTCCCCCGGTCTCCAGAGGAACATACGGATGGAAAAAAGCCGGGCCGGGTCGCGGTAGAGGATCACTTCGCTGTCGAACATCGTGGCATAGCTCAAATCCAGGTAAGCATCGCCGCGCAGCATGCCCTCGAGGATGTCCCGGAAAAGGCATTTATCGGCAATGATGTCGGGCAGCAGGCGGCTGACCCACCCGATACAGTCTTCCGGCCGGGTTCGTTCGGACAGTTTCGCCGCCAGGTTTTCACAAAAATGAATCAGTTTGTCGGGCATGGGAACGGTTTGGCTCATGATGCGATGTTGTTCTCCTTCATGATTTTTTCCGCGGCTTCCCGAAGGTCGCCCAGCGATAAGGCGTCCTGTTCCGAGATTCCGCTGCCATGGGACCGGATATGCGCCCAGGCGCGGTAATGGGGATCATCCGTATCCGGAGACGCCTCCCTCTCCTTCGCATAATGGCGCAGCGTCTTCTCGCGCCCGTACAGCTTCCGGTCCTCACCCACGGGGCAAACCTTGATGCAGATCCCGCAGGGATAGCATCCGTGTTCGGTCAAGGCCCGTGCCCATTGGGCGCAGGCACGACGGTGATAGGTCGCCACGGGAACATTGGAGTCGGCAAGATCCTTCCTGCTGATCTGGAGGGCGTGGACGGGGCACAGGCGGACGCAGGCGCCGCAGCGGATGCAGAGACGTTCCGGCGAATTCGTATCCACCGGCAGGGAGGCATCCGTAAAGACGGAAACGAAGCGGACCCGGGGGCCGAAGGCACGCGTGAGAATCGTATGGTTGACGCCGATGTGCCCCAGGCCGGCATAATAGGCGGAAAAAATGTGAGCGAAGGCGGCCGCGGGCTTCCGGATCAGCACATGGATATTGGCGTATCCGTCGCGGCTCAGGGGAATGGCGGCATGGCCCTGCCGGTTGAGCCGGCGGGTCAGATCGAAGGCCAGGTCGTCCAGGCGGCGGTTGCAGGTGGTATAGAGATCGCGGTGCTGCACGGACGGCGTCGTTTCAACGATCGGCAGGGGCATCTGCAGGCCGATCACGACGACCGACCGGACAGGAGGCCAGATGGATCCCGGCCGGTAAGCGTCGCCGACACGGCCATCCTGCGCCCATTGTTCCGGGGCGGCAAAACCGATCAGATCGGCGCCCCGGTCAAGCAGATAATCGTTGATGTCTATTTTCAGATTTGCGCCCATGAGGTGTGTTCAAAACCTATTTTAGAAGATCTGCATATCATAATGCCGCCCATGCCGCCATGAGTAATTGCCGCCCGGAGTCATGATAAATGATCTTGATATTTGGCTCATTTCAAAGTAATTTCAACCCCCGGCGCCCTTCCCGTTTCATCGGTCGGGCCGGAGGGAGAACCGTTCAGCACATCAAACGACGGTAAAGATTTCAAAGGACAGGCATGGCCGATTCTGAATTTACGATATATGCCACGGCGGACCTTCACGGTTACCAGGACCGTCTGGACCGGATCGCAGGCCAGGTGGCGGACCTTAAGCCCGATGTGCTCGTGGTCGCCGGGGACATCATGGGGTTTCGCGCTTCCGCGGAATATCTGGGGCGGCTCAACGACCTGCCCGTTCCGGTGCTGACGGTCCACGGCAACATGGATGGGCGGGACCTGGAAGAAATCATCGCATCCTGTCCCAACGTCACGTCGCTGCATTTGCGGGAAGCGACCATCGACGGGGTGCGTTTCGTGGGCATGGGCGGGACCGTTCCCGTTCCGTTCCGATCCCGGATCTGCCTGCGGGAACAACAGATGATCGGGGAGATGGAGCATCTCATCCGTGAGGATTGCGTGCTGGTGGTTCATCCGCCGCCATACGGGACGCTCGATGAAGGCCTTGGGAACCTCCACGCAGGCAGCAAGGGACTGCGCCGTCTCATTTTCGAAAAGCAGCCGAAGGTGCTCATATGCGGCCATATTCACGAAAAGCCGGGCTGGACCTTCATCGACAAGACGCTTGTGGTCAACGCCAGCATGGGGCGAAGCGGTTCAGGCGCGATGATTGCGCTCGGCGCCGACGCCGTGCCGACGGTCCGCATGCTCTGAAGAGGCCGCTCCATCCTTGAAAAGAAGGCAAATTTCCATTGAATTATCCATCCGATTTCATTATCATACCAAGGTATCCGGATTTGCGGCTTTTTTCTTTTGCCTGCTGCGACTGCGAATCATGAAATGAGACGGGTGGTTATCATGGTTTTAACAAAATCAAAATGTGAGGTGACCCAATGACGGCCAATCATGTGGAGGGTGAAAACAAGGGACATGTCATGCTTTACGCCCTGAGCACCTGCGGCTGGTGCAAAAAGACAAAAAGTCTTCTGGAGGAGTTGAACGTGGAGTTTTATTATACCCATGTCGATCAGCTCCAGGGCGAGGAGCGCGCAGCGGCCATCGAAGCCGTCAAAAAGTGGAATCCCCGCTCTTCCTTTCCCTCGCTGGTTGTGAACGACAGCCAATGCATCATCGGCTATGACGAAGCGAAAATCAAGGAAGCGCTGAAATGATCGAAAACGAAAACATTGAAAAAACTTACGAGAAGCTCAAGAAAGAGGCGGAAGGCGCCGGCTACCGCTTTACGCCCGATGCGGCCTTTGCCAAAGAACTGATCGAAGGTCTGCTTGCCAACGAGGCGCGCTACGGCTACCGGGCCTGCCCCTGTCGCCTCGCCTCCGGGGAAAAGGCGGACGATCTGGATATCATCTGTCCCTGCGATTATCGCGACGCCGATCTGGAGACCTACGGGGCCTGCTACTGCGCGCTTTATGTGTCCGACGCCGTTTATCGGGGGGAACGGGATGTCCAGGCGATCCCCGAACGTCGGCCGCCGCCGGAGGAGCGCAGCAAATCGGCCGGAACGGAAGGCGCCGCGTCGATGAATCAAAAGCTGCCTTACCCGATCTGGCGCTGCAAGGTGTGCGGCTACCTCTGCGCCCGTGAGGAAGCGCCCGGCGTCTGCCCGATCTGCAAGGCCAAAAAAGAGCGCTTCGAGAGGTTCGTGTAGGGCCTTTCGGCCGCGCGAAGCCCAACCCTGTCGCCGCCCCTGAGTTTCGATGGAAAATATCCCTTGACACGAGAAAACAGCCTCCTTATACTCCGGGCCGTCAAAAGCGATACCTTGTCATTTTTTACTCTGCCGGTGTTCTTTGAACGGGGATTCACCAAGGAGAACATCATTAGCTCTCTGGAAATGCGCATGAAATGCGGCATCGGTAAATGCGGCCGCTGCAACGTTGGCAGTAAGTATGTCTGTAAGGACGGTCCGGTATTTTTACTGGCGGAACTGGACAAGCTCATACTCGAATACTAAAAAACAGGGAGCCTTCGGGTTCCCTTTTTTTTTGAGTTTGCAAATAAGAGTCCACATGACGATAGCCCTTAAATTCCAATTTGCGATTCCTATCTTTGTGTGATAGCAGAGGCATGACAAACCAATACTTGATGATTCATCAAGACAGGAGATGTTGAATGTCACAAGCAGTAACACCCTATCTGGAGATGTCCCAGGCGATCATGGAGGCGGGTGGTGAGGCGCTGAAGAAGTGTTACCAGTGCGGCACATGCAGCGGTACCTGTCCATGGACACCGATTACCGATTTCAATATACGCAAACTTGTTCGTTACGGCCAACTGGGCCTCGACGGCATTGAGGAGTTCATGTGGGGCTGCTCCACCTGTAACTTCTGCGTGGAACGCTGTCCCCGGGGGGTTGAACTTATCGACATCGTTACAGCCATACGCAATGTTTACAGCGGCGGCGGCATGCTGCCGCAGAGTCTGCGCGCCTTTGTCGGATCGCTCTCGGCGCGGGGCAATCCCTGGTCCGCCGATCAGGCTAAACGAAACGATTGGGCCAAGGGAAAATATCCTCTTTACACGCCCGATAAGGAATATCTGTTCTGGACCTGCTGCACGGTTTGTTATGATCCCCGCAACAGCCGTCTGGCGAAAGCGACAGCGGAAATATTGAATCATTCGGGCTTGAGCTGGGGCCTGCCGTCGGTTGATGTTAATTGCTGCGGCGAGAGCTTGAAAAAAGTCGGCGATCGGGAGCTGTTTGAAAGACTCAAAAACAATAATTTGGACTATTTCAAGTCACAAGGGGTTGCCAAGATTATTACCGTTTCGCCTCATTGCCTGGCAACCTTTAACAAGGATTATGGTGAAGATTATGATGTTCTGCACTTAAGCGAACTGATGGCTGAACTGCTAAAAGCGGGAAAGCTTGCTTCCAAAAAAGATTTAGGCGGCGTCAAGGTGACCTACCACGACCCCTGTTATCTGGGCCGTCACAGCAAAGTTTACGATGCGCCGCGCGATGTACTCAAATCCATACCGGGACTTGATTTTGTCGAGATGGAACGTAGCAGGGAAGAGAGTATGTGTTGTGGCGGCGGCGGCGGCGGATTGTGGATGGAAAAACAAAAAGGCGAGCGCTTAAGCGACCTGAGAATTGAAGAAGCCCTGGCGACAGGCGCGTCTATTCTGGCGACGGCCTGTCCGTATTGCATCGCCATGTTTGAAGACAGTGTCCGGACGCTTAATGCTGATGATCAGATCAAGATCAAAGATGTGACTGAGCTTTTCCTGGAGAGCCTGGAAATTAACATCGACGAAACGGTTGTCGACGCTTGTGATCTATAAATTAGAACAAGGAGTTGCAACCACCACCAAAGAGTGGCAAGACCCCTTATTCTTCCGGAATGATGATAGCGGAGTAAATAGAGATAGGAGTAGGTATGAGCAGAATTGGTGTTTTTGTTTGCCACTGCGGGTTGAATATAGCCAAGACGGTTCGGGTGAGTGAACTGGCCCAGTTTGCGGCCACACTGCCGGAGGTGGTTGTTGCCAAGGACTACAAATTCATGTGTTCCACTCCCGGTCAGGAAATGATCGCCCATGATATCAAAGAACATAAACTGGACCGCATTATCGTTACCGCCTGTTCGCCTTTGATGCACGAGCAGACGTTCCGCAAGGTCCTGGCCGCTTCCGGGCTTAATCAGTATTTGTTGACCATTGTGAACATCCGCGAACAGGTATCCTGGGTCACGCATGACATTGAAGAAGGCACGTCCAAAGCCAAGGCACTCTTAAACGGCGCCGTGTATCGTGCCAGGCTACTGGCGCCGCTTACATCGCGCTTCATTGACGTTAACCCTGATGTCCTGGTTGTGGGTGGCGGTATTGCCGGGATTCAGGCTGCTTTGGAGTTGGCCAACACCGGCAAAAAAGTTTATCTGGTAGAGAAAAACGCCACGATTGGCGGCCATATGGCCCAGTTTGATAAAACATTTCCGACGCTGGACTGCTCCGCCTGTATTCTGACGCCGAAGATGGATGCTGTTTTACAGCATAAAAACATCACCCTGATGACCTCCTGTGAAGTCAGCGAAGTCAAAGGGTTTGTCGGTAACTTCGATATTACGATCAAACAGAAGGCACGTTATGTGGATCACACAAAGTGCAACGCCTGTCTGGCGTGTACGGAGAAGTGCCCCGGTAAAGGCGTTTCCGAATGGGATGAAGGCCTGGTGAAAAGAAAGGCCATTTACATTCCTTTTCCGCAGGCCGTCCCGCAGAAGCCTGTTATTGACAGGGAATCCTGCACTTTCTTTAAAAAGGGGAAATGTCGCCTGTGCGAAAAAGTCTGCGAGCAAAAAGCGATCGACTTTGAACAGCAGGACACCTTTATCCCTGTGAAAGTTGGCGCGGTGATTCTGTCCACCGGCTATGATCTCATGGATACCAGAGCGCTGATTCAGTATGGTTACGGCAAATATCCGGGCGTGTATAATGCTCTGGAGGTGGAAAGGCTCTTTAACTCCGCGGGTCCAACCAGCGGCAAGGTGACGCTCCGAGACGGCAAAGAGCCTCAGTCCATCGCTATTTTCCACTGTATCGGCAGCCGCGATAAAAATAACCATGAACATTGCAGCCGCGTGTGTTGCATGTATTCGCTGAAATTCGCGCATTTGTTCAAGGAAAAAACGTCCGCCGAGGTGTATCAATTCTACATTGATATGCGGGCCGCCGGCAAAGGCTATGAGGAATTTTACAACCGTATCATCGAAGAAGACGTGAAGTTCATTCGCGGCAAGGGCGCGCGTGTGGCCGAAAGCGCCGATGAACCGGGACGTTTAATTGTCGAAGCGGAAGACACGATTACCGGGAAATTTATCAGGCTGCCGGTGGATATGGTGGTCCTTTCGCCCGCCATCACACCGCGGGCCGATGCCAAAGAGGTCGCGCGGCTGTTTAATTTGAGCACGGACAAGCAGGGCTTCTTCATGGAACGGCATCCGAAGCTGGCGCCTCTGTCCACCATGTCGGAAGGCATCTTTATTGCCGGCGTCTGTCAGAGTCCCAAGGATATTCCGGATACTGTGGCGCAGGCCAACGGCGCAGCGGCGGAAGCTTTGACGATCGTGGTCAAGGATAAGATGGAACTGGAAGCGACCACCGCGATGGTGAATCCCGCTTCCTGCTGCGGCTGTCAGAATTGCGTGCGTGTCTGTCCCTATGGAGCGCCTTCCTATAATGCCGATAAACGGGTTTCGGAAATCAATGAGGCCTTGTGCAAAGGTTGCGGTCTTTGCGCGTCCGTCTGTCCGTCGGCGGCGATTATCGCCCGACATTTCACCAACGATCAAGTGTTGGCGGAGATGGAAGGATTGATGGAATTTTAGGGACCAAAGAAAGGAAATTATTTTCATGTCATTTGAACCGAAAATACTGGGTATTGCCTGTAACTGGTGCACTTATACCGGCGCGGATCTGGCCGGAACAACGAGATTGCAGTATCCGCAAAACCTCCGAGTCGTTCGCGTGATGTGTTCCAGCCGGATTAATCCTTCATTTATCTTCCGGGCGTTTCAACTGGGCGCGGATGGTGTCCTGGTCGGCGGCTGCCATCCCGGTGATTGCCATTACAACACAGGCAATCTTTATGCGCGAAGGCGTCTGGCCGTCACCAAAAAAATCCTGGAATTTTCCGGGATGGAACCGGGCAGGTTTCGCGTGGAGTGGATTTCCGCATCCGAAGGCAATAAATTTGCCGAAGTTGTCACTGAATTTACCGAACAGGTCAAAAAACTGGGCCCCCAGACCAAGTTCAAAATTACATGATAGAGTTGGGAGAGGATATGTCAATCAGCTTTAAGCAAATTGAAGATAATTTAAAGGCCGAAGCCCGGAGGCTTCTGGGAGAAGGTACGGTGAGCATCGTCCTGGCCTACGGTAGAGGCTACGATGAAAATCATCCCATGCCTTACACCGCCAAGTGTCTATCCGATGCGGATAATATCGTCTTTAACGAATACTGCACCTGCAACATGGCCAGGTATCTGGTCCGTTACCCGCGCGGCACAAAAATCGCCATTGCCGTTAAAGCGGCGGACAGCAGGGCGGTCATTCAGCTTATTCAGGAAGAGAAGGTCTGCCGCGAGGATCTGGTTTTGCTGGGCATCCCCGTTTACGGCATGAAAAATCAGAGGACCGACGAAGTCATCGACAGCCACACAACAGGGGGGCTTTATAACCCCGTATTATACGATATTTTGCTGGGTGAGGAAGTGCACGGACAACCAGTCATTTCCCCTTATGATGTTCTTGCGGAATATGAGGCGATGGACAAGGACGCGCGCTTCACTTTCTGGCAAAAGGAATTTGATAAATGCATCCGTTGTTACGCCTGTCGCAAGTCCTGTCCGATGTGCTACTGCGATCCCTGCTTTATCGATCAAAACAAGCCTAAATGGGGCGATAAATCACCGCAGTCCCACGGCAATCTGATGTATCACCTGACCCGGTTTCACCATCTGGCCGGCCGGTGCATCGATTGCGGCGAATGTACCCGCGCCTGCCCTGTGGATATTCCTTTGTATCTGTTCCACAAGAAAGTAGCCAGGGAATGTGAAGAAATGTTTGGTCAAAAGGCAGGCATGAACATTCATGACAAACCTGTCCTGGTGGATTTCCGGGTGGACGATTCCGACAAAATTTTGGAGTAAGGAGTTCTCTGTGTTGAAAAAAATAACCCTTGATAAATTACCTGAATTGGCAGCGGCGCTGATGGAGAAGGGGACGCTTGTGGCGCCCGTCAAAGAAGACGCCGGCTTCAATTTCCGGGAGATTTCCAACGCCGGCCAGGTGGATTTGAATTTTCACAACACCATTATCAGCCCGAAATCGGCTTTTTTCCCCCAGATGGAAGATTTTGTCCGGTATCAGACGGGAAAATTGATCACAGAAGCCGCGCCCGTTGAGCTCAATTTGAGACCCGTGTTCCTTTTTGGTGTTCGCCCCTGTGACGTGAAGAGCTTTGAGATTATGGATATCCATTTTTCCGGTACGGGCGTTGTGGATCCCTACTGGCAGAAAAGAAGAGAAGCCGCCACCATTTTCGGTTATGCTTTTGATCTGGACGTGCCTGCTGAAGCGGAAGAATTTTACCTTACGATGGGTATTGGCGCGGCTGATCCCGAAGGCAGCGATATCTTCATGATGAAAAACAATGACGACCTGCTTCTCAAGAGCATCACGCCCAAAGGAGAAAAACTGCTGACGGAATTGAATGGCCTTGCAGAGGCATCGGCCGATGAACAAAAATATTTTGATAACAGCATTGCGGCAGGACGTGATTTCAAAACGCGCTTCACTTGCGTGGACGACAAAGCCATTGCGAAAAAGTTTGAAGGTCTTTTTCATAACACCGATTTCTGGGAGAAGGTATCCAATGCCTGCCTGAGCTGCGGGGTATGCACGTTTGTTTGTCCGACCTGCTATTGTTTTGATATCTGCGATGAGACGCTTTTCAGTCAGGGAACACGCCGCCGGGTCTGGGACGCCTGCATGTTTACGGATTTTACGCTGGAAGCCAGCGGTCATAATCCGCGGACGAAAGTGTACCAGCGGCTAAGACAAAAAATATGCCACAAGTATTCATACCATGTCCGGAAATACGGCGTGATCTCCTGCGTGGGCTGCGGTCGATGCACACGTCATTGTCCGGTGAATATCGACATTTTCTCCATTGTCGACGCGGCCGTTAAAGCGTGATGTCGCGGACGGAAGAAATCGTTCCAGAATAAACAAATATGAGGAAAGATATGAGTTCGAATAATCCCTATATTCCCATGCCGGTTGAGATATCCAGGGTGATTGATGAAGTGGATACTCACGATATCAAAACATTCCGTTTTATCTTCCTGAACAAGGAAGACGAAAAAAACTTTAGATACCTGCCCGGTCAATTCGCCGAGCTATCCATTTACGGTAAGGGTGAATCGCCCATCGGCATTGCCTCATCGCCTACGGAACCCGGTTACGTGGAATTCACGGTTCAAAGAGCAGGCGCGATTGTGCCGGGGCTCGTAACCGCCGCGCTGCACGATATGGAAGAGGGCGGAAAAATCGGTTTGCGCGGTCCGCTGGGTCATCCCTGGCCGATTGAATTTCTGGAGAAGAAAAATATCGTGGTGGTCGGCGGCGGTTTTGCTTTTACTACTTTGCGCTCGCTTGTCAACTACATGCTTCATGCGGATAACCGTTCGCGTTTTGGCGAGATTACCGTAATCTACGGCGCGCGAACGCCCGGTCTGCTTCTGTATAAGGACGAACTGGCCCAATGGGAAAAAAGAGGTGATATCAAAACCGTTATTACCGTCGATAAAGGGGATGAAACCTGGTCGGGACGTCAGGGTTTTGTGCCTTCCGTATGTAAGGACGTTGCGCCGCCGCCGAAAAACACGGTGGCCGTGATCTGCGGCCCGCCCATCATGATCAAGTTCACGCTGCCGGTATTTTTCGATCTGGGATTCTCCAAGGAAAATATTCTGACATCGCTGGAAATGCGTATGAAATGCGGCATCGGCAAATGTGGCCGCTGCAACGTCGGGTATAAATATGTCTGTTCGGACGGCCCGGTGTTTTCACTGGCTGAGTTGGAAGACCTGCCGCGCGATTTTTAATCAGAAGAAAATTCTTTTAATTCTCCCGGTTTCAGGCATAACGCATCGTCAAGCCGAAGAGGCGGCGAATTCAGAACGGGGTGCGCCGGAGAGGTCTGCCTGAGATGTTGATGGTTATCTATCTAAAATCAATGAATAAAGCCTTGCCAAACAGGCCTCTCCACTGGACGGAGATTCCGCTTTGTTCCATCCCCTCCGTAAATCGCCAGGAGTGACTTAACAAAACCTCACCCCATGAAAAATGAAAAAGACCATCATCAGCAGATTTTGGCTGTCTGTACACGAAGAACATTCTTGCTCGGCAGCGCCGGCGCCATGGCGGCCATCGGCATGGCCGGATGCGCAAGAGAAACGATTCCAGATTCGGAGAATCCTCTGAAATCCAGACAACCCAAAACAGCGCTTATCCTCTGGTATAGCCAGGCTGGACACACGGAACGAAACGGCAGGCTGATCGGGAAGGTCCTTGAGCAAGCCGGATTAACCGTAACGGCCCTTGATATTCGTCAGTGCAACCCATCGACGATGAAAGACTACGATCTGATCATCATGGGTACGCCTGTTTATTATCTCGATACGCCCGGTAATGTCCGGTCGTGGCTGGCGTCGATTCCTTCGATTGACGGCATTCCTGCGGCCGCCTTTGCAACCTTCGGCGGGCCGGGGGACAATCAGTACAATACCGCCTTTTCTACGCTTCAATTATTGTCCCAAAAAGGCGGCGTGCCGGTCGGGATTGCAACCTTCGGCAACATGTCCACTTTTGCCCCGACGTGGTCCTCCGGCAATGAAGCGCGCATTCTCAGGTACAAAGATCGCCCGAACGAGGAAATCTACGCGAAAGTGAGGGAGTTCGCCGAACAGGTGCTGCGCACGGTCCGGGACGGCGGCGCCATCTCACCCATCCGCAAGGAATTTCACTACGGTGACGTCTTCAAGGGTTCCATCATGATGAAGGTTACCAAGTTGCTGATCTCCACCCATACCATCGATGCGAACAAATGCATCGGGTGCGGCGCCTGTGTCCGGAAATGCCCCGTGGGCGCCACACATCCGGACCAGCACAGAGTGGATCAGGACCGCTGCATCGCCTGTATGGGGTGCGTCAACAATTGTCCGGTCCAGGCCATTGACATGGTATTCCTGGGGAAAAAGGTTTACGGCTTCACGGAATTCCTGCGTAAAAACGACATCAAAATTCGAGAGCCAAAAGAACTGCAGGGGTAAAAACAAAGAACTCCCAAAGTTCATACAATCATGAGGATCAGCAGAATCTCTCTGCCCTCATTTCCCCTCTTCTGTAGGAACCACGGTCATATTTTCATAAATCGGACTCACTCCATTTCAAACACGAAGCGAGAGGTGGGATGGTCGGGATAGGCCATTGAATGCGGGCTGAAATATGTGAATGCTGATAGACATTTTTCTGACCACCGGGGTTATTTGTGCCTTCCTGTTATCCATAAAGCGCATAGCTCATCAAATATGTTGGACTTCGAATGATTATCAACAGACCAGAGGGTTTCATATAAAGATGAATGGAACGCTTTGATTCAAACGGAACCTTTGCTATAATTGCTAAAATCTTATACATCTCATCCAATGAAAGGATCAACAAGTCCCATGCCCAATGCAAAATATGGCTCATTAATAATCGCTAATTTATTTAGAATTTTCTTGTTGTTATTCATTCTACTAGCCGGTCACGCTAACGCAGAAACAAAGCAGACGATTGCTGTTTTGGATTTTGAAAGTATTGGATCGGAAGAACATCTAGGAAAAGCGGTATCTGAAATAATGAGAACAGAACTGATAGATGCCAACAGGTATCGGGTCGTGGAGAGAGCCCAGATCAACAAGGCCATTTCAGAACAAAAATTGCAGAAGTCCGGTCTCATAGACGACAAGAGCGCAGTTGAACTTGGAAAGATCCTTGGAGCAGATCTGATTGTTATCGGTTCCGTAGTGAAGATAGGGACCTCTTATACAATCAACTCAAGGATGATTGATACGAAAACCGGGGAGGCAAAACTGGGGAAGAACGTCACCGGGAACGATCTAAATCTTCTGACAGCACTCAGCCGCAACCTGCTGGACAATCTCTTTGGATCTATTCGGAAGGACAGAAAACCCGAGATTGATGAGTCGATGAAAGGGGGAGCTAAAACGGATCTACGGATACTGAAAGCCTTGTATGGCTCTGGCAAAGTTCAAATGGACGTTACGGAGAATCTTAAACAAAGGATCTCAAATGGCCAGCTTGCTGTCAATGTCAGCAATGAGATTTTTGGTAGCGATCCCATCCAAGGTGTTTGGAAAGCACTTATCGTTAGGTATGAAACGGATCAGGGGGAATTCGGCGCTTACACTGAGGAGGGCCGGAACCTTCTCATTCCCAGTCCTTTCGATACTAAGATTACAATTAGAAGCACTGGTCTGCTCATTCTTGAGGCATGGTACGGACAGGCGAATAATCATGTCGATGTGAAGTCCGCTATTCAGAACAGGATCATAGGCGGCGCGGTGGTCGTGCGAGCAAGTAACCTTTTCTTTGGAGTCGATCCGATCGTGGGTGTCCGTAAAACATTTTTTGTGCGCTACCGGAATCAGGATGGGACTTTTGAAGCTACCGCCGCGGAAGATCAGGACATGGTTATTCCAGACCTCCGACATCACAAAATGATGAGTAGATGACCAGATTATTTAGGGTGAATTATGAAGCCATTCATATCCACCGTTTCTTTTCGCAATCATCAACATCCAGACTTTTTCAAATGATTTAGTTGTAGGTGGCGTCAATAAGCGCCCAATTCCTCTTTTCTGCCTTTACACCCGAGCAGTTCGGTTTGAAAGCTGCTGTACAAACGCTCTCACCCAAATTCACGCTTTCAATAAAAACAGAACAGATAGCCCTTTCAAAGAAGTTGAGGACTCGGTAGAAGGCGGGATCAGGCGACTTCACCTGATGGGGCTTTCATGGGGAGCGATGCTTGCCATGCAGGACACGACTCCTCGTGATCATAAAGGCATTCCCCGTCAATGCGTATGCCTTTTGATCTTTTGCGTGAAGAACAGCGAGATCAAGGTCAGGCAGGCGCCGATGATGAAGGGCAATTTCCAGTTCAGCAACCACAAACTGCCTCCGATCAGCGGAATGATCACGGCCGAGATATGGTTGATCGTGAACCCGACGGCCGTGCTCTGCGCCAGATCTCCGGCATCGGCGCTTTTCTGAAGATAGGTATTCAAGCCTATGGAAAAGTTGAAGAAGATGCTGTCCAGCACATACAGGATGACGGCCACCCAGACGTTTTCAATAAAGGCATAGCCCAGAAACAGGACAAAGAGGCTGGCGCTTTCAAGCGAAAGGACGACACGTTCGCCATATACGTTGATCGCCCTGGAGATATAGCGGTTGGTCAGGAACGTCAGGGCATAATTCAGGACAAAAATGCCGGCAATGGTCCTGACGCTCAGGCCATATTTTTCGACCAAAAGAAAGATCGCAAACACAATGAAAATTTGCCTGCGGGCGCCGCTCAGAAAGTTCAATGTGTAGTAAAGCCAATATCTCCGGCGCAGGACGAGTTTGTTCTGAGGGTGGAGCCCCTGTTCCGTCGCCGGATTTTTGGAGAGCATGTAGATTCCCGCAAGTGAGATAAAGAGGCCCAAAAGCAGGAAGTTGACGCGATAGGGCAGGACGAAGGAAAGCAGCCAGACGATCGATCCGACCGTAATATTCGCCAGGGCCCCGTATCCCCGCAGTCGCGCGAATACAATGGGGGCATCGTTCTTGTCGAAATGCTGTACCGTCAGGGATTTGTTGGTGGTTTCAAAATAGTGAAAACCGATCGACATGATGACCGTGGTCATCAGCAAGCCCGGAAAGGTCGTAAAGAAACCGGTGGCTCCGATTCCGATCCCAAGCAGGACCACGGACCAGGCCGACAATCGATGTTCCTTCATGATCAGCAGGACGTACATGACCAGAAAGGTAAGAAAACCAGGAATTTCCCGGAATGCCTGGGCCACGCCGATCTGAAAACCGTCTACCCCAACGATTTCCTTGGCAAAATTCGTGAATAAAGCCATCCATCCCTGCAATCCGGCGCTTGCGCAGATCACCAGAACCATGAGGTAGGTGTACATCGGCTTGTTTTTAAATTTTTCCATCCGGTTTCCGCTTCAATTGAGTCGCCCGGCAGGGCTTGCTTCGATCCACGGGGAATGAGCCGGCGATGCTGAACAAATTCCCGGGCGATTGTCAATGATTTTTATGCGAATCGACAAACGTTCATGAGGGGAGGGGGACGGACTGGGAACCCCTGACGCGCCTGACCCTCGACAAACAGGTCAAGGGCCGGCGGTCCGGGATTTTCCGGGGTGGAGAAACAGCCTGGCGGACGGTTTTTCCGGAAGATGCCTCGTGCTCGATAAGACACCTGAACACTTCATGATGATTACGTTTTACCGGTCTTCTTCAGGAGTTCGCCGTACAGTTTTTCGTGCAGGGGCACCGGGACGCCCAGTTTCTTCCCGGCGGCGACCATGTAGCTCATGAAAATGTCCAGTTCGGCCGGATTGCCCTTTTCAAAGTCCAGTTGAAGGGAGGTCTTGGTCTCCTTTGGAAAGGTCGAGGCCTTGGCGATGGTGGCCTGAACGATATCTCCTGGAAGGGAGACGCCTTGCGCCTTCGCGACCAGAAAGACTTCCTGCATGAGCCCGGCCAGTATTCCTTTATATGCCTCATCTTCCATAATCGCGCCGAAGGCCTTGCCCGTCATGGAGGTCAAGCCCGCGAGCGGATCGATGAAGATGTACTTTGTCCACAGGGGGACGGCGATATTGCCGACCAGTTCCGCCTTGATGCCGGCTTCGCGCAGGAAGGCCTCGATCGGGCGACAGGCCTCCAGATCTTCCGCCTGTTCCGGGCCGAAGATCAGCTGGCCGGAACCGCCGACCTGGCGGACAACGCCGGGACCTTCGATGCGCGTGCTGATGTAGACGCATCCGGGGAGGATGCGGCCCTTGGGGAGGACGGCCTTCAGGCGTTCAGCGATGTTCACGCCGTTGAGCAGCGGAATGATCACCGTCTCATCGTGAAGATTCTCCTTGATCTGACGGGCCGCCGCTTCGAGGCCGTAACTCTTGACGCAGACCAGCACGAGATCGAACAGTCCGGCGTCGCGGGGATTGTCGGTTGCCAGTGCGGGGATCGCCGTCGTGTCGCCCTCGACGGTCGACAGTCGAAGCCCCTGCTTCCGGATCGCCTGGAGATGCTCTCCGCGGGCGACAAAGATGATCCTGTGTTCCCCGCCCGCATATTTTGCCGCCAGTTTTCCGCCGTAATATCCGCCGATGCCGCCGATACCGATGATTGCTGCTTTCACGATGCTCCTCCTTTCATCTGCACCGCCGAAGGATTTCGGCGATGACTTCCCGGCTGTATTCCTTCAACTGCCAGACCTGCGCCAGCACGGCGGCGTTCCCGGCGATTTTATCGATATCCGCCTCGGGAATGCCTGCCGCCTTCAGGGAGGTGGGGCTGCCGACGGCATCAAACCAGGCCTTGAGCCGTTCGATGCCGGCCCGGGCCGCAAGACGTTCATCCTTTTCGGAAACGTCGAAAATCTCGCGGGCCAGCCGTGCGAGTTTGCGGGCATTCCGGTCCAGTGTGTAATGCATCCAGCCCGGCAGGACGATGGAGAGACCGGCGCCGTGTGCAATGTCGTAGATGGCGCTCAGAGAGTGTTCGATCATGTGCACGGGAAGGCTTATGGCGCCCATGCCCGCTGAGGTCAGCCCATTGAAGGCCCAGGTGGTCGCCCACATCATGTCGGCCCGGGCGTCGTAGTGATCCGGCTTTTTCAGAATGATTTCGGTTCTTTCCATGATGGTCCGCATCAGCCCCTCCACGAGCCGGTCCTGGAGCGGGCTGTCGGGTTCGGTATTGTTGAAGTAAGGCTCCAGCATGTGGGCGATGGCGTCGACGGCGCTGTAGGCGCTGTAGGCCGCCGGAAGGCTGAAGAGCGCCGTGGGGTCGAGAATCGATACGCGCGGCTGGATGTGGGGCGAGCGGATGCTGAACTTCTGCAGGCCATCCTCGCGCGTCATCACGGCGGCCGCGTTCATTTCGGAGGCGCTGGCGGCCAGCGTCAGCACCGTCAGCACAGGCAGGGCGCTCTGGATGGATTTCCGATAGGTAAAAAAATCCCAGACATCATGGTCGGCTTTGACGCCGGCGGCGATGGTTTTGGCCGTGTCGATCACGCTTCCCCCGCCGACCGCCAGCACGACTTCCACCTGCTTCTCCCGCGCCAGGGCAATGCCCTTCAGGGTGTGGGACAGAACGGGATTCGATTTGGCCCCCGGAAATTCCACGGTCTCCAAGCCGGCTTCCTTCAACGAGGATGTCACCTGGTCGTATATGCCGTTTTTCTTAATGCTTCCGCCTCCATAGACGAGCAGGACAGTCCGGCCGAAACGGGCGGCTTCCTTTCCCACCCGGCTGATTTGTCCCCGGCCGAAGATGATTTTTGTGGGGTTTTCGAAGATAAAATTCTGCATGATCTGCCTCCTGTCAAAAGGGGTGGTGAACCGGGGTTTTGCAAAACGCACATCGCCGCAAACCGCGGTCCGAAGAACAAATTATATCAACGATATCAGGATGTAGCCGGTGAGAATCGACATTTACGCGAGCCCGGACAGGAACGTCCTGAACGCCTCGTAGTCGTTATCCATCCGGATCGGCGCTCCGGTTTTTTTCTCCAGATCCCTCATGCTCTGCGGCAGCTCGGGTTCGACGCCGATGGCCTCTTCGACGGCTTCGGGAAACTTGGCCGGATGGGCCGTTTCCAGAGACACGCACAGGGCGTCATCCCCCGTCGCCGCCAGATAGTCCTCCAGGCCCTGCCAGCCGACGGCGCCGTGCGGCTCCAGAACGACGCCGTATCGCTCGTAAACCCGTTTGATGGTGTCACGGGTTTGCCGATCGGTCACACTCACGGAAAAGATATTTTTCCGCATGGCAGGAAGGTCGGGAAGGACATGCACCCTGCCGTTGCGGTCCACCGTTCCGCCGTAAAGATCGAAGAAACGGGCCAGATTGCTGGGATGTCCGACGTTCATCGCATTGGAGAGACAGGCCCGCGAGGGGGTGATCTTTTCATAGCGGCCCGTTTCGAGGAAACTCGGGAACTCGTCGTTTTCGTTGACGGGCATGACCAGTTTTCTGACCGGAAGGCCCATGCGCCGGGCGTATTCGCAGCCCAGGGCGTTGCCGAAATTTCCGGAGGGAATGGAAAAGACGATCTCTTCACCGGAGGCTGCCAGTTGCGCATAGGCATAGACGTAATAAACGATCTGGGGCAGGATGCGGCCGAAGTTGATGGAATTGGCCGAGGTCAGGTTCAGCCCGCGCAGGGCAGGGTCGGAGAAGGCCTGCTTGACGAGATTCTGGCAGTCGTCGAATTTTCCGGCTACCGAAATCGCCTGAACGTTCTCGCCGATGGTATCCAGCTGCTTCTTTTGGCGGCCGCTGACCTCGCCGTGCGGGTAGAGGATGTAGACATCGATGCCCGCAACCCCTCTGTACGCGTCGCCGACGGCGCTGCCCGTGTCTCCGGAGGTGGCCACGAGAATGTTGAGCCGGTTTCCATGTCCCTTCATCAGGCCCATGAGCCGGGCCATCATGCGGGCGGCGAAATCCTTGAAGGAAGCGGTGGGGCCCTGGTCCAGCCGCATGATGTATTTCCCGGTTTCGACCCTCTCCAGGGGAACGCTGAAATTGTAGGCGCTTTGGATGCATGTATATAATTCTTCTCTGGAAATATCCGAGGCCAGAAAAGCTTCCATGACAAGACGGGCGGCCTCTCCGTAGGGTCGGCCCCGCAGTGCAAAGACGGCTTCCCGCGACAGGGTCGGAATCCTCTCCGGCATGAACAGGCCTTCGTCGGGCGCCTGACCCATCAGGAGCGCGTCCTGGAACGACACGGTTTCACCGTACGGGATGATCTCCCCGGAGGGCTCTATGTTCCTGTTCGTGCTGTAATACCGGATCGCGTTTGACATGTTTTGATCCCCGTTGATTGCATTGCCGGTTTTCATAACACAACAACCTCACATGATCAATGGCAACATTTTTTGTGGATGATGCGGCGGGCTTATGGTAAAGGTGCTCGGGCGGTGTTGTTGGAACAGGCAGGCGGCGTTTCAGCGTGGGCGCCGCGGAAGCCCCGCGATCCGGCTCGTTGGCCCTTTGGAAGATGGCTTCACCGTGTGCGGACCATTTTCCCCCGGCGATGCAAAGCTCAACAGATGAAAAAGGAAAGACATGACCGATCCCACGAAAATCCGGCTGACGGAAACCGTCCACGGCGCCGGCTGAGCCTGTAAAATGGGTCCGGAGGACCTGCACCAGGCTCTGCAAGTATTGCCGCTTATCTCGCATCCCAACCTCATCACGGGGATTGAGCATGCCGAGGACGCCGGGGTCTATCGTCTGACCGACGATCTGGCCCTTGTCCAGACGGTTGACTTTTTCACCCCCATCGTCGATGATCCCTATACCTTCGGCCAGGTGGCCGCCGTCAACGCCCTTTCAGACGTCTATGCCATGGGCGGCACGCCCCTGACGGCCATGAATATCATCTGCTTCCCCGTGAAGAAAATGGACATTGCGATCCTGCAGCAGATCCTTCTGGGGGGGCTCAGCAAGATGCGCGAGGCCGGCGTGCTTCTGGTGGGCGGTCACAGCGTGGAAGACGACGAGTTGAAATACGGACTATCCGTAACCGGCGTCATTCATCCGCAAAAGGTTCTGAAAAACAGGGGCGCCCGGGCGGGCGACCGGTTGATTCTGACGAAACCGCTCGGCACCGGGATTGTCAGCACGGTCCTCAAGGCGGACATGGTCGGCGAGGCGTTGCTCGCAGAATCGATCCGCTGCATGACCATGCTCAATAAAACGGCGGCGGAATTGACGACGGCCGCATCCGGCGTGCATGCCTGCACCGATATTACCGGATTCGGGTTCCTCGGCCATGCCTGCGAGATGGTGGCGGCAAGCGATGTCGGCATCCGGATCGACACGGCCGCCGTGCCTTTTTTCGAAGGGATCCGGGAGTTTGTAGAGGATGGGATCATTCCCGCCGGATTACACCGCAACCGGAAATTTCGCGAGCCCCTGATCGACCGGGCGGCAAATGTTCCGGACTGGCTGGTAGACATCCTCTTTGATCCGCAGACGGCCGGGGGCCTGCTGATAGCCCTGGACGCGGATCAGGCGGAGGGGCTCCTGGCCGGGATGCACGCGCACGGCTTGTCCGATGCGGCCATCGTCGGAGAGGTTGTCGCCGGGCCTGCAGGCAGAATTCAGTTGCTCTAACCGGTCCGCCATCGTGATGATTGAAATGGGGGATTCTTTCTGATACAAGGCCGTCCTTACGGGTAGGCCGCCGGCGCATCGGCGGAATCCCGGGGCAGGAAAACCCGGCGGCGGTCCGTTCAGACGCCCGTCATCAGGGGAAACATTTTTATGAAACGGATAAGGTCTCTCCTCGTTGCGAAAGAAGAAACGGTCCTGAACGTCTTCAAACTCAGGGCGATGGCCAGGGGCAAGACGTCTCCGGCCGTTTTGATGTACGGCAGCCCCGATCCCGACGCCGTCGCCTCGGCCATGGCGCTCCGGGAGATCCTGAAACAAACGTGCGGGATCAGCAAGTGCGACTTCATTGCCACGGAACCCGTGGCCCGTCAGCAGAACCGGGAATTCATCCGCGCAATGAAGCTCGATATTCAACTCCTGAACAAAAACGATCTGAGCCAGTACGATCTGATCTTCCTCGTGGACGCCCAGCCCACATTTTTCGGTCAAAAACTGGAAAGCCTTCGGATTAAACCTCAGATCGTTCTGGACCACCATCCCTGTACCACCGTCTGGCACTCCGAACTGGCCGACATCCGGCCCACGTACGGCTCCGTCTCAACCATCATGATGGAGTATCTGCTGGCGGCAAAGGTCAGGATTTCCAAAAAACTCTATACGGCCCTCTTTTACGGAATCAAAACGGATACCAACAATTTTGAACGGGATGCCATCCTTGAAGACATCGGCGCCTATTATCTCGCCTATTCCCGCGCCAACCGCCAGCTCATCCGGCGCATTGAATTGAACCAGATTCCGGAGCGGTTTCTGAAGTACTACGACTATGCTTTCCAATACAAACGGCGTTACCGGGACCGGATCATCTGCTATCTGGGGAAGGTCGAAAGCACGGACGCCTGCGTTCAGGTGGCCGATTTCTTCCTCCACCTGGCGGGTGTTAACTATGTGGTCATCGCCGGCCTCGTGAAAGAACGGCTCATTATTGTCTTTCGCGGCGACGGCTACCGGCAGGACTGCGGGGCCAGCGCCATCAAGGCTTTCGGCGGCTACGGCAGCGCCGGTGGTCACAAGAGCGCCGCGCGTGTGGAAATTCCTCTCGAAGCCCTCAAGGAACCCCTGAACGACGATTTTTCCCAGAAGGCCGTCGACCAGTTTCTGGTGCAGCGCCTTCGCCGGAAGCGCAACGCACCGGTCATCGTGAGTAACGACAATCCATAATATTTTTAAGTACATGAAAAAAGAGACAAAATACGCCCTGCTGCAAAAGGTCATTCTTCCCGCCTACGGGTTTCTGAATTTGTACGCCGCAACCATGCGGCTGAGCGTGGAAAACGAAGGCGTGTTCCGGCGGCATCTCGAAGCAGGGGGCAGGGTTGTTTTTGCCAGTTGGCACCAGCGTTTCTTCGGCGGTTTTTTTATTCCCCGCATCTACGGGACGCCTCATTGCATCATGATCAGCCGCAGCCGGGACGGGGATTTTATCGCCGGCGTCGTGGCGCATATCGGGTGGCGGCCCATCCGGGGTTCCAGCAGCCTGGGAGGCAAGGAGGCGCTCAAACAGATGATCGACGCCCTGATGCAGGACCGCGTGGGGGGGCATATCGTGGATGGACCTCTGGGACCGCCGCATGTGGTCAAGCCGGGTCTGATCTCGCTGGCCCAGCGGACGGGGGCGGCCATCTGTCCGGCCTATGTATCCTATGATAATCCTATAATATTCAATAGTTGGGACCGTTTCATGGCGCCCAGACCCTTCAGCCGCGTGCTGCTGCGCTTTGACGGCGACATGACCGTCGTGCCCCCCGAACTGGATGAAAATGAATTTGAGCGGATACGCCTCAAGGTCGAAACGCAGATGATCGAGGGGTATGCAGCCGCGGACGGCTATTTCAGACATCGGTGATATTTTCGAGACGACGGACGGTACGTCAAATCCGACGCGGGCATTGCCGCCGCCAAAAGTACGGTCACCGGCGCGGCAGGAGGCGCGGTGATCGGGGGGGCCGCCTTTGTGAAAACGATGTCGTGGAGCGTTTAATCGCCGCTTTCCGTTGTCGTTCCGGTCGTCGTTCCGGAGGCTTCCGGAGCGGAATCGCTTGCCGGGGCGGCGGATGATTTTTCTTCGTGCGTTGTTTCGCTGGTCGGCGCTTTCTTTCCGCCGTAGTCGGTCACATACCAGCCGGAGCCCTTCAGATGGAAGGTCGTTCTGGAAATCAGTTTCTGTGTCGGTCCCTTACAGAATTTGCAGGATTTGAGGGCCGGATCCGTAATCCTCTGAAATATCTCGTATTCCTTCCCACATTTCTTGCATTTATATTCGTAAATGGGCATGGTTCTGATACCTCCGCTAAAAAATTCTACTCGAACGTCCTTCCTCTCTTTACGGGAGGACATCGTCAAGCGTTATGCCGTTACTGGTATAAGTCGCCGATCTGATAGCGACTGCTGAAACATTCCATGACCAGATTGAGTTCCGGAGCGGCCAGACTGCTCAGCATGTCCCGCGTGATCTCGTGAACCTTTTCCTCTTCCCGCCGCTTCTCCGCAAGCGGCGCGTCAAAATCGATGTGTCCGCAATCGAAACGGACGACGTGCACCAGCTCATGGGCGGCGATATACAACAGCAGCGGACTCAGCTTGATGAAAAGCCCGGAACGGTCCACCGCATCCAGAATCCGGTTGTCCTGCAGGCAGATCCGGTAAAAATGCAATCCGTCCTCCGGACCCGCCCCGTCGCGCTGCTGACAGTGGTACTTGCACAAATGGGCAAACGCCCGGCTGTTGACCTCGTGATCATCCAGGTAAGCCAGGGTCTTGATGTCGTAGCGGTGAGCCTTCATCTCTTCCGGACTCATCCGGAAGTAACGGCCCGCCAGTTTCTCGGCATGGCCGAAGGCGCTCTCCGCGAGCGACGTCTGTGATGCATTGAAATACATGGCCCAGGGATGTCTCCTGTTCTTCCGGACGGTGACCCCGATGTCGGGCCTAATATAAAAATCATTTTCCCGCTGTCAAGTCCAAACACACGTCCCGCAGGCGTCACCCGGCTTATGGCTCACGTTATGCTTAACAATAAAAACTACTTGGGTATCGGCGTCGAGGTCAGCAGATATTTCAGGTCGTCATCCTCGAAGCGCAGCGAAAGGCCCACGAAGCCGGAACTGTTGCCCCGGTTGCTGATAAAGTCGTCCCAGCCGCCCGTCAGATGCAGGTACTTGAACAACTGCACATCGGCGTAGCCTTTGAGATGGGCGTTGCGGTCCGAGGAGAAATCAAACGCTTCGAAGGTCAGCTTCAACCGGTCGTTCAGGGCCATATAGTCCACGCCGACGCCGCCGGTCGATTCCAGGATGCCGCCCCGCAGGACGACATCGCGGAATCGCTTGCCGATCTGGGCGTTGAACAGCAGACCGCTCTTGTCCCATTCTTCCGTTTTGGTCATGACGCCGCCCACCGTGTTTTCCCGGACGGTCAGCCGGCCCCGGGGATCGCTCACCAGGCCCAGCAGATAGAACTGATCCTGCTTGGGCTGTATCTTGACTTCCAGATGGCTTTTGAAGTTGCTCTTCTCCCACAGGTATTCCCCACGGTAGCTCAGAAAGGTCCGGAACTGCTCGGCTTTCGTGACGTAACGATTGATGCCGGACAGGCTCTGGTTCAGGTTGTTGACGGTTTCTTCATCGTTGATGAGTTTTCCGAGAGAGCCCTTGCCCTGGTTGATCTTGTCGCTCACCTCCTGCAGCGAGGCCAGGGTCTTGTTCAGGTTGGTAATGGTGGTCTTGTCCTTCATGAGCTGTCCCAGCGTACCTTCCCCGCGATTGACCTCCTCGGCGATCTGGCTGAAGGCGGTAAATGTTTTTTCCATTTCCTTGGAGGCGTCGCGAAGATTATCAATCATATCGCCGACTTTTGCGTCGTTTTGCACGACCACGCGGTTCAGGTTGCCCGTGAGTTCCTGGGCATTGAGCAGCATGGTCCGGATCGTCGCCTCATTGCTGGCGACCAGGTTGTTGATGTTTCTCGTGAGCATCTGCATGTTGTCCAGGATGCCGCTGACGCTTTCCTCGCCAATCTTTCCGCCCAGCACATTGCTGAGCGTCCCGGAAACCGTTTTGATGTCGTCGGCGATGGCGCCGATCTGATTGAGCAGGCGGTCGATATCGGCCTGACGCTCCACGCGGTGAATCTGTTCGCCCGCTTCCAGCGCCGTCATTCCGGGCGTGCCCGGCAGAATATCGATATACTTGTCGCCCAGAACGCCGCGCGTCTTGATCGAAGCGATGACGTCCTTCTCCAGGATCACGGTCGGGATGATCCTCAGTTTTACCAAGGCCTTGCCGTCCTTCAGCAGGATGTCCTCCACACGGCCCACCTCGACGCCGGCGATCTGCACGGCTGAATATTTGTTAAGGCCGGAGACATTGTCAAAGACCACATCGACGTTATAGCCCTTTTTGATGCCGACCCCCCTCTGACCCACCTGCATGGTCATGTATCCCAAAAGCAGCATGGCGATGAGAATAAACAGGCCGACCTTTGCTTCTGATGTGATGGAACCCATTTTACTCTCCTTTAGATGACTTTGATCGGTCCGTCCACGCTTCCCGACAGAAACTGCTTCATGACCGGGTTGTCCGACGCCCGGATTTCCTCCGGCGTGCCGTACTCAATAATCCGCCCTTCGTAGAGCATGGCTATTTTATGGCCGATACGGAAAATGGACTGGATATCGTGACTGATGACCACGCAGGTCAGGTTGAAGCTCTGTTGCGTGTCCACAATGAGCTGGTTGACGGCTTCCGTCATGATGGGGTCCAGTCCCGTCGTCGGTTCATCGAACAGCACGATCTGGGGGTGCAGAGCGATCGCCCGCGCCAGGCCGACGCGTTTGCGCATCCCCCCGCTGAGTTCGGATGGCATTTTCCCCTCCACGCCGGACAGCCCGACGGCTTTCAGGCGCTCCGCAACCGTCCGCCTGATTTCTTCCTCCTTGAGCTTTGTCTGCTCCCTGAGCGGGAAGGCCACGTTTTCGCCGACGTTCATGGAGTCGAAAAGCGCCGCCTCCTGAAAAAGCATGCCGAACTTTTTGCGCACCTCGTTGAGGTTCTTTTCAGAAAGCCCGATGATATCGGTTTCGTCAACCAGCACCTGGCCGCGGTCCGGTTTGATCAGGCCGATGATATGCTTCAGCAGCACACTCTTGCCGCCGCCGCTGCGGCCGATGATCACGGTCGTCTTGCCGGCTTCGATGGTCAGATTCAGGCCGTCCAGAACCTTCTGTGTCCCGAAGGATTTATGTATATCCACAAGTTTGATCATAGAACCAGTCGCATGTCAGAACATGATCGCCGTCAAAAAATAATCGCTCACGAGAATCGTGATGGACGAAATCACCACGGCTTGAGTGGTCGCCCGGCCGACGCCCTCGGCGCCCCCGGTGGTGTTGAATCCCTTGTAGCACCCGACCACGGACAGGACAAGACCGAAAAAGGCAGCCTTGACCAGGCCGCTGTAAATGTCGTTGAGCTCCAGCATCTTGTAGATATTGCTGACGAAATCTCCCCGGTTGATGTCCAGCAGATCCACGCCCACGAAGTAACTCCCGGCGATTCCGACGAAGTTGGCGATGACCGTCAGCAGGGGAAGCATCAGCACACTCGCGATGACGCGCGGGACGATCAAATGTTTGATGGGGTTGGCGGCCATGACAGACAGGGCGTCGATCTGTTCGGTGACGCGCATCGTCCCCAGTTCCGCCGCCATGGCCGATCCGGCGCGTGCCGTGACCATCAGCGAGGTGAGCACCGGCCCCAACTCGCGCGTCATACTCAGCGCCACCGTCGATCCCACCAGGCTTTCAGCGCTGAACAACCGGAAGCCGTGGTAGCCCTGGAGGGTCATGACCATGCCCGTAAAGGTTCCCGTCAGGACGACGACAAAGATGGATTTGACCCCCACAAACTCCATCTGCTTGAAAATATTGCGCACTTTCAGCGGCGGGCGCACCATCCAGAACAGAATCGAAAGAAACAGGAGGGATATTCTTCCCATTTCTTCCACGGCGTGCATGACGGCCCCGCCGATAGAGTTGAGACCTGAAACGATCATCTTCATTTACAGGGGTCCTTTTTTCCGGGCATGCGCCTCGACGGCGTACTGGATCACGCGGTCGATCAGGCCCGACTGCGTGATCCCGGCGGCGGCGGCCTGATGAAAGAGGACCGTGGAGGGCGTCATCCCCGGCAGGCTGTTCGGTTCGAGCACGATCACCCGTCCCTCAGGGGTGACGAACAGGTCGATCCGGGCGTAGCCTTTCAAGTCGAGAGACTGGAAGGTCCTTACGGCCGTATCCCTGATTTTACTGAGCATTTCTTCCGGCAAACGGGCGGGCGTCTTGTTTTCACCCTGTCCGTAGAGGAACTTGTCCTCCAGAGAAAGGATCGCCGTCGTGGGGATCGTTTCAGAAGGCGTCAGGGCCTCGGGATGATCGTTTCCGATCACGCCGCAGGTGACCTCCATGCCCGTCAGAAATTCCTCGATCAGGGCCGTGTCATCCCAGACGAAAGCGGCGGTGAGGGCCTCCGGCAGTTCCTCCGGCGACGTCACTTTGGCCACGGCGGTGCTGCATCCTTCCCGTGTGGGCTTGACAATGCAGGGGAAACCGATTTTTCCGGCGACTTCATCCTGAATCGCCGCATGCGACGCGGTGTCCCACTGGCGTTTGAAAACCGGCAGCGTCCGGGGAACCTCGACGCCGCTGATGGACAGGATCTTCCGGGCGGTCCATTTATCCATTCCCAGGGCCGAGGCCAGGACGCCGGAACCCGTATAGGGAATGCGCAGGAGTTCGAGGAGTCCCTGGATGCAGCCATCCTCGCCGTATTTGCCGTGCAGCCCCAGGCAGACCACATCGACCCGCGACTTCAGGGATTCATAGGGAATCCGCTGCGCCTCGGCAGCGAGGTCTTCCTCGATGTCGCGCGTGCTGTTGCGCATGAGCAGCTTCAGCGGGATTTCCCAAAGGGCCGCCTCACTGTCCATGAAGATGGGGACGGGGTCGTATCTGCCGCGGTCGAATTTACTGAAAATATTCCTGCCGCTCTCCAGGGAGACTTCCCTTTCCGAGGAAACGCCGCCCATGACAACGCCTACCCTGAGCTTTGCCGCTGCCGCCTGTCTGTCCGTCATGAGGGGATTCCTTTTCAAACTCACCAGGCTATGGCAAGGCCGACATACGGGCCGTAGAAGTCCATATCGCCGTAGGTATCGCTGACGTTGTCGATCTTGATTTTCATGTAGCGGTAGCCGGCGGACAGGCGCGTAAAGGGGAATGGGGTTACGGTGATGTCCGTCAATGCGTCAACGAAATAATTTCCGGAGTAGCCGATGCCGGCCGCCTTGGCCCTGGCTTCGAGGATGTTGGCAATCAGGCCGACATGCACGCCGGCGCCGATCATGGGAACGGGGAGGTTGAAGGTCTGTTTCTGCTCTCCCGCCAGCGTGGAATTCAGCTTGACCTCGCCGTCCAGATATTTGATTTTGCCGAGGAGATTGATGGAAAATCCCGCCATCATGTTTTCAAAATTCAGCAGGTCATACTGATATTCCAAGTCGAACATCTTCAGTTTGAGATCCGTATTGACGGTATCCCCGGCGCCATAGTTCCGGTTGTTGAAGTTGATGGTCTTCGTGATGGTCTTGCTGGCCGAATAGTCCAGCGGCATATAGGAAACCGTCAGGTGGTGACTGCCGATGCCGGCAAAAGCCTCGACGGAATAGGTGTTGTTGTCGCTGATGCCGAGATCGTCCTTGACGTTGAACTCGGTTCCGGCGTTGCCCGCCTTCACGGTGGCCTTCAGCGAGGGAAACCAGTAAAGGCCGCGGGCGCCGATTTCAAGGGCGTGCGCCCAGGGGACCGAACCGGCGAGGAACAGAAGGCACACAACGACGACGATGCCGCTTCGATAGGATGGTTTCATAAATTACTCCTTTCACGAATGATGTCACGTTTGAAAAAGAAGAGCGGGCCTTTTCGATGGTCCGGATTTACATGGCAAAAAATCCCGGTAAGTGCAAGTAAAATTATCGGGATCGGGAGGGAACGCGGGTGAAAACCATGACATCTTAAAGGGGGCCGTGTTTTTTTGCGTGAATTTTGACGGCGCTGTCGATCAGCCGGGACAAAATGGCGGCGGGCAAAAGGCCCGCGCAGGCCGCCTGCTCAAAGAAAAATGAAGAGGGGGCCATTCCGGACGAGGAGTTGGGGTCGGTGATCAGAATCCGCTTGTCCCTGAGAATGAATCCGTCGATCCGGCCGTAGCACCGAAAGCCGAGGGCAGAGAATGCCCTGATGACGCATCGCTCGATCCGATCGATGGTTTCCGGCGGTATATTTTTGGGAGGGGTGAATTTCCGGCAGCGCCCCGGCATATACTTGTCGTCATAGGTATAATAATCGCTTTGCGGATAGATTTCCGTGATCCCCAACGCCTTGATCTCGCCGTCCTCTTCCAGCACAATCGAGGAAAACTCGACGCCGTCCAGATACTCCTCGACCAGCGCGGCATTATCCCATTTCAGCGCCTCATCGATGCCCCGGGTCAGGGTTTCCTCATCGACGGCCTTTGTGACGCCAACGCTTGAACCTTCCCGGGTCGGTTTCGTGAAGCAGGGGAGGGCAAAACGGGCCAGGACCGCCTTACGGACGGCGGACGGGTTGTCTTTCCAGTCGGCGGCGCGGATCAGCATGCTGTGCGGCACATCGATGCCCTCCGCCTGGAGCACTTTTTGCTGAAGATGCTTGTCCATGCCCAGCGCCGAGGCCAGCACCCCCGGACCGGTATAGGGGATTTTAAGGAGTTCCAGCAGGCCCTGGATGCAGCCGTCGTCGCCGTACTTGCCGTGCAGGGCGATGAAGGCAAAATCGATTTCCCGGCTCAGGTCTTCATAGCCAATCCGTCGGGCGTCCCGTTCCAGGTGGTCGGCAATATCCGCCGTTGTATTCTGCGAGACAAGCTGCCAGGGGATGATCCATAAACGCCCCTCGCCGTCCATGAAGACCGGGATGGGGTCGTGGCATTCACGGTCAAGATTGTCATATACATTCCGGCCGCTGTTGAGGGACACCTCCCGTTCGGAAGACATGCCGCCCAGGATAATGCCGACGCGCAATTTGTTCATCAATGATCATCCCTCGTTTCAGAACTCTCTCGTCACAGGTCCCAGATAAAGGTCACACCGCTGGTGGGGAAGATCCATTCCTCGTCGCTGATGCGGAGCCGGATGGACTTCCCCTTTTCCCGAATGACCTCCGGGTCGGAATGCCGGCCCGCGAAAAAGCTGATATCCCTCACATTTTTGATGCGAGCCCCATTGTAATGGAAGGCGATGTCCAACCCGCGGGTCGGATAGACCAGATAGACGGAAAAAAGATTGTTCCGTTTCGATTTCCGCGTGACGATTTCGATGGAAATCCTGGCCTGCCGGTTGACTTTTTTCTTCAGATCCTCGCTGCCGCACCAGACTTCATAACCGCGGTCGGTCGCCTCCGTGCGGATGATGGGGATGTCTTCATCGTCGATGCGTACGCAGCTCACGCGGAAATCCTTTTCCCCGATGGCGACGTCCCGTTGACCGATGAGCCACCGGTATTCGCAGCGCTCGTCGTTGAAAAAAGACGCCAGTTGTTCGTTGTTCCCGGCGCAGCCGATCATGAAGATCGGATGGTTCAGGGTTTTGGTGTAGGCGATGCGGGTCGTGACCTGAAACTCCCTGGCGGCCAGGCGGTCGGCATGGATTTCTTCCTCAGTGAAATCGGCTACCTGGATGTCATAGTGAAAATTTGTCCGCAGCTCGAGCTGCCGGTCTTCCTTGCCGAAGAGGGTTTCGAATATTTCGTAATAAATGGCGTCGCCCAATTCCTCGCTGCGCGCGCGGGTATGAAAGCAGCGCCGGATGATGTTGTCGATCCGGGAGATGGATTTCTCTTCATCGGGGATAAATATGCGCCGCAGACGCGGGGCGACGCTGTCCGTCTTGCCTTTTTGCAGGAAAACCCTCGGCGCTCGCTTGCCCAGGGCGCACAGGACCTCGTAGCTGATGGTCCGGGTCCGGTCCGCGATCTCGTTGGCGGTGATCGCCTCGCCGGCCTGCCGGCCCATGAGGACCACCTCGTCTCCCACCCGGCAGTCGGGAATATGCGTGACGTTGACGGTGCACATGTCCATGGACACCCTTCCCACGACGGGGGCGCGGCGGCCGCGGATCAGCACCTCGCCCTGGTTGGACAGGATCACGCCGTAGCCGTCGCCGTAGCCCACGGGGATCGTGGCGATCCGCGTGGGCTTGTAGGTGATGTAGGTCCGGTTGTAGCCGATGCTGTAGCCCTCCGGGAATTCCTTGATGAGCACGATGCGGCTCTTGAAGCTCATGACGGGGTGCAGCCGGGCCTTGTCTTTCGTTTCCGGCGAGGGATAGATGCCGTAGGACATGATCCCGGGGCGGACCAGATCGAGATGAAAGGCCGGATAGTTCAGGATGGCGCCGCTGTTGGACATGTGCCTGACGGGGATCTCGATCTGATGGCGCTCCAGCTCGGCGAGGAGCTCCCTGAACAGATGCCACTGCCTTTGATTGTACTCGATCATCGTTTCGCTGGCGGCCAGATGGGAAAAAATGCCCTCTATGGTGATATGCGAAAAAGTCAGAATTTCTTTTATCATATCAAAAGCTTCGTAATGAATGGTGCCGCCCCGGCCCATGCCGGTATCGACCTCGATGTGGATCGTCGCCCGCTGGTCGGTTTTCTTGAGGCGTTTCTGCAGTTCCCGGGCAAACCCGACGTCGGAGACGGAGGGGATCAGGTTGTATTTGAGGATGGCATTGATTTCTGAATCGGGGGACGGGCTCAGGACGACAATGGGGGCGTAGATGCCGCCGACGCGGAGCTGGACGCCCTCGTCGGCGTTCGCCACCCCGAGGCACGCCGCCCCGTTTTTCAAGGCTACCGAGGCGATTTCGATGGCCCCGTGGCCGTAAGCGTCAGCCTTCACGACCTGCATGATGCGGACGCCGGGCCCCACGAGGCGCTTCATCTCATCCCAGTTGCGGGCAAAAGCGTCCAGATCGACTTCCACCCAGCTTCTATATCGCTGTTTTTCGGCCAAGGTTTGCCTCCCGTTTATTTCTTCGTCATCGTAAAGACGCAATCCCAGGGCTGATCCGGCGGACATTCCTTCAGATCCTTACACCGCTGGATATAAAGCAGGGAAGGGGGATCGTCCCGCCGGAGTTCCAGAACTTTTTCAAATGCAGCGATCGCCTCGTCCCAACGGGCCTGTTTGTATTTTTCGAGGCCCTCTTCAAAGAGCCGCAGAAACGCCTCATGCTTTCCGATGTCCTTCCGGTCACAGATCAGTTCAAGGATCTTGACGGGCAGCTTCTTGCCCTTGACGCGGACCGAATCGAGTTCGCGGCAGACCAACTCGTCCTTGACGCCCTCATAGGTATATTCGCTGATGATGATGTTCGTTCCGTATTCCTTGTTGATGCCTTCCAGACGGGACCCCAGGTTCACGCTGTCGCCCATGACGGTATAGTCGAAACGCATTTGCGACCCCATGTTGCCCACCACCATGTCGCCGCTGTTGATCCCCACGCCGATATCCAGAACCGGGCGTCCCTCATCGGACCATTTTTGCTGAAGAATTCTCAACTCGTCGATCATATCCAGCGCGGTCCGGCAGGCGCGCATGCGATGATCGGGCTGGTCCAGGGGCGCGCCGTACACCGCCATGATCGCGTCGCCCATGTATTTGTCGAGCAAGCCGTCGTATTTGAACACGATATCCGTCATGGCGGTCAAATATTCGTTGAGCAGGTGAACCAGTTCCTCCGGCGTCAACTTCTCAGAAATCGTCGTGAATCCGCGGATATCCGAAAACAAAACCGTCAGATCCTTTTTGTCGCCGCCCAATTTCAGCTTGCTCGGATCCTTGAGCATTTCAGTGATGACGGAGGCCGTCAGATAATACTGGAAGGCCCCCCGGATTTTTTTCTTTTCCCGTTCCTCGGTCATGTAACGGTAAACGGTAATGGCCAGATAGATGGTCATCATGGTCAGGGCCGGGTAAATCAGATTGAGCCAGATGTTGTAGCGCCCAAAGAGATAGGTGTTGGCAGCGACGAAAGCGGCCAGCAGAACCACGATGAAAAGCACGCCCTGACCGGCCCTGGCCCGGGGAATCGCGATGCCGACCGCAAGCCCCAGCAGGATGATCAGGCAGATATCGATGAACTTCGTCCATCCGGAGTGGGTCAGAAAATTCTGGTGCAGGATATTGTCGATGACGTTGGCATGGATTTCCACGCCCGGATAGACGGCGCTGAAAGGCGTGACGCGCATATCGTAGATGCCCGTGGCCGTGGCCCCGACCAGGACGATCTTATCCTTGAAAAGATCGGGGGGCAGGCGACCATGCAGGATATCGGAGATCGAATAGTGCGGGAAGGTCTTGGCCGGCCCCAGAAAATTGATCAGCAGCCGTCCCGATTCATCCGTCGGAATGACCCGATCGTCCAGCCGGACCGCCTCCACGCCGAAGTCGGCGATCTTGATCGACAGCATGGGCCATTCCAGATATTGAAGCAGGACGGCCAGCGAAAGGGGCGCGTAGTAATCATTCTTGAACTTGATGACCATCGGCGCCCAGCGGATCACGCCGTCGCTGTCCGGAAAGGCGTTGAAAAAACCGCTGTTTTCAGCCACGTCGGTCAACTCCCGGATATTGGTCACGGCGGCATGGGCGCGGACAAACATGCGCTCGTCCACCTTTTTCGCGGCCTGGACCATCTGATAGCGGCTGCTGGCGACGGCGGCGGCGCCGGCCTCGATCTGCTCGGAGGTTAAATGGCCCACCTCCCTATCCGAGATATGAAAGAAATAACCAAGCGTTACATTTTTGACCCGTTCGACGGAACGGGCCAGATCCGCGTCCGTATCGGCGGCCCCGCGTTTTTTCTCCAGCAGGCCCTTGAGCCTCGCATCCGCCAGGCCGATCCTTTCGATCTCCCTGGACAGCTCGGCGATGGTTTTTATGCTGGCGTTTTCGTCCGGTTCCGAGAAGATGACGTCAAGCCCCACCACCCTTGCGCCATAGGCCTTGAGCTGCTCCAGGAGCCGCGCCATGACCGTGCGCGGCCAGGGCCATCGTCCCAGTTCGCTCAAGCTCTTTTCATCGATGGCGACAATGACCGTTTCCCCGCCGGCGGCGATATTGCCTCGCGAAACCATTCTCAAATCGAGCGCTTTGAGTTCCATGAAGCGCAGGAAGGCGACATCCACAAGAAACAGGATCACGGCAAGAAAGACGATCATCAAGGCGATTTTCATCGGCGACAGCGCAACCCATTTTTTCAATCGCTCTTTCATCGTCGTCTCTCCTTCGGAAAGATTTCAAGCTGGGGATCACGATCCTGCAACACGGATCGGTCCGGTCAGGAACTGGAACCCCCTGGCGGAATGACCGGGATCATACCAGAGGATTTCAGAAAGTCAAGGCAGGGAAACCGGACGGACGGCCGGGGCAGGATGTCCGGAAATAGCCCTTGACAGGGGTAAAAAATCATGATAGCCGGACGCACGGTTTGGTGGTCACCCCGGTTTTAAGCGATAAGGTATTGAAATCCATGTTCTTTATATACAGAGAGCTTTGCGTAGCCGGTGAAAAAGGGTTCGTAAGCGGCGAATGAAAGAGTTTCCGCATTTCCAGAAATAATGCTATTTCATCGATTTCATTCATGTTTATGCATTATTATGTCCCGGGCGAAAAAGATTTTGAGCCGCGGCGAAGCCATTTAAAAAGGTCTGATGCACAGAATCTTCAGGGGTGATCAGGGGTTGGAAGATCATGAAAAAGCCGGCGCAGTAATGGTTGTCGGGTTGGGAATCGCCGGTATCCAGGCCCCCCCGGACCTTGCCAATCCCGGAATGAAGCGCCGCAACGACGAAGGATGCAGCGCAACGAAGCATCCGGACTTTTTACGAAGTCGTTATGAAAAGCTCTTACAATAATCAGGAGAAGGCAACTTGAATAAAATTGTCGAAAAAGTCGCTTTATCGGAAAACGTCGTCAAGATAATCCTCGAGGCGCCGGCCATTGCCCGCAAGCGCAAGGCGGGCCAGTTCATCGTCCTGCTCATGGATGAAAAGGGTGAGCGGATTCCGCTGACGATCGTGGATTCCGATACGGAAAAGGGAACGATCACGATCATTTTCCAGGTCGTCGGCAAGACGACGGCCGCTATGGCCGCGATGAAGGCGGGTGAATTTTTCAGCGACGTCCAGGGGCCGCTGGGCAATCCTACGGACATCAAGAAAATAGGCCAGGTCGTCTGCATCGGCGGCGGCGTGGGCGTGGGCGTGGTCTATCCCCTGGCCGCGGCCCTGAAGCAGGCGGGCAACCAGGTCATTTCCATCATCGGCGCCCGGACGAAGGATCTGCTGATTCTGGAGGAAGAGATGAAGCGGGCCAGCGACCGGCTGATCGTCGCCACGGACGACGGCAGTTACGGCTTCCATGGTTTTGTGAGCACCGTTTTGCAGGGCCTCATCGATGCGGGTGAGAAAATCGAGGAGGTCTTTGCCATCGGGCCGGTTCCCATGATGAAGGTCATTGCCAATCTGACGCGGCCCTACGGGATCAAAACCGTGGTCAGCCTCAATCCGATCATGGTGGATGCAACGGGCATGTGCGGCGCCTGCCGCGTCTCCGTCGGCGGCAAGACAAGGTTTACCTGCGTGGATGGTCCCGAATTCGACGGCCATCAGGTTGATTTCGATTTGCTGACCAGCCGCCTGCGCATGTACTGCGAACAGGAAGGTGTGGCTTATGAACGACACAGGTGTGGGTGGAATGGAAACTGAAGAAAAGAAACCGAAAAAGGAAAAAATCCCCAGGCAGCCGATGCCGGAGCAGCTCCCCGGTGTCCGGGTCAGGAACTTCGAGGAAGTTCCCCTCGGATATTCTGAAGAAGCGGCCGTGCTTGAGGCGAAGCGCTGCATCCAGTGCAAGAAGCCCGGTTGTATCGCGGGCTGCCCCGTGGAAGTGAAAATCCCGGAGTTCATTCAGGCGATCGCTGAGGGGGAATTCCTCCAGGCCGCGCATATTCTCAAGGAAACCAACAGCCTGCCTGCCGTCTGCGGACGCGTCTGTCCTCAGGAGGAGCAGTGCGAGAAGGTCTGCATTCTCGGCAAGAAAGGCGACCCCGTGGCGATCGGCCGCCTGGAACGCTTCGCCGCCGATTACGAACGGAATTCCGGGCAGATCACCATTCCTGAGCCAACCGCCCCCAACGGGAAGAAGATTGCCGTGGTCGGCGCCGGGCCTTCGGGGCTGACGATTGCCGGCGATTTCGTCAAGCTCGGCTATGCGGTCACGATTTTTGAAGGTTTGCACAAGGCGGGCGGCGTCCTCGTTTATGGCATTCCCGAATTCCGCTTGCCCAAGGCGATTGTGGAGGCCGAGGTCGATTACCTGAAGAAGCTGGGCGTCCAGATCGAAACCAATGCCGTCATCGGCCGCACCGCGACGATTGATGAACTCTTTGACGAGGGCTATGCCGCCGTCTATGTTGCCGTCGGCGCCGGCGCGCCGGTGTTTATGAACATTCCCGGTGAAAATCTGAGCGGCATCTATTCGGCCAATGAATACCTCACGCGTTCCAATCTCATGAAGGCCTACCTCTTTCCGGAATACGACACGCCCATCGTCCGAGGGAAAAATGTTGCCGTCATCGGCGGAGGCAATGTCGCCATGGACTCCGTCCGGACGGCCCTGCGGTTGGGGGCGGAAAACGCCTATATCATCTACCGCCGCACGGAAGTGGAAATGCCTGCCCGCAAGGAAGAAGTCCACCATGCCCATGAGGAAGGGGTCCAGTTCAAACTCCTCACCAATCCCGTGGCATATATCGGAGATGAAAGAGGCTGGGTCACGGGCATGAAGTGCCTCCGCATGGAGCTGGGCGAGCCCGACGCCTCGGGCCGGCGAAGCCCCGTCCCGATCGATGGATCCGAGTATGTCATCGACGTGGACACCGTCGTGGTGGCTGTGGGGACCATGGCCAACCCCATCGTTCCGGCGACGACGCCCGGTCTGGAGACAAACCGCTGGGGTTATATCATCACCAAAGGGGAATCGGGAGAGACCAGCCGGCCGGGCATCTATGCCGGCGGCGACATCGTGACCGGTTCCGCCACGGTCATCCTCGCCATGGGCGCCGGCAAGCAGGCCGCCCGCGCGATTCACGGATACCTGTCGGGAACGTGAGCTCGGCTTGCCTGATTCGCTTTTCTTTTATTTATTCGGGCGTGATTTCAAGTCAGATCCTTACTTCCCGGTCCGATGCTGCATATCTGGGCGTAAATCTGCTCGATGGCGTGTTCCATCTTATGGCTATGGGCGTCCATGTGTTCAAGATGCTCGTTGATGCCCCTCCTGAATTCCAGTATGACGGCCCGACTTTCCTCGAAAGATCGCTTCATGATCCGGATATGGCGCAGTAACAGGAAGATAATCGCCGTTTCGATGACGATCACGACGACGCCGACCAGGATGGCAATCATTTCAATAATCAGAATTTTTTCCAAGGCATGAAACCGGCAGATCTGCTTTCCCGGGGATATCGGGGGACATCCTGATATCCGCGATCAACTGTTCCTGCGACTCCCTGCTTTGCGTCGGCGGACGCTAAGGGATTCTGTCACGGCCACAATGCGTCTGACGTGCAGCGGCCGACCTTAGTGATGTTCTTCCATTGCTCCGGCGATATACATCATGGACAGCAGCATGAAGACCAGGGTCTGGATGACCGAAATCAGGAGCTTCAGAACGATGATGGGCAACGGCACCAGAAGGGGGACAAGGAAAAAGAGGATAAGAAGCACAATGTGACCGCCCTCGATGTTCCCGAACAGACGCATGGACAGGGAGACGGGGCGTGAGATGTGACTGATGAGTTCAATCGGCAGCATCAGGGGCGTCAGCCACCAGACCGGTCCCATAAACTGCTTGAAATATTTGAGGCCCTGAACCTGCACGCCGACGATATGGGTCATGAAGAAGACGACGAGGGCCATCGCGACGGTCGTATTCAGGTTCGACGTGGGAGATTCCAGCCCCGGAAGCAGGCCGATCAGGTTTGAGGTGAGGATGAAAAACCCGAGGGTGGCGATGAGCGGAAAGAAACGCTTTCCATGATGGCCCATCGTATCAATGAGGAGTTTGTCGATGGCGCCGACGAAAACCTCCATGGCATTCTGGAAGACGCCTGGCGTCATCTGCAGCCGCCGCGTCGCCAGAAACGAAAAGAAAATCAGCAGGGCCATGACCAGCCAGCTATAGGTGATGTATGTGGGAATCGAGGGGAATAACATTTGCAGGAAAGACAGACTGTGCATCTTCTTTTGGACCTCCTCAGCGCAACGCGATATTTGTCAATGCCGGTGCGATTTTTAGATAATTAAAATAATTTCAATACTTTGTCGGTTCGGGACGTTTCCGGTGCGGCTCGCTTCTAACACTGGTGATAATCGTCTTGTCGTCCCGGAAGGATCTTTTTATCAGGACATACAGATTTCTGAATCCCGCTGCAACGCCTGCTGCAAAAAGAAGGGCCGTAAAGAGAAACGAGGTTCCCATCTTCCGATCCAGCCAGGAGCCGAAAAAAAGCCCGCCAAAGATCAAAAGAACGAAAGCAAAACCGACGCTGCCAGCATAAGCCATATGAACAAATGATTTTCTGCTGTCATTATCCATCGGCGGTGCGCCTCATAACATGAACGGTTCGTGAAGTCAATAAAAAACGGCGGAAAAATAGCTTGCATGGTCCGGCGGGTTGATTTGAAATTCCTGTCATCGCGCCGCCGGATCCTCATGGTCGAAGACATAACCCACGGAGCGAAGACTCCGGAAATAAACGGGCTGACGGGGATCGTCTTCAAAGTATTTTCGCAGGCGCACGATAAAATTATCCACCGTCCGTGTCATGGTGATGCCGGTGTATCCCCATCCGATTTCCAGGAGCTGCTTGCGGGAAAGCGGTTTTCCGCGGTTGGCGATAAACAGCTTCAGAAGTTTCACTTCCTGCTCCGTCAATGCGATCCTGCCGGCCTTGCAATCGGCCATCGAAGCGTCAAAATCGATCCGGTTGCCTCCAAAGGAGTATAGCCGGGGCACCGCTCCCGCCGGCCGGAGGTCGCCCGGACCTCCGGCCCACGCAACGCGGGCAAGGAGCCGTTCCACACGCAGCAGAAACTCTTCCAGATTAAAGGGTTTGGCCAGATAGTCATCCACTCCGTAGGTCAGTCCCCGGATGCGGTCTTCGGAGCTTCCCTTTGCCGACAGGATCAAAATCGGCAGCCGTTCATCGACCAGGCGGATGCTGCGCAGGATCGACAGCCCGTCAATGCCGGGCAGCATGATGTCCAGCACGATCAGATGGGGCTGTCCCGTTTTCCATTTCTGCATGCCGGAAACCCCGTCGAGGGCGATGTCCACCTCGTAACCCTGAAGCGTCAGGTTCAGCTTCAGGCCCTCCGCGATATGATTGTCGTCTTCGATGATGAGGATCCGCCTCTTCCCCGAATCTTCCATGCTTTCCTCCAATGGTCAGGCCTTTTGAGGATGGAAAGGCAGGATCAGCGTAAAAACCGATCCCTTTTCATCCGGCCGTTTTTCCGCAATGACCTTTCCCCGGTGCATACGGGCGATATTCTGGACCAGATACAGGCCCAGGCCGCTGCCCCTGGGCGCGACGCTGTCCGATCGTTGGGTCTGGTAAAATTTTTTGAAAATCTTTTTTGTGTCCGCTTTTTCAACGCCGATGCCGTTGTCTTCGAATCGGATGTGCATCTTTTTGTTTCCAAGGACGAATCGGATATCTATGCGGGGGACTTCACTGTCGTTGTATTTGACGCCATTTGTGAGGATGTTCATGACCAGCATTTCAAACAGGGGCGGATTGATGTTGTAATAAACGGGTTGTCCGGATGGATGGTGAATCCGGATGTCGCAGTTTCCAAAGAGATGGAGGTTCCTCTGACGGAATTGCCGAAGCGTTTCAACAAGATCGGATAGAATGACGTCTCCGCCGTAGGCTCCCGTTTCGATCCGGGCCAGATTCAGGATGCGGCTGATATTATCGGCAAGGTGATCGACATCGTGAAGCATGTAGCCGATATATTTTGTTTGTTCGTTCCGGGGCAGATCGTGCTTCAGAAAGGTTTCCAGATAGAGTTTCAACGACGTCACCGGCGTTTTCAGTTCGTGCGTGAAATTGTTAATGAATTCGTGTTGCAGCCGGTTGAGGCGCGCCATTTTCTGACTGTACACGAAGATGATGAAAATGCCGACCAGAATGAGTCCGACCAGGATCGACAAAACGAGAATGACCACCCAGGTCTGGGCTTCAAGGATCTGTTGCGGGTCGAGGTTGTAGCGTTGCACGGCGGCCTTGAGCCCTGCGCTGACCTCGATGTACCAGTATATATAGAGAAACAGGGACAGGGCTAAAGCCAGGATGGAAAAGATAAAAATTAATACGGGGTGGAAAAGCCACCTCAGTCGCGTCAGCATGTTTCATTTTTGCACAGGCAACCCCAGGAGTCAACCGGCAAAAAAGGGGACGAAACAAAGCGAAGCCAGAGACAAATCTATTATTTCCCGCGTCCGTTTCCCCTGTTTGTAAAACAATTGTAAAACGTAATATATTGCTTTCATTCAGCAATTGAATGTTTTAAAAGTTTTTCCAAGGCGCCGGGACAGGACCGCAGGAAAGATCATATCGACAGGAGGCAATCATGAATCAGCATCTCACGCGCTCCCCAAAAGGGAGATCGAATCGTATTTTACTGACGAGCGTCTTCGGGCCGTATGCACAGGACGACGCCTATGGAAGCCGGGCCATCAATCCCATGGAGCTCTATCACAACCAGGTGACGCGCGTTCAGGGCGGCTTTTCGCTCAGAATGTTTCATCGCTCCTTCGGTCTCATGATGATCCAGGCCAATATCGACGCGCCCTGTACGCTGCTGGATTTTCCCTCCCAGGACCGCTTCATCGAGGAAATCGAGCAGAACGAGTATGATGTGATCGGTATCGGCGCCATTGTTCCCAATATAGGGAAGGTCAGAAGGATGTGCGAACTCATCCGGCGACACCGTCCAAACGCCCGCATTGTCGTCGGCGGACATATCGCCGGCAAGGACGACCTTTGCCAGACGATCGATGCGGACGAGATCGTCAGGGGCGACGGCATCCGCTGGTTCCGCCGGTATCTGGGTGAAGATGAAAACGCCGCCGTCCGCCATCCGGCGGTGCTTTCCGGATTCGGCGGCCGCATCATGGGCGTTGACCTCGGCCAGAAACCTGGCAACACAGCCGCAATTCTGATCCCTTCCGTCGGCTGCCCCGTCGGTTGTAATTTCTGTTCCACCTCCGCCCTGTTCGGCGGCAAGGGCCATTTCATCAACTTTTTTGAAACGGGCGACGAACTCTTCGCCGTGATGGCCCGTATCGAGGAAGAACTCAAAACACAATCCTTTTTCATTCTGGATGAAAATTTTCTGCTGCACAAGAAGCGGTCGCTGCGCCTGCTGGAATTGATGGAGGCCCACCGGAAAAGCTGGTCCCTTTATGTTTTTAGTTCGGCCCGTGTTCTGGAATCCTATACCCTCGATCAACTGGTGCGCCTGGGAATAAGCTGGGTCTGGATGGGGCTGGAAGGCGAGGAGAGCGCCTATCAGAAACTCCATGGGGTGGACACGCATGCGCTGGTCGAGCGCCTCCATTCCAACGGGATCCGGGTACTGGGCTCATCCATTATCGGCCTGGACGAACACCGTCCCGCCAATATCGATGCGGTCATCGATTACGCCGTCAGTCACGGGACGGTTTTTCATCAGTTCATGCTCTATATGCCGAATCCGGGGACGCCCCTGTATGAAAGCCGCCTCCGGGAGGGGACGCTGCTGTCCGAGGATGAATTTCCCGTGGCGGACGCCCATGGCCAGTATCGCTTCAGCTATCGCCATAAAAATTTCCAAAACGGCGAAGAGGGCGACTATCTCCTGAATGCGTTTCGGCGTGATTTTGAGGTCAACGGTCCGAGCCTGGCCCGCATGATCGGCGTCACGCTCAAGGGCTGGCGGAGTCACCATCATCACCCGCAGCAACGCGTCCGGGAGCGCTTCGCCCGGGAAGTCCTGTCCCTGCGCACGGCCTATGCGGGCGCCGTCTGGGCGATGCGCAAGTGGTATCGGGACAACGCACTGATCGGCGGAAAGATGGATGCGCTGCTGAAGGCGATCTACGCCGAATTCGGCTGGAAAACCAGGCTGGTCGCGCCCCTGTTCGGGCGGTACGCCTATGGGCGCCTGAAAAGGGAAGAGGCTCGTCTGTCCGGGGGCTGGACCTATGAACCGGTCTGCACCTGCGAGAAGAACGCCGCCGCCATGGCCCTGGAAGGCCGCAAACCGTCGAACGTGAAGGTGCCCGTGAAAAAAGTCACCTGGGTCTCCGGAAGCCCCGTGCCCGCCATGACAAGGTCCGTTTAATCCTCCCCTGAACCTCTTGAGAAATGGCTTTGCCGCGTGAGAAGCATTTCTCGAGAGGTCATGCAACGTTTTCCATCTATCTGTCGCATTTTCGTCCTTCTTGTAGTAAGCTCCGGCGCCAGGAAATCAGGATGTTTCGTTTTTCGCTTCATCAATAGACTTAAAAAACGGGAGGCAGGGGCAATCGATGACGGCTGAAGTCAACAAGGTCATTTACTCCATGATCGGAGTGAGCAAATTCCATGACAAGAAAGCGGTTCTTAAGGATATCTATTTGTCCTATTTCTACGGCGCCAAAATCGGCGTTCTCGGACTCAACGGTTCAGGCAAGAGTTCGCTGTTGCGCATTCTGGCCGGCGTGGACAAGGACTTCAACGGCAAGACGATCCTCTCGCCGGGTCACACCGTCGGTTTCCTCGAACAGGAGCCGCTGCTCAATGAAACAAAAACGGTGCGCGAGATCGTCGAGGAGGGCGTCCGGGAGGTGGTCGATCTGCTCAGTGAATATAACCGGATCAACGAAAAGTTTGCCGAACCCATGACCGACGAGCAGATGAACGTCCTGATCGAACGCCAGGGGAAGGTGCAGGAGAAGCTGGACGTTCTGGACGCCTGGGATCTGGACTCGCGTCTGGAAATGGCCATGGATGCCCTGCGCTGCCCGCCGGGCGATACGCCCGTGAATATCCTGTCGGGCGGCGAGAAAAGGCGCGTCGCCCTCTGCCGGCTGCTCCTGCAGAATCCCGATATCCTGCTGCTGGACGAACCGACGAATCATCTGGATGCCGAGTCCGTGGCCTGGCTTGAACATCATCTGCAGCGCTATGCCGGTACGATTATCGCGGTCACGCACGACCGTTATTTCCTGGACAATGTGGCGGGCTGGATTCTGGAACTCGACAAGGGGCAGGGCATCCCCTGGCAGGGGAACTATTCCTCCTGGCTCGAGCAGAAGCGGAACAGGCTTCGCCTCGAGGAAAAAAGCGAGACGGAACGCCAGAAGACCCTGCAGCGTGAACTGGAATGGATCCGGATGTCCCCCAAGGGACGGCACGCGAAATCGAAGGCG
>Ga0351881_1002_pt1 | contig 108111 bp, 79 predicted proteins | sample BONcelFGM3001E15_FD_206769 | JGI IMG/M metagenome (GOLD analysis project Ga0351881, IMG submission 206769) | Enriched cells from coal bed in the Powder River Basin, Montana, United States - BONCAT cells FGM rep3 HSBNCT.FGM.300.1.E15 ...
GCCAAAAAACGAGGATCGCGCTGCAACTTGAGCCGCTTGATTTTATTTGATACATTATGAATCTGGAAGTGTGATTTTTCAGAACATGCGGTTTTCGCCACACACAAGGGAGGCAGATTCATGAGTGAACAGGAACTGAACGGAGCCATACTGCAAAGGGATAAGAGGACATACGCCATTGTGCCGCGCACGCCGCTGGGCCTTGTGACGCCGGAAATTCTGGAAAGTATTGCCCGGGCCGCGCGCAAGTTTGACATACCCATTATCAAGATTACCTCGGGCCAGCGTATCGCCCTGGTGGGCATTGAGCCGGACAAGGTTGCGGATGTGTGGCAGGACATGGCCCTGGAAGTGGGACGGGCCGTGGAGCCGTGCATGCACTATGTGCAAGCGTGCCCTGGCACCGAAGTGTGCAAGTTCGGCCAGCAGGATTCCCTGGGCCTGGGCGCGCGCCTGGACAAGGAATTTGTTGGCATGGAACTGCCTGGCAAAGCCAAAATCGGGGTGAGCGGATGCCCCATGAACTGTGGTGAAAGCTATGTGCGTGATTTTGGCTGTTTTGGAAAGAAGAACGGCTGGACCGTGGGCGGAAACGCCGGCGCCAAGCCGCGTATCGGCGATGTTATCGCCGAGGATGTATCTGATGATGAAGTTGTGGCTTTGGCGGCAAAATATTTCGATTATTACAAAGCCAACGCCAAACCCAAAGAGCGCACATCAAAGTTTGTAAACCGTGTGGGCATTGAAGAAGTTAAAAAAGCAATTTTGTGTTGATTCGTGATTTTTTAAATATGAAATCCGATTCGCGCCAAAGATAAATGAGTATATTGATATGAAAAATCCCTGCTTCATGAAATATTTATGGTCCGGCTGCAAAGCCGGGGCTTTTGAGATGTTTATGATGTTTTTTTGAATGCGGAGCGCGCCGCTTTATGTGTGGCCTCAATGTCTTTCCACGTGTGGGCCGCGGACACGAAATTGGCTTCAAATTGTGACGGAGAGATGTAGATTCCCTGATTGAGCATTTCACGGAAGTATTTTGCAAATTTTGCGGTATCGCATTTTTTGGCGGATGCAAAATCCGTGACGGGTTCACCCGTGAAAAATACAGTGAACATGGACCCCACGCGGTTGATGGTGATGGCCACGCCGGCCTGGTCCGCGGCTTTGAGGAGTTCGTCGCACAAAGCACTGGCCTTCTCATCGATCTGCTTGTAGATGGCCTTATCCGCCAGGCGGTTTATGGTTGCGATACCCGCTGCCATGGCCACGGGGTTGCCGCTCAAGGTGCCGGCCTGGTACACCGGGCCCAGAGGGGATATTTGATCCATGATGTCCGCGCGGCCGCCATATGCGCCAACGGGCATGCCTCCGCCGATGATTTTGCCAAGGCATGTGAGGTCGGGTTTGACTTTGAATAAGCCCTGGGCGCCGCTGAAACCCGCGCGGAATCCTGAGATAACTTCATCGAAAATGAGCAGCACGCCTGCGGCGTCGCAGGCTTTGCGCAAGCCTTGGAGATATCCGTCCGCAGGGGGCACCACGCCCATGTTGCCGGCAATGGGTTCAAGAATTATGCATGCGACTTTGTCCTGATGTTTCTTGAGCGCGCTTTTGACTGCATTGAGATTATTGTAGGGAATGACAATGGTTTCCTTGACGAAAGGAGCGGGCACGCCCGCGCTGTCCGGAATGCCGAGCGTGGCCACGCCCGAGCCTGCGCCGGCCAGAAGGAAGTCCGCATGGCCGTGGTAGCAGCCATCGAATTTGATGATGCGTGTTTTGCCGGTAAACCCGCGCGCCAGGCGGATGGCGCTCATGGTGGCCTCTGTGCCCGAGTTTACAAACCGCACCTTTTCAATGGATGGCGCGGCCTTGCACAACATGGAGGCGAGGGTCTCCTCGGCCACGGTGGAGATGCCGAAACTCATGCCTTTTTCCGCAGCCTTCTTCACAGCCGAAACGACACGCGCATCGGCGTGGCCCAGGATCAGCGGTCCCCATGAGCAACAATAATCAATGTATTGTTTTCCGTTTTCATCAGTGAATTTCGAGCCTTTGCCCTGTTTCACAAAAATCGGGTCGCCGCCCACGGATTTGAATGCGCGCACCGGGCTGTTCACGCCGCCGGGAATGACTTTTACGGCTTTCTGGTATGCTTTTTTGTTGATATCTGTTTTTGCCATTTTCCTGCTCCTCTGAAATTGTGCGATCGTTTCGGCTGCTGTTGCTTATTCGTATCAAGAAAATCGTAGATTCATTCAGCAAGCCACCTGGCTGCATCCGCGGCCCAGTAGGAGATGATAATGTCCGCGCCGGCGCGGCGCATGGATGTGAGCATTTCCAATGCCACGGCGCGCTCGTCAGCCCAGCCTTTTGCGGCCGCGGCTTTGACCATGGAGTACTCGCCGGACACATTGTACGCGGCAAGCGGTTGCTCGAAATTTTCACGCATAAGCGACAGGACGTCCAGGTATGCCAGGGCTGGTTTGACCATGATGATGTCCGCGCCTTCCTCCACATCGAGTTCGGTTTCAAGCAAAGCTTCGCGCGCATTGGCCGGGTCCATCTGATAGGCCTTGCGGTCTCCTTTGCCGGGGGCCGAATCCGCAGCCTCGCGGAACGGGCCGTAGAACGCGGATGCGTATTTCGCGGAGTAACCCATGATGGCCGTATTTTTGAATCCTTTGTCATCCAGGGCGTAACGGATGGCGGCGACCTGTCCGTCCATCATGGCGCTGGGGGCCACGATGTCCGCTCCGGCTGCAGCGTGGGACACAGCCATTTTTGCAAGCAGTTCAGCGCTGGGGTCATTGTCCACTTCACCGTCCCGCAGCACGCCGCAGTGCCCGTGGTCCGTGTATGCGCACACGCATACGTCCGTGGCCACAACCAGGTCCGGCACGTTTTGCTTGATTGCGCGCACGGCCTGCTGCACGATGCCTTTTTCTGCGTAAGCTTCGCTTGCCCTGGCGTTTTTGGTCTTGGGCAGACCGAACAACAACACACTAGGCACCCCGAGTTTGAATGCGTTCTCGGCCTGCTTGATGATGTTGTCCACGGACAGATGATAAACACCGGGCATGGAGCCGATGGGTTCGCTCACATTTTTCCCGTGGCATACAAACAGGGGATACATGAAATCGTTGGCGGATAAGCGCGTTTCGTTCACCATGCGCCGCAGGGTGGCGGTGCGCCGCAGGCGGCGTGGGCGCTGGTTCAAGTCAAATGGCAGGGTCATGGTCAATACTCCATTTATCAATATTTTGCAGATGATGTTTGCGCTTGCCCTTACAGGCCTCCGTCATGTGTTATCCGTGTGGAATTCAACCAGAGCGTCCACCAGGCCCGGGATCGTGAATTCATCGGCTTCTGTATGAACATTGAATCCGAGGTCTTTTGCGGTCTGGGTTGTAACCGGTCCAATGGAAATGACTTTGACGTGCTGCATGAGTTTGTCGAGATTCAGATTTTTGCATTTTTCCAGGAAGTTGCGCACGGTGGACGAACTGGTGAATGTGAGGTAATCGATCTCACCGGCTTCAATGGCTTTGGCCGCGGCCGCGGGCATGGACTCATCCAGCACAGTGCGGTATGCCGTGACCTCGGTAACCTGTGCGCCCGCGGCTTCGAGGTCTTCGCGCAGAACGGGTGGAGCGATGTCCGCGCGGGGCAGGAGAACTTTTTGGCCGGACACGGATTTGCCCATGGCCTCGCCCAGGGATTTGGCGAAATATTCCATGGGCAGTTTTTCCACCACAACGCCGCGGTCAAGCAGGGCGTCGCGCGTGGCCGGTCCGATGGCCCAAATGCGCGGGCCTTTGAGGTCGCGGATATCCAATTCAAGATTCCGCGTGCGGCCAAAGAAACTTTCAACCCCGTTCACGCTGGTGAATACCACATGGTCGAAGTCCGCGGCGTTCATTATTGCGTTATCCAGCGGATCGAAATCCAGGGGCGGTTCAATTTTAATGGAATGGAATTCCGTGACGCTGGCGCCGAGTGCGTCCAGTTCGGTGACGAGCTTACTGGCCTGGGGGCGGGAGCGGGTTACAAGCACGCGCGCGCCGAACAGGGGCCGGGTTTCGAACCACGTGAGTTTTTCGCGCATGTTCACGACTTCGCCAATGACAATGAGTGTGGGCGGTTTGATGTCGTGTTCCTTGATGGCCTGGGTGAGCGTGCCGAGCGTGGCCACAACGGTTCGCTGCGAGGGCAGGGTGCCCTGCTGGATCAGCGCTGCCGGAGTGTCCGGGCTGCGTCCCGAATCAATAATCTGCTGAATGTTTTTCTCGGAATGCTTAATGCCCATGTAAATGACAATGGTGCCTATGGAGGGACCAATTTTGCTCCAGTCCACGGCAGACTCAGCTTTGTTGGGATCTTCATGGCCGGTGATGAACGCCACAGTGGACGTGCAGTCGCGGTGTGTTGCGGGAATGCCCGCATAAGCCGTGGCCGCAATGGCCGCGGTTACTCCGGGCACGATTTCAAACGGCACACCGGCTGCGGCCAGGTCCTCGGCTTCTTCGCCGCCGCGGCCGAAGATGTACGGGTCGCCGCCTTTAAGGCGCGCCACCACATTGCCCGCCTGCCCTTTTTCTACGAGCAGGCGGTTGATTTCATGCTGGGGCACGGGGTGCTGATCCGGCATTTTTCCAACGAAAATCAGTTCCGCATCCGGGCGGCATTCCTGCAGGAACGATTCATTGGCCAGGCGGTCATAGAGCACCACATCGGCCCTGCGCAGGGCCTGCAATCCCTTGACCGTGATCAGCCCTGGATCTCCGGGGCCTGCGCCGATGATGTACACGAGTCCTTTTTTCATTGTCTGTAGTTAATCCATTTCTTCAAAATATTTCATATGCGAGTCCGGGAAGTATTCCATGTCCGAGCGCTTGAACTCGCGCTGAGAGAACAGGGCGCCGTAATCGGTGAGCCCTACTTCCCGGGCGATTTTATCGATGGCGTCGATGCACTCCTGGTCGGACAAACCGTGGACCATGGAGTACAGGTTATAGGGCCAGCCCGGGGGCGCTTTGCGCGTGTAGCAGTGGCTGACTTCGTCGTAAGCCGCTATTGTCATGCCGTATTCATCCACACGATCCGCGGGCACGTTCCACACGCCCATGGCATTGTGGTCGTAGCCGATTTTCTGGTGGCGCACGATAGCGCCCCATCGGCGGATGATGCGGCGCTTTTTCCAATCCGCAATTTTTTCAATGACCGCGTTCTCGGCCATGCCCGCCTTGTTCGCAATGGCCAGATAAGGCTGTTTTTCAAAAGGAATATTAATTTGAATGGCGCGCACGAATGCAATGTCACCGCGTGTGATTTCGCAGGGTGTTTCGGTTTCATCTTTTCTGAACAGGGTGGGGCCGGGCTTATTGAGGTCTTGCCCCGTGGTTGAGAATTCCACCCAGACTTTGTACCGCGCGGTGAAGGGCATGCTGTAGAACTCCTGCACCCCGGTTTCCGCACGCATCTGGTCCAGAATGCCATCAATGCGCGCATATCCGGGTGCGATGAGCGTGAACCACATATTGAATTCATGGTTGCGCTCATAGTTGTGTGTGACTTCAGGGTGCCTGTTTACAATGGCAGCGACATCGTCCAGGCGCGCGGGTGGAATCACAGCGCCAACAAGAGAGGATACGTACCCGATTTTATAGGTGTCGAAGATGGGGCCGATGCGTCGGATGCGGTCCTGTTTATAGAGGAGAGCCACACGGTCATAAACTTCATCTTCAGAGAAGCCGAGCTGGCGTCCGATTTCCTGATAAGGGCGGGAAGCCACTGGGAATTTGGCCTGCATGAGGTCGATGAGTTGCTTGTCCAGTTCGGACATGGGGGGCAGTTCGGTCATCAAAAAACTCCAGACGATTTTGCGCTGATTATAACAGGCGCAGCCCGTGCATGGCAGCGCAGCCCTGGGAAAACATCATCGGCAGGGTTTTGGTATATAGATGCAGTTCGGCTCCTCGGCCATGTAGTCGCCGGATGCAGCATGGGCCCTGGCGCGGCACCCGCCACATGTGCGCACGAACTCGCACTGCGCGCATTTGCCTGTTAATTCCTCGGGGTTGCGCAGGCGCAGGAACTGCGGCGAACTATTCCAGATGTCCTTGAAATGTTGTTCATTTACATTGCCGCAGTCAATTTCCAGGTATCCGCACGGAGACACGACACCCACATGGGAAATAAAACAGAATCCGGTTCCGCCCAGGCAGCCTCGTGTCATGGAATGAAGTCCGCCCGGGTGTCCGCCTCCAGGGTGGCCTCCCGGATGAGCGCCGGGATGGCCTGGCGCAGGCGCTGCGGCGCCGCCTTTCTGGCGCATTACGCGCATGTAATGCGGCGCGCACGTGGGTTTGAATTGAATGGGCGATGTTTTTGACTTTTCGTAAATCCATTCCAGGAGATCTTCATAATTCTGGCCGTTGATTTCCTGTCCCTCCTGGAGCATGGCGCGGCCCGTGGGAACCAGCAGGAAAATATGGTGCGCCACAGCGCCGATAGACACGGCCAATTCATGGATCTGTTCGATGCTTTTGTAATTGGCAATAGAGACCGTGGTGTTGATCTGGTACTCGAGGCCATTGTCTCTGGCGATTTTGAGGCCGTTGAGAGCCTTGTCAAAAGCGCCGGGCTGGCCGCGGAATGTATCGTGGGATGCGGCGTCGTGGCCGTCGATGCTCACGCTGATGCGCTTGATGCCCGACCCTTTCATGTTCGACACAGTCTGGCTTGTGATAAGAGTGCCGTTGGGCGCCATGACCATGCGCAGGCCGATCTTTGTGCCGTATGCGGCCAGTTCGTAAACATCCTCGCGCAACATGGGTTCGCCGCCCGTTAGGATGATAATGGGCTGGCCCACTTCGCGAATCTGGTTCAGCAGGATGATGCCCTTTTCGTGGGACAGTTCGCCCTCGTACACATGATCCTCGGCGCTGGCGCGGCAGTGCACGCATGACAGATTGCAGCGCCGGGTGATTTCCCAGGCCACGAGGCGGAGTGTTGCATCTATGGGTTTGGTCATGGCTTAATCAATCCCGATTTCTTTGTCCGTGAGATAGCATGCGGGCTCTTCGGCCCAGGGGTCTCCAGTCATGGCTTCGGCGCGCACGCGGAACCCGCCGCCGCAGATGTCCAGGAACCGGCATTTGGCGCAACGGCCTTTGACGTATTCGAGCTTGTTCTTAAGGCCCTTCATGAGTGGGTCGGACGTGTCGTCCCATATTTCACTGAACGGGCGCTGGCGCACGTTGCCGAATGAGTAGTGGCGCCAGAACTGGTCGGGGTGCACATTGCCAAGGTGGTCCACACAGGAAATGCGCTGCCCGGATGCGCTGCCTCGGTTGCGCTTGAGCAATTGCATGACTTTTTCCGCCTGCTCGGTGCGGCCTTCTTCCAGCAGGGTGAGGTAAATGAACGGACCGTCGGCCTGCAGGTCCACGGTGAGCATTTCCAGCACACGGCCCGCGTCGGCCAGCTCCCGGGTTTTGCGGAAGATGTCGAGAAGCAACTCGCGTTTCTGGGGTTTTGGAACGTCGTGCTCAATGAGTTTGCTGCCGCGGCCCGCGTACACCAAGTGGTAGAAACAGCAGCGGGGAATATTGTTTTCCACGATGAAATCAAACACATAGGGGAGAATTTCTTTGTAATTGTCATTGGTGATAGTGAAGCGCAGGCCGACCTTGACACCCGCGTCCATGCAGTTTTTGATGCCGGTCTGCGCCTTTTCAAAAGCGCCTTTGACGCCGCGGAATTTGTCGTGGGTGTGCGGTTCGCCGTCAATGCTGATGCCTACATAAACAAAGCCGGTATCCTTGATGCGTTTGGCGGTTTTGGCGTCGATGAGGGTGCCGTTGCTAGAGATGGTGATGCGCATGCCCCTGTCGCGCGCGTATGCGCCCAGCTCGAACATGTCTTTGCGCATCAAAGGCTCGCCGCCCGAGAACAGGAGCACGGGCGCGCCCATGGTGGACAGATCGTCAATCATTGCTTTGGCTTCTGCCGTGGTCAATTCATCGGGGTCCGGGCCCGCGCATGCGCTGGCGTAACAGTGGGTGCATTTGAGATTGCACGCCTGGGTGCTGTTCCACACTACGATGGGCTTGTCACTGAGTCCGCCGTGCCCGCCTTTGAGTGTCGGGCTGTCCGATTCATAACGGATGCGGTCGGATTCCGTGAGGATGTCGCAATAGAGTCTGGTGATACTGATCATTGAAATATATTCTCACTTATTTTTGTTTAAAAAGCAGAATGAACTTTTTCATTCAACAGAATAATAAGAATTTCGGTTTCCGACATCGATGCCACAGCCGGGATTTTAATCACAATCAATTGAAAAACGTTCCGTGCATGTCTTTAGACAGGAAATTCACTCCAAAGAACGTGATGAGCATAACGAGGAAACCAAATAACAGAACAATATTTGTGCCGCGGCCGCGCCACCCGCGCACAGCGCGTGTGTGCAGGTAGATGCCGTAGATGATCCAGAGAATGAGCGACCAGGTCTGTTTTGGGCCCCAGGTCCAGAACGCATCAGCCACGTTCATGTTCCAGATAGCGCCGGTCACAATGGCTATGGTGAGAAGGGGGAAACCCATGCTCACGAACCGGTAGCTCATGGTGTCGAGCCATTCCAGGGGCGGCAGTTTGAGTTTGGATGGCTGGCGTTTGACCTTGAGAAAATATTCCTTGAGAAAATAAGCAACCGCTGCAACAGAAGCCAAAGTGAAAAAGGCGTAGGATGCAAAAGCAAAGGGCACGTGGAAATAGAGCCACTTGCTTTTCAGGATTGGCACCAGGCCGGGCGCTTTGTTGGTGGTAAAGAAAGCGAAAGACAGTCCAAGCACGGCCAGAGGGGACACAAACATGCCCAGGGAATAGTTTTTGAGCACTGTCTGCATGATTGCGTAGGTGGCGGCCAGGAGCCAGGAAAACAGCATCATGGTTTCGAATGTGTTGGCCATGGGAAAGTGGCCTGAATCCACCCACCGCACAATCAGAAGCACGGTGTGCAGTGCCACGGCGAGCCAGATGCCGTGGGCCAGTGTGCGCTTGAGATTTTCCCGCCCGCTCAGCGCCGTGGCGCCCAGCACAATGCTCAGCAACAGATAGGTCCCGATGGTTGCCACAAGAAGGATGATCACGGTCTGGCCCATGGCTACTCCTTTTGCCCGCTGTTTTCGCCGTTGTCCGGGGTTTCCAGGTCGAACAGTTTCTGTAATGCATCCATATACACGGCGCCGTCGTTATCCGCCGCGGATTCCTTGAGCCGCACCGTGGGCTGGTGCAGGATCTTATTCACGATGGAGCGGGTGAGCAGGGTGATGGCCTGCTGGTCGTCTTCGGAAAGGTGCGCGAATTTTTTTAAAGCTTTATTGAGTTCTTTTTCCCTGATAGCGTCGATCTTTGATCGGAATGATGTGAGCATGGGCACGGCTTCGCGGCCGGCCAGCCAGGCCTGCCATTCATTCAATTCCTGCATGATGATGGTTTCGACCTTTACGATTTCCTTGCGCCGTTTATCAAGATTTTCATGCACCACGGTTTTGAGGTCATCAATGTTGTAGAGGAAAACGCTTGAGAGTTTGGCCACATCCGGTTCCACGTCGCGCGGCACCGCAATATCCGCAATGTAAAGAGGCCGGCCGCGGCGGCGCTGCACGGCCTTTTTGACATCGCTGTAATGAATAACATAGTGCGGGGCCGCAGTAGACGTAATGACCACATCCGCGGTTTCCAGGAGTTTGGGCACATTGGTGAGGGTGTCGGCCGAAGCGCCCATGAGCGCCGCGGTCTCTTTTGCTTTTGCCACGGTGCGGTTGGCCACGGTGATATTGCACGGCCCCAGGTTTTTGAGATGGTTGCAGGCTACTTCGCACATTTTGCCGGCGCCCACAATGAGCACATTTTTGTCCTTGAGATCGCTGAACACCTGGCGGGCCATGTCAATGGCCGCGTGCGCCACGGACACGGCATTGCGGCTGATGGCGGTTTCGGTGCGTGCGCGCTTGCCCACCTTCACCGCCTGATTGAACAGGGTGTTCAAAATTTCGCCCGTGGCATTGTTTTCCATGGCGTGCAGATATGCGGCCTTGACCTGGGATAGAACCTGCCCCTCGCCCACAACCATGGAATCCAATCCGCTGGACACCCGGAACAAGTGCTCCACGGCTTCGCTGCCCTGGTAATGATAAAACCATTTGCGGGCTTCTGGTGTATCGGGATTTTCTTGAAATTTCTCGCGGATAAAGGCATTGAGCGACGTGGTGGCAGCGTCCAGAGACGGCGCGCGCACATATAATTCCGTCCTGTTGCAAGTGCAAAGCATGAGCGCCTCGCGCACATTGTCCCTTTGCCGAATCTCCGAAGACACTGCGCCAAGGGCGTTTTCGGGCAACGCAAATTTCTCCCGCACGGCCAGCGGGGCGCTGTAATGGTTGAGTCCTTTGACGACAATCAGCATGCTGCTATCCAATGTACATTATAATATTATCATTATATAAAACAGAGGCCGGGCGGGAACTTTCGGCCCCGTGTTCAAGTATATGAAAGATTAAAGCCAGAGTCCCGCTTCATAAACAACCTTCAATGCGATATAATCAATATGTTCCCAAAGAACAATCCGGGATTCTGAACATCGGGGAGGTTTGTTTTATGTTTGAACTCATGAATGCAAAGGAACTGGGGCATGATTTTCTCCAGTCCGTGGTTACAAGAGGGCCAAAAATTTTCATTATATTGCTGATGAGCTGGGCTGCGATTCGTTTTGTCAAATTGCTTACCCACCAGACCATGAACATGATGCGCGGCACACGCACGCTCACCACCGCTGAGCGGGAACACCGCATGTTGACGCTCAACAGCATTATCACGAGCGCGACCAAAGTGGCTGTTTACATTGTGGCCATCATGATGATTCTTCCTGAACTTGGCATCAACATCGGACCCATCCTGGCCGGGGTCGGCGTGGCCGGACTGGCTATCGGGTTCGGCGCACAGAACCTCGTGCGCGATGTTGTCACCGGGTTTTTCATTATTCTTGAAAATCAATATTCTGTGGGCGATGTGGTGCGGGCGGGCGGTGTGTCCGGCCTTGTGGAAGATATCACCATCCGCGTCACCGTGCTGCGCGATATTGAAGGTATCGTTCATTACGTGCCGAATGGACAGATCACTGTGGTGGACAATATGACAAAAATCTGGTCGCGCGCGCTTGTGGAACTGGATGTTGCCTATTGCGAAGACGTGGATCGGGTAATTGGCGTCATACGCCAGGTTTGTGATGACATGAAAGCAGATGAAAAGTGGGCGCCCGTGCTGCTTGAGGATTTTGAAATTCCAGGAATCGAGCGTCTGGATAACTCGTCTGTAGCCATTCGCGTCATGGTCAAAACCCAGCCTCTGGAACAATGGAACGTGATGCGGGAAATGCGCAGGCGGTTCAAGAAGAAATTCGACGAAGTGGGGATTGAAATCCCGTTCCCGCAACGTTCGGTATGGGTTCGCACACCCGCGGAACAGGCCGCCATGGAAAACTGACTGGCGTCATTTCGCAGTGTTTTCAAAGCTTTATTGATACACCTTGCCCATTACTGTACACTTGTATCATTGCTGTTGTTATGAACAGGTGTAAGCCATATTGAAAACCGGAACAACAAACCTTCCACTGCATGGCGGCAAAGCGCCGGCCTGGCTGTTTCAGCGCATGGTTAAATTGGGCCGCGCCATTACCGAATGCATGGTTGACGAATTCGGTCCGGATGAAATGTTGCGCAAGGTGTCGGATCCATACTGGTTTCAGGCCCTGGGTTGCGTGCTGGGGTTCGACTGGCACAGCAGCGGCGTAACCACCACAGTGTGCGGAGCGCTCAAAGAAGCCGTGAAACCCACACAAGGAGCGCTTGGCCTGTATGTGTGCGGCGGCAAGGGCGCTGCGTCGCGAAAAACCCCTATGGAAATCGCAGCCGCAGGGGATGCGATAGGAATGGATCCCACGCCCCTTGTGTATTGCAGCCGCATGAGCGCCAAGGTGGACAGCGCGGCTGTTCAGGACGGGTACCAGATTTACCAGCATTCCTTCTTTTTTACATCAAGCGGGAATTGGGCCGTGGTGCAGCAGGGCATGAACGAACAAAACCGTTACGCGCGCCGCTACCACTGGCTGGGCGCCGACACAAGCGATTTCACATGCGACCCGCACGCGGCCGTGTGTTCACTGAAAATCCCTCAACAACTGACCCTCAATCTCGTGGCCGCAGAGGCGGCCGGCAACCGAAACAGTGCGGCGATGCTCCTGCGTGAATTTAAACCGCAGAAACTGGCTCTGGAACTGCACCGGCTTGAACATCTTGACCTGCCCTCCCGTCACCAGATACTCATGCAGGATATCGATTCCCGTCGCATTACAAGAATCCTCGAAAAGACTTATGAAAACGTTTTACCAAATAATTTTGAAGCATTACTCGGCACGCCAGGCGTTGGAGCGAAAACCCTGCGCGCTCTCAGCCTGCTCGCCGAGGTTATATACGGGGAACCAGCCAGTTTTCGCGATCCCGCCCGATTCAGTTTCGCCCACGGGGGTAAAGACGGAATCCCATATCCCGTGGACCGTCCTAATTATGACAAAAGCATCGCCACGCTTAAGCGCGCCGTGCGCAATGCCCGCCTCGGGCGCACAGACCAAATTGATGCTTTCCGCCGCCTCGCCAGGTTCGACTCCTGAAAATTAAAATGGCAGTAGTATTTCTTAAAAGTTAATTTATACTTTCATTGAGATGGCAAATGTTATGCTTAATTCAGCCGTGATTATTCAGGAGTTTCAATAATCCGGCCGGTTTCAATGAGGAATCAACGAGCAAACTGGGCGCTCGACCCGAACACTTCCTTTTAAAAAGCAAATCTGTTTTTATTGATTGCGGCTGGTTTAGCATACTAAATGGGGTTGCTTCAATGAATCGTTATGCGCGCGCAATACTTTCCACAATATTGTTTTTGGCTTTCATAATATTGCATGGCTGCGGTGGAGGGGGCGGCGCGGCTTCAGGTGAACAAACCCCTGTGTCACGCTCATTCAGTGGAGAATCTTTCGCGCTTGTAGTTCTTCCCGACACCCAGATGTATTCCCACCTTTACCCGGAAATTTTCACTGCACAGACACAATGGATAACCAAAAATGTAGAAGCTTTGAACATCGCCTATGTTCTGCACGAGGGCGACATTGTGAATATACCGGGACCATCAACCCAGCAGTGGGAACGCGCAGCAGCAAGCATGAATGTGCTCGATGGTGTCGTGCCCTATGCGTTTGTGCCGGGCAACCATGACTATGACGATGAAGGCGCCACACGCGCTGCGTCAATGTATAACAGATTCTTCCCTTTTGAAAAATTTCGCAACACGCCCACATTTGGCGGCGCCTATATTGACGGCAATATGGATAATACCTTCCACCTGTTTCGCGCCGGTGGCACAGACTGGCTCATATTATGCCTGGAGTTCGGGCCGCGCAATGAGGTGCTCCAGTGGGCCGGACAAATTGCAGACAAATACCCCGCCCGCCGCATAATCGTGCTGACCCACGCTTATCTGTACTACAATAATTCGCTGCACGGTTCCGATTTGGCCCAGGCAAGTTTGCCATCTAAAATGGGCATCGGAGCGCAGCCCGGCGGGGCCAACAACGGCCAGGAAATGTGGTCCAAGTTTATTTCACAGCATCGCAACATTCAATTTGTGTTCAGCGGGCATACGGCCGGTGACGGAGTGGGACGGCGTATTGATTTCGGAAAATCCGGCAATTCCATTTTTCAGATAGTTGCCAATTTCCAGTATCGAGACAATGGCGGCGACGGTTATCTGCGCATTATTCTATTCGATCCCTCCAAAGGAAAAGCATCCGTAAAAACTTATTCCCCCTGGCTTAATAAGGAAATCGTAGACAGCGATAACCAATTCGAGCTAAACGGTGTTGATTTCGGTGCGCCCTGATGCTGCGTTTGTGATTTGTACATTAAAAATACAGGGCGTTTTTCGTTGCTGATAGCAAGCACAGATTTTCATTCCCATCACATTTCATGCATAGCATTCCTCAAAGTCTGACTTGGAATTTTAAGCAATGCTTTTGCGAAACAGGGAACGAATGGCATTTCTTATAAGGTTAATATATAATGGAAAAGCCTCAAAAACACACATTCGGAAGGAGGCGGAATTATGAAGTATTCAAAATATGCGATTCGGGCTGCAACTGTATTGTTGCTCTTATTGCTGGGGCCGGCGGCCCGGGCGCAGCTTAATGGCAGCCTGCCTCCAGGCACTGAAGAAGTTCTTGAAGAAATACAGCGCACCATGTACCCCCCCTGGCTGTACAGTGTGACCCTGGAGCCGGATCCGCCGCGCGCAGGAGAGCCCGTGATCGTAACCGCTGAAATCTATAACGATCAAAATAAAATCAATGATAAAACCATCGAAGCCTATATGTTTTACAGTGTGGATGAATCAGAAACCTGGGAAACTGTGGAGATGGAGGATATGGGCGGGGCCAGCCAATGGCGCGCCGAACTTCCGCCGTTTGAAAAAGGCGCCGAAGTCTGGTACGGTTTTCGCGCAGGAGACGCTACCGGCAATGTATTCACCGAAACTCCGTGTTATGTCACGTCCTGGCCTCCGGAAAACGATACCTGCATGTTTGACTTCTCCGTGGATGAGCCGCCTGTGGATGACCCGGAGCGGCTGGTTCCCGATGATTTCGACATCGTATCTATCAAGGGCGGTATGGATGAAGATAATTTGTACGTGGAATTCACAGTGCAGGGTAATATTGAGCCCGGATCTGTGTCCCCGGCCTATTTGCACTTGTACGGCATAGCCGTGGCCAACCTGGACAAGGGCAATCCCACGGATATTATTTCACAGGGTTTTCTTGGGCTATACGTGCCCCTGGCGCATGTGGCCGGCATGGATCCCTGCATGACCGTGTCGCAGCCTCACAGCGATATTTTGTTTACCGAAGAATATATTCAATGCCTTGCCCGGGGCGAGCATCTTTGGTTCAGGGTTAATAATAAGCAGATTGGAAAAACAGAGCCCCAGGGCCATTTGAAGATCATTGCCGCAGATGGCGCTGTGACTTCCATAGCACCATTTGCGGGCATTTATTATGATTACACGCACGTGACATCCATGTCCCTTGCAGGGCGTTCCTTTGTGGTGGAATAAATCATATTCGAATTAATTGAATGATGAGATTCTGAGGCGGCTCTTGCGAGGGCTGTTTTTTATGGTGCGTCCGGGCTCGCCCGAAGTGGATGAAGGATCAATCCGGCAGGCCGGGCACAGGCCCCGGCGACACCATGGGCTCGTATCCGCCATTGCGAAATGATGTGTGCAGCATCATGTAACCGAGGTACCCGCCGCAATAACTGAAAAGCAACGAAGGATCCGGTTTTCTCATGAGCCAGTCCCGGCCCAGGCATGTGAGAATTTCTCCGGGAACCGAGATGCCCTGGATTCCTGAAATAATGAAACGGCGCACGGGGATGCGGAATCGCGCGTCAGGGTGCGCGCCGCGTCCCGACCACCAGGGTATTCGAAACAATAATGATGCGGGTGTGTGAGCGGCGTAAATGATGTCCATGCAATGCACGTGGATTGTTTGCGGGTTCGACTGTGTGGCAGTATTCACAGCATTTTGCACTGATTCCAAACCCAGTTCCGAAAGCCGTTCCAGTTCCGCGGTGTTTCCGGCTTGTTCATAGGGGTCATCTCCGGGAATGGCCGGGTTTACATCGCCCTGCACGCGAGGCGCGACAAGTGTTGTTCCACCGAACAAGGCGTCTGTCTTATGGCAGATAGCGCCAGGCAAATCCGCACTGAGAATGCGCGATGTTCTTGGCAACACAACTCCGTGGCAGCCCAGGTTAACGAGTGTTGCCGCTACGCCATGTGCATATCTCCATTGCAGCGCGACAACCTGGTTTTCCATGTCCGACTGGCCTTTGGTAGCCCGGCGGGGAATGCCGAGCGCATGAGGCGCGGCGCCGATGTGAAGAGTTGCCGGGGCGCGATTGTTCCAGGCGGCTGTTGCCGTGCGCACAGCCGTGTCCCCAAAAAATCTGATATAACTTGGCGGAACTCCGCCGAACAGGCCGCACAGATCCGGCCCGGAATGAGTGTGCGTGGTGATAATAAAAATATGCGCGGGATCGATATTTATGGAATGTGCAATGCGCTGCGACCAATCCGTTGCCATGCGCGGGCTGATCAGGCATGTGTCCGCGGATAGAATGAGTATTCCGTGTGTTTGTGAGCCGGTCGCAATGGCGCGGACCTGGATGGGGCCGGACTGTGTGCGGGCGAAGCGGTTTGGTTTGTAACCGCTCATCCAGATGCGCCCAGGTTCCAGTGCGCACGGCGATGCGTCGGCAACTGCGGCGCCGCACAAAGTTGATTGTGTGTCATCCGCCATGTTATTGTCAGTCCTTTAAGCCTTGCATGCATTGCAGGCCGCGTCGCCCGCCACCCAGCCTGTGCTGAATGCGGCCTGTAAATTGAAGCCCCCGGTGCGCGCGTCCAGGTCAAGCATTTCCCCGCATATATACAGGTTCTTGACTATTCGGGATTCCATGGTTTTAGGGTTGATTTCATCCAACGCAACGCCTCCCGATGTGACGATGGCTTCCTCGATGGGGCGCACGCCGCGCACGGTAAGCCTGAACGCAGTTAATTGCTGTACAAGTGCGTCGCGCTGAGCGCGTGTCACCTGGTTGCCGGTCAGCATGGGGTCCAGGCCGGCGCGGTACAGCACCACGGGAGCAGCGCGCCGCGGCAGCAGGCCCGGCATGATTTCTTTAAGTGATTTTTTGCCTTTTTCCGCGAAGTCGCGTTGAAGCCGGTTTTGAACCTGTTCAATGCTGAGGGCAGGTTTGAAGTTGATAATCAACTCAATACCCTCGCGGCCCTGCAATTTGGCTGCTTCCTTGCCAAGGCAAAGCGCTGCCGGTCCGGTCACTCCATATGGAGTAAAGAGAAGGTCGTTGAACTCCTCCTGCACAACACGGCCGTTGTCCACAAGCGCCACTTTCACGAGGCGCAGGGATAGGGCGCTGAGCTCCTTGTGCGTGTCTCCGTGCAGGGTGATGGGCACCAGCGCGGGTCTGGGGTCGACAATGGAATGGCCCGCCTTGGCCGCGAAGCGGAACCCGTCGCCGGACGACCCTGTGCCGGGGTAGGAAACTCCGCCCGTGCATAGAATGGTGCGCTCTGCGGTGATTGGTCCTTGATGCGTGCAGGCGCCGTGAACCCGGCCCTCAGTAATATCGAGTTCAAGCACTTTATTCTCTGTGTCTATTCGCACGCCGGAACGTATAAGGTTTTCAACAATAATTTTCGTGACTTCTCTTGCCGTGTGGTTGACCGGGAAGATGCGGTGTCCCTGTTCCTCGGCAAGGGGCACGCCCAGGGATTCAATGAGTTCGATGAGTTGTTTGTTATAAAAACGGGAAAAAGCGCCGCGCAGGAAATTGCCGTTGGGTCCGAATGCGGCGATGGCTTTTTTCATATCGTGCGTGGTGGTGAAGTTGCCGCGGCCCTTGCCCGTAATGGAGAGTTTGAGTCCGGGGTGGTCCATTTTTTCAAGAACACGCACCGTACACCCGCACTCCACAGCGCGCAGAGCGGCCATAAGCCCTGCGGCCCCGCCCCCGATAATTAATACGTCCAAATTATTTTGCGGCATATCGTACTCCCTGTACACACTTAATTATAGTGCGGTGTGCGTGTTTCAAGTGTTGGAAGGCAATGTTGGAAAATCAATTCTTTTTGTTGCGCGGATATTTTTTCTGGATGCTCTTGAGGTAGTTATGTGGGGTTTGCTTGAAATGAATTTCAAATGTGACATTGAACAGGCTGTCATGTTCCAGGTCATTGAGAAATTCCAGGATTGCCTTTTTTGAAAATTTTGAATCAAGTTCGTGAATCAAGATAAACGCGCCATGATAAGCATTCTCTGCGCGCGCTGGTTTGTCCGCTTCAAGCAAAGCAGCCGATAGTTCATCCAGAGTGCCGCGCCACACAAAGTCCTTTTCTTTTCCCTGCACACTATCTGTGAATTCACCGCTGATATGCGCGGACAGGCCTTCCTGGAACCAGTCGGGTATGTCCAGTTTTACGAAGCTGTCCAGGGCCATATGCGTGTATTCGTGAACCAGAGTCGTGTAAAGAACCCCGCGCTCTGCGAGCATGTGGGGAGGCTGCATGTGCAGGATATCTCCTTGCCATACAGCGGCATACCACCAGGACGCGCCCGTGGTTGACACATACGAAGGGGTATCCGGGTAAAGGCGGATTTCCATGCGTTGGCGCAGTTCGGCGCCGAACCAGTCCTCCACGGTTTCGCGCGCCTTTTCACACATGCGGATGAGGCCCTGGACCTCGTTGTCGGGCATGGTGCGCGAGTGGTTGATCACTATGCGGTTGCTGCGCACGGTGCGCCACATCACGGGTTGGGCGCGCGCCGGGCTGGAAAAAGCTGCGCACAGGACCGCGCACAGAATCAGCGTTGCGGCAGTTGCTGGAATAAACCGGCCCACGGCTCCACCTCCACGCCCGGGAAATAGTATTTAATGATTTCTTTGTAGTCGTGTCTTTTGCGCGCCATGCCGATTGCGCCCCATTGGCACAGGCCCACGCCGTGTCCCAGGCCCCGGCCTGTGAACAGGATGCGCCCCGATTGGCTCACTGCGTTGAACCAGTCGCTTTTGAGATAATTCCATCCCAGGGTTCGGCCTATGATGGTGTGGAATTCCTGCCCTGTGAAAGTGAGCGTTTTTGTGCTGAGCCGCACGGCAACGGTCTTGGCGCGGCCGTCCGGGGTCTTTTCTGTGACTTCCACGCTGAGCAGGGAGCCGTTAAAAGCCTCGAATCCGAGCTTGCGAATTTCCGCGGACGTAAGCGTGGTGTCCCACATGTGGTGCGGCGAAATTTCGGACCAGGGATCGTCAACGCCCTGCAGGTAAGGCGGCGTGTCGCCGCCCCAGGCATTGGCCGGGCTTGTGGTGCGCCCGCCCGAAGTGGAATGAAAATACACGTCGATGAGTTGTCCGTTCCATGTGATGACCTGTCCAGAAGTGCGGCGCACGGCTTCGCGCGCGCGTTTTGTTTCCCCGTCGATCCCTTTGTACACCTGGCAGTGCGTGAGGTCACAAACGCCCGAAGAACCGTGTTTCATTCGGTTTTTCAGCACCCAGGTGCGGGACAGCACGGCCTGGGCCTGCATGGCCGCTGGCTCTTCTGAATCCAGTTCTCCGGCTACCACGCCCGTGAGATAATCTTCGAGCGAAACGATGTTACTGATGTGCAGTTTCGATGTGCCGGCTTCCACGATGATGCTGCCGTGATAGCAGTGCGATTCCTTGCCGGGAATTTCCACGCACACCGGGCGGCTCACATCCGATACCGTGATGGCGCGGTACTGTTCTGTTTCCATGCCGCCGCACCGAACGCCCAGGGTATCTCCGACAAGAGACACGCCGCATGCCTGGGCCTGTTTTTTTATTGTGCCAAGCTGAACCGTGAGTCCGTTTTTCGAATCTGAGAACAGGCGCGCGCTCTGGGGATTGTATGATGACAGAATGAGAACCGTTATGTCCGGCTGGATATGCGCCGGGTCGGGCCCCTGCGCTGCGGCCGGCATGCATAATGCGGTGAGTGTCAGGAACAGAAACAGGAACTGTGTGCGGTAAAAGTAATTGATTGCGCTGTCTCCCTGATGCGGCGGTTGGCTGCCGCAAGAATTTTCCATTAATGAAACGATTTTAAAATTTCTTGCACTGGTGCCACGCCTGCATGATGCGCCTGGCCGCGGGCGCGGCGTCGCGCGCGCCTTCACCCTGTTGCAGGAATACTACCACGGCGACCTCTGGCTCGTCCACGGGTGTGAAGCCGATGAACCATGCGTGTGTGCGTAAATTCGCAACATGGCGCGCGGTTCCGGTCTTGCCGGCGGCCGGGAAACCCATGTTCGCAAGCGCGTGGCAGGTGCCCAGAGAAGACGTCACACACAGCGCCATGCCGCGCCGCGCCGTTGCAAGGCCCTTGTCCGCCTGTATCACGGTTCCGTTGAATTGCTTTGAGGGGTGGGACAGGGGATATTTTTTTGATGAATCTGTTTGCAGGCGGGGAATCAGCCTGCGCCCGTTGTTTGCAATGGCCGCTGCAAAAACCGCCATTTGAAGTGGTGTAGCGCAAAAATCCGGTGTATCGCCGGTTGCGAATCGCGATATTTTTTCCGGAAAAAGAATCTCCGGAACCTGGCCGGAGCTTTCTTTGAAATCAATATTTTGAATACCTGTAGCGGAGCCGAATCCGAAACGCCTGGCCCAGTCGCGTAGTTCGGGGCCATGAAAACGCGCGCCCAGCGTGTAGAAATATATGTTGCACGACTGGGCTATGGCTTCGACCATGTTAAGTTTGCCGTGCCCTCCGTGCAGCCAGCACGGATAGTCGTGGCCGTGAATTGATGTGACGCCTGAGCAGGGCAGGGTAAGGTCCGGATTCGCGACACCCTGTTCCACGGCAGCCGTGGCCGTGAGGGGCTTGAGAGCCGAACCCACGGGGAAAGCCTGGCCCATTGCGGCCTTTGGATTCACCATGGCAAGCACGCGGCCCGTGTTTACATCCATGACCACGGCTGCGCCGTCCAAACCGTTCATGGCCGTGTCAACTTCATCCTGAAGCTGCGAGGGGATGACATATGCCGTGCTTCCAGATGCATGATCTGGCGCCTGCTTACGGCATCCGCAAGCAACAAGCAGGCACAGCAGGGCCAGGAACGCAACGACTGTCTTATGATTCGGGTGGTCCAACACGCACAATCCTTTTGGCGCCTCGGTAGTGCAGCACATTGCCGCCCTTATTGGCCATACGTTCTTCTTTTTCACTGCCGTCGGGGTAAATGGTTTTTCGGTAAAGAGCCGCGGACATGCCGCTTGCGCCGCTGCTTTCAACGACGCGTTTGCCGGGCGCAAGGGTTTGATCCACAATCACTTTTTCGCTTGGACTGAACCGGCCCCACCAGGTGCTGCGCACTTCCATTTTATAATCCGGCTTAAATTCGCTGAAAAGAGAAACGGTAAAAATGCCTTCCGTAGCTGTTGCGAAAATGAAGACACTATTGGGATGCGGATTGCGGAATGAGAGATCAATGGAGCCATACGCCACAGTGGCGTCGCGGCCCGGATCGATGTAACTGCTGGTGCGGCTGTGTGGCATCCAGTCAAACTCGTCCAGGCCCGCGAGCAGGGCCGCATTGAACAGGGTGCTGCTGGGCTGGCACACGCCGCCGCCCCAGTCCTGCTCGATGCGTCCGTTTTCGATGACCGGCGCCAGGTGGAATCCGTTTTCTCTTGTGCGCGCCCCCACGGTTTCATTGTATGAAAATTTATCCCCGGGTTTGATTTCATAACCGGTAAGCAATTCGGCGATGCGCCTCAGATTCCTGGACCGGCTGGTTTTCCCCTCACTGAATTTTGTCTGATAAGTTCCGAGCGGACTTGTGAAGTCAATGTTTTCAAAGGTTTTGGACGTGATTCGCGCGGGGATCACATTAACCGGCAGGAGCACACGCAAGCCGTTATACAGATTCATGCTTGCGGCCATGGCCGCGCGCGCCTTGTCTCGGTCAAGGGCCTGCCCGTCTTTGTGCTCGCTCCAGGCCATGGTGTCCCAGTTCATGAGCGCATTCACAGGTTTCCGGTCAACTTTTGAGGCCACAAGGGCCACAAGCGAATTCATTGCCTTGTGGTCCCAAGAGGATTTTGCAGGAATGTCATGACCCTGGCTGTACGCACGGAACCGGGTGCGGATTTTTTTGCTGAACGGCATATTTCTGCTGAATTGAAATGCGTTGTCCACAGCTTGTTTCAATTGTATTTCATATTTTAATTCAGATAATTTGATATCAAACTGCCTGTTGCCGGCAATAAGCTTGTACTCGGCCGGCAATTGGAATTTCCTGTGTTTTTTGAGTTGCGAGAGTGCTTGATCCGCAGTCCTGTCGCCGACAGAAACGCCGCCCACCGTAACGCCCGGCGCGATGCGGTGCGCCCAGTCAGGATAAAACACAACCCGCACTGTGAGCCCGGCGCCTGCCAAAACGCAAAAGCCTGTCAGTGCAATGATGATTTTGAGGATGAGTGCTTTTTTCATGGTAAAAATCGGATCCCGGCGAGTTAACGATATTTTTAAAAATGCTGTGCCGTTAAGCTGCGGGCGTACAAAACCCGGCCACAGGGAAAACGGGGCCTATTCCGGAAGTTTGAGCAATCCGGGCAGTTGCGCCAGCGATGTGATACGCGGCTGCGGCGCGTGCGGATACCTGTTGAAACGGTCAATGAGCACGCCTCGCACGCCTGCCAGGGCCGCGCCTTTGACATCATCCACGGGATTGTCGCCCACCATGATGCAGTCCTCGGGAGCGACCCCGGCACGCTCCATGGCCAGTTCGTAAATCTCTGCGTCCGGTTTCATGAGATTGACATCCGCGGAAACGATGAATGGATCGAAATAATCGCGCATTTGCCTCAAACGGAATACGCCGTCCAGCATGGTTGAGAAATTGGAAATGATGCCGAGCTTGAAACCGCTGTGCGCCAGTGTTTTCACAGTAGCCAATGAGTTGGGGAATACGTCGAAGGAATGGTGCTGCCTGTAGAAGTAATAGATTTTCAGGCCCAGATCCCTGGCGCTGCCGTTGATGCCCAGGCGCAACAGCAGGCGCTCGTACACATCGCCCCAGAATTCCTCGTCGGCTTCATCACTGACCGCGTATCTGCGTCCTGAATTGATTTCCGATATCAGAAAGTTCACGGCGTCATCACTGTGCTTCTCGACCTGCTCCCGGCTGATCGCACATCCGTTGTCGATAAGCACTTGCAGTATGCCGGAGCGGAACTCGGGCACAGGTTGTATGAGTGTCATGCCTGCATCGAAAAAAACCATGCGGCATGGGATTTGATTATTCGGCATCCAATGATTTCTCCAATTTGCGGAACTCACGGTCCAGTATGCCCATGCATGCGGCATCATGGAAAGCGCCGTCCCTGAACAGGGCGTCCCTGTATATGCCTTCTTCCTTAAATCCGCATTTTTCGTAGCAGGCCCGGGCACGGTCATTAAACGCAAACACGTGCAGGCACACGCGGTGCAGGCTCAATTCATTGAAGGCAAACCGCAACAGGGTGCGGATGGCGTCTTCTCCATACCCGCGTCCCAGATAATTTTTTTCTCCAATACAAATTCCAAGCTCGGCATTACGGTTCTTCCAGTCGATTTTATGAAGGCCGATGTTTCCGATGTGTTTGCCGCGGTTTGTGAGAATTGCGAACACATGATCAATGTTGCTCTCGGCCATGAGTTTGTACCATGTTTTTGTGGCATGCATGGGGGAAGGTTGGTGCAGGGTCAGCCATTTCTGGATGTCCAGATCATTGACCCAGGCATTTGCCTTTTCGATGTGTTCCGGCTCAAAGGCATGCAGTTGGATTTTTTTTCCGGGAATCATGCGTGTTCTCCCCCGTTTGGCGCATTTATTCTATATGACTATAAAACCTGCATTACGCGGAAACCAGATTCAAGTGTTTTCCAGCGTCCAGACCGTGTTCAAGGATAAGAGCATGGTCAAAGGCCAGATCCACACCGTGGGCCGGGAAAAACAGTTGCGCTTCCGCCGCATCATCAGCGCCCTGGAGCACGCCGCCTGCGGCGTGGGCGATGTACACAACACTGACCGTGTGTCCGCGCGGATCGCGGCCGGGATCGCTGTACACGTTGAGCAGGGCAAGCAATTCCACATCCAGCCCGGTTTCTTCTTTTGCCTCGCGAATGGCTGCGTGTTCCACGGTTTCGCCGATGTCCACAAAGCCTCCGGGCAGCGCCCACATGCCCTGGAATGGAGGGTTTTTCCTTTTTATGAGAACAAATTGGCCATCCTTGAAAATCAGAATGTCCACGGTCAGCAGCGGGCATTTCGGCGGCATAGTGTTGCACCTCCCGGACATGGTTTATAATATCATTCTAATTACGTGCGGTCAGTCCGCGCGACAAACGGCGATAATTCCACCCGGTTCATTCCGCTGGCCGCCATAGATAAGCCCATAGCGGGTAAAACAGTAAAATAATTATGAAAAACAGAACGGTTAATTGCAACATGACGCAGTATGGGCAGGTGTTCATTTTTACAATTTTTCTCATGAATCTATGCACCGCATCCCATGCTTCAAAAGTGGTTGTGCGAGAACGCTGGGAGCGGGTTGCGCATCCGTCTGTGATGTATTACCACTACTTTGCGCAGGTGGACGGCAAGCCAGTGCAAATCTATGTGTCTGATATCGATCTCAACACCGGCGCCGTGCGCATCCAGCCTGTGCTGGCCTGGGACAACATGGACCGCCTCGAGACCGTAACGAGCATGGCCAAGCGCCACAAGCCAATCGTGGCCATCAACGGAAGCTATTTTAATATGGACCCCGGCGACGCTTTTCCGGTCGGGTTTCTAATGCTCGACGGGCGCGTGGTTTATTTCTCGCACACGCACCGCAGCGCATTCGGGCTCACCCGCGACAATATACCCCTGTTCGGATATCCGCGCACCCGCGGCTCCATCTATGTTGAGGACACGGGCGAGTATTTTTACATCGACGGCATGAATCGAGAGCGCAGCGCCAATCAGGCCATTGTTTACACAACCGAGTTCGGAGCGCGCACAACCACCAAACGCTCGGAACTGGAAATTGTAGTGGAGCGCGGTGTGGTCAAAGAAATCGGCAGCAGAAACATGCGCATTCCCGCGGACGGGTTCGTTATCTCCCTAGCCGGGGACGCTATGAAATACAAAAAACTGTTCCGCATCGGCGCGCCCGTAAAACTTTATTTTGTAATTGAAGCTGAATGGCTGCGCGTATTCAACTCGCTCACAGGCGGGCCCATGCTCATCCGCGGCGGGCGCATTGTGGTGCAGGAAACACAGTCCGAGCAGTTCAAAAGAAGCATCCATGAGCGCAATCCCCTGACAGCGGTTGCAAGCACGGCAAACGGTCATTTGCTGTTTGTTGTGGTGGATGGGCGCAGGCCCAATTTCAGCGTGGGACTCAGTTACATGGAATTGTCTGATTTCCTGCGCGGTATCGGTGCGGTCAACGCCATCGCCATGGACGGCGGCGGCTCCAGCATTATGGTTGTCAACGGTGAAACAGTGAACAAGCCGTCGGACGGATCCCCGCGCTCGGTCACCAATGCCCTGTGCGTTTTTCAAAGAAAGAATTAAGCCCGGTCCGCGGAACACAGGCGGCGTCCGGAGAGAGGAAACCCAGCATGGCTGAAGACGAAAAAAAACAACAGGAACCGCAGGCGCCCGTAATTCAGGCCAAAGAAGTGCGCGTGAACATGAGTGAAGAGATCAGCTATGGCGATTATGCTAATTTCGTGCGCATCCAGCACACCGCCATGGATTTCCGCATGGACTTCGCAAAAGCCGTGCCCGACGAAAATATGCTCAACATGGTTGCCCGCCTGTTCATGAGCCCGATTCACGTCAAAATGTTCCTCAAAGCCCTTGAGGACAATATTATGAAATACGAAGCCCAGTTCGGCCCCATTGAACTCACGCCCAATGCCCAGGCAGTGCCGCTGCATGGCTCCACATCCAAGGCCACACACTGATTCTGTTTTCAGTGGAAGTACATCGTTAAATAATAATACATGGGATATAAAAAGCCGTTAAACGGTGCAGCACTTTTTCTCATGCCGAATTCAAGCTGCGCGCCGTGCTTGTTATCCAGATCTCTGACATAACGCAATTGTTCAAGGCGCGTGCCCATATAGCTGTCGTCAAGGTCCCAGGAAGCATAGAGCCACGAAGCTCCGGGCAGGGCCATAGCCAGCTCCACGGTTTCCGATTTTACATTTTCCGGATAATTCACATCGCGCGAAGCCAGTTCGGGCTCGTAAATGGCATTGAGCCTGATGGACCAGCGCGAAGAGCCGCGATAGGCCAGGTACGAGTGCCAGTACCCATATCCGCTTTTGTAGTAGCGCGACGCCAGGTAATGGGCGCCGAATGTAACACGTGCGCCGGGTTGCCACGTGAAGCCCGCGCGGCCATGGGTTCCCTCTACGCCGTTGGATGTTTCGTCATGGAAGCCGGATGTAACGCCGCCGTCAAGGCGCTGTTCGTACCGGTTGCGATATGCTGAATAATATTCAAAGATGCCGCGGTATGTGAACCACAGGTTCCTGCCCACGGACAGAGGAGCACCATACAGGGTTGCCGCAAAGCCTTTGTCCAGATTCCTGTTTTCTAAGATGTAATTGCGTGGCGGAAAATAAACACTATGCAAGTCAAGGTTTAGATCTTGAAGCTCTTTGGTCCATGAAAGTGTTGCATTAACTCCGAGAAACACAGGAAAACCGCCAAGCCGAAACGGCTCGTTTTGCAATGAAATAACAACCCTGTTTGTTCGGATGGTATTTTGCATGGAATAGGAACTGTCGTCACCACTGCCTTTGTTCACAGTGTGGGAATTGGACAGGTTGACGGTGGCCAGGAAGGAATCTGTTTTTTTATTCAGCCACACAGAATATTGATTAATTTTGAAGTTGGAATTGAAGCTGTCATAGTCTGTAATATTGTTCAAGTAAGAAAAGCGCTGGATGCCCCCTTGCCTGAATGTGTAATAACTGTAATTTCCGGACAGGGTTGATCCATCCTGATCATTGTCCGCATACAGGCTCAGAACATTGGGCCCGCGAATATACTGCTTGCTGGCGGAATACTGGCCGCTGAGGCTTTTTGACTGAGGCGCCCCAGGCCATAAATGCCGTTCGTCAGCACGGACATACCCTTTGCCGTGCACATTGTCGGCAAATACATAATCTGCGATCTCCTGAAGACTCCGGTAATCTCTGGACGGGGCCGCGGTAATGGCCGCATAGCGCGGAGCAAACCCTTTTTCCCTGAAATCTCCTGTGGTGGTGTAAAAAACCGGCGTGGCGCCGGGCGCACCATCCGCATCCGTGTAGGCCACATTGTGAAACGTGAGCCCTGCGCTGGAATCCGTGGCGGCTTTCATGGCCAGACGCTGTGCCGTGATTATGAATTCCGGGTTTGATTGGGTAAAAGAAATGTCATCGATGCCTGTGAGGCTGTCTACACTGGCCGCGGGTTCCAGAACGCTGCTGTAGGCGAAAAGCTTGGCCGCTGAATTGTTGGGCCAGTCATTATAATTGCCAAGTCGCGCGGCTGAAAACAAGAGTATTTGCCCATTGAGCACGGCGCGGCCCTGGTATGTGCGCATGTGGTACAGAATGCGGTCCCCGGGATAATGGAAATCATCAATGAAATTGGTATATGCGAACGCATTGCCCTCGGCGTCCAGGATGCCGCGGTTGAGGTCCATTCGGATTTCATGGGCGCGGATATACAGACCGCCGTTGCTGTACAACGCATCCACTGCGCGCAGGGTTTTGTCACATTCATTGTATTCAATAATGTCTGCTTCAAGCGTGAATGCAATGTCAGGTGTCAACGGCTTGCGCATGCAGGATGTGTCTGCTTCGCGGATTTGCGGTGTTTGCTTGGTTACAGTTTGGGGCTGTGGCTTTTCATTGCTTTTGGTTGTTTTACGAGTATCTGCTTTTCCGGCCGGTTTTGTTTTTTCAGTGTCCGCCTGATTGGCGGCAGGGTTTGATATGCCATTTGATTGTTCCGTGGCGGTGGCTGGAGCTGTCCCAAAACTTTTTTTGGGTTTTTTCCATTTGTCTTTTTCGGATTTGCCGTTTGCTGAATCCTTGGCGCCGGGGCCGATTTGTGGATTTGTTTCCTCGGAAGTCTGAACGGCGGGAGCGGCGCGAAGCATGTCTGAAGCGTTGGGCATTGGGTCTGTGGCGGGGGTGACCGTGCCGGCTTCATCGCCTGGTTTGAGCCCCGGCAGTTCGTAGATGCTGTTCGGCTTGGGAGTGTCTTCGGGCAGGGCCAGTATATTGGGCAGGCGTTTTATGGATCCGTCCGGGCGCATTACATCGCCGGTCTCTGCTTCCAGTGAATAGGGGGATGCGGGCTCCTGGCCGGCATGCGCACAAGGGCGCTGGAAAATTAAAATTGTAAGGAGCATCAGAAAAACTGCTGTGTATTTTTGTATGGTTCCGATCATGCAGGCCCGGTCTGTTGTTGCGATTTGTCTTGTTATTATATCAGACTTGTATCCCGTGGAATCTGCTTTATCGAATTATTTTGAAACTGACAATATTCCAGGATTTTCCGTTTACACGGAATGGCTCCGCGCCACAGGCCGGCCTTCGAGTTTTTCGATGCGCGCGATGAGTGCTTCCGGATAATCCATGCGGTGCAGTTCGCGATAGTGGTAATACACGCCTATGCTTGTTCCCGTCGCCACCACTTCATTGCGATTTTCGCTGACAATTTTGTATTCCATCAGCATGTCGCTGCCCTGCACGCTTGCCACGCGAACGCCGGTGAGGGCGGTGTCAGGGAAAAACAGCGGCTTGATATATTTGCATTCAATGTGCCCCAGGATGGGGCCGATGCCACGGCTTTCAAGTTCATCGGTTATGCCGATTCGCATTCCGTATTCCACGCGCACATTTTCAAAGTAGCGGAAGAAAATGATATTGTTCACATGCTGAAACGCATCCATGTGGCCCCAATCAACGGGGCAGGGGATAACCACGGAATAATTTTTAAGAAGTTTATGCATAATGCTGCGGCCTCCGAAATCGTATCCTATTATCCTATGCAACAGCGGATAGAATTAAAAGCTGGATTATTGATTGGGATAAAAATGCCTTTACATGCTTGAAGGCATAAAAAGCAGCACGCGCCACCGGTCATTGATAAGCCCGGCCACCACATGGTGGGAAACCATGGTTTTTTCAGGTTTGGCCAGCGTCATGGTCATGCGCAGAAGCCCGCACCCCTGCACGCCCAGCTTGGATTCGGCATCCTGCATGGCCTGCGCTGTAATATCCTTATCGCTCATGCGGTTTGTAATGGATGTAAAAAGGTCCGAGCAGTCCGCGAGATGGGTGCTGTGTACTTTGCAGTATTCCATCTGGATCATATTTCCATTGCTTGTGAACCAGCCGGGAGACAGTTGCGTGACCCGATTAAAATCAGCGGGGTCTCCGCCCTGCATGGCGTAAAAAAACCGTTCGGTATCGGGCATAAGCGTGGAAAACCAGGTGTCCTGGCCGCAGATATCCCGGGCAAGGATGTCAAGTGTGTCCGCGCCCTGGTATGAAACGGGTTGTGAAAAGACCTCGGGAGTTGCGAATGCAGCCTGTTGGCGTGCGCGCTCGCGGATCATGGATTGCCTCATGGACAGCATGCCTAAAAGAGCCGCGGCTGAAACCAGGAACAGGATGAGCAAGGATTTGGGATCTGCTTTTTTCATAAAAAACCAGCGGCCCCGTACGCGTCAGGGGCCGCTGCCCATGGATTTTCGGGTTTGCTGCAAAAGCCGTGCGCCCCATTATTTCTTTAAAAACTGAGAAATCAAATCGATGGGGATGGGGAACAGGGTTGTGGAATTGTTTTCAGAGGCCACTTCCACGAGTGTCTGCAGATAACGAAGCTGCATGGCCATGGGGTTGATGGCGAGCACGCCTGCGGCTTCAGACAGTTTGTGAGATGCCTGGAGTTCGCCTTCTGCGGCGATGATCTTGGCGCGGCGTTCGCGCTCGGCCTCGGCTTGTTTGGCCATGGCGCGCTGCATGCTCTCTGGCAGTTCTGCGTCCTTGACTTCCACGGTGGTGACTTTGATGCCCCAGGGGTCCGTGTGTTCGTCCACGATGCTCTGCAGCGTCTGGTTGATCTTCTCGCGGTGGCTGAGCAGTTCGTCCAGTTCACTCTGACCCAGCACACTGCGCAGTGTGGTCTGTGAAATCTGTGAAGTGGCCGCGATGTAGTTTTCTACATCAACGACGGCCTTTACCGGATCCACCACACGGAAATAAACAACCGCATTCACTTTAACCGGAACGTTGTCGCGAGTGATAATTTCCTGCGTGGGCACGTCCATAGTGATTGTTCGAATATCCACTTTGACCATCTTGTCGACGAACGGGATCAGGATGAGGAGCCCGGGTCCGTTGCCGCCTATCACAGCTTTGCTACTCCGGCCGAGTCGGAATATGATGGCTCGTTCATACTCATTCAGTATCTTGATAGAACTTCCCAGCACGATTAAGATAAGAAAAACAGGCACCAGCAATGACATAATTGAGTCCAAGATTGTTCTCCTCCTTCAGTTGATTTGTTTGACTATAATCTGCATGCCCTCGCGGGCAATGATTTCCACAGGTTCATCTCTTTCAATGGTGATTCCGTTTGTACAGCGCGCTTTCCACAATTCGCCCCGCACAAAAACACTGCCTTCGGGGTCCAGCCTGGTGCGGGCCTTGCCGCGCGAGCCGGGGAATGATTCGGGGCCTGACTCGACTTTTTGGAATATTGCCCTGGCTTGCAGGATTTGAATGTAAACATAAACTCCAATGCCTAAGGCTGCTAAAATAACAAAAATAATTTTTGACCACAAATTCCATCATGAATCGTTTTCCACAGGTTTGACGATTAGTTCCATGCCGTCGCGTTCAACGACTTCGATTTTTGCATTGGCTTCAATTGTGCCGCCGCTTTGCGAGCGGGCGTTCCAGATTTCACCGTGCACCAGGACTTTGCCTTCGGGCGCCAGGGCGAGGCGTACTTTGCCGCGCGTGCCCATCAGGCCCTGGTCTCCTGTTGTGACCTTACTGCGCAGTGTCTTGATTATGTATGCCAGGGCAATCACGATGAACATAAACGTGACGCCGGCCACACCCACGATGAGCCAGATATCAAGTTTCACACCAGTCTCCCTTGAATTAAAAAGGAATAAAGAACCGAGCACAAACAGGGTGAGTCCACCCACCGACAAAAGGCCGTGGCTCACGATAAATATCTCCGCCACGAACATGGCCAGTCCTCCGAGGATGAGCAGGATGCCAAGGTAATTTACGGGAAGCACCGAGAACGCAACAAATGCGGTCACAAGGCACGCCACGCCGATAACGCCCGAGATATATGTGCCCGGGTGTGTGACTTCGAAAATGAGCGCGTACATGCCCACGATGAACAGGATATATGCGACATTGGGATGCCCCACTTTTTGCAGGAACGTTTCGCGCAGATTCATTTTGATTTGTTTGACCGGTGCGTTTCTGGTTTTCAGAATGATATTTTCTTTACCCTTTTTAAAAGTCATTCCGTGTGTTTTTCGGAGTAGCGACTCCACATCCGGGGCGATGACTTCAATAACGTTTTGAGCCAGGGCGTCTTTGGCGGTGATGGATTCACTGCTGCGGATGGCTTTTTCCGCGAATTCAAAATTGCGGTTTCGCCGTTCCGTGAGTGTTTTCATATATGAGACCGAGAAGTTGGTGACTTTCTCGCTCATGGTTTCGTCCATTTTCTCGCCCTGGCCCGAGACCGGGTGCGCGCTGCCCGTGCTGGTGTCCGGCGCCATGGCCGCCACATCCGCGCACTGGAGAAGGAAGAACCCTGCGGACGTGGCTGTGGCGCCGTTTGGATATACAAAATAAATCACAGGCACGTTCGTGTTCTGCATGGCTGTACAAGTGTTTTTGGTGACTTCGAGCAGGCCGCCAGGCGTGTCGATGGTCACGAGCAGGGCGGTGGCGTGATCCTTTTCGGCAATGCGGATGCCGCGCTCCACATAGTCCTGCACGCCCTGGCCGATCACGCCTTGCACATCGATGCGGATTACAGAGCCATCCGCGTGCGCCGGGGCAGTGAATAAAAATCCCAATAGCAACAGGACCAATGCAGAAGAAATAGTGTTGTTTTTCATCCAATGTTTTAGGCTCATAAGGATTCGATTAATTGTTGGACTGCGGCCGCCCGCTGTCCGCATCCGGTGAGTAGCCTTGCTGCAGGTGGCCCTCATCATAGTATGGATAATAGTTCTGGTCCGGGAAGGCTCGGTACCACCGGGAATCGTCGCGCTGGTACCCGGGGGTAAATCCGTTCCAATCCGGCCTGTTATAGTACCAACCGGGGTAGTCCTGGTAATGTTTCGGATATTTGTAGTACCAGCCGGATTCGTACTTGTACCATTCCTTGTGCCAGGCCTGTCCGAATTCCATAATGAGACGACGCTGAATCTGAGGGAAGGTCATGGCCACGTACTCAGTGGGGCGGGCGATGACGAGGCGGTTCCAGGAGAGTTCATACTGGCCGTCGAAGTACAGGGCGCGGCTAAGTTCGTATTGGGCTTCCATGTCTGCGGGCATGATTTGCACGGCGCGATCAAGGTATTCTATGGCGTCTTTGAGCAGGCCTTTTCGGGTATAGAGAATTCCAAGATCCCGCGACGCGGGTGCGAAATCTGGCTGGTGGGTGAGGGCGATTCTATATTGTTCCACGGCGCCGCGCAGATCATCGTAGCTTTCGTAAGTTCTCGCGAGCATGTAGTGGGCCATCACGAATTCAGGGCGCAGGCGCACGGCGCGCTGGAAAGCGCGCACGGCCAGGTCGCGCTTGCCGTCGATAAGCGTGGCGATACCCGCGAAATAATAAACGTCTGCGGATTCGGGCGCGCGGTCCACGGTTTTCTCGAACTCGCGCAAAGCCCATGCGCCTTGCTTGTTATTCATGAAGATGAGGCCCCAGCGGAACGAGTAACGGGATTTTTGGGGCAGGTCGAGCTGGTCGAACCCGAGGCGCGGCGGCTGGTCGTCAGGGATCTTTGTAACCCAGTCGCCGAGTTGCGCGAGTTCCACAAACTTGCCCTCGCGGTCAATGCGGTCCGTGACAAAATACGCGTCCCAGATACGGAACCAGAACAGGCTGTTAGCCGCGCAGTAGGCAGTGAGAAAATCCTCGAGCGTGGGGCCGCCGTTGAGTACGCCCGCGGTGCGTACGCCTTCTCCGCCTTTTACCGCGTCTTTGATGCGCCACACCACGCTTTCCTTGAATGACAGGTAGTGCCAGTTATTGAAATACGACATCACGTCCCAGACCTTGTCCGGGTCGAATGACACGGGGTCGAGCACGTATGCGGACATATCCGGTTTTTCGTCAGGGCGCAGATAATAGAATGCGCTGTTCTGGCCCAGCCATTCGTAGCCTTGTTCGCTGAGGATGATGTAAAATTCGTCGGTTTCAATCCATCGAAAATGGAACTCATTGGCAAATAGATCAAGCACGTTTTCCACGAATTTTTCATCGGCGTTGTACGTGATGGCGCGGTCCTGCTTCTCCCATTCCCGGTAGAGCCGGTAGTCGATGATGCAGCTTCGTCCGCTGTACTGGGAGATAACTTCGCATAAGTCCTTGAGCGGTTTTTGCTGGATATTCACATTTTTAATGAACGAGGATTCGCGTGTGAGATGAATATCGAACACAAAAGAGAAGTTGCGCTCATCGTCGGCCATGTCAAAGGTGTAAATCTGGTTGTCCAGGGCGTCGTAGCTTACGTAGCCGTCGGAAAAGCCCGAGAAGGGTTCCGAGCTTTGGGGGTTCTTTTCAAGCCGTATCGTTATGAGCACGTAGGAGCGTTTGGCCGGGTCTTCGAGATCCTGCTCCCAGTCAAGGAGAATTTCCTTGATGCCGCCGCGCCATACGGGGATGACCTCGCGGGTGGGCACATAGCCGGGCAGGTAGGCGCGCAGACTTACCGCGGGCGGGTCCACGCGCTCCACAATTTTGTACTGATACGGTTCCGGGGATATGATGTCCACGCGCAGGCGCACATCGCTTTGCTGGATGAGGCGCAGCTTGACCTTGCCGGCCGGGGCCGAGGCGATGGTGAAAGTCTGGTAGCGCATGCGCTCTTCTTCGGGATGCATTTTAAGGCGGCGGATCCAGGACTCCACTTCGGGCCGGTCATCGGAGAAGGGTTTGAGGAAAAGGTATTGCTGATAGTGTTCTATGGCCAGATTATTCTGCCCCATCATTTCATAGCAGATGCCCAAGTTGTACTGGGCCACGTCGGCTAGGGGGTCGAGTTTCAGTATTTCTTCGTAAACCTGGGCGGCCTGTTCATAATCCTTTTCTTCAAAAAATTCACGCGCCTGTTCCACGAGTTGCTCGAAGGTAACGTCTTCCACTTGCTCCACGCCTGTGACCGTGGTTTTTTCCTTGATGCACAGTTCGTAGCAGTTTTCGCGGTAATCGTACTGGCATTTATTTTTGCAGTAGAGCTTTACCTCACCCGTTTTGGCGCCGGTTTGTTCGGTGTCAGTTTGAGCGGCCGCGGACCCGGGCAGGGCGGCACACATGAAAACAGCCAGCATCAAAGACATAGCAAGCACTAAGGCCGCATTTTTTGAAAGTTGGGAACGGACAGACTGTATCACAGAAGGGTTTTTACCTTTTTCCGGCGGTTCTGTCAATAAACCGTTTTCATGGCACCGTATATTAACCGCGCAGCCGCGATGCAAGTTGCTCAAGCTGAGGCTGGTCCGGCGCTTGTTTGAGGGACGCGTCAAACTCGGCGAGCGCCTCATAATAACGGCCCTGGCTGTAAAGAAGCAGGCCCAGGTTGCGGTGCGCCCGGGCCGCGTCTGCGTCGAGGCGGATGGCCTCGCGGTATGCCATCTCGGCTTCTGCGGTTTGCCCCATCATGGCCAGCACATAGGCTGCGCCCAGGTGGGCCGGGCCATAATCCGGGTCCATCTCAAGTGTGGTGCGGTATTCATTCATTGCGTCTTCGTAACGCTCCAGTTCCTGGAACGTATTGGCCCACAGGAAATGGCACTGGGGGTCTTCGGGAAAATGCTTTGATGCATTTTTGAATTCATCCCTTGCTTCGTCATAGAGACCTGAGTGCTTGAATGCCAGGCCCAGAAGTTTGTGGCTCGCGGCTGTGGCGGGCTTTTCCTGTCCGCGCTTGTTAAGTAAATCGCGCGCTGCATCCGGGTTGCCGGATTTAAGCAAATCAAAAGCCTGCGCCAGGTCCGAGCCCGGGATGATGGGGTCGTCTGGTTTGGTCGTGAGCGCTGCCATGGCGGATTCGTCTCCGGCGGGTTGCAGGCGCATGGACAGTCCGTCGCGCAGCAGGTGGCGCAGGTCCATTTCCGCAAAAGAAAGCAGTATGGCTTCGCCGGCGCCGCTGTCCGCACCCGGGTAATGGAGCAGTTTGTCAACGGTTTTGAGTCCGTCCGCTTCATCAAGAATGGCGGCGAGATCGTCGCCCCGCTGGCGGGCGCGGGACTGAATCAGGGCCGCATCGCCGAACCCGTAGCCCTGGTTGAGCAGGCGGTCCACAGTAGCCACATCGAGACGGAACCGCCTTGCGAACATGCGCCGGTAAATGCGTTCGCCGTCTGTGGAGAGAAGCAGGGAATTGAGATTCAGAGATGCCTGGCGCAGGGCGATGTCCGTGTCGTCAATCTGGTCGCTCGCGCGGCCAGTGAGCGTGCGCATTTCCGTGAGCATGTCCCGGGACAGCGTCAGTTTATCGGACAGCGCGGATGCGCGCAGGGATGTCATAGAGCCGGTGATGTCTTCATTCTGCAGGGTGTCGCGTAGTTCTTCCATGGCGCGTTCCGTTTCCTGGTACATGGCCGCAGACGTTTCCAGGGAATCGGTTACATTTGCGCGGATGTCCGCAAGCTTCTGTTCATATTCCCGCAGTGTGGCGGCGAGTTGTCCGGCGCCTGCCAGCATGTCTTGAGTCACGGGTCCGCGGTCCAGGCGGAACAAGGCTATGCGGCCGCGCTTGAGGCTCTCCTCGGCAAGCAGCACAACGCGCTCGCTCATAACCTCAAGCTCGGATAATTCGTCGAACAGGCCCGAAAAGATATACGCGGCGCCGTAAAGCACTTGCATGCGGTCTTCGTCATATTCGGAGATGCTGTTTGCGGTGCGGGAAAACTCTTCGAGATCGCGCAGGAATTCGCCGTTAATGATTTCTGACTGCTCGGTAACGGTTCGGCTGTCTTCATGCAGCGCCTGAACGTGATCTTCGAGATTCATAACAGCCAGGGCCAGGGCGTCGCGCGTGCTGGAGATTTCGGCTGGTCCGGCCTGGGCCGGGGCAGGGGGCGCGGGCCCGCCGGCCATGGCTATCCGGAGTTGAGCCTTACCATTGAGCGCCGCCTGGTTTTCGGGTTGCAGGGCCAGGACGCGATCGAAATTCTCGCTTGCCACTTTGTAATCGCCAAGTTCCATGGCGCACAGGGCCAGGCCATTGAGCGCGCCCACATCATCGGGAGTAGTCTGGAGCGCCATGCGGTATTTGTCTTCAGCGAAATAGTAATAATAGCGTTCCCTGTAAGCGTCGCCGATGCGCACGAGCGGGGCCGGGTCATTGGCGGCCATTTCCGGGTAATCCGCAATGCGCATCATGCGGCTGGTGGTTTTGGGGTGGCTCATAAGCGACACGTCGAGCTTGCTGAGGCCGCCCGAGCCGTGCTTCTCTTCCAATTTTTCGAAAAAGGATGTCATGGCGTGCGGATCGTACCCCGCGTTGTATGTGTACTGCACGCCGAGTTCGTCGGCCTGGTACTCGTCCACACGGCTGTAGTGCAACTGGGCCAGAGACAGGACCATGCCGCCGATGCGCGCCGTGGTTTCACTGGTTTGGTTGCTGAGGATGCTGAGGCCGGCAATGAGGAACGGAAGCTTTTTAATATTTTTCGCGCCGTGATGCGCGGATACGTGACCAACCTCGTGGCCGATCACAGCCGCCAGTTCGTCGTCGGATTCCACCTCTTCCAAGAGTCCGCGTGTTACAAAAATATACCCGCCGGGCGCGGCGAATGCATTGACTTCACTTGTGTCCAGCACATGAAATTCGTAGGGAATGTCGGTGCGGTGGCTGATACCGGCCAAGGTTCCGCCCATACCCTGGATATAGTCACTCAGCAACGGGTTTTCAACGAAACCGTATTCTTCAAGCAATTGATCCTTGGTCGCCTTGCCGAAATGCTTCTCGGTTTTCCACTCAAGTTTGTCCAGCAGGCTGGCGCCTGCGGGATGGGGCAAAGCCGCGCCGAGAAACATGCATGCCAAAACCGTCAACACAAAACGTTGCGTATAACGAATATGGGATTTAGACATATATAATTATCACTCCCAATACAAATGACACAAATATTCAATTTTTATTGTATATGATACGGGATTAGTCGGCAAGCTTGTATCTGAAGCGCAGCCGGAGCACCAGTGGAATTGAAAACACGCAATGCTGCTGTTATGATTAATCACTATGCTGTATCCCGTGTTTCTGGATGTCAGAGAACGCAAGTGTGTGGTAGTAGGCGGCGGCCATGTGGCCGCACGCAAGGCGGAAGCCTTGTTTGAAGCAGGCGCGTGCGTAACCGTAATCAGCCCGGATTTGTGCGATGATTTAAAAGAACACCACGCATCCGGCACGATTTCCTTCATTCGGGGCGAATACACCGCGGACATACTGCAAGGTTCTTTCGTGGTCGTTGCCGCCACCGATGATATGGATGTGAACCGCCGTATAAACGCGGATTGCAGAGCGCGCAACATAATTATTAATGTTGTGGATGTGCCGGAATTGTGCGATTTCCACGTGCCTGCAATTATCCGCAAAGGCGATATCACGGTAGCAATTGGAACCGGCGGCAAAAGCCCCGCGCTGTCGCGCCATCTGCGGCTCTTGCTGCAGGACAGCATTGGGGCCGAATATGGTGAACTGCTGGACATACTGGGCCAATGGCGCGATACAGTAAAGGAAAAAGTGCCAGGCCAGAAGCGGCGCCACGCACTGTGGCTCAAAATTATCGGTTCAAGCGTACTCGACGATTTGCGCGCCGGGCGTCTGGACACAGCCGCACAGACCGTTAAAGAACTCGTGGAACAGGAGATTTCCCATTCGTGAGCAAACCGCTGATTGTTGGAACAAGGAGCAGCCAGCTTGCCATGGTGCAAACCGAGCGGGCCATAGCGGAATTGAAAGCCGCCAACCCGGCGCTCACTTTTCAAATCCATACCGTCACAACGTCCGGCGACAAGGATCAGACAAGCTTCCTGTCCACATTGCGCAACACGCAGTTTTTCACCAAGGAACTTGATGACGCCCTGCTGGCCGGGGAAATCGACCTGGCCGTGCACAGCCTCAAAGATGTTGTTCTGGAAATGCCCGACGGCATTGCTCTGGGCGCCGCCCTGGAGCGCGACGAATACCGCGACGCCCTTATTACCCCCGATGGCCGCGGATTTGCCAGTCTGCGCCAGGGCGCGGTGCTGGGCACGGGCAGCGTGCGCCGCCGGGCATTTCTGCGCAGAGTGAGGCCGGACATTCAATTTGAGGAAATTCGGGGCAATCTCAACACCCGCATGCGCAAACTGGACGAGGGGCAATACGATGGCATCGTGCTCGCCGCATGCGGGCTTCAACGCCTGGGCTGGGGGCATCGCATCGCCGAATTGCTGAACAAAGATGTCATTCTCCCGGCAGCCGGGCAGGGCGCAATAGCCATCACCGTGCGCGACCGCGACAACCTGGCCGCCGACGCGGTGCGCAATGTAAATCACGAACCCACTTACATGCGCGTGCAGGCCGAACGGATTTTTCTGGGCGCACTGACCGCAAGCTGCCGTTTCCCGCTCGGCGTTCTGGCCACATTGGCCGGCAACGATATGACTATTGAAGCCTCTGCCTGGAGTCCGCACGAGAACGACGGAATTCACAAAACCGCATTCGGACCGGCCGCAAATTACCGGGAATTGGCCGCAGAACTTGCCGGTTATTTCAAGGCAAACGGTATAGACAGCCTGGTGTCAGACTGAATAATCTTTGAAATATCTATATTTATAGCTTACTTTGCGAATCAACATACAAAATCCTCATGTATGTACGCGATCTGCATGTGTATATGTTATAATACAGTTTCAAAAACGCGGGAGGATGGTAGACCCATATCCATGGCATCATCAAAGCAGCCGATCGCACCGGCGCCAAGAATTTTAATTATTGACGCAGACGAACAGACACGAAAAAACAGCGCACTTATCCTTGATTCTTTCAGCATTAAACTGGATGAAGCGTCACAAGGCGCGGAAGCCGTGCCCATGTGCCGCAACAATTCCTATGATCTGGTTCTGGCTGATCTGGAAATGGCCAGTCCCGACGCCATTGAAACCATTCGCAATATCAAGCAGCAGGATGACGACGTCGAAATCATTGTCATGACCGGGCATGCAAGCGTGTCCCGCGCCATGGACACCATCCGGGCCGGCGCATACGATTACCTGCAAAAACCTTTTTCCCCCGATGAATTCATGCTCGTGGTCAACAACGCCCTTCAGAAACGCCGCCTCGTGCGTGAGAATCGCTCGTTGAGGGAAAAAATCCAGCGCCGCTACGGCATGGAAAATATCATCGGCAACAGCGAAACCATGCGCACCGTATATGCCCAGGCCCGCAAAGCTTCGGCGCACAGCGACCCCGTGTTTCTCATTGGTGAAGTGGGATCCGGCAAGGAAATGATTGCCCGCGCAATACACTACAATGGTTCACGCAGCATGTTTCAATTCGTGGTTGCTGACTGCAGTTCCCTGGCCCCTTCACTCGTGGAATCCGAACTGTTCGGCCAGGTCAAAAGCGCAGCCATGTCCACGGCGTCGTCCAAAGCCGGACTCGTGGAATGCGCACACCAGGGCACTCTGTTTATTGATGAACTCGCCGTTATCCCAATGGAAACGCAGGAGAAAATTATCACATTCCTGGCTTCCGAGGTATTTACACCCAAAGGCGCCGACGAACCCATGACCGCGGATGTGCGCCTCATTATCGGAACACGCCACAGCCGCGAAAGTATTGCGGCCGATAATAAAGTGCATCCCGAGCTTCTCGCGGCATTGGACAAGGCCACCATACTCGTCCCATCTCTGCGTGATCGCAAAGAGGACATTCCACTGCTGGCAACACATTTCCTCAGTGTATTTGCCGAGGAATTTGAAAAGAATATCACCGGCTACACTCATGATGCCCTGCACAACCTTATGGAATACGACTGGCCGGGCAATGTGCGCGCATTGAAAAACGCCATCGAACAGGCCGTGATCCTGGCCGCCGAGGAACAGATTTATCCCGAAGATCTCCCGCAGCATTTTTCGGAACGTGCGCGGGACCGCGATGCAAGCTTCACCGTGCCCATGACAAATGATGAACTCAAAAAAGCCAAAAACCGGCTCAACCGCCGCATCGAACGCCAGTTTGTCATTGAGGCCCTTCGCAGAAACAATTGGAACGTGACCCGCGCCGCCAGTGAAACCGGACTGGCGCGTCCCAACTTCCACGCCCTTATGCGCAGATACGATATCACCGCGCCCAAAGGGTCCGATTGAGTCTGCGGCCTACGGCCTGCAATCCGCCCGACAATTTATTGATGGGTCCATGAGCGCGCAATACAATACATGTTCGTGTCTGAAAATTTTACGCCCCGGGAGGGCCGCATGGAACTTAATAATATCAGAACCCGATTCGCCCCGTCGCCCACTGGCCTGCTGCACTTCGGCAATGCCAATACAGCGGTTTTCAACTGGCTGATGGCGCGCGCACATAATGGAACCGTTGTGTTGCGCATTGAGGACACCGACACGGAACGATCCACCAGAGAATTCGAAAATAAAATCATCAATGATCTCACCTGGCTGGGCATCACCTGGGATGAAGGCCCGGACAAGGGAGGGGATTTTGGCCCGTACCGGCAATCGGAACGCACCGGCATTTATCAGGAGCAAATCCAAAAGCTTATAGACAGCGGCTCAGCGTACCGCTGCTACTGCTCCAGGGAGCAGCTTGAACAGGATCGGGAGATTCAAAAAGAAAACAAACAGAATTTCCGCTATGAGGGCCGCTGCCGCGATTTCACGCCCCATGACTGGGCGCGCCTGGACGCCGAGGGCAAGCCGTTTGTGATTCGCCTGCGCACCACCGGCGGCCAGGCCGTGGTTGTCAAGGATCTGATTCGCGGGGATATTGTTTTTGAACCCGACGCCATTGATGATTTCATATTTGTGCGCAGCAACGGAGAACCGACTTTCCTGCTCACAAATGCGGTGGATGATTCCCTGATGAAAATCACCCACGTGGTGCGCGGCGAAGACCACATTTCCAATACGCCCAAACAGATCCTCATCCTCCGCGCTCTGGGGCTGCCTGTGCCGCAATACATGCACACAGCCATCATCCTGGGCCAGGATAAAACCAAACTCAGCAAGCGCCATGGCGCCGTGAACGTCTCCCAGTTCCGCGCGCAGGGCTTTGTGCCGCGGGCCATGATCAATTACCTGGCGTTTCTCGGATGGAATCCCAAGGATGACCGTGAATTCTTCACCCTCGATGAATTGGCGCAGAATTACACCATGGAAGCCATGAGCAAGAACCCCTCGATATTCGACTATGACCGGTTGCGGTATCTCAACGAATACTGGATCGCGCACATGGACCCGGAGCAGGTGCTGGCTCTGGTCCTGGAGTTCCTGGTGCACAGCGGCCTGGCCACGGAACAGGAAACTCTTGACAAGCGCGCATGGATCAAAGATATCGTGGGCATCATGGGCGACCGCCTGAAAACCATCAACGATATCGAAGAACTCGGTGACTATTTCTTCCGCGATTTTGATGACTATCACCCCAAAGGCGTGAAAAAATATTTCAAGGCCGCAACGCCCGAAAATCTGCAGCTCATTAAAGAAAAACTCATAGCCCTCGAATCGTTCACTCCGGAAACCATTGATCATGCTTTGCACGAAATCATGGAACAGCATGAACTGGCCGCGGCCAAGGTCATACATCCCCTGCGCCTGGCCCTCACCGGTAAGATTTTCGGGCCCGGCCTGTTTGAACTCACAGCCCTGCTTGGAAAAGATAAAGTGATCGAGCGAATAGACAAAGCTGCGCAGTGGATTCGCGACAACAAGACCGAATAATCTATTGCGCGGGAATCCGCCATCCGCTAACATCATATCCATGACACTTGTGTTGGGCATTGACGTTGGGACCCAGAGCGTAAAAACCGGTCTGCTCGATGTGGGCGCCGGCGCGTTGCTTCATGTGGCTTCGCGCGCCTATGCAGGCGGTGCGCGGCAGCAACCCGGCGAATTGTGGAGCGCCACACTCGAAGCCGTTGCAGAAACCGTGGCCCAGAACAAAGCGGGCAGGGGATCCATCGCCGCCGTGGGCTTGTCCGGCCAGATGCACGGAACCGTGCTCTACGGCGAGCAACATGATGTTATCGGAGATCTGATTAACTGGCAGGATGATCGCTGCAATACGCCCGTGCAGGAATTCGGCGGAAACACCACGATCGAACGTATGGAAGAATTGATTCCCACCCAGGCTGCCGGGGATCTGGGTGTGGACCGCATGGCAAGCGGGTTCCTGGCCGCCACATTGTTTCATATCAAACACTTCAATCCCGATTTGTATAAATCCATCGCCCATGTGCTCACGCCCACGGACTATATCAGGCGCCAGTTGACCGGTGGAGACGATTACATCACAGATCCCACAAATGCCTTTGGAACCGGAGTGTTCGATGTGCGCCGCGGGTGCTGGCGCACAGACGTGCTGGAATCTCTGGGCCTGCCCCAGCGCCTTTTCCCGCAGGTGCACCCAACCGACTCCATGGCCGGCGCCGTGAGTTCCTTTGTTGCGCACAGAACCGGGCTCATGCAGGGCACGCCCGTGTGTGTGGGAGGCGGCGACAACCAGATGGCCATGATCGGTTGCGGCGCTTGCAGGCCGGGCGGGCTTTTATGCATTAATATCGGGACAAGCAGCCAGGTGTGTGCGGTCATTGATACATACCGGAAAATACCCGGAATCGACACGCGCAGTTTTCCCGGCGGCATGTTTGCGCTCGTATTCGCGGGGCTCACCGGGGGCAAAAGCTACACCTGGCTGCGCAACATGCTGCTTGCGGACCTGGCCGCGGTGCGCGCAACCACCATGAAGGCGTCGGAATTGTTCAAGCACATGGACACCCTTGCGGGCATCGCGCCCCCGGGCTGCAGCGGGTTGCGATTTGAACCCACGTTGCGCGGAACACGGCGCAACCCCGGGCAGCGCGGCGCGTTCACCGGCATCAGTGAGAAGAATTTCTTCCTGGGTTTCCGGGCGCGCGCGGTTATGGAAGGTGTGGTGAATGAATTGCGCCAGGCATACGATTCCATGCAGATGACAGATGTTTCAGGGATTGCCGGGGCCGGCAACGGGCTCGTGCGCAGTGCGTTATGGAGAACCATTGCAGCCGCATCATTTGGCTCTCCGCTCAAGGTTACGGACTTTGAAAATGCTGTGTTCGGCGCCGCAGCCGTGGCCGCCCAGGCCGCGGGACTGTGCAAATTCAGAGAGATTCCCATTCATTACGCCTTTGAGTCGTAACCGAGGTTCTGGCTACTTGGCGCCGGGCATTCTTTCCTCACGCGTAATTAAATGAATAGTTTTGTTATAATGAGATTACTATGCTGCAAACGTATGAAAATCAACTGAAACGGCGCACCGTGGAGCTTGAAATCCTCGCGGCCCACGGACCAGAGCTTTTTATCCGCGAATCCATCCCCGATATATGCACAACCGCAGGAAAAATCATTCATGATCAACTCGGATATCCATGCACGATTTTCGAATATTTTCCTGATGAATGGCATCTTCGGTATGTGTCCATAAGCCCGTCCGCCAAGGCCATGGCCCTTAAACTCACCGGTTTGGATTCCGAGAATTTTGTAATGCCGGGAGAATTTGAATTGTTTCGTATGCTCCTTCGCGATCAGGACGCGTTGTTTTTTGAGGAGTCGAGGGAATTCACGCTCCAGGGATTAAAGACAGCTTACTCGAATCATCCCGAAAAACAGAGTTTTATTGCACAGGGGATAGAGCACATCGTTAATATTATTATCAAACAAATTATGCCCGCCCTGAATCATGCCTTGATTGTGGCGCCCATCATGACCGGCGGCAGGCTATTCGGAAATATCACGGTATTCGGAAAAAATCTAAATATCGATGATGTGCCTATGGTCAAGCATTTTGCGGCGCTTATGGGCACGGCCATTCACATGAAATTGAGCGAACAGGCGCTCTCTGATTCAGAACGCCGGTATCGCACGCTTTTTCAGAACTCTTCCGAGGGCATTCTCGTCGCGGATTCCAACACGGGGCTTTTCAGTTACGCGAACACATCCGCGCGCCACATGCTCGGATACTCTGCGGAGCAACTCACGCGCATGTCTGTGCGGGACATTCATCCCACGTCGAACAACAACAGCCACGGCGCCCTGTTTACGCCGCAAAACGGCGAACTCAGCGTCAGCCTGCAGAATATTCCCTGCCTTTGTAGCGGCGGCGCAACCATATACGTAAACGTGAACATAACAAACACGATTATCGACGGCGCCGATTCTACCGTGTATTTTTACACGGATGTCACGACACATAAAAATACCGAACTGGCCCTCAGTGAAAGCGAAGCCACCGCGCGCGCACTCATTAACGCTCCCATGGACGCCGCCTATCTTATTGATACAAAAGGATATGTAATCGACTGCAACAATAACGGCGCACAGCGGCTCGGGCGCACCAGAGAGCAATTAGTCAATACGTTCCTTCTTGATTATTTCCCCGAAGACGTGGCTGGGTTCCGTGAAAAAGCGGTTATGCGCGTCATGGAAACCCGACAGCCCCTGCGCATGGAAGATGAACGGAATGGCGTTTGGAACGATACGGTGATTTATCCTATCACCGACCTGCGGGGTGAAGTCAGTAAAATCGCGATCCTGGCCAGAGACATCACGGTGCGTAAGCAGACTGAAGTCCAGTTGCGCAGAAGTGAAGAGAATTTTCGAAGCCTTTCCGATGAAATAACCGACGGCGTGGTTGTTCACATCGATGGGAAATGTTACTGGTGCAACAGGGCCTTCACCACAATATTCGGTGTCACCCGCGAAGAAATTATTGGAAAGAATTTGTTTCATTTTATCGCGCAGCAAGATCCTGTTAATTTGAATCAACAGGACCGGGATCGCGCTTCCGGCAGCAATCAACCAGACCATTATGAAACCAGCGGCAGGCGCGCGGACGGCGCTTTGATTGACATTGATGTTATTACTAAAAAAATCACATTTGACGATAACCTGGCCACACTGGTTATTCTACGGGACATCACGGACAAAAAGAGAGCCGAGCAAGCTTTGATGAAAAGTGAAAGGCGCTACCGCAGTGTGGCCGAGGACGTTGACGCGCTTATCTGCCGATTTAAACCTGACGGCACTCTGACTTTTGTGAACGAGGAGTACTGCGCGTGTTTTAACACGACCCGCGAAAATCTTATCGGCCACGAGTTTTTTGAATTTATTCCTGTGAATGAGCGGGAGGAAATCAAGGAGCGCTATTTATCGCTGACAAAAGACAACCCGACAATTACATACGAGCACCGCGTGATTACGCACGACGGGCATGCGCGCTGGCAACATTGGACTGACCGCGCGATTTTTGATGAAAAAGGAAACCTTACGGAATATCAGTCCATTGGCTTCGACATCACCGACCAGCGCATTGCCGAAGAGCGCATCACCGCTCTATCGCGCAAGGTTATTTCATCGCAGGAACAGGAGCGGGCCCGTTTATCCCGTGAACTGCATGACGAGATGGGCCAGCAATTGTCGGCCATCCAGCTTGTGCTCGAAAGCATGCTCGCGCGCCCCCAGCCGGATCGAGATTATATTGAACTTATCGCCGAACGCATCGAGGATCTTACAATCGAAGTGCGCCGCATCTGCAAGGGCATGCGGCCCGTGATCCTGGATACATTCGGGTTCCACATGTCTTTGGAAAATCTTATTCATGAGTTCAGGGACAGTTTTGATATGGACATCCGATACATGCCTACGTCCAAGGATAAATATCCCATGCCGCCCCAGGCTGCAATCAGCACATACCGCATAGCGCAGGAAGCTTTGACCAATGCATTGAGACACGCGGGCGGCGCCAAAATATCAGTGCGCCTGCATGCCGACCATGAGCAGGTGCAACTTGATATTGAAGATGACGGGCCGGGGTTCGACAGCACAGCAAGCCGCGAAGCCGGGTTGGGACTGGTGGGTATGCGCGAGCGCGCAGCTTTGTGCGGCGCCGAATTGATTATCGACACAGGGCCTGGACTCGGTACACGCATCGTTCTGACCGTTCCCATCACCCATAACACTCTTGAGGGGGAAGACGCTTGATTCGCATTCTCATTGCAGATGATCATGATCTTTTTCGTGCGGGCCTCCGCATGCTGATTGAAACCCAGAGCGACATGAAAGTCGTGGGCGAAGCCGGCACGGGGCGCGAAACCATCGGGCTGTGCAAGCGCATCATGCCCGACGTGTTGCTGCTTGACCTGGATATGCCCGATATTGACGGCATCGAGGTGACGCAGCAAGTGGTTGCGGCGCAACCCGAAGTGCGCATCCTGGTGCTCACCATGTATGACAGTGAGGACTACGCCATGCAGCTCACGCGTTGCGGCGCGGCCGGGTACATTGTCAAGGGCACTTCACCCAAAGATTTGCCCGAGGCCATCCGCATGGTCGTCCGGGGCGAACAGTACATTTCCCCGCATATTTCAGAGAAAATCCTGCTGGAAACCAAACGGTTCCGCAAAGAAGGGCCCCTGGACCTTCTGTCCACCCGGGAAATTCAGGTGCTTAGCAAGCTGGCTCAAGGCAATACGGTGCGGGATATCGCCGAAGAACTCGATTTAAGCGTGAAAACAGTTGAAACATATAAGCGCCGCACCATGCACAAACTTGATCTCCGAAATGTATCAGATATCACCAGATTCGCCCTCAAACACGATTTGATCAAAAATTTCTGATTGTATTTTTTCTTATACTTGTTGCGCCGATTCTTTGCAAATGAAACGCGGGAACCGCAGCAGTGTTTCATTCGTTGACTCACTCCAAGTGCTTTGCTATGATTTTTTTGTTGTATTCCTATGCATTTATTATTAATAATTATGATCAATATCTTTCATGGAGGTTCTTATGGCGACTAAGACGGCATCTAAGAAAGCTGAGGAATTTGTCTATTTCTTCGGAGGTGGCAAAGCAGACGGACATGGTAAAATGAAGGATCTGCTTGGTGGCAAGGGTGCGGGCTTGGCGGAAATGACCAATGCCGGCGTTCCGGTTCCTCCAGGCTTTACCATCACCACAGATGTCTGTGCATTATTTTACACAAACAACAATAATGTGCCCAAAGCCGCGGATGACCAAATGGTTGCAGCCATGATGAACATCGAAAAGCTGCAAGGTAAGAAATTTGGAGACAAAAATGATCCGCTTCTTGTGTCCGTGCGATCTGGCGCGAAATTCTCCATGCCTGGCATGATGGATACGGTTTTAAATCTTGGTTTAAATGATGAATCTGTGCAGGGCCTGGCATCCAAAACCGGCAATGAGTGGTTTGCATACGATGCTTACCGCCGCTTCATTCAGATGTTCGGCAAGGTTGTGCTGGATATTGATTCCGAACTTTTTGAGCATGAAATTAAAAAACAGAAAAAGAAACGCAAAGTCAAAACCGATGTAAACCTGACATCTGAAGACTGGAAAGAACTGTGCGAGACATATAAGGGCATCATCAAGAAGCAGACAGGCAAGCCGTTTCCCCAGGATCCCTGGACACAGTTGCGCATGTCCCGCGATGCGGTATTCGGATCATGGAATAACCCGCGCGCTGTCACATACCGCAAGTTGAATGATATTTCCGCGGATCTTGGCACGGCCGTGAATGTGCAGACCATGGTGTTCGGCAACATGGGCGACACTTCTGCTACGGGCGTCGGTTTCACACGGAATCCGGCCACGGGCGAAAAGGAGTTTTACGGCGAATACATGATCAACGCCCAGGGCGAAGATGTGGTGGCCGGCATTCGAACCCCCAGCCCCATCAATGAAATGGATAAGGATCTGCCCAAAGCCTATAAAGAATTACGCAAAATCACCGCCATGCTGGAGAAACATTATAAGGATGTTCAGGATTTTGAATTCACGGTGCAGGAAGGCAAGCTGTACATGCTGCAAACGCGCGATGGCAAGCGCACGGGCCCGGCGGCCGTAAAGATCGCCGTGGACATGGTGCGCGAAAAGCTCATCACCCAGGCGCAGGCCGTGGTTCGTGTTGAGCCATCGAGCCTGGACCAACTGCTGCACCCCATATTTGATCCCAAAGAACGTTTAAAAGCAAAAGCCGCGGCCAAGGGCCTGCCCGCATCACCCGGCGCCGCCACAGGCGTGGTGGTTTTTTCCGCAGACGACGCCGTTGAATGGGCCAACAAGAAAAACAAGAAAGTCATTCTGGTGCGGCATGAGACTTCCCCGGATGATATTCACGGCATGCACGTGGCCGAAGGGATCGTAACCAGCACAGGCGGTATGACAAGCCATGCGGCTGTGGTTGGCCGGCAGATGGGAACACCCTGCATCGCCGGTGTGGGCGATGTGAGAATCAACTACAATGCCAAAACATTCACCGTGGATGGCAATACCGTCAAAGAAGGGGATATGATCTCCATCGACGGCAGCACCGGAGAATTGTTTTTGTCCGCTATCCCCACCATGTCCTCGGAAATTGTCCAGGTTGTCAGCGGCAGAATGAAAGCCGCGCAATCCCAAAAATTCAAGGACTTCAGCGACCTGCTTTCCTGGGCGGACAAATTCCGCACACTGGGTATTCGCACGAATGCGGACACGCCTGGAGATTCTGCAATGGCCATTGCCATGGGCGCCGAGGGTATTGGCCTGTGCCGCACCGAACATATGTTCTTCGCATCGGATCGAATCAAGATCATGCAGCAGATGATCCTGGCCGTGGATGAGAAATCGCGACGCGTTGCGCTCCAGAAACTTCTGCCCATGCAGAAGAAGGATTTTATCGGCATCTTCAAGGCCATGAGCGGCAAGCCTGTGACCATCCGCCTGCTGGATCCGCCCCTGCACGAGTTCCTGCCCAAGCGCGAAGACCTCATGGTGGAAATTGCGCAGCTTGAAATACAAAAGCCCGATTCTACAAAAATCAAAAAACTCAGCAAGGTGCTTGCCCGTATCAATGATTTGCATGAATTCAATCCCATGCTGGGCATGCGCGGCTGCCGCCTGGGGCTCACTATGCCCGAAATTTCAGAGATGCAGATTACAGCCATCATGGAAGCCGCAGTGGAATGCATCAGGAAAAAAATTAAAGCGCAGCCTGAAATTATGATTCCGCTCACAGGCATGAAATCGGAAATGAAAGCCGCCTACGAGCAGGTTGACCGAATTTGCAAAGAAATCATCAAGAAGAGCAAGGTCAAGGTTCCGTACTCGATTGGCACCATGATTGAAGTGCCGCGCGCCGCGGCCACAGCCGATGAAATGGCTGAGTACGCCCAGTTCTTCTCGTTCGGCACCAATGACCTCACGCAGATGACATTCGGCTACAGCCGCGACGATGCCGGCCGATTTATCTCACATTACCTGGAAACAGGCATCCTGGACAAGGATCCATTCCAGACCTTGGACCAGGTTGGCGTGGGCCGCCTCATTCAAAGCGCCGTGAAGCTTGGCCGTGAAACCCGCAAGGACCTCAAAGTAGGCATTTGCGGCGAACACGGCGGCGACCCTGCGTCTATCGATTTCTGCCACAACAACGGTTTCAACTATGTAAGCTGCTCGCCGTTCCGCGTGCCCATCGCACGCCTGGCCGCGGCAAGGGCCGCGCTGCTCAAAGACGCCGGCTTTATTGACAAATGATTTAATCCGCGAAAGCCACGAAGAGACATATTTATTGTCACATAATACAGCCCCGGCAAAATGCCGGGGCTGTTTGGTTTGTGCGGTGATGTGTTTATGATTCCGTCTGGGCTGATTCTTTTTACCACTGAATGGCTTTGAGCACCAGGTCGTGCAGGCCGCTTCGCTGCATGTTCAAGCCGTGATGTGCGATCAGTTCGCTGATTTGCTTCTTGCAGTTGGCGCAGGGACTGACCACGATATCAGCACCGGATTTGTTCAATTGCTCGGCTTTAAGCTTTCCAGACACGTCCATGCGGAATTCCTTGGTGTCGTCCATTGAAGACGGGCCGCCCCCGCAGCACCAGTTCATAGCTTTATTCGGCTTGAGTTCCACGAAGTTTTTGCAGAATTGCTTGAGAATAAATCGCGGCTCGTCGAATAATCCGTAATTCCGCCCGATATTGCACGGGTCATGATACGTGACTTTTTCAGGCACTGCGTTGGGGTTGAATCTGATTTTTCCAGCCTTGACAGCATCATACAAAATTTCGATGCTGTTGAGCACATGAGGCGCTCCTTTGCCATGCCAGGCTGCAACACCAATTTTTGATGCCTTTGTTGCGTGGCCGCATTCGCCGATGACGATGAATTTGCCGCCAAGCCGTTTGGCGTCATCAACAAGGTTTTTCATGATGCGCTCAAAAATCCAGTCGCTGTAGTAATAGCCATAGTTTTTGGAATCATAGACCTGGTCGCTGATGGTCCAGTTATCGCCAAGGCCCATGGCGTGGAAGGCTGCGGCGTGGCCCATGAGGGTTTCGGCCTCGGACATGAAATCGCTCACAGGCGGATAAAAAATGTAATCCACGCCTTTCTTGCCGATTGGAATCTTAATATCCTGTCCGGTCATTTCCTGGAGATCTTCTTCCAGAAATTCGACTGTATCTTCCAGGGCCGGGGGCGACATGTTCATGATGTTCTTGAAACTGCCTTCGAGCTGATTGCGCACGGATACCTGGAGCGGCTTGGGAGTAATCCCCATTTCAGAGAGAATGTATCGGCCCAGGTGCGTGATGAGCGCGTGATCGATGCCCGAAGGGCATTCCTGCACGCAGCGTTTGCAGGTAGTGCACCGGTAAAAGGATTCCACGAGTTCGTGGATGTCTTTATCCTGGAGCGGGCCTTGTTTGTGAACGGATTTGCTGCCGGCGTCAAGCATGAAATACTCCTTGTACACTTTAAGCAATAATCCGGTTCGGTAGCAGGGACTGTCTTTAGGATCTTTTGTGGCAAGGTATATCTGGCAAAAGTCAGCGCAGCGCCCGCAACGCATATCCATGCGTGCATATTGATCCAGCACTGCTGCGTAGTTCGAGTGCTTGAGAATTGTTTGGAAGGCTTTGAGGAAATTGCCTGTGCTGCCGGAATTGCACGGCGACTCCACGGAGAAAGTATAGGGTCTGGCAGGCTGGGCCGGGTCCTGTGTGGCCGGTGCGTTATCTGTTGTTTCGGACATGGATTTATCACTCCCTGGATTCAATTTCCACCAATAATTAAAAAGCTGCGGCGGAGCCGTGCATCTAACACGGCCCGCCGAAGTAATATGTATTGTTTTGAACGGTTTGTTGAGGACACGGATTTCCACCACACGCGCCGAACAACCGTTGCTTGCAGCCGACTTTCAGAATCGGCATCTATGAGTGCTTTTCTTATTCTACTCCTGGATGCACAGCCCGGCAATCCGGGTCAGTGTGACTCTTCGTCTCCGCCTTCGCCAAATGTTTTGGACCAGGCTGACATGCCGCCTTCCACATAGCTTACGTTGTTGAACCCTTTGCCTTGAAGCATGAGCACTGTTTCGTAGGACCGGCCGCCCACCTGGCAGATGGAAACGATTTCCTTGTTTTTGTCGAGTTCATCGATCCGGTTTGGCAGTTCGTGCATGGCAATCGTCTGAAAACGTTTGTCGTCCAGTTTCATATTCTTGACTTCATTTTCTTTGCGCACGTCAAGGAGGATGAAATCCTGGTCCGAATCAACTTTGCTCTTGAATTCCGTGAGGGTCAGAGATTTTGCGAGTCCGTTGATTTTGTTGCGCAGGGCATTGGCGCAATGGGCCAGGCCCGAGATAGCTGACGCGTAGGGTGGGGCATAACCCACATCCATGTTGGCAAGTTGTTGCAAGGTCATGCCCGTGGTGAGCGCTGCGGCCACTGTATCCACCACGCGGGGCATGTCTCCGGGTCCGATAACCTGTACGCCAAGTACGCGCTGGGTCTCTTTCTCAGCCACCAATTTCACGATCATAGTCTTGCCGCCCGGGAAAAAGTGAGATTTATCGGCGGACGGTGCAATGAAAGTTTCTGCATCAAAGCCCATCTTAGTCGCTTCTGCATAGGTAAGTCCGACTTTACCGACATTAAGGTCAAGGGCCTTGAGCATGGATGTGCCAACAACTCCTGGGAAGGTGTCGTCGCTGTAGCCGGTGATGTTGTCTCCGATTACGCGGCCCTGGCGGTTGGCCACGGACCCGAGCGGCATGAAACATTTTTTGCCTGTCACCAGGTTATCGGTCTCCACGCAGTCTCCGCCCGCGTAAATATCCGGGTCGCTTGTCTGCATGTGCTGGTTAACCTTGACGGCGCCGGTTACGCCGATTTCCAGACCCGCGGCTTTTGCCAGATCCACGTTGGGTCGCACGCCCACGGCGACCACAACCATCTGGGTTTCAATCTCGCGCTTGTCCGTAATAACTTTTGAAACCTTTCCGTTTTCGTCGCCTTCAAATCGCAGGACTTTTTCCTGAGTAAGAATATTCATGCCATGTTTTTTGAGAGTGTTTTCAAGGTACAGGGCCAGTTCCGGATCGAGCATGGTGGCGAGGATAGAGTCGAGAAGTTCCACAATTGTAGCATCCACTGCCTGGTTGGCGAAAGCATCGGTGACTTCCAGGCTGATGCGGCCTCCACCCACAATGACCGCGTTCTCCAGTTCTGCATTCTCCTCAATGGTTTTGCGGATCTCAATGGCCTCTTCAAGGCTGCGCAGCGTGTATATTCCCTTGAGGGTGATGCCATCCAATGGCGGCACAATGGGTTTGGCGCCAGTGGCAATTACGAGTTTGTCATAAGGGATCTCGATAGTGTCGCCGGTTTTCAGATTTGTGGCGTGCACGAGTTTGTTGTCACGATCAATGCTGTCGGCTCGGGTGCCGGTCAGCACCTTGATATCTTTCATTGTCTGAAAATACTCAGGGTCGCGCACGTAACCCGTGGTGGTAGTCATGAGCCCTTCTTTTTCGGGTACGGCGCCGGCGATGTAATAAGGCATGCCGCAACCTGCGAAAGATACGTATTCTCCCTGTTCGATCATTGTGATTTGAGCTGTGGGATCACAGCGGCGGGCGCGGGCGGCCGCTTTGGGGCCACAGGCCACGCCTCCTATAACGACGATGCGTTTTCCGGTGTCTGACATTGCTTATCCGTCCTTTCGAAGTCGATGTGCCCGCCTGTACTTGGGCGGGCGGACCTCAATCCACCTTGTTGCGTAGAATTAAAATTGAGCGCTTATTATTGGTGTGGGTAACAGCTTGATTGCGCATATATATATTTAATGGATTTTTGAGCTTAAAAATCAAGGAAAATGAAAAGCCAGCCGGGATTTTCGCCCGGCTGGCTTGAGTGCAGTTCATTTTTGCGTGTCTGCGGGACATCTTGCTCAGGCTGCGAGCTTTACATCAATGTCCTTGACTTTGGCGAACATGATTGCGGTGAAGCGGTAGATCATATGTGAAAATTTGGAGAACGGGAAGTACCCGAGAAGCATGAACACGGCCACGATGTGCAGGAAATAAACGCTGTAAGCGAGTATGCCGATGCCGGTTAAGCGAAATACCCATGACAGGATGCCGGTGAGGCCCACGGCGAAGACTACGCCGATAAGGAACCAGTCGCTGTAACTGCTGTTCGTTTTCTTTTCGGGATTGTTGCGGTTTTGCATGATAGCAATAATGCCGTACATGAGCATGGCCGCGCCCACAGCCGCCATGATTTTCAGCACGACGTGCGGGAAGCTGCTGAAACCAAGGGGTGAGAGGAAGGGGTTGTGAACTTCCGCGCCCACTGCGGGAATAATCACATCAAAAACCCAGAAGCCACCTGCTACGAATGCTGTGACTATAAACAGGATTGCGAAGCTCCAGAAAAGAAACTTGTGCGGCTGTGCGCGATCTGCGTTATTGCCGCATTCGGTGAATTTCTTGTGGGGCAGAAATTCCGCGAGGGTTTCAGAGAATGCTTCGCCCACGGATTTCTTGTTCGGCGCATCAACCGTGGCTTCCATGGCGGCCCAGAATTTCTTGATGCTTAGATAGAATGATATAAATACGAATAGCGATAGAGTTACAAAAACAGCGTCTATCATTCCCAGGTGCGGAAACATGCGTGCGAAAACGATCTGGCCGCCTGGGAAGAACGCGACCTGGAATTCGTGTTCCAGGTGAGCCAGGCGCGCGGGCAGAATGCTTGCCGCGATTTCCGCGGGAATTCCAGTGGAGAGGATGCCCATGATGGACATGAACAGGATCGCCGGGAACAGAATAAGCGCGGGAAGGTACTTGGGATCGCTGAGCGCCGTGCCCATGAAGGACGGGGTGGCGAAGTGCCGGTAAGCGAAAGCGCGGATTGCTCCGAGCACGTCGCCGGGTTTGGCGTCGCGCGGACACTTGTCCGAGCAGTCGCCGCACTGGTGGCACAGGAATACATTGGGGTCGCCCATGAGTTTGTCTTTGAGTCCCCATTGCGCCCAGATCATTTCACGGCGCGGGAAGGGCGAATCGTCGGGCGAAATCGGGCAGACAACGGAGCATGTGGCGCATTGGTAGCACTTCTCCATGTCGTCCGCGCCCATGCCGATGATCTCTGTTGCGAACTTGAGATCCGGCTTGATAGGAACGGGTTTGTCGTGTGACATAAAATAACCTCCTCGGAATCCTTATTAGAACCCTTTGTAAGGATTGGGATCGAGTTCTTCGATCATCTCACAGAAGTCATTGATAATCTGCGGCACTTTTTCGTAGTCTGAAATGGCTACTTCGACCATTCTGATACGATCGGATTCCAGAGCGAGCTTATCGAGTGTTTCTGAGATGTTCTCCATGCGTTTGGTGCACAGTTCGCTGCCCTTGATAAAGTGGCACTGGTAGTCGTCGCCGTATTTGCATCCGAACAACAGAATGCCGTCCACGCCCTTGCCCATGGCGTCAGCCACCCATACGGTGTTTACAGAACCCAGGCAACGGATGGGAATCCAGCGGATCCATTTGCTGTATTTGTGCTTGTGGAAGCCGGCCATATCCAGCGCAGGCAAGGCATCGTTCTCGCACACGAGACCGATGATGCGGGGTTTCTCATCATCTTCCTCGGGTACTTCTACGGACTTGATCATGTTGCCGATCATGGGTACGCTGTAATTTTTGAAAGATACGATGCGTTCGGGGCATGCGCCCATGCAAACGCCGCAGCGGCGGCAGCGCGTGGGGTTGGGTTTGGGGGTTCCTTTTTCGTCCTCGTCCAGAACGCCGAACGGGCATTCCTCTGTGCAGCGTTTGCACTGGGTGCAGCGGCTGAGGAAGAACTCGGGATAGGCGTTGTCATAGCTGCGCGGGTGAACCGCATTGCCTTTGGCCGTAAGTTCCACGCACTGGATGGCTTTGAGCGCCGCGCCCGTGGCGTCGACTTTTGTCTGGGCCACATTCATGGGAGCGCGCACTGTGCCGCAAGCGAAGATGCCGGTGCGCTGGGTTTCGTACGGGAAGCAGATGTAATGCGAATCCGGGAACCCATACTTAAGCGTGGGCAGGTCAGTGCCCTTGCGGTATCCAAGGTTGAGGATCTGGGCGCCCTGTTCAGCGCTTGCGGCGGCTTTCTTGCCGTCCTGGGTAGTGCCATCGCCAGCGACTGTATCTTCATCCACCAGGGTGCTGGGCACAATGCCTGTGGCCAGAACAACCATATCCGCGTTGAGCTTGATATCGCCACCCAGAATGGTTTGACCCACTTCTATGCCAAGTGTCTTGTCCGCATCCAGCTCGATGGACATGATTTCGCCCTTTGTGAGCATAATGCCGGGGTCGGCCTGCATGGCTTTGTAGAAGTTTTCCATCTGCGCTGGGGTGCGCATGTCTTTGTAAATGATATAGGCCTTTGCATCGGGGTTCTGCTCGCGCACATACTTGGCCTGCTTGAGGCTGACCTGGCAGCACACGCTGGAACAGTAGGGCAGGCGTTCGGCGTCGCGGGATCCCGCACACTGGATGAACGCCACGCTGTCCGGGGCTTTGCCGTCAGACGGGCGCGCTATGTTGCCGGCTTTTGCCATCTTTTCAAATTCAATGTTGGTGACCACATCCGGGGATTTGCCATAGCCCAGGTGATCCAGTTTCTCTGCCTTATAGGGTCTCCAGCCTGAAGCCTGCACGATTGCGCCGATTCGCATTTCTTTGCCATTGGAGAGTGTGCAATCGTAAAGGCCGGGGCCGCCCTTGATTTTCCCAACTGTTGTGCCGGTGAAAATCTCAATGTTGGCATCGGCTTCAGCGGCTTTTATCATGGCGCCGATTTCGGGCTCTTCAAGATCTGTCCAGGGAGACTTTGTGGGTGTTTGTTTCTTGAAATTGTTGGCGAAGCCGCCAAGCTGAGCTTGTTTCTCAACTATCACAGCCTTGTAGCCAGCCTTGCTGGTTTCCAGGGCTGTGGTCAGGCCGGCAATGCCGCCGCCGATGACCAGGATGGTCTTGTCGATGGGTTCAGCCTTCTCGTCTTCCTGGAACCACGGAACCGGGGGCTCCATGTCCTTGAGCCGGGATGCGCCCATGCGAATGTAGTCCTCGGCGAGCATCTGGGTGTCTTCATCGTTGGGCTCATGGCTCCAGGCAACCATTTCGCGCAGGGAAACACGTTCAATGAGTTTGTCCAGATCCACGGCGAACACGTCGGTTTTGTGGCGCAGGGAACACGCGCCAATCAGGACGCAGTTAACGCCCTCGTTCTGCATGTCGGCTTCAACCAGAGCCCAGCCTTCTGGAGAGCACAGGGCTTCGTGAGTTTTGCACGCGACGGGCTTGACCTCGCTGTTGGCCATCTTTTCGAGAGCTTCCATATTAATGGATGCGCCGATGTCGCAGCCACTGCAGAGGTATACGCCAATCTTTTTATCCATTTTATCTGCCATTACGGTATATCCTCCTCAAGTCATTTGCAACTCTGGATGGCTTTGAGCGCGGCGCCGGTGGCATCGCGCATGCATTGGACCACTTCCACGGGGCTCTTGGCGCAACCCACGCCGATAATGCCCGTGGTATCCGGATCGGAAATCACGAAATCCATATCGTCGTAGTCAAGTCCCGGTATCGACAGGCCGTTCTTTGCGGGCTGCATTCCTGTGGCGAGCACAGCCATATTCACTTTCTGGGACGACTTCTTACCGGTCAGTGTGTCTTCGGCTTCCAGGAGCAGGTCTGGTCCGTCCTGCTTGATGCCGGCCACTTTGCCTTTGACCAAAGTAATGTTGGGATCGTTTGCTGCAACTTTCTGGTAGAAGTCTTCATAACGGCCATTGGCGCGCACATCGATGTAAAACATGTAAATAGGAATTTCCGGGTATTGTGCGCGCACATAGGTCATCTGTTTGAGGGATGCCAGGCAGCAGATGGACGAGCACTGCTTCATGTGGTTTTCGTCGCGGGAGCCTGCGCACTGCACAAAAGCAATACTTTCCAGTTCCTTCTGATCCGACGGGCGCACGATCTTTCCCTTTGTGGGGCCGTTCTCCGCAGCCATGCGTTCCATCTGCACGTTGCTGATTACGTTGGGAATTTGGCCTGCACCGAGCAAGTCCAGGTTGGCCATGTCATAAGGCTTCCAACCCGTGGCCACCACGATAGCGCCGGCGTTGACCGTGATGGTTTCCGCCTGGGCGTCCGGGTTGATGGCATTGTACTTGCACGCGGACACGCACTTCTTGAGTTCATCAAGAGATGCGTTCTTGGCGTCGAACCAGTAGCGGTTCGGATAAGCCATTTCGTGCGGAAGACTGATGGCTTTGACTTTGTCAAGGCCATAGTTGAAGGAGTTCGGTACTTCCGTCGAACACACCTTCTCACATTCGCCGCAGGCCGTGCATTTGTCATTCACGTACCGGGGATTTAATGTGATGGTGACATCGAAATTGCCCTTGGAGCCGGACACGCTGGTGACCTTGGCGTCCGTGTAGAACGTGATGTCGGGGTTGAACTTGATGCGTTTGAAATTGATTTCGAGGCCGCAGGTGGGAGGGCACAGCTTGGGGAAGTATTGGTGAAGTTGCGCAACGCGCCCGCCGAGATAGGGATTACTCTCGACCAGGACAACTTTGGCGCCGGCTTCAGCCGCTTCCACCGCTGTGGTCACACCGCTTATTCCGCCTCCAATGACCAGGATGGGTTTTGAAATGTCTGCCATGTCTTATCCCGCCTCTGTCTGAATTTTGTATAACTTCAAGCCAAATGCTTTACATCTATTGCATTAATCCTCTTTTTTGTGCCAGCCGCGATCATCGGGCAGGCCGGCCTTGCGTTTGGCCTCATCATCATCGGCTGCGCCCTGCTTGAATTCGCGCACGGCTTCCTCACTCGGTTTAACCGTGTCTTCTCCAAAAAGTGAAAACCGCAGCCAGTCGAAAGCAAACCGCAACAGTTCCATATCATCGGACTTCATTTTTTCGATCCGGTCCTCGTCAATTACGTACATTTTGAGGAACTTGGTCTCGAAGACGAACATGCGAAACCGGTCAATATCGTAGGCGGCGGTATGAAACATGTGCATCTTCTGCTCGTTGAGCGTTCCGCCCGCATCGAAAAATTTGCTGTTTGTGACTTTCTGGAAAAGATCGTTGATTTCCGCATACTCACGCAAACCCTGGTTGTCCAGCCACTGGCCCAGGGTGAATGCGCCGCAGTTGGCGCTGTTGTGTCCTTTGCAACGGTCTTCGCGTATAAGCTGATAGACTTTTTGAGCGCCGTCAGATGCGGCATCCTCGGTAACAGGATACATGCGGCACGGCCAGGGGCGATCATCGTAGATGCTGCACCCGTTGTCAGTGACGAACGGGCAACGTTTTTTTTCATCATCATTCATTTTCAGGATGCGGATGGGGAATACCATTTCCTTGTGAATGGGCAGTATTGTGTATTTTTCCAGGAATTCATAGGAGGGGATGCCCAGCTTGTTCTTTATGCGCACAATGTCGTAAGGGGAAAGAAAGATAAGCACATCGCCACAGCATTCAGTGAAACAGCCCGATCCCTTGTTACAAGCGAAATTAAAAGATGTATCATGTTCAAGCCTGATATTGCCGGAGTTATCTTTTGTCATTTTACGAATCCTTACCTTGGGGGTTCTGCGCGGCCAGCAGGGTGCTAATCATCTTCTTCCACAATATTTTCCTTGTGCGCGCTTTGGGACCAGACGGGCAGGGGGCCTTTTTCCTTAGTCACCGGATTAAACCTGTGGCGGTATGATGCTGTGGCCTTGTATTTTTCCTCCATCCACTGCCACCCGCGTGTGAAGTACGGGCAGTCGTCGTTGAAGCATACGTATTGATATTCTACGGCCCAAGTGGAATCGGCCGGCGATTTCCATTTTTTGAGTTTTGAATCGCAATAGGGGCATGTATAGTCGTCTGCGTTTGGATTTTTTTTCAGTTCTTCAGCCAAAATTTTTCACCAGATTTCTTATAGGGATTGCACGAATGTATTTCAAGAAAATAAACACGATCTATGCTGTTTCAAGAAAATCCTCCGAACGCCCGAAGGCGTTCGGAGGTAAATTGCGTGGAAAAAAACATCATCAGGTGAGTTCGATGACGGGTTTCTTGCTCATTTCCCATTCGCCGGAGGCGGGATCCCACTTCGCGTTCACGAAACATTTCCATTCGTCCTGGTTCAGTTTCGGATAGTCGCTGCGGAAATAGTAGCCGGGCCAACGGGTTTCTTTGCGGAACAGCATGGTTCGGACGTGGACTTCAGCCTGCCACATGCGCTGTACGTTTTCCCAGCAGCGCATGAGTTCGTGCAGGTCTGCGGCGGCCAGGTTCACGGAGTCTTCGCGCAGCAGCGCGAGCAGTTCCAGAGCTCTTTCGAGCTGCTTTTCGTTGGTGGCGAACTGAGCCGTAACGCCGGCTGCATATTCGTCCATCAGTTTCTGCAGGCGGAACATGAACATCTTCGGGCGGATATAGTTGGGGTTGATGTTCGGGTCCGTGGTCAGGCCCTTGTTGGCTTCGAACACATCCAGAGGCTTCAGGATGGTTGCTTTGAGCTCGGCGACTTTGGCATCGTCGATAGCGGGCTGCGCCGGGTTGTCGACACAGTAGCGAACCGCTTCTTTACCAGCGATGCGGCCCTCTGTGAGGGAGCCGGAGGAGAACTTGTGCGAGGAAGCGCCGGAAGCGTCACCCACGCAGAACATGCCGGTCACTGTGGACATGTTCGTGTAACCCCAGAAATACTCTGCCGGGGCGATATCTTCGGGACCGGAGACCCATGCGCCGGAACCGCCGGAGTGGGAACCGATGAAGTACGGTTCGGCAGCGGCGATTTCAGAGGACTTCTCTTCGGGCTGAATGTCGGAAGCCGCCCACAGGATGGCCTGGGAGATGGTCATGTCCAAGAAGTCTTCCCATGCTTCTGCTTCGAGTTCCTTCATTTTCTTTTTGAAAGCCTTTTCGTCGTCTTTGTACTTGGCGGCGATATTCTGGATGGCTTCTTCTGTGCGCATATAGATCGGGCCTTTGCCTTCGTTTACATCAAGCATGCCCAGGTAATTGCGCAGGTTGGCGGGAATGGGTTTCACTGTGCCATAGGGAGCCCAGTTGTCGAGTTCGGCTTTGCGCTCGACCATGTATTCGCCGCCCAGAGCGTTTGTGGCGCGGGACTTGAACAGCAGGAACCATGCGCCCACGGGGCCGTACGCATCTTTGAAGCGGACGGGGATGAAGCGGATTTCCTGGCAGGTCTGCTCTGCGCCGGCCTTGAGGGTGAAGTACGTGGAGGAACCGGAGTTCCAGGGCGGGTACCAGGCGCGGCCCAGACCTTCGCCAGTGCTGCGGGGGCGGAACACGTGAACGGCGCCGCCCATGCAGACCATGAGAGCCTTGCACTGGAAGGTGTAGAATTTGTTTTCGCGGGTGCTGAAGCCCACGCAGCCGGCGATCTTGCCGTCGGGAGAGAGCAGGGGTTCAACGATGAAAACGCGCTCGTAGATCTCAGCATCGATCTCTTTGAGTGCATTTTTAGCTGCTTCAGCGACGATAACCTTGTAGGATTCGCCGTTGATCATGAGCTGCCAGCGGCCTTCGTGAACGTATCCGCCGTTTTCGTCTTTCCAAATGGGAAGGCCCCATTTTTCAAACAAATGCACGGAGGAGTCCACGTGGCGAGCGATGGACGCGACCAGGTCGTCGCGGGCGATGCCCATGAGGTCCTGCTTCACGTAATTGATGTAGTCTTCCATCGTGTTGTCGCCGTCTTTGAGGCCCACATACTGGTTGATGGCCGAAAGACCCATAGCCACGGCGCCGGAGCGGTCCATGGCGGCCTTGTCGATCAGGGTGACTTTAATGTTGTTCTTCTTCGCCCAGTAGGCTGCTTCAACAGCAGCGCCACAAGCGGACATGCCGCCACCGACGATGAGAAGGTCAGTCGTTACTTTTACGTCTGCAAATTCTGGCATTGAATGTTTCACCTCTCTTCGATAGTCGTTAAGTTACTTGGTCCACACGGCGTCGAGGCCGAGGGATGCGGGTTCTGTGAACAGCGTAGCGTTCTTCAGTTCTTCGGTTCCGGTTACGAAACCGCCGTCCGGGACTGCAGAGCCTTCCGGAGTTGTGCGGATGGGGAACTTGAAGCGTTTGATCTGTCCGCTGCGGAACTTAACAGTCCACATGATGGAGTCAGAGGAACGCATGGGGATAACGCTTGCGCCCATGGGCACAAAGTCTGCATAACCGCGTACTTCGATCGCGTCCTGCGGGCAGATCTTTACGCAGCTGTAGCATTCCCAGCACATTTCGGGTTCCACGTTGTACGCCTTCGAGATTTCCTTGTTCAGCGCCATCAGGTCGTTCGGGCAGATGTGCTGGCAAGCTGTCTTGTCGAGCGCTTTGCAACCGTCGCACTTATCTACTTTGACAAAACTTGGCATTTAGAGATACACCTCCTGTTAACGTTAGATTTACAGAATGCCAATTCTGTTGATTCCTAAATCGAAACTGCAATTGAAACTGCTATAATTCCGGTTCCTTCACCCCCTTCCGATCGGGCTTACTCTCCGATCTCGGTGGAGAAAACGTCCTGGGTGGCCGCTTATGCAGCTCGGTACGCTTCTCCGGAATCTTTTGTTTATTAATGGTTACTTCCTTACTTTTTGTCGGAATCGCCGGTGGCGGCGCCGTGCAGCTTGATCTCGACTTTTTCTTCCAGGCCGGCATAGTACTCTTTGAGCACTTCAAGCACTTCGGGGCGGCTGAAGTTGGGGTTCAGGTCTCCGCCTTCGCTCAGTGTCTTGCGCACCACGGTGCCGCTGAGCAGGACACGGTCTTCTTTGCCGTGCGGGCAGGTCTTCATGGAAGCCATGCCGCTGCACTTGTTGCACCAGAAGGTCCAGTCGATTTTCATGGGCTTGGTGATGAGAGCGCCTTCGGGAATCTTTTCAAAAATTTCCTGGGCGTCAAATGCGCCGTAGTAGTCGCCCACGCCGGCATGGTCGCGGCCAACGATCAGGTCGCTGCAGCCATAATTTTGGCGGAAAACAGCGTGCAGCAGGGCCTCGCGGGGTCCGCCGTAGCGCATTTCCATGGGATATCCGCCAACCACGACGGTGTTTTTCACGAAATAATTTTCGGCCAGAATGTTGATGCACTTGCCGCGCACGTCAGCCGGAATGTCGCCAGCCTTGAGCTTGCCGATGATCTGGTGGATGTACAGGCCGTCGCAGATTTCCACAGCGATTTTGGCCAGGTACTCGTGGGAGCGGTGCATGGGATTGCGGGTCTGGAAAGCAGCCACGCGGCTCCAGCCTTTTTCTTCAAAAATGGCGCGGGCTTCGGCCGGGGTCTGGTAAATGTCTTTGAATTCTTCCGGAAAAATTGATTCGCTGACGACTTTGATGGGGCCAGCAAGGTTCACAGGGCCCTGGGCCATGACTTTGGCCACACCGGGGTGTTCGGGGTCATCGGTGGTGTAAATGGTCTTGCACTGGTGCGCTTTGTCGATGGTGTACTTTTCCTTGATGATCATGGTGGCGATGATTTCGTTGCCCTCTTCGGGGTTGACCAGGGCTACTTCGTCGCCTTCCTTGAGTGCATCGGCGTCTTCCTGGCTTGCGCTCAGGGTCACGGGCACGGGCCAGAATGTGCCGTCGGCCAGTTTGAAATCGTCGCACACGCCCTGCCAGTCAGCTTTGCTCATGAAGCCATCGAGCGGAGTGAACGCGCCGATGCCCATCATGATGCAGTCGCAAACTTCCATGGAGGTCATGGGCAGTTGTTTTAATCCCTTTGCTTTCTCGAGTTCCGCCTTCAATGCGTCGCCTGTAAGCAGCAGGATTTTCAGTTTCTTTTCTTTTCCGTGCGGGGGAACCAATGCCATTAGGTCCACTCTCCTTTAACGTTTTTTTGCGGCACACGCCGTCATTGTGTTTATAAATGAATTTTGTAAAGTAAATAACGTGTAATTCGCACTTGGTTTCACAGTAATTTTCTTCAAACGATCACCTAAAACGCTTTTTCAACCCATATGTGTATAACATGCCCGACAACCAAAGTCAAGTGTGTAATATAATATACCATTCTGCGTTTAGCGTCAGTTTGCATTTGGTAAAAAGCCTATTAGTGATCGCGATTTTTACCAACGGTCCATAGCCTAAGGTCCTGAACTCGCTTTGTCAACCAGACATGAAGATAATTGTTGGAATTTCGCCGGAAAACCCAATGTTTTTCACGTTTTTACTGTGTGGTCACAGAACTTGCAGAAACCGTTGCCCACATTGTAACATTCAGGTACTTTTATGCTGATAAGCTCGTTGCGCTTTATCATTACCGCCATGCATCATTGCAAATTATTTATTGAATTCAATGCATACATGCTGTCTTTACCACATTTCGCGCTATGTATACTATTTTATACACTAGTTACTATAGCGTATTTTGTTTTGTACATATATGGTTATTGATATCTCTTGAATCGTGTGTCAATGGGAAATATCCATATCCAATGAACGAATAGAGCATGCAGTGTTGCGCAGTTGCGTATATCCCGGGTCTCTTTTGGCTTTATTGTTAAACCATACAACATGCCAAAACCTTGTGCTTTTTTAATTTAATTCACATGAATAATTGATAATATGCAATGTGGCGAGACTGCCACAACCCGGGTTATAATCTGGGAAATCATTGTCCGGCGACATGACAGCGGGAGCAGCTCATGGCAAAGCGCAAAATCATCCTGTTTTCAGACCTTCACATTGACCGGTGGGACTGGGAGCGTAAAGATCATTTTATTGAATTTTTGCATTACGTGGAACGAGAGGCCTCCGAAGTCTATATTCTTGGCGATATATTTGATTTTCCTGCTTTACGCGGAGAAAACATATGGCCCAAACACAGGGATATCATTAACGCCATCCGAAGCCTTTCAAGCAATGGCGTGGACGTCACATATATCATCGGCAATCACGACATTTCCCTTCGCGGCATAGAAATCGAACAGAAAAACCTCACAATGACGTACCGTGACCGCCACAGGCCTTTTGTGAAAACCATTTTCGGCCAGGAAGTGTACATGGAACACGGCCACGATTATGATCCACTGTTCCAGAGCAGTATCTATGATGTGATTGATTTTCTCAAAGCCGTAACCGGCAAGGCCGTGGATATCATGGCCCAGGATGTGCTTGGAGACCTCAAACGCCTGTTCAACCAGCGCCCCAGAAAAAAGGACGGGGGCCTGCCCCTTAAGGACGAATCCGCGGAAGTGGGCGTGCCCGAGCGGTTTCTCAAATTCTGGGAATCCGCAGCCGAACAAATTTTGAAGCGCACACGCTACAATATCGTCTTCTTCGGCCACACACACGCCCCGGGCATCATGCGCATGGAATCCAAAGGCCAATATTATGTGAATACCGGCGACTGGTTCACTCATTCCACGGTTGTGGAAATGACCCCTAAAGCATTAAAAGTGCGCGACTGGATAACCGACACGCAACTGGACAAGATCCGGTTTTAATAATTGAGAGGACTTTATTCCCCAAGGCCGCCCAATCCTTTAATAGCGTCTCCGGGCTCCAAGGTGTTGAGAATGCGCCACATTTTCCGCTGGTAATTTGCATAATCAATAACTTCAAACCCTTTGGGCGCCGTTTCATCCTTAATGATTTCGGTTAGCAATTCAATTTCCAAACCATTGGCGCCGGTGTTCTCGACAGTAACGTCCATACGATAAGGCCGTTCCTGGGATCGCTTCATGTACAACCTTACTTTGTTTGGCCCGGCGTAGAGATTGTCGATGGCCATTTCGTTCACCCCGGGCGGCAGGTGCGGCTGAAGCGTGAGCCGGTTGGAACGGTGGTCGTAATCGTAGCCTGTCAGATAGTACAGAACTGCGTCCGCATTAATGGATGTTTCCCACGGGCGGTACACATTGGGCAGGTGCGAATAATCCAGCCACCGGTCATTGCCGTCATACGCCTCGGCGAAATCACCCAGCGGGGACATGGCCACATCCAGAAGCCCGTGGAACGCCATGTCCGCGCGTTCGGTGAGCCCGATGGCCTTCAGATTCCACAACAGCAAACCGGGCGTCATGCCCGTGTAATAGGCCACGCGTTTGGTTGTTTTCATTGTGCCGGATTTTTTCATCAGGATTTTGGTCGTGTTGATCACATTCTGCCGCATCCTGGGGTCAGACGGCTGCGCATAGCCCATCCACAGGGGCCGCAGGTTGATATTGGCGAAAGGCGATGTGGCAGGGGTCAGGCCGTCCTTTGTTACGTAGGGGGTGTAGTATCCGCGCTCCTGGTCCCAGTAATACTTCTCCACATGGTGCCGGCACTGTTGCGCGCGTTTGCGAAATGCTGCTGCGTCCGCGGTTTCACCAATTGCATCCGCCATCTCCGCAAGGCTCTCGGCCGCCACTGCGTACCAGAATGAGGTGTCCACGGAATAGAATGCATCCATGGGCGCGCCTTCCTGCATCATGATGTACACCTGGTATGTCTCGTCCCCATGAAACGGCAGATGCCAGTCCCCGGTGACCTGCCCGAGCAGGTTGCGCTTCATGAAGCCATAGTGTTCGCGAATCAGGTTATTATCATCCGTGGCGCGCCACACATTATAAATGTGCAGGATCAGTATGTTGGGATCGTCGCCCTGCTGCGGCGCGATGGACTGCCAGTCGAATACTTCGGGCGCTTTGCGCAAATCGAGGTCAACGGGATACCTGTTTCTGAACCCGAGGAGCCGGGACGCATAATCATAGAACGACGCCACGCGTTTTGCGTCCTCATATTTCCCGGCCTTGAGAAAAAACAGGATCGGCCCGAACGCGTCCCGGCACCACGCGCCCGAGTACCGCGCCATGACCGCCACCGCGCCGTTCAGCAGCGCGGTCTGCGTGTTCAGCATGGACAGAGTGTTTTCAATAAATGACCGGATTCGCGGGGCGTCGGAGGTGATTCGTAAAGAATCAGGTGAGGCTTTTTGAATATCGTCCAATTGCTCAATGTGAGGCGCTCCCAGGGGACTTTCGACGGGTGATATTCTAATGTCCCGGAACCATAGGGCAATCAAGCCGTATTTTTCTGAAGTAGACAGATCCTTTGAAAGTATATCAAGTTTGTCTGGATTTCCATTGTATGCGCTCAAGCATAACAACCTGTTTTTGATGCGATGAAGAACGCCGGTTTGCGAACAGTTTTGCAGCCATGCCGGAATGTCCTCTCCCTCAATGTCGGATCCTTTTTCCTTGATTTGAATTTGAATGCCATCGAATGATTTTTTCGACAATGACTTCAACGAAACGATTCTTGTTATATACCTTCTGCCGGGAAGCGTGTAAGTGACAGTCGTCATTAAGAAATCATCATTCAATTCCTGCACCACAACGATGCCGGTTTCCGGGACGCGAAAAATTCTGCTTCGTTTGAATTTGATTTGTTCAACAACATTCCCCTGTAAGTCAACTTTCATCAGTTCATGCCACACCGGGCCGAAGAACTGTTCGCTGGTTTCGTAGCCCGGGCCGATCAGGTTGCTGATGGCGTTCTGGGGCATGTCCAGGCCCATGAGGCCGAAGACCACGCCGTTTCCCACGCCCACGGCGCCCAGTGTGGTTTTGGGATTGCCTTTTGTTAAATCCAGTTCCTGAATGAGCCACCCGTGAGCAAGCGGGGCAAGCCAGGGGTAGTCAACGAAAAGCTGTGTCTCGGGCCAGTCGTCGGTGGCCGCCCGAGCGCATGATTGTGAGATATAAATACAACACAAAACGAGGAGGCTATATATAGCAATGCGTGAAGCCGATATCCCAGAATGTTTAAATAACATGTTTCTTCCTTTCGACGATGATAACCAATGAAGATTATACCATATGGGGAATTTCTGTTTCTAATTCTGCACTCATGCAAAGTGTGTAGAATATTGTGTATCAAGATCCGAAAAATCCGTATGGGGAGGAAATCCAATGGCACTGATTAAAACAGTAGATCCGGACGAAGCGCAGGGAGTCATCAAAGAGGTGTATGACCAGATGAAGGCACTCGCAGGATTTGTACCCAAACCGCTGCAGATGCTGAGCGCAAGCGAGAAGGTTTTTGAAATCAGCACCCTGGGGTTGAAGTTTTATATGACACACCCCACGCTGAATCCCATCCTGCTGGCCCACATCAGGTTTATGGCTGCCACGCTGGGTGATTTCCCGTATTGCATCGACATGAACAAGCAAATCCTGACCACAATGGGCGGCCTGACCGATGACCAGGCGCTGGCGCTTATCGGCAATCCGGGTTCATGCTCTCTGCCGGATAAAGACAAAGCCATGCTCGTGTTCGTGGCCAAAGCCATGAAAACACCAGAGGATGTGCAGCAGGAGGATGTTGACAAATTGCGTGAAATCGGTTGGACGGATACCGATATCTTTGATGCCGTTAATCATGGGGCGCAAATGAATACCGGCGGCCTTCTGTTTAATGTGTTCAAGATGGGTATTTGAGCACACGAAAAGAAAGAAACAATCAATCTGCGGATTCCGTGAATACTCTAATTGATTATAAGAATGGGAATACGGCCTTTTCCGTTGTCTGCTGCCCGTTGCCTTTCACTTGGAGCATGCGGTCAACTGGATCAAATGCGATTCGGCGAGCAGGGCTGTTCCCTGCGCCGAGCGTGTGGTGAAGAAGATGGATTTGGATGCGCCGCCGGGTGAGGGGAATGGGTGGCACAGGGCTGTGCGCAGGGATTTGAAGATATCGCGGGCGTTGTCGATTTGTGCCTTGCCGCGCGCGGGTGTCTGGGATTCCAGGCGGATGAGTGCGTCGAATGCGTAGGCGCGCACCAGGGGCTTGAAATATTTGTAGAGCATGTCATGGTCCCTGAACAGATCGACGTGCCATGTGTGTTTATCCAGGAAGGATATCATGCCCACCTGGTTTTTCTGGATATGAAATCGCGGTTCCATGATGCGCAGGGCCGCGTCCCAGTGGTCATACAGATCATGCAGGTCCAGTGTTTTTGTATTCGCGCCGCTGATACCGAAATGATTCACGATATCTTTCCATACGGCGTTTTGATCAAGGCGCACGGCGCGATCCGCGCGCAGGGAGCGGTGCGCGTGCTCCATGCGCAGGCGGCGCAGGTGTCCGTAGGCCAGGGCGCTTTTGCGGAACGCTCGCTTGTCCGCGGGGATGTCATCTCTGTTTTTGATCTCCCAGCGGTGCACTTCCACGCATGAGGCGGGGACTTCCGCCTCGCATCGCGGGGAGATTAAAACCGCGGCATTGAGCATGCGGTTCTGCGCCCCGCCGATGAGGGTTTCCCCATCCAGCAACATAGCCGCATGCATGCCCGCGTTGCGCACGCGCACTTTATCCATTTCCCCGGTTTCTCCCATAAGCAAACGGCCGGATTCAAGGCCCTGGGTTAACGACATGAGATCGGGAAAATCGGGCGCGAATTCATGGGAGACGGTACAAACCGGAAAGATGTGCAAACCCTGGTATGCAACGCCCGGGCGAACCACCAGGCCGTCCAGAAACGGGGCTATGGAAAGGATGTCGGCCATGGCGGATCAGCGCAGTCCCATGTAGATAAACGGCGCCCAGAAATAGGGTGAGCGGCCCTGGGCGGCCATGTTGCGCTTGGCCTGCAGCAGGGCCTGGTCGCGCGGCATGTTTTCCACACTCATAAGATGGTAAAAATCTTTCATCAGTTCCATGGTGCCCACATCGGACACGGTCCACAGGCTCACGACCAGTGCATCGGCGCCCGCGTATAAGAAGGCGCGGCTCATGCCCGCCACGCCTTCGCCTTGTTCAAGCTTTCCACGCCCGGTTTCACAGGCGCTGAGCACCACGAGGCGGGAGGGCACTTTCATATTGAAAACTTCACTCATCTGAAGAAATCCGTCCTGGCCTTCAGGTTCACCGATAGTACTGAGAATGAGGGACGGCTCAAAGCCATCGCCCGCGCCCAGGGTGCCGTGGCTGGCCACATGAATCGTTGCGTAGCCCCCGGGTGCGAATTGCTTGAAACGCGCTTCGCTGGCGTCCAGGCCAAGGTTCAGATTTTCATCATTTGATGATCCGAATATGGAAGCAATGGTTTTGACTTCTTCCCCGGTTCCCGGGATGCGCGGGATAAACGAACCGCCGCGCTCCTCGGATGCCAGGAACTGTTCCACGAGCCCGCGGGTGTGTTCATTTTCACCCGTGGCGGATGCATCTCCGGTTAATCGGGGATCATCCGGCGCGTATACGGGATCGCCGAATCCGAGCCAGCCGGTTCCCACAGTTTTTGCCGCGGATGCCTGCTTGCTGAGGTAAAGCACATTCATGCTTGGCGCGTACCGGATGTTATAGTGATTGACCAGGTAATCAGGCGCACCGTCGAATTCCGCGGACAGGGATTCAAATGGCAAAAAGTAAAGCTGCCCCGTGGGAATGATAAGAAGGGAATCAATACTTTTGAGCCCATCGGCCACAGGCGCCAGAAGCGTATCATAAAGCTTGCCGGCCATGCGTTTGAGTAATTCTTCATCGGGTTGCGGATCCGTGAGCTTGCTGCGGAAAAGTGACACCAGATTTTCAATTTTATCGCGGGGCGGCAGTTTGGCCATTCGCAGTTGATCGCGTGTGATAAAAATGATCCATGAAGCACTGCCGCCGAGAATGAATTCCAGCGCGGCTTCATTATCGCCGAGCACCGCATCGCGCACTGTATTCAACTCCTGGGGCGAAGGGCGCATGAGGTCTGCGTACATGGGGTAATCGTCAAGGAGTTGTTGCTTGTATGATTCGAGATCCGCCTGAGTCTGTTGCAGATTGGCATAAGCAGCCTGGCGCGATTCCTGGCGCTGCTGATCGCGCGGCTTGGATACTTCCGCATTTACATTTTGCAGAGCCTCATTGACGCGTGCTTCGAGAGTGATGCCTTGCGCGATCACATCGTCGGGCAGGCCGCCGCGCACCGTGGCCTGGCTGCGTCCCAGCATTTCCAGGAACACGCGGCCGAGCCCTTTTTCGGCAAGCAGAAACGCGGATTCAAAATAGGTGGTATCCCCTTTATCCACGGCCAGGGCGGCGAGCGCGCCCATGCCTTCGGGAAACAATTCGTAGAATTTTTTGCCGAACAATTTTTTTGAATTTTCGGACTGCAATGTCACGCGCATGGCGTCGAGCGCATCCGCGGCCTGCATGTACCATTGCGCAGATTCTTCAAAATTTTCAAGTTTTGCGAGCGCTCGCGCGCCGAACCAGAACGCGTTCACTGTGATGTCTCCGGCGCGGCATTGCCCGGGCGGCGCAGCGGCATCGCCCGAGCACAGGGACGCGCGCGCCGCACGGAAATGCGCAACAGCCTGTTCCTCATCTCCTATGTTGCGGAACACGAGTCCCATGTTGTTGTGCACAATGGCCACGCTGGGGTGCTGATCGCCGAATGTATTGGTCCAGATCTTCAGCGCCTTGCCGTAGTGTTCCAATGCCTCTTCATATCGTTTGTCTTCATCCAGCGACAGGGCGATATTGTTGTGCGCCACGGCCACATCCACGTGATCGGGGCCAAGCATCTTTTCAAAAGTTGCGAGCGCCTTGAGATGGTACTCGATGGCGCGCTCGTTATCGCCGGTCTTTCGGAAAATGGCGCCCAGATTGTCAATGGTGATGGCTGTTTCATAGTTGTCCGGGCCATACACGGATTCCATGATGGCAATTGCTTTTTCGTAACTGTCGATGGACTTGGCGTAATCGCCCAGCACATCATAGGACACAGCGATATTGTTGTAGGCAATGGCGGTTGACTGGGAGTTTTCACCCAGGACTTTGACAAAAATATCACGCGCCTTGATATGTTTCTCCAGGCCGCGTTCATAATCACCCTGCGCATCATAGATGTTGCCCAGGTTATCGTAGAAAACCCCGGTGTTGGTATGTTCTTCACCAAATACCTGCAAAGAGATTTGAATGGCTTTCTCATACATCTCGATTGCTTTGCCGAACTTATCCTGTTTTTTATAAGTCAGGGCCAGATTGTTATATGCCAGGGCCACGTCGGGATGCACTTCACCGTAAGCTGCGATGCGGATGGCCAGGGACTTTTCATACATTTTCACAGCTTCATCGTATTCGCCGCGCAGGTCGTAGATGTATGCGATGTTGTTGTAGCGTGTGGCGGTTATGGGATGATTCTCTCCGTATAATTGCAAATCAATCTCAAGAGCCTTTTGGAAGAATTCAACGGCCTTGCTGGTGTCTCCCATATTCTGATATGCGTAGGCAATGTTATTCAGGGCCGTGGCCACGTCCGCATCAGGCCCCTGGCGCGAGGCCTGGTAAATGGACAGCGCGGATTCATAGAGTTTGAGTGATTTTTGATGGTCCCCAAGATCACCGGCCACAGCGCCCATGCCCAGATAGAGGCCGGCCGCAACGTCACTGTCAGGCCCCGATGTCTCCAGAATTATATCCAGGGCCTGGCTGTAATATTCCATGGATTTATCATATTGCTGAACATCGGAATACACCTGCGCCATGCTGCTGAGAATATTGGCCGCGTATTCGTGGCGTTCGCCGTATTCTGATTTGATTGCGAGAAGCACAGCGTTGTAATGGTCAAGCGCAAGATCGTATCGGGCAAGCTGGCGCAGCAGGTGTCCCATTTTATTATGTGTGCCCGCAGCTTCGACGCTGTCAGCCCCGTATAGATTTTCTTCAATCCCGAGTGCTTTTTCATAAATGGGCAGGGCGTCATTGTATTGGCCGGCTGATTGGTAAACGTATGCGAGGTTTTCCAGGGTATTCACGATCTGCTGGTGGTCCGGCCCATACTGCTGCGTGTATTCGTCAATGGCGTCATTGTAATACTGCAGGGATTTTTCCATGTCCCCGGCCGATGCATAGACGAATCCGATATTATTGAGGCATATAGAAGAATCCGGGTTGAGTGAGCCGCCGTTTGCATCGAACCAGCAGGCGCGCGCCAGGAGATAAGCGTCCACGGAATCCGTGTACTGTTGCTGATCATAGAATGCAACGGCCTGGTTGTAGATATCCAGGCACGCGGCGGATTCCGCGCCGGATTCCTGAGCCATGATTGCGGAGCACGCCGCAAGCAGAAAACAAAACGAGACCACGATTGTGCAAAGGATTCTTTTCATGCGATTATCAGCCTCAATGATATTTCCGGATTATTCGTGCTGCACGAATGATTCGGATGGATGTGACGAATGCCTTGCCCGTGTGCGCAAGAGCATTAATCGGGAGAACCATTCTTTTTCTTTTTTGCGCCTACTGCGATTCCAATACAATAAGCGAGGCCGCCGTAGATTATGGTGCAGGCGATGATGAGCATGGCCCACGCGGATTCAGGCATTGTTGTTTCTCCCTTGCTTGATCATAGTAATAACCAGGGCCACGGCAAACAGGGCGAGCAGCAGGCCCCAGCCTCCGGCAATCTGCGCCCATGCCGGGTAGCCTTCATAGGGCGGATTGAACAGCACCTGCCGCCAAGTTTCCGCGCTATGCTCAGACCCGGCAAGTTTGGCAAATAGTCCGCTCACATTGAATAGTTTGGCGAGAATCATCCACAGGAGGATGATCGGTGTAACCACTTTGATGCACAGATCCCACCAGATTCCAATCTTAATATCCGATGTGCGGTTTACGTGCTCTCGAATCTTATCGGCGCCGTAAACGTATCCCACGAGCACGCATTCGAGTATTCCTACAATGGCCAGCCCGTAATTGGTGAGGTAAAAGTCAACGATGTCGAGCCAGTACAGGCCGGCGTGTGTGGTGTATAGCACGCCAATTCCAAAGGCCAGGAATGAAATGGCGGCATTGACCGTGATGCGGTTGAATCCCCACTTGTCAATTGCGCCCGCCACCCCGGCTTCCACAAGGGAAAACGCGGAATCGATGCCCAGGGTGAGAAGCAGTAGAAAGAACATGACGCCAAACACCTGGGGAATGAAATGGAGTTTGTTGATGATGAGCGGATAAGTGACAAAAGCCAGGCCGGGTCCGCTTTTGACCACGTCCGCGACTTCCTTGCCTTCAGTAAAGGCGAGATAGCCGAGTGTGGAAAACACCGCAAACCCGGCCATGAAGCATATGCCCGCGTCGGCCAGGCAGGTGATGAATGCGTTATTCGTGATGTCGCTGTCTTCGGGCAGAAAACTGCCGTAGGCGATCATCACGCCGAATCCGATGCTCAGAGAAAAGAACACCTGCCCGTATGCCTGGAGCCAGACTTCCCAGTCGAGCAGGGCCTTGAGGTTGGGAGTCAGATAATAACTGAGGCCGTCCATGGCCCCGGGCAGCGTGATGCCGCGGATCACAAACACCAGGAGAATAATCACCGGTACGGGCACAGTCCACATAACAACCTTGCCCACGGATTTAACGCCTTTGATGATGCTGAAAAAAACACCAAGCCAGCAGAGGAAAAGACCGAGCAGGGTCCACGCCACAGGCGCGCCGATTTGCCCGATGCCGCCCGAGAGGTGCAGGACATCATTGTAGAAGAAGGTCTCTGTGTTGTTGCCCCATGCCAGGTTGAATGCATAGGCGAGATACCGGAAACACCAGCCCATGACCACTCCATAATAAGTCATCACAAAAAGGCCCACGAGCACAGCGAACCAGCCTATCCATTCATATTTTTTTCTAATGGATTTGAAGGCCATGGGCGCGGAAGCCTGCATCCTGTGCCCGAGGCCGAATTCGAGAATCATGAGCGGAACGCCGGCTGTGAACAGCGCCGTGAAAAAGGGAATCAAAAATGCGCCGCCGCCATATTTATAGCAGGTGTATGGAAAGCGCCACACGTTTCCAAGACCTACGGCTGATCCCACCGCCGCCATAACGAAAATCAACCGGCTGTCCCATGTTTCGCGTTTTTTCGCCATTGGATTATATCCTCGTTTGTGTTGCGCTCGGGCGTGGCCACTGCGCACAGTTTGCAGACTTTAGATTGAAAGTAAAAATATTCTATCATTACGCGCCGTGCGGGTCAAAAAACTGCGGCGAGTGTGGATCATGGTACATAGGACACATATGCGGGGGCCGGAAAATTCATGAGCACGTATTTTTTCATAGGCATCGGGGGCAGCGGCATGAGCGCAATTGCGCAAATGCTTCTTGGAGAGGGCCACACAGTGCGGGGATCCGACCGCAGCCTGGACCAGGGCAAAGGCGGCGCAACATTCGACCTGCTCCGTGCGGGCGGGGCCAGGCTCTTTCCCCAGGACGGATCCGGAGTGTCGCCAGACACGGATTTCGTGGTCGTGTCCACGGCCATCGAGGACACAGTGCCAGATATGCGCGCGGCTCGGGACGCCGGCATCCCTGTGCTTCACAGGTCTGAACTGCTTGCTGAAATTTTCAACCGCCGCAACGGCATCGCCGTGGGCGGCACCAGCGGTAAATCCACAGTCACAGGCATGATCGCCGTGATTCTCGATCATGCGGGACTTTCCCCATCGGCCATCAATGGCGGCAAAATCAAGAATTTCGTGAGTGAAACATCACTGGGCAACACGCTCGTGGGCAGTTCCGACATTCTTGTCATTGAAAGCGACGAAAGCGACGGCAGCATTGTCAATTACAAACCCGAAGTGTCCCTGGTCACGAACATTACCAAAGATCACAAACCTGTTCCCGAACTGCGGGATCTATTCGAGATATTCATCGGGAATACAAACGGACTGGTGGTGCTGAACGCGGACTGCCCCGAAGCTTCGACATTGGATCGGTGCGGAAAAGCAACAGTAACCTTTTCACTTAAGGGGAATGGCGATTTCAATGCAGGCGGCGTGGAATTGAAACCGCTTTCGAGCACATTTCGCGTAAACGGAATCCCATGCAGGCTGAATGTGCCCGGAGCGCACAACGTGTCCAATGCCCTGGCGGCCGTGGCCGCTTGTCGCCATTTCGATGTCCCGGAACGTGTGGCTTTCGAGGCGCTGGAACAATTTAAAGGGATTGCGCGCAGATATGACATTGTAGGCCGCGCCGGTGGCATAACGGTCATCGATGATTTCGGGCACAACCCGGACAAGATACGCGCCACATTAAAAACACTGGCGCTTGGCGCGCAGCGCAACCTGCTGTTCTTCCAGTCCCACGGGTTCGGCCCAACGCGTTTTATGCGCCAGGAACTGGTGTCCGTGTTTTCATCGCATATGAAGAAGAACGATATCCTGTTTGTTCCGGAAATATATTATGCGGGCGGCACAGCCGACAAAAGTTTAAGCATGTCAGACATTGCCAAAGACATACAATCATCGGGTCTGGAAGTGATATTCAGAGACAAGAGGGCGGATCTGGCGCCTTTGATAGCCGATGCCGGGGCGCCCGGCGATATCGTGTGCGTGATGGGTGCGCGTGATGATACGCTCACCCATTTTTGCAGAGATATTCTTAATCACCTTCGGGAGCTTCATCCGGATGAATAACTGGCTCAGGATTTCTGTTATCCTGATCTGTGGCATGGTTTTCTCCGGCCTCGTGCTGTTTTTCTATTTCATCTTCGTAAGCAGATAACTCGGGCGGCAGGTAATTGAAGAAAATGGGCCCTGCGCCGTGCATCCGCTGTGTGTTTGTCCTCTTGAAAACCCCAAAACCTGGCGGCAATTCAAAGACCTGCAGGCTTGGCCGCTCAATCGCGGGCGCCATGCGGAACGCCGTTTGCCCGGGCACGGATTTGATAACGATAGTCTCGGGCACGAATGTGCGCATCCGGTTGTGTTTTTCCACGGGAACGTAATAAATCATCCGGCCCAGAAGAGCGGGGCCCAGGATCTTTTTGTCAAACTGATGCATGTACATCGAATCATTTCCGCTCGGAGCCATCTGCGCCATAAGGAAAAAATACGATACATTGCCATACTCAAGCGGAACCAGCCCGGGCAGGAACTGCTGGCTCCACTGATTCTGGTTTTGAATGCTTACGTCGCGGCAGTAGAAGCGCAGAACTGGCTCGTACCGTTGCATAATTTCGTTTTCGACAACCAGCACCTTTTTGCCTGGTGATGAGCGGATGTGCTCGCACATGGGTTGGAAACGGTTGTACCCGAATTTCAGCGCGCCAAGCACCATGAGGGATTGCACGAGGCCGAGTGCGGCGGCAAGAACAATCACGGCGCCGCCCACGGCTTTCCACCGGAATTCCGACAGGAACCGGCCCACGGTGATGCACAGGAAAGGCGCCATGGGCAGCATGTAATAGGTGTGCTTATGTACAAATAGAAAGAACAATCCATACAAAAGAAGCGGCCAGAGCACGATGGGATGCTGGCGATGCCGGCTGAAAACATTGCTGATCAGGGCGGACACTCCCAGAATGCACAGTGCCGGTCCCAATCCAAAAAACATCTCGGCCGCGAGTGTGGCCATTGCGGACAAAGAGGGAATTTCCGCAGTGTTCAACGCCCCGTAACGGTTGGCGGCGAACAGAACGGCCGGGTCCTTAATTATATGGTACAGATAGAAGTGGCCTGGGATAACGACCAGTATGCCAAGGAATATAAACAGCCGTTTTGTGTTGACGATTTTCCATTGATTATTAATAAGTTCTGAAATGGCAAGGGCCGCCAGAGCCATAATAGCAACCTGCTTGGTGAACAGGGCGCCCCCGAACATAATTGCGGAAAAAATCATGGTGCCGGGATTCTGGTTGCGCAAATACTGGACATAGAAATGGAATCCATAGAGCATGAGGCATAGGAACATGCCGTCGGCCTGCACATTGCGCGCGGTGAGCACGAACACCGGGCACACGGCCAGAAGGGCGGCTGCGGAGAGGCCTGCGCGCAAACCGTAAAGGGCATTGCCGATGTAAAACGTCATTAACACGCACAGCAGGCCGGTTATGATCGGAAAAAGCCGGAAAGCCCATTCCTGCCCGCCGAATATGGCATAGGTGACATTCAACGTATAAGAGAACAAAGGGGGAACATTGAGGTCCAGAGTGTCTGTATAGGGGTGGGGTTCAAACCATGAAAAGAATTCATAATTTTGCGCTTCCAGGGAATACCAGGCTTCATTAAATGCCAGGTATCCATCGTACGGAGCATTGGGGCGTGAAGCCAGCAGCGCAAGGCTCAATAGCGATATCATCGCCATGAACAGTATTGTTGTAACTCGTTCCGTTTTCATTGGCGTCGCCGTTTCGCGCTCATTATATCGGATCGAAAATTGTTTGTCATTATTACCGGGGGCTGAAACAAAGGGGGCTTGCGCCGCAAATTCAGTTTCCGCACACGTGTGTTTGCTGTTGCCTTCGCACACCCTGGCGTGCGCCGCGCCTGCGAAGCTCCCTGGAAATCATATCCACAGTCTTTTTCTTTTCCATGGCCCACCGGGGCGCGAGCAGGATATCGGACGGCCCGTCTGCGGTGAGGCGCTGAATCACCATGTCCGGGTCAAGCAGTTCGAGATAATCGCAAACCAGAGCCACGTATTCTGTGCGGTTGAAAATGGCCACTTTGCCCGCCAGATACAGTGCCTCAAGAGGCGTGTCGCGCAGCACGTGCAACAAATGGATTTTTATGCCGTGTACGCCAAGGTCCGACAAAAATGCGGCGGATTGCAGCATCATATCCCGTGTCTCACCGGGAAGGCCGAGAATAACATGCGTGCAGATGTGAAGCGCAGGATATTTTTGAATGCGCTTTACTGCATCCACGAAATCGGCGACCGTGTGGCGCCTGTTGATTTGCACCAGTGTGGCGTCGTGTATGGACTGCAACCCGAGTTCGATCCACACGTGATATCCCCGCGCCGCATAATCCGCGAGAAGCGCCAGCACATCGTCTTCCAGGCAGTCAGGACGCGTGCCCACGGACAGGCCCACCACATCCGGGTGCGCCAAAGCTTCGTCATAGGCTGCCTTGAGTTGTTCATAGGGGCCGTATGTATTGGTGTAAGCTTGAAAGTATGCAATGAATTTTTTTGCTTTGTAGCGCTTTGTGATATGGGTGATGCCAGTTTCCACCTGTTCGCGCACACTCATGCGCGCGCGGCGCGTATTGGGGCTGAATCCCTGGTTGTTGCAATAGATGCAGCCGCCTGTGCCCAGGGTGCCGTCCCGGTTCGGGCATGTAAATCCGGCATGAATAGAAATCTTATATACTTTTTCTCCCAAAGTTTCCTTGAGGAAATCACCAAAGGCGCGGTAGCGTTTGTCGTTGTCCGTCATCACACGCTAGTATAATGTTAGGCTGTTGCCAGAAACAAGCAAACCCGGATTATTGATCCTGTGCAATATTGAAATGCGCAGGCGTTGCGCCACGGAACACGCTCGAAAAATTCACCAGCGATGCTTTTTGAGTTTCTTCTTGTTCAGGTGGTTTTTAAAATAATCGATCATCACATCCAGGTATTCGGGTACAGCGGGACACTCAAGGCCTGTGCCATTGAGCGCCGCGAGCGTATTGTTGAAATCATATTCCACGGGCAGGTGCGTGTAGGGAAACGATTCCTTGAGCACACCGAATGATTTTTCGATAAACGGAATGTCGAGCAATTTGCCCATAAGCCCGGGTGGCAGTTTGAGTACGGGTTTGAATTTGCCCCAGCGCTCGCATGCAAGGTCGAAGAAATCATCATAGAGCAGGGCGTTGGGATCGCCCACATGGAATACTTTGCCTGAAGCATTGGCGTTTTCATAGATGGCGGCAATAGCGTCGGTCACGAAATCCACGGGCGCGATATGGCATTTGGTGTTGCCTGATTTTTGGATGGCTATGTGTAGATTGCGGGAAATCATCACGAACCCGTAATAAGGCCCGTCAATTTTTTCAATCTCCCCGGAAACGCTGTCTCCCACTACTATGGTGGGCCGGAAAATGATTGTGGGAATGCGGTCGCGGTATTCGCGCACAATGCTTTCGGCTTCGAATTTGGAGGATTCGTAATAGTTTTTGAATTTTTGTCCGATATTGAAATCTTCTTCGGAAAACAGGCCCTTGTGGACGCCTGAAATGGACGTGGTGCTCATGTAGCCCAGCCGGCGCAGGTTGGGAAGGGCGGCAAGCAGTTCCATTGTGTTGCGCGTGCCCTGCACATTGATCCGTTCGCCAATGGATTTATCCAGAGCCAGATTGTACGCAGCCGCCAGGTGAAACGCATCCGTGCAGTTCAGTTTGAGGGCCTCGATATCCTCGGCGATCAGGCCCACATTCGGTTGTGTGATATCCCCGACAGCATACGAGAGTTGCGCCTTGCAATCGGGAATGCTTTGGAAATCAGCAATCAGCGTTTCTGTTTCCTGCACGAATTTCTCCTGTGTGAGGAGAACGATGTGCATGTTCTTTTCCAGGAAATTGGCGATGATCCTTTTTCCGAGAAAACCATTGCCGCCGGTGAACAGCATCGTGCGTTCGGCCATGAGATCCGCCTCTCTCATAATCTTTGATAGCATATTTATTGTACGGGATGAAGGGTCAGAGAATCAACATGGCGTCGCCGAAACTGAAAAACCGGTAGTGTTGCTCAACGGCTTCTGCATACGCGCGCATGACCTTGCCGCGGCCCGCCAGCGCGCTCACCATCACAAGCAGGGTGGAGCGCGGCAAATGAAAATTGGTGAGCAGGGCGTCAACGACTTTATACTTGTAGCCGCTGTGGATGAAAAGATCGGTGCGCGCAGAATACGGCTCGGTCTTGAGTTCGCCGCAGTGCGTGGCCCAGGATTCAAGGGTGCGCACGGATGTGGTGCCCACGCAGACCACGCGGCGGCCGTGTGCGCGCGCCCGGCACACGGCTTCTGCTGCGAACTGCGGCACATGGATGAATTCCGTGTGCATGCGGTGGTCCGCCACATCTTCCACGGAAATCGGCTGAAACGTGTCCATGCCGATATGCAGTGTGACCTCCGCTGTTTCCACCTTTTGCTTCAAGCGTTCCATAAGCTCGGGAGTAAAATGCAGCCCCGCCGTAGGCGCGGCCGAGGACCCTGTCTCCTGGGCGTAAATGGTCTGGTAACGGTTGGGGTCGTCCACTTTTTCTTTGATATAGGGGGGCAGGGGAACGACCCCGCAGCGGTTGAGGAAATCGAATAACGGTTCGCGCAGCAGCAACTCAAAATGGATTACTCCATTATCCTTTTTGCAAAGCGTGCGGCACACGGTATTTCCAGTTTCAGGATGAAAAAGTTCGGTTCCGGGTTTGAGCCGTTTGCCCGGCCGCGCCAGGGCGCTCCATACCGGGTGGCGGGCCGACTCATGGCTCACCTGCTCCAGAAACAGTAATTCGACATCCGCCCCTGAATCCTTTTTTAAAAATACGCGGGCCGGAAATACGCGGGTATTGTTGAAAACCCACACGTCGCCGGGCAATGTAAAATCAAGGATATTCTGGAATGTGAGATGCCGGATTTCACCGGATGCGCGGTCAAGAACAAGCAGGCGCGACGCCGCGCGATCCGCTAAGGGAGTCTGTGCGATCCGTTCCTGCGGCAGTTCGTAATCATACAGGGAAAGGGGTTCGCGCGCCATGGCGTGTCAGGCCTGCAATGCCTGCATGACAATGGTGCGGCCTTTTTCCAGGGCGTCGGGAATTTTCGAGGCGTCTTTGGCCCCGGCCTGAGCCATGTGCTTTTTGCCGCCGCCGCCTCCGCCCGCAACCTGGGCAACATCCTTGATCAGCTTGCCCGCATCCAGTCCTTTTTCCACGAGTTCATCGGAAAACGCTGTGAGAAACATGACCTTGCCCTGGTGCTCGGCGCCCAGAATAACGGCGTAGGATTTGGCTTTGACTTTGATGTCATCGTAGATGGACAGCATGCCGTTGCGATCCACATCCTGGAGTTGCTGCACAACCAGAGTGGTATCATTAATCTGCTCGGCCGCAGCCATGAAGTCCGCGGCTTCTTCCAGGGCTTTGGCCTGTTTGAGTTTGTTCAGTTCTTTATTGAGTGCATCCTTTTCCGCGGCGATATTTTTCACAGCGTGGGGCAGTTGCTCTTCGGTAACGCGCAGGCTCGCGGCGGCCTCTGAAAGCGTGCCAAGCCGGCTGTTGATAAACTCCATGGCGCGCGGGCCGGCGAGGGCCTCGATGCGGCGCATGTTGGAGCCGATGGCGCGCTCATCAACAATCTTGACCGGGCCGATAAATCCCGTATTGTGCACGTGCGTGCCGCCGCACAGTTCCTTGCTGAAATCGCTGATGGACACCACGCGCACTTCACTGCCGTACTTTTCTCCGAACAGGGCCATGGCGCCTTCTTTCTTGGCGCTGGCAATGTCCTTGACCTCGGACTGCACGGGTTCGCACGCCATGACGCGCGCGTTCACAATATCTTCAATCTGCTGTATTTGCTCTTTGGTGACCTGCTCATTGTGCGTAAAATCGAAGCGCAGCTTGTCCGGCCCCACAAAGGAACCGGCCTGGGCTGCATGTTCGCCCAGCACCGTGCGCAGGGCCGCGTGCAGCAGGTGTGTGGCCGTGTGGTGGCGCATGATGTTGTCGCGGCGTGAAGTATCCACGGAAAGAGTGACCGCGTCGCCGGGCTTGAAGGAACCGTCCACCACCTCGCAGCGGTGAATCATGATTTTGCCTTCGACCACGAATGTATCCGTGACAGTGGCGTGTGCGCCGGGGGCCGTGATTTCACCGGTGTCGCCTATCTGGCCGCCCATCTCGCCATAGAACGGTGTGGATTCTGTAATCACATCCACCTTGCCGCCCTTGGAAACCGAGTCTACTGATTTGCCATCCACAACCAGGGACACGATTGTGGTGTCTTCACTGATTCGGTCGTAACCGTGGAACACGCCCGCATCTTTGTCATCAGAGGCCGCGCGATACACAGCCTCGGCATCTTCCACAAACACATCGCCGTCCATTTTAGAGCCCTTGCGCGAACGGTCGCGCTGCTCGGCCATGGCTGCGTTGAATTCGTCGCGGTTAACGCCAGCGTATCCGAGTTCGAAAACAATGGATTCTGTTTCCTCCAAGGGAAGACCGTACGTGTCATATGCCGTAAACGCAATATGCCCGTCTGCAAGTTCATTCTTATCCGTAGCATTGCCCATGTGCGTGGACAGGAAATTGCGCCCCTGGGTGAGGGCTTCGGAAAACTGCTCTTCTTCCTTTTTGATGATGTTCTGAACAAAGGAAAGCTTTTCCTGGATTTCCGGGTAATGCACGCCCAGGGTCGCGGCCACAGCGTCAACGGCCTGATTGATGAACGCGGTTTCCAGTCCCAGGGACCGGCCATTGAGCGCGGCGCGGCGCAGGATTTTTCTCAGCAGGTATCCGCGGCCCTCGTTTGATGGGAACACGCCGTCGCAGATAAGGAAAGCCGAGCCGCGCAGGTGATCGGCGATCACGCGGAACGGCACGGGGTTGTCTTCGTATTTTTTGCCGGTGATGTCTTCAAGCCGTTTGATGATGGGCATAAACAGGTCTGTTTCAAAATTGGTGAGAGCGCCCTGGAGCACGGACGCCACACGTTCAAGGCCGCTGCCTGTGTCGATATTCTTGTTGGGCAGGGGGGTAAGCTTGCCGCCGTCGTGGCGCTCGTACTGCATGAACACCAGGTTCCAGATTTCAATGTGGCGGTTGCAGTCGCAGGAAGGATCACAGTCCGGGCGCCCGCATCCGCGCTCGGAGCCGAAGTCATAAAAGATTTCCGAGCAGGGGCCGCAGGGACCGTTGGGGCCTTTGCTGGGCGCGCTGGCGGGCCAGAAGTTTTCACTCTCCCCGAACCGGAAAATCTTTTCCCCGGGGATTCCGATTTTATCCCTCCAGATGTCATACGCCTCCTGGTCATCCTTGTACACGGAAATGCGCAATCGGTCCGGTGAAATATTGAGGTGCTCATTGCCGGTTAAAAATTCCCAGGCCCAGGTGATGGCTTCTTCTTTGAAGTAATCGCCGAACGAAAAATTACCGAGCATTTCAAAAAACGTATGGTGGCGCGGGGTGCGCCCCACTTCTTCGATATCTTTTGCGCGCAGGCATTTCTGGCTGGTGGTGAGGCGTGTGCTCGGGGGTTTCTTGAGAGCCAGGAAATAGGGCTTGAACTGGACCATGCCGGCGCTGGTTGTGAGCAGTGTGGGGTCTTCGGGCACCAGGGACGAACTGGGGTGGCGCAGGTGACCTTTGGATTCATAGAATGCGAGAAATTTTTCGCGGATTTCCTGTGACTTCATGGTGCATAATCCTTTCATTTTTGGAGCGGGCTCTGGCGATTGGAAACGTGCGGGGCCGCGGGGATGCGGTCCGTGGGACGTGCGGGAGCCCCGGCCCGGCTACTTGCTGAGAATGCGTTTGAGTTTCTGGAGGGCCTGGGCCTGCACGCGCGATATCTGCATTTGCGACACGTTCATCATTTTGGCGATCTGCGCCTGCGACATGTTCTTGAAATACCGGTTGAAAATCACGAACTTTTCATCATCCTTGAGTTGCTTGAGCCCAGTCTGCAGGCTGAGCCTGTCGCTGAGCATTTCAATCTTGCGGTCGAAAGTGCCAACCATGTCGGACAACGAGGTGGTTCCTTCGCCCGACGAATTATTGATTTCCTTATCCAGGGACACCACATTGTATGACTGGAGCGCTTCATGCGCTTCGAGAATTTCTTCAACCGTGTACCCTGTGTATTTTGCGATATCTTCGTAAGTGGGCGGGTGGTCCAGCTCCTTGGTGAGCTGTTCCACGGAGCGCGTGATGTGAATATTGATGTCCTTGATGCGGCGCGGAACCTTGATGGACCAGGTCTTGTCGCGGAAGAACCGCTTGATTTCGCCCAAAATGGTGACCGTGGCGAAGGTCGTGAATTCCACGCCTTTTTCCGGGTCGAAGCGGTCCACGGCGTTGATAAGGCCAAGGGTGGCCACAGAGGAAATATCATCATGCATTTCGCTTCGATTGGAAAAACGTTTGACGAAAAAAGGCACTAAGTGCATATATGCATCAATGAGTTTTTCGCGAAGCGCGGGATCGCGCGATTCCGCAAAATCCTCGAACATGGCGCCCGTGTGTTTGGCTTTTTGAGATTTATCTGAATCAGTCAAATTTCGGCGGTCCTTCAGCTATTGAGAATTCTGCACATGGTTACTTTGGTGCCTTTGCCCGGCTCGGTGGTTACCGTGACATCGTCCATAAGAGTCTGGATGAGCAGGAACCCCAGGCCGCGTTCATCTTCTTCGGGACTTTGATCGGAGTCTATGGAAGAATCGAAACCCTTGCCCGTGTCGCTGATTTCAAAGACGATGCGGTCGCGGTCGTGCCAACAGCGGATTGTCAGAGACCCTTCTTCATCCGGGGCGAACGCATATTGCATGGCATTGTTGCAGGCCTCGGATACAGCGACTTTGACATTTTCCACTTCTTCGATATTGAAGGGCAGGCGCGACATGTAGCCCGACACAAGGAGTCGCACCACGCGCAGGAACTCCGGCTGGTTCGGAACCTTGACTTCAACCAGAGATTTCTGGATACCCGTGGAACTGGCCATGGGCGTGGTCCTCCTTCACTTAAATTTGGCTGCCGCTTCATCCACGGTCTTGTAAATGGCGAAAACATTGTGCAGGCCCGTGATGTTGAACAGGTTGGAGATGCGCTCGGATTCAAAGACCAGCACCAGTTCGCCCGCTTTTTCCGCGCAGCGCCGCTTGATGCCGATGAGAATTCCAAGGCCCGTGCTGTCAATGTACTTGACATTGTTGAGGTCCATAATGATGCGCGCTTCGCGCTCCTGCTCGATGACCTGGGACACGTGTTCCTTGAGCTGCTTCACGCTGTAAAGATCGATTTCGCCCGTGATGGCCAGAACAATGTGATTGTCTTTTTTCTGATTGTCGAAACTCAGATCCATGGCCGCCTCCTTTGCCCCAAGACTGAGGGTTTCATTTTCACGGAAACGCACTTTCCGCCGTTTCCTGTTGAACGCTATTCAGTATATATGAATTAAATATCTCTGACAATAACTAAAGATTTTGTTGTTCTATATAGAATGCACCGCACATTGCATATGCACCTTGTTCCAAGCCGCTGCCTTGCCTATAATTTTATTGATAGTCCTCAAAAAGCAAGAAACGGAAGATTGCACAATGGACAACCCCAAGACCCGCCCCAACATCCTGCTTCTGGCCACAACGCTGATTGTTGTCGGACTGTCCATCTACGGATTGTACACGTCCCTGCACCTCGTTGACATTCATTACCGCGAACCCGGCCGCACCGAGCAGTTCTTTAAGGATTTCCCAATACTGAAATTTCTGGAATCCAGCGTGCCCGCCAAATATAAAATTCCATTGCCAGAGCCGGAGCCTGCCAACACAGTAAAAGATACCGCTGAACAGGAGCTTGAGCAGCATTACAATGTTTTCGGCAATTTTGAAAATCCCGACTCACCCGCGCCGGGCAGCGAACCCGTGGTTGAAGAGGAACCCTACCAGGATCCCTTTGAGGACATTCAGGCCCAGGATCCGAAAAAGTGGATTGAGGAACAACAGGCGGCCATTGGCGATGAGACCTGTGATATCGATGAAAAACACAGTTGCACCACAGTGGACCAGAGCGAGTATTCATCCGTGGGCGGCATCGCAGTGTCCGTGATCGGCGTGGCCGGATACTGCGCCATGATCGTGCTCGGGCTGATCATTCTGGCACAGCGCCCCGCGCGCCCCAATGTTTTTGTAGCCCTCGTATGGATCGGGGCTATTATCGGCTTTGCTTATTCCATGCACCTGACGTATATAGAAGCCTATGAAATTAAATCCTTTTGTCCCTACTGCGTAAAATCCGCCTGGGCCATGACCGGTGTTTTCGCTGCTGTGCTGGCACAGGTTATTGCGTTTGAAAGCAAAGACTGAATCGAGACTCAATCAGATATGTCCATACTAAAACCGGGCCACTCGGCCCGGTTTTTAGTGTATAGCATTTTGCTGATAGATCATCCGCTCACTTATGTCCGAAATTCAGGTCCGCCTCGATGCGGACCTTCCTGGTATCGTACGGGTTTTTTGCGGGGTCCCATGCATTGATCCAGCGGTAGGGTGTTTCCTCAAGCAGCCAGGGCCAGGCCGCGGCGTTGTTGAACTCGTCGGCGGCTTTTACGTTATACATCAGGCCCTGGTGGTCCAGGGCAAGATTGATGCTGAATAGTCCCGGACCCGCGGGTTCCATATCCATGCTCTGCCAGGGCGCCTGTGTGGGCAGGGCTTTGTAGAAAATCTTAATTTCACGAATGTCGCTGTCGTCATGGACTTTAACAGAAATTTGCGCGGATTTTCCGTAATCCAGAACATCCACAGATTGCAATGAAATTATGGGCGGATTTGTTTCTCCGGCAAATGACACGGTAACGAATTTCAGCTTCTCCATTTTTTCAACGCGTTTGAGTTCGTTGGTGATGTTCTTGGCGTCGTTGTAAAGATAATCCTCAATATCGAACTGCACAGACCCGTGTTTGATGGCGCGGCCCGAAGGGTAACGCGCCTTGAGATCGCCTTTTTGCACATCGATAAAATACTCGATCTGTCCTCTTGCGAAATTCGCGGGAATGTACGCTTCGTAAATGTGTTCAAAATCCACTGGTTTCATGACCAAATCGGTCCATTGATCTTCGGAACCGGCGGCGCGGAAATGCAGCACGGGCTTGGCGTCGATATTGAACATGGAAGCGCTCAAACGCAGAGGCTGGCCCTGTTCACCGCGATATACAGAGCGGTGGCGGATGGCCGGGCCCTGGGTTTCTGAGATCGCGTCTTTGAGTGTTTTATCCATTTCCTCAATATCTTTTTTAAGCAGCGGCGCCAGTTCACGCCATGTGAACGTGGATTTTTCATTCACAAAACGGCGCATGCGCAGGGTATCGAGAATCTGGCCGTAATTGGTTTCACCGGTGGCGCTGAGCGCATCCCAGGCCTTGTGCGCTTTGCCGGTATACAGGCGGGCTTTGCTTAATTCATCCAGATCGTATGTCTGGTAAAAGAAGCCAAAGTGTGTGGCCGCGCGGATTTTGTTGCTGTAATAATGCGCCAGGGCTGTGAGGCAATCCAGCTCAATGAGCAGGTCCTTGAATTCAGAATTCTTTTGGGTGTCGATAAGTGGTTTGGCTCGCCCGGCCGCGGCATTGGCCTGCGCCGCGAAGTCGTCCAGCATGTCCGCGGTCTCGTAGGGGCCCAGTTTGGCGTCGCGCAGGGGGCCGTCGAAAAGGGTCCAGCGCACGTATTCGTCGATGGCGCGTATGTTGTCAAAATCCAGAGGCGTATTGTTCATGAAATCGAAGAGGCTGCCGCCGGTCTCGTACTCGGGCGCCATATTGCGGTGGTCGGGTCCAATACAACGGTAACTGTAAATGAGTGGCACGATGCGGCTCATCTGCACCACGGTTTCATACACATCCTCGGCCGCGGCGTCGCCAAAATGTTTTTTAAAACGGTTCACCCACACGGATTCGGATGTAGACGTGTCATAGGCTGTGCGGCCCCAGACCATGTACCAGAACCAGTTGCGCTGGTGGTCCCAGGTGAAATAATCGAACTGTGCCGGATCTTTGTGGAAATAGTCGGTCATGGGGTAGTAGCTGGTCATGGGCTCCATGGAAAATCCCGCGGCGTCGCCGAACTGCACTGTGCGCATGGAGCGCGCCGCGAACACGGGATCGCCCCAGCGGAACAGGCGGTGTGTGCCGTTGGAACGGATCTGCCACAGGATTTTGTAATTTCGCGGATAATTCGTGTAATCCTCCCAGGTGTAGGAAGGGGCCGAGTTCTTGCGGATGCTGGTCATGGCGTGGTAGGGCAGGCCGAGTTGTTCGCCGTTATATTTGATTTCAATGAAGAATCGGCCCGGATACGCGTCGGCGATGCCGCGCACATGAAACGGATTGGCTTGCCAGGAGCGGGTAAACAGGTTGATGTCGCGCGAAGCGTTTTCCACACCGCGCAGGTAGCTGTCCTGGAAGAATTCCTCGGGGCGTCCGCTTTCGCCGATGCGGAACCCGATCATCCAAAGGTCCGGCACGCTGTCAATCATTTTGGTGGCCATTTCCGCGGTGTAGTCGGCCAAATCCTTGTCCGAAGGTTCTTCCTTGCTTTCATCGGCGCTCGTGAGATGCCAGCTTGCGTGATAGCTCATAAGCGACGTGCGGATTCCGCGGTCCTTGGCCATGGCCACAATTTTCTTGAACATATCGAGATTCCTGGCGGCCTGGGCTGCGTCGATGCCCACGTCCGGGAATTTGTCGCTTTTCATCATATACAGGTAGCAGTTGGGGAAAAAGGTGCTGATCAGCTCGTACATGGCGTGGATGTCGAGCAGGTTGTACCGGTCATAGGACAGTTCGTCCAGATACGTTTCCCAGAATTTTTCATCGTAGTACCAGGAATCGGGGTCATTGAAAGCGTCCACGTGGAAAAAGGGATTCACGGCGCGGATTTCCATGGAGGGCGTGTGTACACCGGTGGGAACCTGCGCGGCAAAGGACGCCGGGTTGCCGGCGGCTTCCATGGAATCCGCGATATCATAGGCCGCGTACATGGCGCCCACGGCATCGGTTCCCGCGGCGTAAATGTATGGCGGTTTTGAGAAAATCACATAGGATTCAGGCGTTTCGGGAATTTCCAGGCCCGCATCGCGCAGGATGGATTTGAGCCGCCTGTTGCCATGCGCCACATCCAGGATCACAATGGGGTTGTTTCCCGTGGGGTCTGCGTCTTTGGCGTCCACCACGGCCATGCCCATGCTTTTGGCGGTGCGCTCCAGATACGCCGCACCGTGCCGCAAGGGAGCTTCTTCATTATCCGTGTTCGACAAAAAGAGAATGGCGGCCTGCGATGCCGCGCTCATGATCAGAATGAATGCGGCGGCGGCAATGGTTGCTGTAAATGTTTTTTTCATAATCGGGTCCCTCCCGGGCCGTGTTCCGGCAAAGGAATTCTATCGTACGCATGCTATTCAATTCAAGCGGAAACCTGCGGCTATTTTTAATGGACTATATAAAAAAGGATTCGGCAGCGGGCGCCTATGGACTGGAAACTCGTTTACAACGTCATCAGCATCCCCCTCGTGAACGCATTCGTGGGGTGGATTACCACGTACCTCGCGATTCTCATGATTTTCCGCCCGCGCGAGCCGCGTAAAATCTTCGGCTTCACGGTGCAGGGCATTGTGCCCAAGAAGCGGCACATGATCGCCATGAGCATCGGCCGCAGCGTGGAACGCAACATGATCAACATGGACGATTTTCAGGGCCTCATCGACCAGGTGGATCTGGAGCTTGAAATCGGGAAAATTGTCGATAAATACGTTGATGAAAAATTCTCGCCAGCCAGTGAGAAATCATTCGTGGGGCGCAGCTACAACGCGGCCATGGGCGCGGTCAAGGGCCAGACCAAGGCGTACCTCACAGCGGAAATACAGAAAAACGCCAACGCGGTTATCAAATCATTCGTGGACAGGCTTGAGACGGAATTCGATGTGCAGGCCATTGTGGCTGAAAAAATCAACGGGTTCGATCTGGAACAGTTGGAAGACGTTGTCCTGGGTTTCACCAAGGGCGAGTTCAAATTTCTTGAAATCATGGGCGGCGTATTCGGATTTATCATCGGGATTGTGCAGGTTGTGATACTGCTGGTCATGCAGTTTGTGTGAGAATTTCGCTAAAGCAACTGGCGCATCTAATCCGATTCCGCATCTCCGCACGGGTTGCCTCTGATTCCCAGGTCCATTTTTTCCTGAATTGAAATCATAAGGATTCCGGCCAGGAACAGAATCACGCACACGATTCCGAAGACATCCCCGTATTTTGTGTAGAACGTTGTGTCCGTGCGCGGGTACATGGCGCCGTGAATGTTCTGGCGTTCAAAAAGTTTGGACGCGGCTGTGACTCTGCCGTTGGGATCGATGATCACAGTGAGGCCGGAATTCGAGGACTGGGCCAGCCAGCGGCGGTTTTCAATGGCGCGCAGGCGCGCCAGGGCCACGTGCTGGGCCGCCGCGGGCGAGAACTTGAACCAGGCGTCGTTTGTCACCACAAGGAGCATTTCAGCCCCGTTGCGCGTCATGCTGCGCGCGATGTGAGGCACCATGCTCTCGAAACAGATGAGCGGCCCCACACGCCCATATTGTGTTTTAATAAGCTGGTAATTCCTGCCGCGCGCCGTGTCATCCTGGTATACGGCATTGTCGAACCATTTTTTGAGTGCGGGAACCTGCGACAGTTCTTTGCGCCAGGGAATGAATTCCCCTCCGGGCACGAGCTGCATTTTATCATACCGGCCCAGATACCGGCCATCCTCGGAGATGCCGATTACGGAATTATAGTTTTCGATAAACACGCCGGTGATGAGTGTGGCTCCGGCCAATCTCAGGCGCATCGCGGTTTCGGGGCGGGGCGCCATATCATCCTCAAGCAGCCACTGGTCTGGCAGCACGCTTTCCGGCCACACAATCACATCCGGATCATACGCACCCGAGGCCGCGGTCATGGTCATGCTCCAGAACACATCGTACATGTGATCCAGGGAGGAAACGATTTCACCCTCGATGGCGTCCAGTTTCTGTTCCTGCCCGAAGCCGGGCTGCACCATGGCCAATTTCATGGGCTCGCGTTGCGGGGTGTTCTTGCGCAAAAGCGAAGATGCGCCATAAAGCAAAGATATGAGGAACAGGATGCCGGTGATTGCAAACGGAATTCTGTAATGTGCTGCGCGGCCCGCCAGGGTTTGGTATAGAATGGCATTGCACATGACCACAAAGAATGAAATGCCGTACATGCCAGTAAAGGATGCGAGTTGCAGAATCACGAGATTCTCGGCCTGAGACACGGCAAGAGACCACCACGGGAATGCGAATGCGCCGTAGGACATCATGAGTTCCAGAGCCACCCAGCCCAGGGCCGGAATGAACAGGGCCAGGGGCGAGCGCCGGTCCAGAGCCCAGCCGGCGGCCAGGCCCCAGGGGATGAATATCACGGGAATCACAACAAGGAAACCCAGGTAGCCCACCCAGGCCGGGGAGCGCGCATGGCAGAACCAGTAGAACAGGATGCCGAAAAAACAGACCCCGAATAAATAGGAAATCAGCGCGCGCGCAAATGGCCGGCGTCCGCTGAGCGCAAAAAACAAAGGCGCAAGCGCAACCCAGGGCAAAAGATAGATATTGAAATTAGGGAACCCGGAAACCAGGAGAGCGCCGCCGATCAGAGGCGCGGCAAAGGGCAGGATACGCGCGAAAACCCGGGATTTCAAACCGCGGAGATACCCCATTCTACAAATGCTTTGGCGCGCGATTCAACGATTTCAATGAGATTGTCCACACCCAGCGCCTTCATGGAATTCAGGGGAGCGGACTGCACGCCCACTACAATGATATGCTGCTTGGTGCGCGTTGTCTTGTAGTACATTGTCACGAGCGTGCCTATGCCGGTGCTGTCGATGAAATCCACGGAAGACAGATCAATGATAATGCGTTTGCGCTTGACCCGATTGAAAATGGATGTCAGCTCACCGTGGTTTGTGTAATCGATGTTCGGTGTTTTTGCCTCAATGATAAAAACACCTTCCCGCTCTTCGGTGGCAAAATCGTGGTTCATGGGATTGCCGCACCGGCTGCAGAAATTATTGGTGCTGGGAACAACGTGCCCGCAGTTGCCGCAAAACATGGCCGCATCACCTCACTGGTTGAACATTCTAATATGAAATCAATGACAGATCTATTATACCCGATCAATGGGTTGTCAAACGAGTGTGTGCCGGGAACAAGTTTATCGGCGCCCGGCAAAGGAATATGCTATATTAATAAACAGTTATGAACAGGAACGCGGATCGGACAGTGGAAACACGGAATGCGGAACAAACAGAAGCCCTGGGCCGCGCGCTGGGTGAAAACGCGCGCGCCGGGCTGTATCTGGCGCTTACCGGGGAACTGGGCGGCGGCAAAACCACATTCGTGCGCGGCCTGGCCGCAGGCCTGGGCGCTGCCGGGCGCGTGGCCAGCCCCACGTTTGTAATCATGCGCGAGTACCGCGGGCGCCTGCCCCTGTTTCATTGCGATTTCTACCGCCTGGAATACGGCGGCGATATCACGGAACTGGAGCTGGAAGACTGCCTGGAGCAGGGGGTCGTGGCCGCGGAGTGGGCCGACTTATTCGAACCGCCTCAGGGTGCGCACGTGTTGTCCCTGCATTTCGAGTGGACCGGAGAAGAGACCCGGCGCATCACGCTCAAGGCCCATTGTCCCGCCGCAGTAAAATTGCTGGCGCAACTCAATATGAAATTTCCATAGCCATCTCAATAGTGCAACAAAGCAATTGCCCGACAGATTTATGCCGGGGCATTGCCTGTTGATTTTTCAGATGGATTCTCAAGGCCTCTTTATAAAAGGTTCCTTTAGGCGTCGAAGAAGTTTCAACAGCATGAACTCATGGCCCGGTGCACAATTCGGGTTTCGCAACAGTGCTTTCAAGGCCATAGGATTTTTTCAGAAGCACGAAATCTTCGATATCGATAATTTCATCTCCATTGAGATCCAGATCCCCATTGTAATTCCCGTCGCCTTTTGTGGAGCCATAAGGCTTTTTGAGCAGGACTGCGTCCGTGATATCCACGATGCCGTCGCAGTTGAAATCGCCGGCTGGCGGGCCAGCGCCAAGGCGGATTGTGCCGGCATCGGTGGCGCCTGTTGCTGCGGCCACGGCCGTGGCCGCGTCGCGCCAGCCTTCACCGCCGGACAAAGTGCCCGGATAATAAAGGTATCCGGAACTTTCGGGAATCAATACACGGATGGTAAGGGTCGCGGTCGCGCCTTGGGGGATGGCTGCAAGGAATGAGCCGTCCGTGGCGGTTTGCGCCTGCCCCATTTCCTGGTCGCCGTTCATAAGCTTGATTGTGAAATCAGCGATAGGCGTATCCGGGTATCCGGAATCGGAAACCGTGCCCTGGGAAGTGTTATAAACGGCGAGCCGGCCCGTGACTGTGCGCGATGCCTGGGTTGTGACGGTTACGCAATTGCTGCGCGCGCTTTCGTATCCGTCCGCATTGATTGCCGTGGCCACATAAAATTTATAGGGCAGGATGCCGCTGTCAGCCATGGTCCAGTGTGAAGTTTTCGCGGGGATGGGTTCAGAATTCAGATTATAAAGAGTTTCGTGGCCGCACTCGCGCAAAGTATACACGTTGTAACTTGTCAGTCCTTTAATAGGCGTGCCGTCGGAATTGAGCGTGGGAGCAATCCAGGAAAACGCGATGCCGTCTCCGACGGACAGGGCCAATAGCCCGGACGGCGGCGCTGGCGCAACCTGTTTCTTAACATAAAAAACAAACGTGTCGCCAGTGTTTGCCCCATTATTGTCAGAGGCGCGTATTTCAATGTAGCTTTTGCCATTGGGCAACGCATTCCACATTGCATCCGGAAGTTTCCAGTCCGTGGTGAATCGTGCGGCGTTCACGTTTGTGGCCAGGGGCGTCCAGTCAACCAAATCCCCGCAGTGTCCATAATAGGAGCACGCGCGCAGCTCGATGTCCTTAATCAATGACCCGGAGAAATCCAATACATCGACATCGTAAGTCGCGGAATTGGCAGCGCGCGCAGTATCGTCACCGTCCGCATTATCAACGATGATCGGGCCTTTGCCGCAGGTGAGATGGGCGGGATACAAAGAATCTTGAATCTCGTCAGTATTGGGGTCCATGACCTTTGTCATTTTTGCAGCTGATTCACTGAGAAAGTTCAATTCGGCAATATTGTTTTGTGCAAACGAGTTAGCTGAGAAATTGAAATTCAAAAGAACAAAATTCGGATTGCTTTGGGGCCACGGATCCGCAGATATATTGGCCTTACCTCCGAAAACATAGGGAATGTATCCTAACAAAACTCCGGGACATTCAACTCCAGCTACGTCAGTAAAAAAACCATCTGGATCCAGGGTGCAGGCTGGATCTTGAAAGATATTGGAATCATATTTAATTCCCACTTGGAAACCGGCTACATAGGAAGTATGTGCGGGATCCTGTTGAAAAACCACTTTCACTGTTTGGGGTCCGGAGCAGGAATCGAATCGGATTAAGCTATGCTGCCCGTCGTAGGCATTGACCGCATCGGTGCAGGGTGTTCCGAAAATATTTACATTTGCAGGCAGGATGCACACAGCGGATTCGGCATGAACGGGTCCGCCAAGCAGGCACATGATGAATGCGCCAAGAATTGCACACAAGGGGAAATACACACTTGTCTCTTTTGGAGCAAATGCTTTCGGGAATCTATTCATGTCTCCCCCAGGGATATTAATTATTGCGGATCAAACGCGATACGGCTTCTGCCTCAAAAACTCCAACCATGTGTTCTTTTAATAAACGAGACGGCGTCAATATTTATTTCTGTTACCGTATTTTTTATTATACCACACGATTTAATGTCTAAAACGCATCCGGACAAATAAAGCTACGGAGTGCAGGGCGAGGGATCCACCGGGCTGCCGGGCAGGCCGAAGTTGGGCTTGATGAGCACGAAGTCGGTGATATCCACGGACTGGTCGCCGTTGAAATCCGCATTTACATTGTAGCCGTCTTCACCCAGGACTTTGCCGAAAGCGGGTCTGAGCAGAACCATGTCTGTTATATTCACAACCCAGTCGCAGTTGATATCTCCGGCCGTGGGGCCAACGCCAAGGGGCGCGGGATTCGCGGCTTTAAAAGCTCCGCTGGACAAGGTGATGTCCTTGGCCAGAGTGCGCACGGCCACGCCATTGTTCATGGATCCGTCGTCGTACAGGTACCCGGATGCCTCGGTGATCACAGCCTGGAGGGTATAGGTTGCACCCGTTGGGTCGCCGGTAATTGCAAGGACAAAGTTGCCATCCGGCCCGGTCACGGCCGATGCTGTCTCAAATGATCCGTTCATGAGTTTGACGGTCAAACCGGACACGCCGATTTTGGGATATCCGGTTGCTGCCACGGTGCCGCCGCTTGTGTCGCGCTCTTTAATGGTTCCTGTAACGCCCTGGGCAGCAGTTACCGCGGTTGCGCATGTGGATGATGCGCTCAAGGCGCCGGCGGTGTTTTCCGCGGTCAGGTAGTAATAATATATCTGGTTTTGGGCCACGGTATTGTCTGCGTAAGTGGTTGTTGCAGAATCAATAATCACGGTGTTGAGTTTAACCGAATCCGTGGCCTGGCATGCGGCGCCCCGGTAGATGTGGTAGCCGGCCAGGTCTGTGAGTGCAGAGCCGTTTGTATTCTGTGTGGGAGACGCCCAGGAAATTGTGGCCAGTGAGATTGTGGACGAAGCGGTGACGTTTGTGGGCGGGTTGGGCGCGGTTGTGGAGGGCAGGGTGGGGGTGACGATGCGCGCCACAGTATTTGTGTCCTCGTTGCCGAGGCTGTCACGGGCGCGCACGGTGAAGCTGTACGCCGTGTTGTTTTCAAGCCCGGAAAGACTCAGGCTCAAGCCGGTTGTGGCAAAATCCGCGGACGCGTAATTGTACGCGCGCGTGGCGGTGCTGTAATAGGCGTAGTACGTGATGGGCGGGGCCGAATCTGTTGCCGCGCTCCATGAGAGCCGCACCGCGCCTCCGGTTTCCAGGTCCTGGGCCATGGCCAGACCCGCGAACACGGGAGCATCCGCATCAATGGCTATGGTTCCGTCGGAACTCCATGATGATTTCTTTTGTGCGCTATCGATTGTCTGTACCGCAAAATAATAGGTGCCCGTTGATGACAGATTTATTGAAAAAGAAGTTGTGGCCCCGGCTGTGGTGAGGCCGTCCTGGATTGAGCCGGAGTACACATTGGCGCTGCCCGCTGTTGTGCCCACGCGCACGTTGTAGCGCAGGAGCGATGCCGGAGTTTCCATGTCCGACCCCGGAGCCCATGAAACGCGCACCCGGCCCGGCGCGGCGGGCGCTGCTGCAGCCGGAGCCCCGGCCGAGGGTGGGATATTGGGGCTGATCGGGGATTCCGAACTGATGCGCCAGTTTTCCCAAACTTTATTGGGCTGGCTGTAATTTCCGGCGTACAGGTCCGGGTCGCTGTCCGCATCGAAATCGCCAGAAGTAATGGCCCGCGTGTCGTTGGTCCCGAGCACCTGTTTGGAATCCGTGAATGCGCCGGCGCCGTCGTTTAGGAACAGGTAGGTCCCCAGGTTGGTGGAGGCCAGGATATCGAAATCACCGTCCAGATCCGCATCCACAGGGTGCAGGGAAAAGATGCCGGCCGTGGTGGGAATGGTTGCACCCGTGTCATTGAACGCGCCGTTGCCATTGCCGGTGAAAATATTGGTGCCCAGGGATCCGCCGCGGATAATGTCCGTGATGCCATCCCCGTTCACGTCTGCTGCCGCCACATCATTGGCGTTGGTTCCGAATCCGGTAAACAGGAGGGTGAATGAAGCGAACCCATTGTTGGACCACAACCTGACGCCTGAGGTCGTGGCGTCGACCAGATCCATGTCGCCGTCGCGGTCAATGTCCACAGCGGCCAGGCCGTTTGATATGGTTCCGGGCATAGGCGCCCCGGAATCCGTGAATACGCCCGCGCCGTTATTGATGAAAAGGCGGTTATCCCCGTGTGTGGCGAACGCCAGATCGATATCTCCGTCTCCGTCCGCGTCCAGGCCGGTGACGCCAAAAACATCCAGGCCCGCCATGTCCAGGGCTTGCCCGGTGTCCGTAAACACACCCACGCTGTTGAGGTAAATATGCGCGGCGCCGTTGTACTCGGCTTTTACGAGATCCACATAACCGTTGTTGTCGAAATCACCGCCGTAAACACCGATGGTGCTGTGAGAGCCCAGGTTTTGTCCCGAATCCGTGAAAACGCCGGCGCCGTCATTCACCCACAGTTTGGATGCGCCGTCATTGCCGGCGATCACATCGATGTCCCCGTCATTATTCACGTCCGCCGAAAACACAGCGCGGGTTTTCGCATTTCCAAGGGTTTGCTTCGTATCATCAAACGGCGCGATATTGTTAAAAGTATCTTCCGAGGAAAAAGCCGAGCGGCGGAATGCGCCGTCCACGGACTGCACGGACCAGTAATATGTGCCGGGATAAACATTGTCAATGCGGTGGCTGAGCGTGGCGCCGCTGTTGCCGGGGCCGATGCCTGTGTGGCAGGACAACTCCTCGCCGCCGCCCGGTGTTTTGCCCACGCACACATTGTACGTAATCTGGTTGAGCGGGGTTTCCACATCCGAGGCCGCAGTCCATTGGAGCGTGATTGTGGTGAGGGACGGGTTGCCCACAGCGATCACAGAAGGAACCGAAGGAAGCGTGTCCGGGCTGTCGCCGCCCGCGGCATCGGCAATGCTGTTGAACAGCACCTTGTCCTGGCCCAGGATGCCCAGGTAAATATCCACATCCCCGTCGCCGTCCAGGTCCGCGGCCGCGGCCGATGTCACCGTGTCGGCGGCTGCGTAATCGGACCCGAAATCCGTGAAATTTCCCGCGCCGTCATTGAGCCACATTTTGGATGCGGATCCCTTATTGGCAGCGAAAAAATCCCAGTCCCCGTCATTATCAAAATCAGCATAAACAATGGACACGGTGTCGCCGACGCCCAGGGCCGCGCCGCTGTCTGTGAAAGTGCCGGAACCGTTGTTGAGCCAGATGCGGTTGGCCCCGGAAGAACCTTCGATGAAATCCAGGTCCCCGTCCGCATCCGTGTCCACAAGTGCGCCGGACAGGGAATTGCCCGCGCCCAGGTTCTGTCCGCTGTCCGTGAATGCGCCGCGCCCGTCATTTGTGAATAACAGATTATCGCCGTTAATCACGAGAATGATATCCGTGTCCGCGTCTCCATCCACATCACCGTGAACCACGGCATTGACGGTATCATTGCCGAGGTTGCCCGCGGCTTGCGTGAATGTCATGTCCCCGTTATTTAAAAACACGGCGCTGATGCCAGTGCGGTTTCCGAAAACCACATCCGCGTCACCGTCGCCGTCCGCATCAAATGCCGCAGCGCTGGATGTATCGCCCGCGCCAAAACTCACGGATGTGGCGCTGAACGAACCTGCGCCGTTATTGAGCAGGGCCGTGTTCATGCCGTTGTAGCAGACAATGAGATCGATTCCGCCTGACCCGCTTGTGGGCGGCTGCCCGTCCAAATCCGCGGCCGTAACAAACGTGGGCGCCGCCGCACCGAAATGCGCGGGCGCGGCAAAAGTTCCAGCTCCGGAATTCACAAGCACGGTTGCGCCGTTTTGCGAAGCGGTGATCACGTCGGCGCTGCCGTTAACTGTTGCGGAATTCACATCAGCGAGAAAAACGGAAGCCGTATTCAATGTCTGCAAAGTATCCGTGGATTCGGTGAATGTAAATGGAATATTGATGACGAAAGAATCCTCGGCGGACCACGCGGATGTGGCCCAGGCCGTGTCCACAGACTGCACGGACCAGAATATAGTGCCTTCTGGCATGTTCTTGAGCGTGAGGGATTCGGAAGCGCCCGCCAACCCCGGTCCAATGGGCGATGCGCCTGAATAAATATCATTGCCCCCGCTGACCGTGCCAATTCGCACATTGTATGTGATGAGCGCATTCGGGGTTTGCGCATCCGCACCCTGGGACCAGGAGAAGTGAATCGTGGATGTGGACGTGTCTGTGAGATCCGCGACCGTTGGGGCGGAGGGAATGGTATTGGCCGCAGCCGGGGCAGGGGGGCCGTTATAGGAGTCATTGAACATGGTAACCCCGGCGGCGGTCACAATATCCAGATACCCGTCCGCATCCATGTCCGCTGCGGCCGCGGCCGCGGGATACTTGCCGCTGGCGGCGAGAAAATATTCCGAAGCGTTCTGATATCCGCCCGCACCAGTATTGAGCCGTGGGATGCCCGTGCCCGCAGCGGTCACATAGGCATCGGTCCAGCCGTCATTATTCAGGTCGCCGAGCACAAGATCCGTGGGCGAGAGGCCGGGATTCAGAGAACCGGACCCGATTGTAAAAGCCCCCCCGTTGTTCATAAGTGGTGCGCCCGTGTTATATACAATGTCGAGATCGCCGTCCGCATCCAGATCCGTGAAATCCACGGCAGAGGGCTCAGCATCCAGGGCCAGGGTCTGCCACGCCGTTGCGCCGAACCCGGCTTTGCCGTCATTTTCCCACAAAGACAGCTCGGCGGTGTTGCAGACATTCATTGCCACGTCCGTGTCGCCGTCGCCGTCCAGGTCGCCGCAGGCCGCGTGCACGCAGGCGCCAAAGCTCCCCTCAATGGTGGGGCCGAACACGCCAGCGCCGTTGTTGAGGTACACGCGTTTGGCTCCGCCGCCGGCAAGATCCGTGTCCCCGTCGCCGTCCAGGTCGCCGGCGCAGAAACCCTGAAGCGTGAAACTCTGCCCCGATGCCGTGAAAATTCCAGCGCCGTTGTTGCGGTAGATATCATTGTTGCACATGATGTCCACATCGCCGTCGCCGTCCGCATCCGCGGCTCGGGCCGTGGTGCAATTAAAATTCTGTGCGCTGGCCGTGAGCGCGCCGCCGCCATTGTTGTAAAGCTTGCGCTGGGCCGCATTCGAAGAAGCCGTGAAAATATCGATATCACCGTCACTGTCAAAATCCGCGGCGATCATATCCATTTTATCCGAAGAAGACGTGACTGTGATGGGGTTTTCCTTTTGCCAGAGATACGAAGAAATGGTGAATGAATTTTCCACGGCCCACGAAGATCGGTCATAGGACGCATCCACAGTGCGCACGGACCAGTAGTATGCGCCATCAGCCAGGACGAACGGCGCAAAAGGGCTCTGGCGGAAACGAGGGGGCTCTTCGGAAGCGATGGCGGAAAGGGTATCGAAAGCGCCGGCCCCGGCGCCCATGCGCAACTCATAGGAAAGCAGTCCCGCGGGCGTGGTGTCGTCGGTTTCTCCCGACCATTGCAGCTTGGGCGTTCGTTCAAAAACACCGATTGTCTGAATGGACAGGGACGGCGCCGTGGGCGCAGCATTCGCATTGCCCCCGTCCGCGGTGTCGTTAAGGTAAATCTTTCCTGTGCCGCCCAGCAAATAAATCACCAGGTCCACATCGCCGTCGCCGTCCGTGTCCGTGGCGCCCAGCAGGGATGACGGGCCTATGGCGTGCGTATCCGTGGCCGCGGAAAAGCTCATGGACCCGTCATTGAGCCAGAAATGCATGTCCGTGGTCACATCCGCACCGGTTTGCGCCAGGTCGATATCCCCGTCATTGTCCAGGTCCGCAGCTGCGCATCCCCCGGTTTTATAATTGCCGAATGCCTGGCTTAAATTTTGATAAAATTGAAATGGAAAAAAATAGGAACGGAACAGGGCGTTGCTTCCAAGTGATGTCTCGAAATTTGCGATATCCAGCAGATTATCCGCATTGTAGTCATGCAGGCAGAGAATCTCTCCGGTTGCGGCCAGGGCGTCGGATGTTCCAAAACCGCCTTTCCCATCACTGTAATAAACAGTGACATTGATTGAGTTTGCCACGATTAAATCTTCAAAGCCATCGCCGTTGAGATCCGAGACTTTTACATGCCAGACCGTTCCGGCATTGATGGTAGTTGAAGACTCAGTGAAAATGCCCGAGCCATCGTTGATCCAGAATTTCGAGGGATTTGCGTCACGGCCCTCGAACAGATCCATATCCCCGTCCTGATCGATATCAAGAGCCGCCAGGCGCATCGTTCCTCCCGCGCCCAGGCTCTGCCCCGAATCCGAAAATGTCCCGGTTCCATTGTTGACCCAGACCGTGGCGCCGGCATCGTCGTTACCAAATGCGATATCCAGATCTCCGTCATTGTCAAAATCCGCAACAGCAATGCCCTGGGAATTATTGGGGTCCAGGCTTTGCCCGCTGTTCGTGAATACGCCGCTGCCATTGTTCGTCCAGATCTTATTTGCGCCATTCAAAGCCACGCCGATGTCAGCGAGCCCATCCCCTGTGAAATCCGCAAGCACACCATATTGCATGGCGCCAAAAGCAGGGCTCTGCCCGCTGTCGGAAAAACTCAGGGCCAAAACGCAGCTATCACAGGCAAAGCCACTGATTATAAAAATCAACAGAAAGAAGAGTTTCGATCTCTGCATTAATAGTTACACACCAAAACACCAGAGCACATTGTAATTGTACCTTAGATAAATTCAAAACGTCAATTTAATGATGAAGGAAAGATGCTGGCAGGGCGGTTACCAGTCCGGGCCGGAACAATTGGCAACACCGATTTCTGATATTGCTCCGGGCGCGCCTCCGGTTATGGGGACCTGCATGGCTGCTGTGCCGCTTGTGGTGGTGCGCAGGAATGCCACGGTGTCTCCAGCCGCGTTCCAGTGCGGGTGCGTATAGTAATTGCCCGCGCTCCAGTCGATACGGGTGACGGACGTGGGGGTATTCATGGGCATGGTGTACAAATCGTTGCATGTTGTGGCGGGCGGGCTCGTGCCTCCCGCAGTTGCGCTGCAGATGGATTCAAACTGGAACACAAGCTGGTTGGATGCATTGAGATCCGGATTGAGCGCAGAACAATTGCCCGCGCCCTGGGGGCAGGTGGGCCCCTGGCCCGCAGCGGCGTTGTACAGCAGCGATGCCGTTCCCGTGGTGGGAATCACCGCAACTTTCCAGATGTTAAACTTCTGGGCCACACCCGCACCGCCAGTAACAACCCTGTTTGAAGAGAAAACCAGGGTTGCCCCATCTGCTGTGAAAGCGGGTGCATCATCCAATCCCGCATGCGTGGTTACCCTGCGTATGCCTGCGCCATCGTTGCTCATCAAATAAATTTCATAATTGCCGGACGCATCGGATGCAAAAGCCACATTGAAACCGTCTTTGGACCAGGTGGGAGCAGAATAGTGCGCCCCCGAAGCGATGGCATAATTCACACTGCTGTTCGCGCAGGAAACCTTCACAATGCTCTGGCTTCCATTGATATCGCGGACAAATAACACAACCTTGCGATCCGGGCTCAGGGCAGGGGCGCTGTCCACGGCGTTAGCCGTGTCCGGGCTCACAGCCCTTGCCGAGCCGGGGATTGCGGGATCGTAATCATAAATGCGATCCCGCCCGGATGTTGGATCTTTGGCCGCATACACCAGAGTACACCGGGACGGATCCTGATAATAAACCTGCCGGGCTACGGTATAGGTGGAGCCGCCGCCCGTTCCTGCAACAGTAATTGTCGTGGGGTTGGAAGTTGTGGACAGTGCGACTGACTTTGAAAAAGACCCATACGCATCAAGAGTCACCACCGCGCCATTCACCGTAACCGTAGACCCTGCCAGGGCCTGGCCCTGCACCGTAACAGAAGCCGTGTTGTACACCCCCCCGCTTTGCGCTGGTTCCGTGACAAGCAGAAACATATCTCCGGAAGGGGTCGTTGTTGCAGGCGGCGTTGTGCCGCCGCCGCCGCCGCCGCATCCTGCTATCAGGACAGCACACAGGGCCAGAATAAAAAAGGAATCATTTCTCAACAAGCGGGTCTGTATGTGTTTTTTCATATCATCTTCTTTTTCTTCACGAGCTTATCTAACAGTTTAGCGTTTTTCAGAATTTCATACAAATCATCGGGCGTGACCATATTGGGGCCATCAGAAAGCGCATTATCCGGATCTTCATGCACTTCCATAAACAGGGCGTCCACTCCAACGGCCATGGCCGCCCGCACCAGATGGGGCACAAACTCGCGCTGGCCGCCAGAACTGGTTCCTGCGCCGCCCGGCAACTGCACACTGTGCGTGGCGTCAAAACAGACCGGATACCCGAACTGGCGGATAATGGGCAGTCCCTTGAAATCCACCACGAGATTATTGTATCCAAAACTCGTGCCGCGTTCCGTGATTATGATATTATGGTTGCCCATACTGGTGATTTTATCGATTATATTGCGCACATCCCAGGGAGCGAGAAACTGCCCTTTTTTGATATTGACCACTTTCCCGGTTTCGGCCGCGGCTACCAGCAAATCCGTCTGGCGGCAAAGAAACGCCGGTATCTGCATCACATCGAGAACGCCGGAAAAATCATTGATATCTTCAATGGAATGCACATCGGATTGAATGCCAACACCCACTTGGTCGCGGATTTTTTGGAGAATTCGCAAGCCTTGCTCGCGGCCTGGCCCGCGAAAAGAATTCAGCGAGGATCGATTGGCTTTGTCGAATGACGCCTTAAATATATAGTTTATTTCTAACTCCTCGCAAATATCCCTAACCCTCAACGCGATATCAAGACACATTTTTTCCGACTCGATAACGCAGGGACCCGCCACCAGCAGGAACGGTTGCCCATTCCCCACTGTGATTCCATTCAATATTACTTCATGCATGTAAATTCTCCCAAATGATGAAACCCGCACAAACTGGGTAATACTACATCATTATAGCTGATTTTCCGGGCGACTTTAGATGTATGCCCTTGTTTATTTAATAATTTCACATAAATATCCTGACTTTTATCATTATTTTTTATTTTTATATAAAAATATCCATTTGATTTTTTCCATACAAGAATATTTTTTTGCTAAAAAGGCTATGTTGGAATCTTGACAATGACAACACAGAAGTGTTAATATGCATAAGTTTTAATAATTCAGCACAGTTGAAAGAGAGGTTCCAAAAGAGATGAAAGTCAACAAAATCATCACATTATTTGCATTTTTCCTCATGGCCGCTGCTATAGCCGCACCAGCCAGCGCTCAGCCCGGCCCTGTGGTGCTCACATTTATGGAGCGTGTGGAAGCGCAGACCGACGCCATATCCAGCACGCGCAACGTGAGCGGAGAAACATTCCTGTACAGCATGGTGTCCGCGTTCCGCAAACTGGACAAGAACGTAACCGGCAACGTGTACTTCCTCAACAAATACAGCATCGACGACAGCCAGAATGCATCCAACATCTGGGGCCTTAATGTGGCGCGCACGTTCACACCCAAATGGAAAGCCGATGTGAGTTACTCGCACAGCAGCAACCCGCAGCGCAACGTGGTGCCCAGCAGTGACTCGGACCGCTTCTCGTTCGGCCTCACATTCAAGTACAACCCCATGGAAAAGGTTCGCCCGCGCTACACCCTCAAAACCACGTACAGCACGGGCACGGACTTCAGCGAAGGCCGCACCCTGTCCCAGAAGGTCAGCATGGACGACGACATCACGGGCAAATGGTCCTACGACGTGGGCTACACCTTCGTGTGGGGACTTAACAGTAACGGCGTGAACCTGTTCAAAGAACACTACACCAACCAGTACCAGGCCGATTTCACATTCAAAATCGACAAAAAACAGCGCGTAACCCTGGGCTATCTGTACCTGGACCAGTTGTTCCACAGCGCCCAGACTCTTGGCGACAATTCACTCACGCGACTTAGCTATTTTTATTCCTACTATTAAGTAATTAATGTGGGCGCTGTCCAATGGACATGCTTCTGACCCAAAAATATTGGGTTATTCAGCAGGAGACGACACAGAAAGATTCCCTTTTCGCCAAACAGGCGCTGGATGGCCTTTGGCAACGTCCGTGAAGATATTTAATAATGGGCGTAGCATAATATTTATTTTTGCGGCATTCACAAAGTAATGCCGATGCCATAAAACACTAACGTATAAGGAGGATGATAATGCGAAAATCGGTTATGACAAGAATTGCCTTGTTCGCATTGATGCTTATCTTTGCTTGCAGCACGGCCCACGCGGCTGTTATGAAAGCCAAACTGAGCAAGGTCAAGGGCGATGTCCAGGTTAAAGCCACAGCAAAAACACCCTGGAAGGCAGCAAAAGACGGAGATACCATCACCGAGAGCGGTCAGGTCAAGACCGGCCCCGGATCGGAAGCATTTGTGGCGTGGGGCGGCGGCCATGTAGTCAAAGTCGGCGCCTCATCCCAGATTTCCATGTCCAGCCTGTCCGTTGACGGCGCAGGCAATTCCAAAAGCAACATCAAACTGGAAAAAGGCGATATCACGGCAAAAGCAGGAAAAATCACCGGAAATTCCACCTTTAATGTCACCACCCCGACCGCAGTGGCCGGCGTGCGCGGCACTGGATTTCAATGCACAATAAACGCAGTCTTTGTGGTCGACGGCAGCGTAGCCGTAACAGCAGGCGGCGTAACCGTTGAACTCAGCCCCGGCATGTTCACAGAAATCGCGGGCGAGGGCATGGCCCCCATGGTCCCCGCCAGTATTCCCACGGCAATGCTCGGGCAACTCCAAATGACGATCACTGTCAACGTTGAAGTCGGTGAAAAATTCACCGAAGAATACGGCGACGAAGACATGACCATGGATGACGAGGAACTGGAAGAGCTTGAAGAAGATTTAGGCAGCGATATGGAAGAGGATTTCGATTCAGACGATTCAGACGCAGACTATGACAACGATGAAGATATTACAGACTCAATCGACAGCGCACTGGAAGACGATATCCTTGGCGATATCATTGACGCAGCCGAAGAAGGCGATTTCCTTCCCGGCACAGGCGGCATCCAGGGCGCCATCGAATTCTAAAAAAAGGAGGGAAGACAACAGATGACAAAACGAAAACAGATATTCGGCGCCGCATCAACACTCATGCTTCTGGCGCTCATGGTTGCCCTGGCCGGCTGCGGCGGCGGGGGCGGCGGCGCCACAACGGCCACAGCTTCAGCCCCGTCCTACGGAAATGTCGGCATGTCCGTGAACTTCCGCGCTTCGGTTCCGGCGCGCATAGCTGCAGCTGCTCCTCAAAGTCTTGATCCCGAAGTTTACCTTGAAAATGAAACAATGTATCAAGGATGCGGCGATTTAAGCGAGTGGCTGGATGAGGCTCAACAAACGACCACGTCGAGCACTGAAATTCCCGTGTATTTATTCGTAACGGAAAATGCGCAGAGTTTGAACAATGACTGGGTCCCCGGTTATGATAGTATTATTCCCGGCCCCATCGCCAGTGCATGCACCATCGCTTACCGCGACACAAGCACTCAGCGCGTCACGTTCCGCAGCGGCGGCGACTTCTCAATCAAGAATGTGCTCGCCGGAGAAAACCATCTGCTGGAAGCGCAGGCATACACAGGGAGTTCCAACGGCATTTATGTGGCCGTGGTTGTGCCGTATGTTTTTGAAGGTTATTACACGAATGACATCGTGGCCAGCCCAGAGAGCACATTGGCCGCAGCAGCCATCCTTCGTTATGCTTCAGACACTGATGTGACCCTCGACCTGGTTCCAGACACGGCCATCGATGCAATCAATACGGAAATCGATACGTTGTTCCCCGACGGATTCCAATACGGAGTGCCTGTCACACCTGTGGGCGCTACCACCAGCATCACATTCACAGACTATTCTGATTTTACATCTACAGTCATCTCGGGTACTATGACATGGGATGAATACGTGCTTATCGAAGCCGACCTGGCCACAGGTACGGTCATACCGGCACCCACAGTCCCAGCCCCCACGGTTCTTGGCATCACACCTGCTGACGGCGCCACAAACGTGGACTACGACGCCACGGCGTTCCGCGTGACATTCGACATGCCCATGGATACTACCGTGACTCCCAGTGGATTCTCACTCACCATTCAAAACACCAGCACCGGCGGCACATTTACCATCAATGACGCCAATGCAGCCGACTACGGTGTGTTCGCCTGGGAAAACGTGACCACACAGGACGATGGGCTCAGCTTCACGCTTCAACCCACATCAATCCTGGGCACCACAGGCCTCAAGTACCTGCAGCCCGGCACAACCTACAACATCACAAGCTTCACCGTGCCAACCAACCTCCTGAGCGCGGACGGCGCAGCCCTGGACACATCCAGCATTACGGCCACCACGGGCAGCTTCACAACCGCCGCCGGAACTCCGCCCCCGGCCGTTGCACCCACCGTGGTCTCCTTCAGCCCCACCAACGGCGACCCGGCAGTGGATCCCGCAAACACAGCCTTCTCCATTGTCTTTGATATGTCCATGGATTCCAGCATCGTCAATCCCACGGGTTTTTCGCTGACCATTCAAAACACCGGCACTGGCGGAACCCTCATCATTAATAGTGCAAACGCCTCCAGTTATGGCGCATTTACATGGAGCACAACCAACACCACAGATGATACATTGACGTTCACGCTGTTTAATTCATCCATCCTGGCCGGCAACGGAGTCACCGGACTGGACAATAGCACAACGTATAGCATCACGTCTTGGACCGCGCCCACAAACCTTGTCAGCGTCGGCGCAGTGGCCGCTTCCACCGCAGGCATTCCCATGACAGGCTCCTTCACAACCATACCATAGGCCTGCTCACGCATTATGTTTCATTGCAATCCAATCAGCCCCATTCCGATAAATCGGAATGGGGCTTTTTCAATGAATCAGCTTCATGTATAATTTCGCGAGTTAACAATACAGGATTTTAAATCGGGAGTGTCCTTCGAATGAAATATATCATTTTTTTATTACAAACCATTTTCTTGGGAGTAATTATGGCTGTGGCTTTTGTTCCAAGCCCCGGTTACGCAAAAACAGACGTCATCGAAGCCGTTTCCAGGTTCGCATCCCGGGCCGAAGTGAATACACAGGCAGGGACTTTGCATCTTTTGAA
>Ga0351881_1003_pt1 | contig 108104 bp, 100 predicted proteins | sample BONcelFGM3001E15_FD_206769 | JGI IMG/M metagenome (GOLD analysis project Ga0351881, IMG submission 206769) | Enriched cells from coal bed in the Powder River Basin, Montana, United States - BONCAT cells FGM rep3 HSBNCT.FGM.300.1.E15 ...
CGTTGTTCTTGTCGATGCTGGCGCTCATAGTTACGGTGCGCGAGTTGTCCGCAGAGGTGCCGGAGATGCCCTCGATGGTATACTCCTGCGGCGTACGGTTGCTGATGACCGTAAACAGCGCGGATGCCGCGTTGTCCTGCACGGTGGCCCAGCTGGGCTGCACGAGGTTCACCATATCTTCGATGCGGTTAAGCTGCCAGTAATCCATGAAGGTGGCCAGCCGCTGTTCCGCCTCGGATTCGCCCACGGCCTCGGCAGGCTGCGGTGTAGTCTGTACGGACAGTGGAGCCGCCTCGGGCGACACGATGGGCTCCGCGCTGGCCTGCGTGTTGGGGATCAGGCCGCCCGTCTGCGTCGTGTCGCGGTTGGGGCTGATGAGCATGGCGATGGTGATGATGGTGAGCACCAGATAGCCGACTGTGATGGCCGTGCGCAAGGCGGGCGTGAAAGACTGGCGGTACCAGATGATGCTTAGCGCGATCACGGTGGCGATGATGAAGGGGTAGCGCAGGTAAGCCGCAAACAGGCTGCTGACAAACAGCAGTGGCAAAACGAGGTACAGGATGATGCGCAGCCATTTGTCCAGATCAAAGGGCTGGCGCGGGGTGGGCATGGCGGGCGAGCCGCCGCCCATGCCGCCAAAGGGTGGCCTGCCGCCGAAACCGCCCGCGCCTCCGCTCATGTTCATCATCGGCGGGTAGGGGCCGGTTTGAAAGCCGGGGTTTCCGCCGCCGGGCATACCCCCGCCTCCGAAGCCTGCGCCACCGTAAAAGCCGCCGGGCCCTTTGTCGGCCATGGGCATGCCTGTCATGCCGGTTTGCCCTGCCACCGGTTCGCTTCGCGTGATGCTGGGGGGCATCGCCCCACCCTGCGGGAACGGTTGCGGCATATAGCCCTGCACGGCGGGGTTGTTGTAGGGTGTGTTGCCCATCTGCGGCAAACCTTGCGGGTAGGGCTGCTGGTTCATGGCGGAGCCCATGGGGGACTGTTGGTTGATGAAGCCGTTCATACCATAAGGTGGTGCCATGGCATTCATGCCGCCGTAACTGTTTTGCCCGCTCATGGGTACCGCCTGACCCATGAAGGGTTGGCCTGAGCCATAGGGAATGGGTGTTGCGCCATAACCCTGCTGTGCGGGCTGCGCACCCTGCGGGGCTGCAAACATACCGGGCACCGAGCCCTGCGCCACGCCAGGGATGGCACCCTGCGGAATGCCAAAGGGGTTCTGCGGGGCAAACGGTGCGCCGCCCGCGTTCATGTCCGGCATAGGCTGCTGTGTAAAATCAGGCGTCGGGGACGCCTGGGCGGCAGCCTGCTTTTTGGCAAAGTTGCGCTTCTGCATGCCGTAGGTCGGCGTGCTGGCATATTTGGTGCGGTTGCTGTTCATGCTGCATCTCCCAGCTTGTTGTCAGGTCGCTCGTGCGACAAAGGTGCACGCAGTCCATCATAGTATAGCACATATTGCATTTTTGTAAATGAAAATCCGCTTTACTGTGAAGGGTGCGTGTCAAATGCATGACAAATTGCAGGCACGCACGACAGGCGCGCGCGGGGCCCCGCCGCCTGTTGATACCGCCGCGGCGCGCAGGTTACGTATTAATGTAATACGGTTTTAACCCTTAACGCTTCTATCACGCAGCGTTTTTGCACGCTTACGTCGTCGCGAAGGCTTGCCGTAGCGCCGCTTCGCCTTCGCCTCCGCTTCTTGTCAAAGAACAAAACGCTCGCGATCAAAGCGCATGTAGGATTTGAAAAAGTATAAATCGGTTGCGCAAGACGCATGACTCGTGTATAATCATCATGACCCGCCATGCGGTTTTGCGTGCGGGTCATCATTTCCGGTGATGCGTCCATCGTTGCAAGGAGGCATGTATTATATGGAATGCAAGATCAAGAACGAAATCGGCACGGTCTATATCACCGAGGAGGTCATGCTCAAGGTGGTGGGCTATGCCGCGCTCGAATGTTACGGCATCGTTGCGATGTCCAGCAAGCGGGCGAAGGACGGTCTTGCGCAGTGGCTGGGGCGTGAAAACCTCACCAAAGGCGTACAGCTTCGCTTGGCAGACGACATGCTTGATGTGGATCTTTTCATCATTGTCGAATACGGCATCTCCATCGCAGAAGTTTGCAAGACCATCGTGGAAACGGTACGCTACAAGCTGGAGAGCATGACGGGTGTAAAGGTGCGCCGCGTGAACATCTCGGTGGAAGGTGTGCGCGTTTAATTAACGCCTCGGGAGGAAAAACCTTTGGTACAGACGAAAGTGATAGACGGGCTGCTGCTGCGCGACATGGTTTTGGCAGGCGCGGCGATGCTGGATAAGAACCGTGAGGCGGTAGATGCGCTGAACGTTTTCCCCGTACCTGACGGCGATACCGGCACCAACATGTCGCTCACCATGGCGTCCGCAACGCGGGAACTGAGCCAGAAGGAATACCTGAGCGCAGGCGAAGCCGCCGAGGCGCTTGCCAAGGGTGCGCTTCGCGGTGCGCGCGGCAACAGCGGCGTAATCACCTCGCAGCTGTACCGCGGTTTTGCGCGCGCGCTGGAGGGTGTGGAAAAAATTACGCCGCCGCAGTTTGCCCAGGCACTGCGCCGCGGTGCGGAAACCGCCTACAAGGCCGTGATGAAGCCCAAGGAAGGCACCATTTTGACGGTCGCCCGCGTGATCGCGGAAGATGCTGTGCGCCAGGCCGAACGCGCGCCCGAGGACTACGATGCCCTTTTTGACGTCATTTTGCTGACGGGCGATAGCATTCTGAAGAAAACGCAGCAGATGCTGCCCGCGCTGACCGCCGCAGGCGTGGTGGACGCGGGCGGGCGCGGCCTGCTGCTGCTCTACATGGGGTATGCCGCTGTTTTGCGAGGCGAAGAGATCCCTACTGAGCGGCTTGACTTCTCCGCCGACGGCGAGGTGGCCTTTGAAGACGACCACGATACCATGGGGGAGATCGAATTCGCCTATTGCACCGAGTTTCTGGTGCAAAACCTGCTGCCGGGCACGAAGGACGAGGATATCGACTCGTTTCGCCGCCGCCTGAACCGCATCGGCGATTGCGTGCTGGTCGTGGGCGACCTGTCGCTGGTCAAGGTGCATGTGCACACCAACGAACCTGGCAAGGCGTTGGAGTTTGGGCAGGCGCTTGGCGAGCTGGTGAACTTAAAGATTGAAAACATGGTACAGCAGCGACGCGACAAGATTGCCCAAGGCGCTCAGAAGGAAACCAAACAAGAGCCGCCCAAGGATTTTGGCATCGTTACCGTGTCGCTGGGCGAGGGGTTCAACAGCATCTTCAGCGACCTGAGCGTAGACCAGATCGTCGAAGGCGGTCAAACCATGAACCCCAGCATCGAGGACATCAGCGCGGCTATCGCGCGCGTGAACGCCAAATGCGTGTTTGTGCTGCCCAACAACGGCAACGTGATCCTGGCGGCGCAGCAGGCCGCGGAGCTGACCGATGGCAAGCAGGTGCTGGTGATCCCCACCAAGAACGTGGCGATGGGCATCGCGGCTGCGGTGGCTTTTCAGGGCAGCGTCAGCGGCGAGGAAAACGCCCGCCATATGGACGAAGCCGCGCAGCGCGTGCGCACCGGCACCGTGACCTACGCCGTGCGCGACAGCGATATCGACGGGCTGCACATCAAACAGGGCGACATCATCGGCCTGTATAACGGCAAGATCGTGGAAACCGGCCAGAGCATCCACGATGTGGCCGCTAAGTTGATGGCGCAGATCGTGACCGACGACGACGAGCTGATCACCGTCTATTACGGTAAGGAGGTCAGCCCGGAAGACGCGCAGGCCCTGACTGACGAAATTGCCGCGCAGTTTGACGATTGCGATGTGGAAATCCATCGCGGCGGGCAGCCGCTGTATTACTATCTGATATCGGTGGAGTGATATGGAGCTTTCGGACCTGACCGGGGTTGGCAAAACGAGATTGGCAGCATTGCACGCAGCGGGCATCGACTCGTTGCGTGATCTTTTATACGCCGTGCCTATGAAATACCGCGATCTAGGCGATGTAACACCGGTTTGCGATGTGCGCGCAGGCGAGCGCCAGACGGTGCGCGTGGATCGGCTGGGCGAGCCCAAGGTGTTCCGCCGTGGCAAACTGAGCCGCGTGACCTGCCTGTTTCGGGACGCGAGCGGCGAGGTGCAGGGCGTGTGGTTCAACCAGCCGTGGATGACGGACGCGCTGCCGCGGCGGCAAACCTTCCTGCTGCATGGCAAGGCGGAGCGCAGCGGCAAGCGCGTGCGGCTCACAAACCCTTCGCTGGAGGACAGCCTGCGCATCGTGCCCGTGTATAAACCCATCGACGGCCTGCCCCAAAAAACACATGAACACCTGGTGCGGCAGGCGCTGGAAACGGTGGAGATCGCCTGTGCTGAAAACCTTCCCGCGTGGGTACTCAAACGCTATGAACTGCCGCCTGCGCCTGAAGCCATGCGCGCGCTGCACGCCCCGCAGCGGATGGCCGATGTGGCGACGTCGCAGCGCCGCTTCGCGTTTGAACAGATGCTTTACTACCAGATTGCCGTGGCCGATTTGAAGGGCGCGCGACGTGCGGGGCGAGCCATGCCGATACCGGACGGCGCGCAGGACGCGTTCTGGCGCGCCATGCCCTTTGCACCCACCGCCGCGCAGCGCCGCACGCTGGGCGAGGTGGTGGCAGACATGCGGATGACCGCCGCCATGGCCCGCATGGTGCAGGGCGATGTGGGCTGCGGCAAAACGGCCATCGCATTCGGCGCGATGGCGCTGGCCGTACAGGCCGGCTATCAGGCGGCGCTGATGGCACCCACGGAGATACTCGCGCGCCAGCATTATCAGAGTGCGCAAAAAATGCTGGAACCCATGGGCATATCCTGCGGCCTGTTTTTGGGCGGCATGGCGGCGCGCGAGCGGCGAGCGGCGCTGGCCGCAATCCAAAGCGGCGCGTGGCAGGCAGTCATCGGCACACACGCGCTCATCGGCGAAGGGGTGGCCTATCGGCAGCTGGGCCTGTGTGTGACCGATGAGCAGCACCGCTTTGGCGTGGCACAGCGCACACGGCTGTTGCAAAAGGGCGGCGATGTGCCGCCGGATCTGCTGGTCATGAGCGCCACACCCATCCCGCGCACGCTGGCGCTGGCGGTGTTTGGCGATTTGGACGTATCCGTGGTGGACGAGCTGCCGCCCGGGCGCACACCGGTCAAGACGCGCATCGTGCCGGAGGTAAAGCGCAAGGAGATGTACCTGTTTTTGCGCGGGCAGATCGAGCAGGGGCGGCAGGCCTATGTGGTGTGCCCGCTGGTGGAGGAAGACGAGGCGGACGAGCAGCGCAAAGCGGTGGAGAGCCATTTTGAAGCGCTGTGCCGCGGACCGCTCAAGGGCATCCCCGTGGGCCTTACGCATGGCAGGCAACCATCCGCGGACAAAGCGACCGTGCTGCAAGCCTTTTCGGAAGGCAAGCTGCGCGTGCTGGTCGCCACCACAGTGATCGAAGTGGGTATGAACGTGCCCGCCGCCACCGTAATGGTCGTGGAGAACGCTGAGCGCTACGGGCTTGCGCAGTTGCACCAGCTGCGTGGACGCGTGGGGCGTGGCGGGGGAGAGAGCTGGTGCTTTCTGGTTGCCAAGGAAAACGAGCGCCTGCGCGCGCTGACGCAGACCAATGATGGCTTTCTGATTGCACAGAAGGATTTAGAGCTGCGCGGGCCGGGTGAACTGCTGGGCACGCGCCAGCATGGGGTAGCGCTGCTGCCCGGCGGCGTGGAGCTGGGGAACCTGGCCTTGCTGACCGCCGCCTCAGAATGCGCCGTGATGCTTGCGGGCGAGCCGGAGCACACGGACACCTTCGCGCAGCTCAAGCGGCGCGCGCTGGAGCTGGCGCAGCGCGCCCTGCGGGACGTATCCGTGAGCTGACGGGCAAACCGGAAAACGCGGCCGCTTGCACACCGTGAACGCGGTTCGCCAAGAGGCCGATGCAAAGCGCTTTGCGGGGTGTATCCCTCCGCTGACATGCATGAATACCAGCGCGCCGCTGCAATGATGCGCACTGAACCACCCAAGTACCCTGCGAAATGTATTTGCGCTTTGACGGGCTTCACTGTGTTATGTGGGATGTTCCAGCATCGCGGCGCGCCGCAAGGTTGAAAAAACGCCGCGCAGGTTGTACAATACATTTGGGAGGTAATGCCATGCACATCGTGCTGCACAGCCCTGAGATACCGCAGAACACCGGCAACATTGCCCGCACCTGCGCGGCGACGGGCGCGGCGCTGCATCTCATCCGGCCCCTTGGCTTCGAGCTGACGGACAGATACCTGAAGCGCGCGGGGCTTGATTATTGGAACATGTTGCAATACCGGGTTTATGACCGGTTTGAGGATCTGCTGGCCGCTTATCCGGACGCACAGATGCACTTTTTGACCACCAAAGCGCCGCGCAGCTATACCGAGGCGGCCTATGGGTCGGACGATTTTCTGGTGTTCGGCTGTGAAACCCGCGGCCTGCCGGAAAGCCTGCTTGCCAAGGTATACGCGCGCTGTGTGCGTATCCCGATGGTTACGGGCGCGCGGAGCCTGAACCTGAGCAACGCCGTAGCCATCGTGCTCTATGAGGCGCTGCGGCAGCGGGGCTTCCCCGCGATGCAGGCGCAGGGAAGCCTGACCGGGCGCGATGACGCGACCGAACCGTGGATGGACTATGTGTAGAGATTGGAATGCATGACAGGCAAGGAGGTGTGCGCATGACGAACTGGCGGCAGCGCGGGGCTGATGTGCCCGAGGAAGACCCGCAGGACGGCGGCGCGTATGGGCAGGCACCGTACGGCGAGTATGCGCAGACCGGTTTTGCGGAAGAGGAATACGCCGAGTATGGCGATGCGCTGGACGAGACGCACCGCTTTCATCTGGCGATGAATGTGTTCGACCTGATCAGCGTGCTTGCGGGGCTGGCGGTCATTCTGGTGCTGGTAGCGATTCTGGTGAGCCTGATTACATGGCTGCAGAGCGATATCACCCAGTCGTTCACGCTACTGACATCGCAACTGGGCTGAACGGGAGGTAACGGATGAAAACCTCGTGGGCGCAACTGACGGAGGAGATCGATGCCTGCACGCGTTGCCCGCTGTGCGAAGGTTGTGGGCAGAAAGTGCCCGGGCAAGGCGACCCCGAAGCCCCGCTTATGTTGATCGGCGAAGGGCCGGGCGAGCAGGAAGACAGGCAGGGGCTTGCGTTCGTCGGCCCGGCGGGGCAGCTGTTGACCAGAATGCTGGAAGCGATTCAATTGCCACGCGAGCGGGTATACATCTGTAACATCGTCAAATGCAGGCCGCCGGGCAACCGCACCCCCAGCGCTGAGGAGGCCGCCGCCTGTGTGCCGCACCTGCTGCGGCAGTGGGCGTTGGTAAAGCCGAAAGCGGTGTTGTTGCTGGGCGGCACGGCGGTGCGAACCGTGTTGGGTGAAAGTTACCGCATAACGCGGTGCCACGGCCAGTGGTTCGAGCGCCGAGGTGTGCCGGTGCTTGCGACGTACCATCCCTCCGCGCTTCTGCGCGAACAGGCCAGGAAACGCGAAGCGTGGGAGGATTTGAAACGGGTGCGTGAGATGCTGTGCACGTTGCAGGCCTATCAGGACCTGCTTGGAGGGGAACCGTGACGGAGGAGGAAACGCTGGCGCGCTTGAAGCGCGAATGTGAAGCGGAAATGCGCTTATGGTGGGCGGGCGAACTTCCGCCGCTGGTGTTTGGCGATGGTAACGCGCAAAGCCCCCGGCTGATGCTGGTGGGCGAAGCCCCTGGCGAGCAGGAAGCCTTGCAGGGCAAGCCGTTTGTGGGCAAGGCGGGCAAGAATCTCACGGCGTTCTTATCGGTGGTGGGGCTTGAGCGCTCGTCGCTCTACATCAGCAATGTGGTCAAATTCCGCCCCAGCCGGCTAAGCGCCGCGGGCAGGCAAGTCAATCGCCCGCCCACCCGCGAGGAAATCGCGCGGTTTGTGCCATGGCTGATGCGCGAGGTGGCAGCCGTGCAGCCCCGCGCGCTGGTCACGCTGGGCAATGTGGCCCTAAATGCCTTCCTGCCAAAGCCGGGGGTCATCGGCGACTACCACGGCCGCTGGCAGACAGTCGGGATACCCGCCATTCGCGGCGAAATGATCCGGATGCCGCTCTTTGCGTTGTACCACCCCGCGTCGGTTATCTACAACCGCGCGCTGGCGGACGTATACCGCGCCGACCTGATCCGTCTGAGCGAAACGCTTTCGGAAAGCAACGCGATTACGGACAGTTGAACCCCCGTTTGGTTGCTTTGACGCAACCGCGCGAGACATTGCGACCTTGGTATGGTAGCATGAAATATGAAGAAATGAAAAGGAGGGGTACGGCGTGATCGAATTTTTTACGGCAAACCTGCCCATCGTCCTGTGTTTTGTCATTGGTGTGGGGCTTTTGGTTGCTGAGGTGTTTATGCCTGGTTTCGGCGTGGCGGGCATCTCCGGCATCGTGCTGGAGGTGATCAGCATCGTGCTCACCTACGGCAAGTACGGCGGGCTGGCCGCGCTGGGCCTGACGGTTGTGATTCTGGCGGTCATCGGCATCACCATATCGGTGTCGCTGCGCTCCGTCACCAAGGGGCGGCTCTCTAAATCGCCCATCATCCTCAAGGATCGCGAGACCACCGCAGAGGGCTATATCGCTACTGCCGACATGGACGTGTTCACCGGCAAGGAGGGCGAGAGCACCACGGTGCTGCGCCCCTCCGGCATGGCCGAGGTAGACGGTATCCGCCTCAATGTGGTATCCGAGGGGGAGTACATCCCCAAGGGCACCAAGGTACGTGTGATCCGTGTGGACGGCGCGCGCGTGGTGGTGCGTTCCATCCAGTAGCGCTTCCGCCGCTTCGCGGCTGCGCATGATATGTTCCGATAGGGAAAGGAGGCAAACTCCATGTTTGCTACGCTTCTGGGTTCCATGTTTGCATCCGCCAACGATACGGGTGCGGGTTTCTCTTCGGTGTTGTGGATCGTGCTGGCGCTGGCCATCGCGCTGATGGTGATCACTGTTTTCCTGCGGTTTGTGCCGGTGGGCCTGTGGATCACGTCGCTGGCGGCTGGCGTGCATGTGAGCATCAGTTCGCTCATCGGCATGCGACTGAGGCGCATACAGCCCAAAAGGCTGGTGGAGCCGCTGATCAAAGCGCGCAAGGCAGGCTTGGACGTGACCCTTTCCAAGCTGGAAACACACTTTCTGGCAGGCGGCAATGTGGATCGCGTGATCAACGCGCTGATTGCCGCGCAGCGCTCCAACATTGAAATGCCCTTTGAGAAGGCGAGCGCCATCGACCTTGCTGGCCGCGACGTGTTGCAGGCCGTGCAGATGAGCGTCACCCCCAAGGTGATCGAAACGCCCGTTGTAGCCGCCATTGCCAAGGACGGTATCGAGCTGCGCGCCAAAGCGCGCGTGACCGTGCGCACCAACATCGAACGATTGGTGGGCGGTGCCGGTGAGGAAACCATCATCGCTCGTGTGGGCGAGGGCATCGTAACCACCGTTGGCTCCGCCGAGACGCACAAGCAGGTACTGGAGAACCCGGACTTGATCAGCCGCACGGTCCTCAGCAAAGGGCTGGACGCGGGCACTGCGTATGAGATTTTGTCCATCGACATCGCGGATGTGGATGTTGGTCGCAACATCGGTGCGCAGTTGCAGATGGATCAGGCGGAGGCAGACCGGCACATTGCGCAGGCGCGCGCTGAAGAGCGCCGCGCCATGGCTGTGGCGCACGAGCAGGAAATGAAAGCATCCGTGCAGGAGATGCGCGCCCGCGTGGTGGAGGCGGAGGCCGAGGTGCCCCGCGCACTGGCCGCCGCGCTCCGCGAGGGTAAACTTGGCGTGATGGAATACTATCAGATGAAGAACGTGATCGCCGATACCGAGATGCGCGACGGTATCGCCAAAGCGGCGATGCCCAACACGCCGACTGAGCCGACACCGGGCCAGCGTAAATAAGTAAAACCGATGCGCCGGAGGCCACCGTGCCTCCGGCGCGATTGCGAGGGGAGCGGCATGGAAGGGATTCTGGTATTGCTGGGGCTATATCTGGTTTTCCGTGTGATTGCAAAAAAAGGCCGCACGACGCTGAACACGCTCAAGCAGCAAATGGAGGCCAACATAGACGGGCAGCCCGGCGAACCGCCGCCGCCCGTATTGCAAAAATTCTCCACGAGGCCCTTTACAACCGAGCAGAAGCGCGAAGCGCAGCGGAAAGCAGAACCGCAGCAGTACACTGCGTATACCAAAACGGAGCAACGTATGGAGCGCACCGAGCGGCAAGGCATGAAGACCACCCTGCGAACGGATGTGATCCGAGGCGGCTATGCTGGCAGCCTTGGCGACCATGCGAACGAGGGCAGACTATCGCAGGCAGGCGCGGCCATGGCGGAGGGCAGAGCTCTACCGTTTGGCGAGGGCAGGCCCGGTAATGTTGCCGGAGAAACGGGCATAGACGCGCGCCTGCACGCTGTACCCGATGCGAAGGCAGCAGGCGCTGCGGGGATCCTGCCTGTGGCCTGGAGCGGAAACGACCTGATTCGCAGCTTTGTCGCCAGTGAAATACTGGCAAAACCGCGCAAACGGAGTGATTACCATGGATGACCTGCGGGTATTGATCGCGGATGACGATGCGGGAATGCGCACGGTGATGAAGCACATCATCGGGCGCGTACAGGGCTTCTCCCTGGTAGGTGAGGCTGCCAACGGCGAGGAAGCGTTGGCAATGGTTGAAAAATCAAAGCCACACGTCGTGTTTCTGGATGTGGAGATGCCTGTGATGACGGGCGTGGACTGTGCGCGCGCCATACAGGACATGAACCCCGCCATCGTGATCATCTTTGCGACCGCGCACGACGCTTACATGAGCGACGCCTTTGAGGTGTACGCGTTTGACTACCTGGTTAAGCCCTTCAAGGTGGAGCGCGTAACCCAGACTCTGGAGCGCGTACGCGAGCGGCTGGCAAACCGCGCCGAGCCGGTGGGAGCCGTACCCAAGGCCATCACGGCCAACCGCAAGCCTGTGGACGGGCGGCTGATGCTGCGCCACCGCGAGGGCGTCAGCTTCATTGACCTGAACGACATTTTACTGGTACAGCGTGAAGACCGCGCCACAGTGCTCTACACCCGTGTGGAAGACGGGCGCTATGTGACCGGCGACTCGCTGGGCGAGATGGAAGATCGCTTGCCCAAAGACGCTTTTTTTCGCTGCCACAAGAGCTACATTATCAACCTCAACCACATCAAGGATATCACGCCCTACGGGCGTTGGACGTATGTTGTGCGCCTACAGGGCACCAAGCATGACGCGCTCATCACCCACGAGAAGTATGAGGAGCTGGAACAGCTCTTCCACTGACGGTCATGCAGCGAGTCGATGGACGCGGACACGGGGGAGTGCGAATGGAGAAACGGACACTGCTGACTGTGCGCGGGCCGGTATGCTACTGGGTATCGCATGTGGAAAACGCGCCAGCGCTGGTGTTGCTGCATGGCCTGACGGCGGATCATACGCTGTTTGACAGGCAAGCGGAGGCATGGGAGGGCACCTATACTTTGCTTGCCTGGGACGCGCCCGCGCACGGCGCGTCGCGCCCCTACGAGGGGTTCGACTACCAAGAGGCGGTAGACCACTTACGCACAATACTTGATATAGAGGGCATAACACGCGCGACGTTCATTGGGCAATCGATGGGCGGGTTTATTGCGCAGGCGTTTCTGGCGCAGAACCCCGCGTATGGCGAGGGATTTATCAGCGTGGATTCATGTCCGCTGGGGCTGGAGTATTATACGAAGAGCGACCGGTGGGGACTGACTCATGCGGAGGCAATGACACGGCTTTATCCACTCAGCATGCTTCGCTGGTCAATGGTACATGCCTGCGCCCGTACGCCTGCTGCGCGCGACAACATGCGGAGCATTCTAGCCCCATATACCAAAGATGTTTTGTGTCGCTTGATCGGCTATGGCTGCGGGAGCTTTTTTACTATTAACCGCGACATAATGCTGCCCTGTAATGTGCTGCTGCTAGTAGGCGCGCATGACCACACTGGTAAGGTGCGGGCTTACAACGAAGCATGGCACCGCAAGACGGGTTACCCGCTGGTGATCGTCCCCAATGCGGCGCACAACGCGAATGCGGACAACCCGACGTTTGTCAATGCGCAGGTGGAGGCATTCCTTTGCAGGCAGCGGGAAGGCGAGCATGTGACAGGGAAAGCCTGAAAACGCTTGCTATTTCGTTGCAGAAATACACCGGCGGATGGATTGTGCGTACCCGCCAGACGTGGCAGAGTGGACTGATGTGATCCGATTTGCTCAATTTCTTTGGCTTTTCGGCTTGAAAACGGTTCTGATTGATGCTATACTCTTTTCACCCGCCGAAGTGATGGAATGGCAGACGTGACGGACTCAAAATCCGTTCCCGCAAGGGGTGTGGGTTCGAGTCCCACCTTCGGCACCACGACGTGTACCACCTATTGATAAAGGGTACTTTATCGGTAGGTGGTTTTTGCTGCGTGCTGAAAACGTTGTGTGGTAAGGGTTTTTGGCTTATTTCGGTTTTTCAGAAGGAAAGAATATAGAGCAAAAACCAGGCATTTTAGGATCAAAACATAGAGTGGATGGCAAACGCCTCGGAGAATCGTTTGACTTTTGGGTTAGGGTGTGCATTTTGCGAGGGGGTGTGCATTGGGCTGTCGAATGGACGCTATCCCAATGAAATCAACACTTTCCCAGATTATAGACTCAACGCAAGCCTATTTGTTGCACTATTTGCCAATTAAGAGGTCGATAAGTATTGACATACAGCTAGCCGAAATATACAATCATTATTGTATAAAGAAGATAGTTACAATTATAATAATTAAAGGAATTGAAAGGAGGCGTAAATATGGAATACAAAAAGCCTGTTGTCTTGGCGCAAAGTACTGTACGGATGGCTGAGTGCAAACCAAATAGTAAGCCCAGCGGAAGACCATGCAATCCTCCGCGGCCAACTGGGCGATAGTAAAAACGCTGATCATTGGCGACGATGTTATGTAAATAGCATCGTCGCCTGATCGTTAAGGAGATAACATTATGTATTTCAAACTAAGGGGTTGCGTGATTTTAAGGAATTATCCGTCTTTTGGTTATATTACCGATAACAGAAACTTTGGTTACTCACAAGCAAATCATACTGGATATGACATTGGCGATAAAATTGTGTCACAGAGCGGCACTATATTTCTGTCCGTATTAAGCACAAGAGCACAAAGCATTGATTGTCTTGCTAAGAAGATTAGCGTTCAATATCCTAATGTCAATATAGTCGAAATTCAGAATGATGCAACCGAATTCTACATTTTACTTGAACAGGATGGTTTTATAACATCTGGCACCACGCGGCAGGAGTGTAATGAAAAAGATACAGGTTTCACATACATTAATGCTGTTGTAAAAAGTACAAGTGATTGTTGTTCTTCACAACACAATGAGAAGAAATCTACTCAAGAGTTCCTAAATGATTACTTTGCGAACGAACCGCAACTCACAAACCTGCATGTTGAGATTACGAGTAAATGTAACGAAAGGTGTGTGCATTGCTATATCCCACATGAGAATAAGGATCATGAAATCGACCCTGATATGTTCTATAGCATTTTGAAGCAAAGCAGGAAGATGAACTTATTGCATCTTACATTGAGTGGCGGTGAACCATTGTTACATAAGAACATAATTGATTTCCTAAGGAAATGCAATGAAAGCAATCTTTCTGTAAATATATTATCTAATTTAACTTTGCTAAACAAATCGATTCTAGATGAGATGAAGAAAAACCGTCGGCTGAGTGTGCAGGTGTCACTGTATTCAATGGATCCAAGCATTCATGATGCGATTACGCAAGTAAAGGGAAGCTGTGAAAAAACGAAGCAAGCCATATTGAAGTTGTGGGAGAATAATATCCCCATGCAAATAAGTTGTCCAATAATGAGGCAAAATATCAATAGTTACAAGGATGTTTTAGATTGGGGAAAGGAACATAATATAAGTGTAAGTAGTGATTACGTCATTATCGCAAGATATAACCATACAACAGGAAATTTAAACAACCGCTTGTTTATAAAAGATGTGAAGGAGCTAATCAAGCAGAAAATTGACAATGACACCCAATATTTGGAACAGATTGAGCTTGAAACTCAAAGGAGAAAGGCCGTGAAGCTAGACGATCCGATTTGTAGTGTTTGTCATTCATCTTTATGTATAACTGAAAATGGAGATGTTTATCCATGCGCCGGGTGGCAAGATTATGTTGTCGGTAATGTTAATCACGCATCCCTCAGTGATATTTGGTTAGGATCTGAGCGAATAAAACATTTACGAGATTTGTGCAAACGAGATTTCCCCCAATGCATAAGATGTCCAGATTATGAGTATTGTACAATGTGTCTGGTGAGGAACGCTAATGAAAATCCGTTTGGAGATCCACTCGCTGTAAATAGCTATTTTTGTGATATTGCAAAAATTCATAAGGAATTTGCAGCGATACAAAAAAGTAATCTCAAGTGTCCTCAGAGCACTTGCTGAGAAGTTAAAATCAAATTGAACAAAAATGTATAGATAATACCCAACACATTTCAGCTCATGATAAGTAGCACTGCAACGTGAGGTGGTTTTTAATATATAAAAACCATTGTGAAGCAGGTTTTTTTGATGTAATAGTTCGCTATGGTAGCTTATGCGAAACGGAAATCTGGAAGCCAGGTATGTATGTGAAAAGCGATACTGAACTTAAAAGTAAATGGTTAACATTTAGCTAGGGTCGTTATTTGTATCTGTAAGTGTGCATCGCGCTTTACGAAACCCAACTTATGCTGTAAAATATTGAATGATATTCGCACGATGATCAGCAATAATAAGCAGGAGCGTAATCAATGCCGACACTCAACTGGATCGGAAAAGATAAAGTGATCAACCACCACCTTGATGTGCCTTTCCGTGTGCTGGATTTGCAGTACACCTTTGCGGCGGGCCATCAGGAGCAACCCATGGCGGAGAGTGAAAACAAGATTATCCGCGGCGACAATCTGGAAGCCCTCAAGGCACTGTTGCCTAGGTATGAAGGTAAAATCAAGTGCATTTACATCGACCCGCCCTACAACACCGGCAACGAGGGGTGGGTGTATAACGATAATGTGAACGACCCCAAGTTTCGTAAATGGTTGGGGCAGGTGGTGGGTAAGGAAGGCGAAGACCTGAGTCGGCACGATAAATGGCTGTGCATGATGTACCCAAGGCTAAAACTGCTTCAACGCTTGCTTGCCCCGGATGGCGCAATCTTTATCAGTATTGATGATAACGAACAGGCGAACCTGAAGCTGATCTGTGATGAAATCTTCGGCGCAACCTGTTTCGTTTCCAATATTTCATGGCAGAGAACCTATTCCACCAGAAACGATTCCAAGGGCATTGTCAACGAAGTGGAACATATGCTGGTTTACAGCAAGCAACCCAATTGGAACCCGCATAAACTACCGCGTACCGAAGCGATGGACGCAAAGTATAAAAATCCAGATAATGATACCACGTTGTGGAGAATCGACAATGCCTTTGCCCCCGGCGCGGCAACCCATCAAGGCATGGTTTACGCCATACAACATCCTTTTACCGGGCAAATGCTTTATCCAAGTAATGGCGCCTGTTGGCGATACCAACAGAATGATATGCTGGACATCATGCGTGGCTGGTGTGAGTACAAATTGCGTGATTTGCATGATGAACGGGAACGTGCGCATGTCTGCGGCGTACCAGAAAATGAAATCCGTCCGAATGTGATGGGGATCGTCCTAACCGAACTGCTCGAGATTTCAGCAGAAAAAGCACGTAAGGTATATGAACGAGGTCAATGGCCTAGGTTCTTCTTTACCAAGGGCGGCATGGGCGGTATTGCACGAAAGACCTATCTGGATAACGTTGGCGGTAAACTTGCAACAAACCTATGGCTTCATAACGCCGTCGGCCATACCGACGAGGCAAAAAAAGAAATGCTGGCGCTCTTTGATGGCAAAGCGCTCTTTGATACCCCCAAGCCTACGCGTCTGATTGAGTTTGTTTTGAAGGTTGCCTCCGACCCCGATTCCATCATCCTTGATTCCTTCGCCGGTTCCGGCACCACCGCGCACGCTGTTTTAAACCTCAACAAGCAGGATGGCGGCAACCGCCGCTTCATCCTTGTGGAAATGGAAGACTATGCCGAAACCACCACCGCAGAGCGTGTGCGCCGCGTAATGCAGGGCTACGGCGAAGGCAACAGTGCCGTTTCAGGTACCGGCGGCGATTTTTCCTTTTATGATTTGGGCGAGCAGTTGCTCATTGGGGACATGCTCAACCCGCATATTCCCACCCAACGCATACGGGAGTATGTCTACTTTATGGAAACCAAAACACCTATGCGGGCGGATAGCGAAACAGAACCTTACCTGCTTGGCGTACACAGGCAGGCGGCCTATTATTTCGTGTTTGAGCCGCACCGCGTAACCGTGTTGGATGATGAAATGCTTTCCACCATCCAGATCCACGCGGAGGAATACGTTATCTATGCCGATCGGTGCGCGCTAGGGCAGGAAGAAATGGCGCGGCTGCGCATCACCTTCAAGAAAATCCCCCGCGACATCACGCGGCTGTAAGGAGGCAGGTACATGGAACTGAAAAACTACCAACGGCGCGTATTGCGGGATTTGGATGCCTATTTGGCCTGCCTGAACGAGCCGCATGCAACGCTGGCCGAAGCTTTTCGCAAGTTTTGGTTGGAACAGGGCGTGGCAGTCGGCATGGGCGCAGTCGCGCCTTATAAAAACGTAGTGCCTGGCACGCCGCATGTGTGCTTCAAAGTGCCCACGGGCGGCGGTAAAACCTTCATCGCCTGCTGTGCGGTACTGCCCATCGTGAAGGCAATCTTCCAAAACCGCCCGCAGGTGGTTGTGTGGCTGGTGCCGTCCAACGCCATTCTGGAGCAGACGGTGCAAACCTTGCAGGATAAGGATCACCCCTATCGGCATCGGCTGGATGTGGATTTTCAGGGTCGTGTGGAAGTTTGCACGAAGGATGAACTGCTAAACGGCCAGAATTTCAACCCCACATCGGTACGCGAACAGCTTACCCTTTGCGTGCTCAGCTATGATTCCCTGCGTTCCGCCAAAAAGGATGGCCGCCTTGTCTACCGCGAAAACAGCGCCTTGGCGGATTTTGCAACCCTCTATCCCTCCGCCCATACCGTGGAAGGCGCGGATGATACGGCGCTGATTCAGGCGCTCAACGGGCTGAACCCCATCGTAATTGTAGACGAAAGCCACAACGCTGAATCTTACCTGAGTGTAGAAATGCTCAACAATCTGGATCCGTCCTTTGTTCTGGATTTAACGGCTACGCCCAAAGCCAACAGCAATATCATTTCCTTTGTAGATGCCCGCGCTCTGAAAGAAGAAAACATGGTCAAGCTTCCCGTGATCGTCTACAACCGCAACGATCAGGCAGATGTTTTGATGGACGCGCTTACCCTTCGCAGTAAGCTGGAAGAAGCCGCACAGGCTGAGATGGCCGCCAGCGGGCGCTACATCCGCCCGATCATTCTGTTTCAGGCACAGCCCAAGGGGCGGGATCAAGCCAGAACCTTCACCCGCATCAAGGAGGATTTGCTGGCTGTTGGGATACCCGAAAATGAAATTGCCATTAAAACAGCGGATATCAACGAGCTTCGCGGTGTCGAGTTGAAAAGCCCCGATTGCAAGATACGCTTCATCATTACCATCAACGCACTGAAAGAGGGCTGGGATTGCCCGTTTGCGTATATTCTGGCGACGCTGGCCAATAAAACCTCCTCGGTGGATGTGGAACAGATACTGGGTCGTGTGCTTCGCTTGCCCGATGCCCAGCGCAACACGGCCAAAATGCTCAACATGGCCTACGTGTTGACCTGCAGCAACGATTTCCGCGATACGTTGGAGCAAATCGTCAAGGGTTTGAACCGCGCCGGTTTCACCCGGAAGGATTGCCTTGTGCAGGATGCACCGCCTGTTCAGCCGATACCCCAGCCTTCTCCGCAACAAACGGCTATTGAAGATGACCATCAAGATGCCGAGGATTACACTGGCGTTGATGTGGAAGCGGTCAGGCAGGAGCTGGAACGGCGTGCCGCCATCGACAGCGATCCATCAACTACGGATGCCTTTCGCGAAATGGAAGCCTTTGCACAGCAGCAGGGCGATGCCTATGAGGCCGGGTTGCAAAATCTCACAGACCTGCCTTTGGCGGAGGAAGTGATCGAAAAGATGCCGCATTACGCGATTCAACCCCAGTTTCGGGAAAGCATACAAACGCTGATCCTGCCGCAGTTCTACCGCCATACCGAGGAGAGTCTACTACTGGCGGGCAAGGACATCAAGCTCTCCAAAGAGGCGCTCACAAAAGGCTTTACCCTGGCAGAGCAGGACGCACGCGTGGATTTCACCGCTACAGGTGCCAAAGTAGCCGAAGTGGATATTCAAGCCAACGGAGAAGCGGTTCCCAAGCACCGCTACCTATCCGCCCGTGACAGCAAGGCTTTCCGTGATGCTATCGAAACAGCGCCGTCCGAAAAGAAGACCGGGCATTGCATCTTTCAAATCTGTGCCCTGCTGGATAAGGATGATACGCTGGTTGCCGGCGACCTTCGCAAGTATGTGGAGCGGGTTGTGCAAACCATGCAAAGGGACGATCTGGAGGCACTGGAGCATTCCGTGCCTGCCTTTGCATACAAAATTAAAGAGAAAATCGAATCGCTTCAGGCTGTATATCGGCAGAAGCGTTTCGATGAGATGTTGGAAACCGGCAACATCATATGTACTGCTGGGTTAGGCTATACATTCCCGGAAATCATCACGCCTGTGAAGGCTACCGAAAACCTCGTCAAAACGCTTTACGAAGCCGAGGCCGACGATATGAACGGCTTTGAGTTTGAAGCCATTCAGCAGATTGCTTCGCTGGATAACGTAATGTGGTGGCATCGCGTAATGGAGCGCCGTGGTTTTAGCCTGAATGGCGCAATCACGCATTACCCGGATTTTGTCGTGTGTACAGCAAGCGGCACTATCCTTCTGGTAGAAACCAAAGGTGATCATCTGATTAATGACGAAACCAAGCAAAAGCTACATCTGGGACGTGCGTGGCAGCATCAGCTTGGGCAAAAGTACAAGTACCTGATGGTGTTCAGGAGCGCGGAGTTACATCTGGAAGGCGCGGTCACGTTGGATAAGGCGCTGCAGTTGATCGGGCAGTTGTAAAAGGAATGGTATTACTTCTGTGATATGTTTATGATTTAATTACATTCACGAATGAAGGGACAACCGATTTATGAGCACAAACAAATCATTGCCCGGTAAGGGTTGCGGCGTCCTATCCTTTGTGCCCTACCTCAATTGGCTATCGTTACTATATATGGGCATCAAATGCTCCCATGCGCCAAGTATCCTCTGCGGCATTGCCTATGGGGCATTGTCGTTGGTTTCACCAACCGTTGCGATGCTGTTATGGTTTGTGTCGATCATTCAATATCGTGTCGCAAGAGCCAGTATTTCAAATAGAGTTGACGAACAGGAAAGATATTATCATACGCAACGCAAGTCCGGCACGTCAAGGCCAAGCAACCCAACGCCAATGTCAAAGCCCTATTCATCGCTAAGCACCATGGCAAAGCCAAAGGCCGAAGCGCGCACGCCAAGTGCCGGATACTGCCAAATTGATTTATCTGGAAGCGCCGAACAACGCCAAGGTATTTCTCCCGCCGATCAATCCCTTTATCTTCGGACTGCTACCTTCAGCCGAAGCGGTCATGATGCGTTTTTTCAGGACATGCGTAAACTGGAGAATGCTTCTGGCTCCGCATGCCCATTTGTCCCTTTCATGAACTATTGGCCTACGTATGATGCCATGGATAAAAATCAAAAAGCATGGTACTTCTATTGGCGGTCGCAAGTTCGGGCAGTTGTGTATCCCAGGACTGATCTATCCTATATTTTTGTCTACATTTATGAACTGCTCAGTGGGGTTGGCTGGCAGAACCCGCAGGAGGGGCAGAACCGACTGCTGAAAATCTGGAATGCCTATGTAGGCGACTATCCCAAGTTGAGCCACTACCTGCAAGGTTGGATGTTCGACTTCGCCAGACAATACCAGCTCCCGTATCAATACCCGTCCAACTTTGAGCTGTCTTTTTCGTCTCCCTCCGTCCTGGCTGATATGCTGATTGATGAACATACCGCAGATTCGCCGCTCAAGCTGCCATTTGACCTGATCGATGCGCTTTGCGAATATTCACTGGTTGGCAGCAAGTTCTATCAGGACGGGCATCAGTTGCTGATGCGGGAAGCGATTCCGCGTATCGTAGCTTTAGCGGATGCAGCATTACTGCAAAAAACACAGAAAGGGATTTTGGCTACCTACGGGCCTACCCGTACCAGGAAGCAACAATATTTACGATATGCAAGCGCATTATGCCCCGGCGCAAATAGTACCGAAACCGTATCAGTACGTGCTTATACCGATAAAATCCACTTGAAAACCTATATCAATGAGTTGGTTCGGTATGGTGAAAATGCGCTTCGCGCAGAGAACAATTGCCGAGGCAGGTTGCGCGGTGTGGAATTGGAGCCGGGGACTGCGAGTTTAATTGATGCGTTTGTGATGAGAGAATATGGGGAGAAGCAACCAGCCAAGCCGTCTGCGGCGCCAGTTGCGCCCAAAGTAGTGCTGGACCCTGATAGTGTGCGCAGCCTCCGTCAACAATCCGATAAAGTACGGGAAGCGCTAAAGGTTAACGACACAGCGGTCGAAAAACAGCTTCTGACCGATTTGAAAGAAGTTGCCTCGCTATTCTTGTCGCTGTCAGACCCCTGCAAAACCCTGCTGGAACATTTGCGTTTGTCGGGTTGGGAAATGGAAGGCGCAACACTCGAATCTGGTTTACTGGAGGCGATCAATCAGGCATCGGAGAAGCATCTTGGATGTGCGTTGCTGCATATTGAGAATGGTAGCATGATTGTTGAGGATGATTACCGCGATGAGCTGGAAGAGGTTTTTATCCATCCACCGATCTCACCGCAATCATCCACACTGGATTTCAACACCGACGGGTTGTCCGCTGAATTGAAAGCCCTGCTGGAGAACCTTACCGATGAGCAGGCAGAAACCCTCCGCACTTTATTAGGAGAAGAACAACCGCTTGAACAACTGGAAAAACTGGCCGAGCAAAACATGACGATGCCACAAATCCTGATGGATGACCTCAATGAGGTTGCTTTGCCGTATCTTGGTGAAATCCTGATAGATACCCTATGTATGCCTCCACGTGTGCTGGAGGAATATGCGGTACCACTCAAACAATCGATCATATAGGAGGAACAACGATATGCCAACCATCAGCCGCCGCGAATCCTCAGCGCTCATCAACTCGTTAACCGCAGGGGTTGTGCCCCGCATTGGGCTGAGGCATATTGCCGTTGGACGACAAAAGGAAGTCCAGGCCTTTTTACATGATTTGGAGACGGTTGAAGAGGATGGGGCGTCTTTTCGCGTCGTCTGTGGCCAATACGGCAGTGGTAAGAGCTTTTTGCTGCAATTGGTTCGTTTGAATGCGATGGAGCGCAACTTCGTGGTTGCGGATGCGGATCTCTCTCCAGAGCGCCGTCTTTCGGGCACAAAAGGGCAAGGCGTAACCACCTATCGGGAACTGATGCAGCATTTATCCATCGCCGCACGACCCGAGGGAGGCGCGCTTGAATCGGTCCTGCAAAAGTGGATTGCGACGCTACAGTCTACCACAGCTCGTTCGGCTGGTTTGAAACCAAGTGATCCCGCATTGGTAGAAGCGGTGAGCCAACAGATTGGCGACATTCTGGCCGAGTTGGCTGCGATGTCTTACGGTTTCGCCTTTTCGACGATCATTGACGCTTACTGGCGCGGCATGAAAACCGGCGATGATATGCTCAAACAAGCTGCGCTGCGCTGGCTAAGGGGAGAATATACAACAAAAACTGAGGCACGCCGTGATTTAGCGGTTGATACGATCATTGACGACCAAAGTTGGTATGATTTTCTGAAATTGTTTGCAGTGTTCGTTACCAAGGCTGGGTATAAAGGGTTGCTCATCTTTCTGGACGAAGGGGTTAATCTGTATAAAATTGTGAACCGGCAATCCAGAGAAAGCAATTATGAAAAGCTGCTGACGATATTCAACGACACTATGCAAGGGAAAGCGAACCGTATTGGCGTTTTTCTAAGTGGCACACCCCAGTTTGTATATGATGAACGACGCGGACTTTTCAGTTATGAGGCGTTGCGTTCGCGCTTAGCTGAAAATCGCTTTGTGGTGGAAGGTTACACAGACTATACCGGTCCGGTCATGAAGCTGGAACGGTTGACGCCCGAAGAAATATACGTTTTGCTGGAAAGGCTATGCGAGCTTCACAGCAGCCATTATGGCTATGCTTGCAGGCTTGGCGAGCGTGAACTGACGGCGTTTCTCAATTCGATTCTTAGCCGCCTGGGCGCAGACCAACTACTTACGCCTCGTGAAGTTACAAGAGATTTCCTAGGATTGCTCAATATCCTGCATCAGGATGAGACGGTCAGCGTTGACTCGCTCCTTCAGCAGAAAGGAATGATGGTTATCAGCGCTGAAAAAGACCCGGAGCAGTTGTCGCCGGAACAAAACGACTTGTTTGCGAACTTTGATATATGAGTAAAACCGCCTTTGAACGCTATGCGCCGTTCATACAAGCGTATATCTATCGCAAAAATTGGGCTGATCTACGTGAGGTGCAGGTGGAAGCGTGCGATGCCATTATGGATACGGATCAGCACGTCATCATCGCATCCGGCACTGCATCCGGTAAAACGGAGGCGGCTTTTTTTCCGATGCTTACTTTGCTGGAAGAAAAACCGTCTACTTCGGTTGGCATTCTCTATATCGGGCCATTGAAAGCACTAATCAACGATCAGTTCGAAAGGCTTAGCGCGTTACTCGACGATAGCGATATCCCCGTGTGGCCATGGCATGGGGATGTCGCACAAAGTGTGAAGCAGCGCGCATTACGACAAGGCCGGGGAGTGTTGCAGATCACACCAGAATCTTTGGAAGCAATGCTAATGCAGCACTCGGGCGATGCCGTAAAACTATTCCGTGATTTGCGCTTTGTTGTGATTGATGAGATTCATGCCCTGATGGGTACGGATCGAGGTTTGCAAACGCTATGTCTTTTAACTCGTTTGGAACGGGCAACGAATTGCATGCCACGTCGCATCGGGCTATCGGCTACGCTGCATGAGTATGATACCGCTCAAGCATGGCTTGCAGCGGGCACCGACAGGCAGGCTACGGTAACTGGCATTCAGGTTCATAAGCGGTCCATCGCATTGCATGTGGAGAGCTTCCTTTTGCCCAAAGACGAGCAGCAAGCTGCCGAAACGATGCGAGTGTACAACGAGTTTCTGTATAATGCCTGCCATACGCAGAAGTGCATTCTATTTTCCAATAGCCGCGGAAAAGCGGAGGCAGTGATTGCCGATTTAAAGGAACTTGCACAGAGGCGAAAAGAGGCGGATGTTTTCTATGTCCATCATGGAAGTGTATCCGCCGACCTGCGACACGATGCCGAATCGGCTTTACGCGAAAGCAAAGGCCCAGTTGTTGCCGCAGCAACGCTTACATTGGAACTGGGCATCGATATTGGCGATTTGGACGCGACCTTTCAGCTGGGTGCCCCTTTTTCCTGTATCAGCTTCGTTCAAAGGTTAGGCCGCTCGGGCAGGCGCACAGGAAAGTCGCAAATGATGTTTGTAACGCTTGCAGATCGTATGGAAGAGCGGCCGATGGATGCCATCCCTTGGGAGCTTTTGCAGACCATCGCGGTGATTCAACTGTACCTGGAAGAGCGCTGGGTGGAACCGTCTGTGCAAAAGCCAAAGCCGTTCAGTGTGCTGGCACACCAGACGCTTAGCACGCTGATGACCTATGGGGAGCTTTTACCGGCGACATTAGCCGCCCGTGTGCTAACGTTACCGGCGTTTCAGGGGAGTATCACAACCGAAGAGTACCAGCTGTTGCTACGACATATGCTGGAGGAAGATATTTTGGAACGCATGGATAATGGCGGGATAATCATCGGCCTGAAAGGCGCCAAAGTCACCAGTCATTATTCGTTCTACTCAGTGTTCCAGAATGAAGAAACCTGGCATGTCATCCACCAAGAGCACGAGGTGGGGACGCTGGACAGTTGCCCGGCAGCCCAAGAAGCCTTTATTCTTGCCGGCAGAGCCTGGCAAGTGCTTACCATAGATGAAGAGCGACAGATGATCTATGTGAAGCCTATCAAGAACCGTCGAATACCTTCCTGGCATGGCAGAGGTGGGGATATTCATGAGAGAATAGCACAGCGCATGCGACATGTACTTATGGAGGATACGATGTATCCGTATCTTGGGCAACAAGCGGTGCAGCATTTAGCTGAAGCGCGAGAGATTACACGGCAAGCTGGCATCCTCAAACACCAGCTTACAGTATCGACCGACGGAAATTATATCCTGTGCCCATGGCGTGGTAGCAAAATTATACGCACGATTCACTGCTTGTTATCAGGGCTTTTAAAAGAGTCTTTTGGGATTGGCCGGGTGTATGCAAGCCCATATTATTTGCAATTTAGCAGCACGCTTGCTCCGGAAGCGTTTTCCGAACTCGCTAAAGCCCTGCAACTTTCGGAAGATGATGCGCAAAAAACACTAAGCCCTGAGAAGAAACCGACAATTGACAAATACGATTGGATGCTATCGGATACGCTTCTACAAAGTGCTTATGTGGCAAACCAGCTTGATATATCAGGAGCAGTTGCTGTGTTGCATGGTATTGCAGACACGTAACGTGTGTCGTATATTTATCATTATCTGTTTCTTCTTTACGTTTGATGTGGCAACGCCTGTGCCCGTTTCTCAGCAAATATATACACTTTGGGAGAGATCGTATGGGTATTAACCGAACATGTGAAACTTGTGAATTCAATTTTGAGGGGATTTGTGCAAACAGTGGTGTTTATCAATATGGTGAAAAGATCTCAGATCCTGGAGTCCGGTGTGACTCTTGGAGCATTGGGCTGGAATATTATACTAAGATCTTGAAAGCGGCTCCTTGGTACTTGTCTAAACTTTTAAGAAACTGCAAGATCAATTTTGACGACTTCATGGAACTATTGGAAAAAGATATGCGTGGGGAACCCATTGAAATCAACCTTTATGATGCTCTTGAAGAGGTATATGGTATAACGATATTCCAAATCGCAGATATTCTAGGCGTGCCAGTAACGGTTGTTATTTATGCTCGAAATCGAGGGACGGTAGAGAAGCGGGTTTATGATTTCGCAAGCAGGTTATTTTTGCCCACGGCTCTGTTTGACAAATGTACAAGCCTTGATATTCCTACAATCAAGCTAAGTAAAGAAAAACTTCTAAAGAACGGCATCCTGTTTGTGTAGAGTAATCTCAGAAATGAGCTATGTTCGCAACTAATAATCAAACGGCACAACCCAATACAAGTCCATTTTAGAAAGCACATAGACTAGTGATCAAGACAAACCGTATTCTTCCGTCATGAGAAACCGCAACATAATCCACGACCGCCAAGAACAGCCTTTCATCAAAGGCATCAATGACTGTCTCCTGCTTCGCAAGGGTGCGGATGAACTTCGCGATCAGGTCGCACTTCTCCACCCTCCGCCGACACTCCGCCTCCAACTGAACGATCTGGAGAGCCAATGCATCGTGTTTGGAAAGGTACTCCTCTTGAAGCGCATTGGCCCCGCCCTCCGTCACGCTGGCATTCTCCAGAATCGCAATCCGCGCACGTTCAGCAACCCGCTCCTGCTCCTTACGCAAATCATCAATCTCCCGCTCCAGCGAAGAACAGTCACGGAGTGTCTCCCATGCGATCCGACAATCCGCGATTACCTGCTCCTTCATCCCCAACAGCCGGTTGAACGCCTCCACGAACTGAACACGGATTTCTTCCTCGGTGACATGCGGCGTCAGGCAATGAGGCTCGTGCTTGTATTTGTCATTGCATCGCCAGATGATCTTACGGTTCGGACGGTTGCTGTTCCAGACCTTGGGGCCGTAGAACCCGCCGCAATCGCCGCAGACGATTTTGCTGGAAAACACACTGCCGCAGGTGTTAGGACGGCTGACCTCCTTACGCCGTGCCATTTCCGCCTGCACCGCGTCAAAATCATCCGGATCAATGATCGCCGGATGGCTGTTCTGCACATAGTACTGGGGCACTTCGCCATGGTTCAGCTTCCGTTCTTTCGTCAGAAAGTCCACAGTATAACGCTTTTGCAACAACGCGTCGCCCTTGTATTTTTCGTTGGTCAGAATGGAGCGTACAGTCGCCACCTGCCAGACCTGAGAACCTCCCGGTGAAAGGATGCCATCCGCCTGAAGCAGTTTCGCGATCATCGACGGGGTCTTGCCCTCTATGAACTGTCGAAAGATGCGGCGAACGATGGCCGCTTCCTCCTCCACGATCTCCGGCAACCCGTCCTCTCCCTTGCGGTAGCCCATAAAATGCTTGTACGGCAAGTTGACGCGGCCGTCGGCCATCCTCTTGCGTACGCCCCAGGTGACGTTTTCCGAAATTGAGCGGCTCTCCTCCTGGGCAAGGGACGACATGATCGTGATCAGCAGTTCGCCCTTGCCGTCGAAGGTGTAGATGTTCTCCTTTTCAAAGTAAACCTCGACATTCTTTTCCTTGAGCTTTCGCACTGTGGTGAGGCTGTCAACGGTGTTTCGGGCAAAGCGGCTGACCGACTTGGTGACGATGAGGTCAATTTTACCCGCCACCGCGTCGGAAACCATCCGGTTGAAACCGTCACGTTTCCGGGTATTCGTCGCCGAGATGCCTTCGTCCGCATAGATGCCGACGAAAACCCAATCTTCGCGGCTCTGGATATACTTGGTATAGTGATCCACCTGGGCCTCGTAGCTGGTCAGCTGCTCCTCGCTGTCGGTGGAAACGCGGGCATAGGCCGCGACCCGACGGTACTGGACGCCTGTAGACGCTTTGGCGGATGTGCGGGCGATGCTGGCGGGGATCATCGTAACTTCAGGCATGTGCATTCCTCTTTCTGGCAGCCACTCGTGCTTCCGCTTTCATTTCAGCCGTCCAGCGCTCCGATCGGGAGGGGTGCTGCCAGACAGTCTGCCGTTCGATGCCATCGCGTAGCTTGAAAAGTAACTGTCCATCTGAGGACACCAGAATTTCAGTGACGGTTTTGCGAAAAGCATCTTCGTCAAAAGCAGCCAATCCCAAGACTTCACAGCATTGAACGATCAGAATGTCCTCGGGGATCCGTTTGGCGTCGCAAAATTTCTTGCCTTGGCTGACGTATGTCGGACAAGCCCAACTCTGCTTGGCGTATTTCGAACCCCCGTTTGCGACCTTACGGTGAAAGAACCTGCCGCAACGTTGGCACCGGATCATCCCGGAGAAGACGCTGGTGGATTGTTGCTGATTCCCATTTTTCAGAGAAGCCCGTACCGCGATTTCTCGCTGCACCGTTTCGAAGGTAGCCTCGTCGATAATCGCCTCGTGATGGTTTTTCACGAGGAATTTCGGCATTTCTCCCCGATTAGGCTTTGTTTGCTTCGTGATATGATCCGTGATAAAGACCTTCTGGAGCAGCAGGTGTCCAGCATACTTCTCATTGCGAAGCATCTGCATGACACTGGTCTCCGTCCAGCGTCCGCCGGTTCGGGTGGGGATGTTCAGCGCGGTAAGCTTGCGCATGATCGCATTCTTCCCTAGCCCGGACAGATAATCCGCAAAAATCATCCACACCACCTCGGCCTCCTCAGGAACGATGGTGTAGATTTCCTTGTGGCAACGGTAGCCATAAATCCAGATCGTGGTGACAGGTTTTCCTTCCCGGTAGTTCTTCTGGATGCGCCACTTCTGGTTTTCACTGGCCGAGAGGCTTTCCTCCTGAGCAAAAGAAGAGAGGATGGTGAGCAACAGCTCGCCATCCCCGTCCGTCGTGTGAATATTCTGTTCCTCGAAGTATACGTCCACGTCCATGGCCCTGAGTTCCCGAACCGCGTCCAACAGATCCAGCGTATTTCTCGCAAACCGGCTGATTGACTTGGTAATGATCCGATCGATCTTTCCCTCACGGCAGTCACTGAGCATTTTCTGAAACGCAGGTCGGTTGCCCTTTGTGCCGGTCAGCGCTTCATCCGCGTACATCCCGGCGTACATCCATTCCGGATTTCCCAGAATGAGCTTCTGATAGTAATCCACCTGTGCCGCCAGCGAGTGGAGCATCGCGTCCTTATCACTGGAGACTCTGGCATAGCCCGCCACCTTAGTCAGTTTGAGCGCCTGGGTGTGCTGTATCGGAACCCTTGAAATGATTCGTTCCATGCCGATGCCTCCCTTCGGTCATGGTATATTCGCTCTGAAAGCCAAGATTATCAAGGGGTTTGACGATATATACTGTTGTTTGATAGCCCGTAGCGTTCCACCATCTTGGCCTCCAGCAACCGAAAATCGTCTTCCGTAATCCAACCTTGCCGAACCCATGTCCGAAAGACCGCCAGCGCCGCACTGTAGTGCAGAATGCGGTTTTCCTTATCCATCCGTTCCCTCCCCGTGCGCCAGTTTGGCTCTAGCTCTGGCGCTGCAGATACGGGAGCAATACATTCTCATACGTTCCCCAACAACCAAAAACGGCACACCGCAGAATGCGCAGGAAACATTTCGTACCTTACGCTTCGTGCCCGTTTCCGGGTGCGCATTCCACCAAGTGATGCGGCAACGGTCGGAGCAGAACTTGCGTTTCTTGGCGCCGGGTTTGTGGTGAAGATACTCACCACAGAACAAACATTTGTTCTCATACGAGCACTCTGGCACCCGCATTACAACGGGATGCCTGCGGCAATAGGACTGGACGGTGTTGAGCGAAAGACCAAGCTCCGCAGCTATCCGTTTATACCCAAGACCCTCCGAACGCAATTGTTCCAATCGCTTTTTCTGCTCGTTGGTCATAACTGCAATGCCGCATGGGTGACCGGTCCGACAATTCCATCCGCGTCCAGCTGCAGCGACGATTGAAAGGCGACTACAGCGGCTGCCGTCATCGGACCATACACGCCGTCTGCCTTGCCAGGATCAAAGCCCAGCTCAAGCAGCCGCGCCTGCAAAGCCAGCACATCCTCGCCCCGGAGCATCGCCCTTCCCCTGGTGTAGCGAAGCGTTCTGGCACGCTGATCGATGGTGGGTGGGGTATCGTCTGTTACGGGAATTGAATCATTGCCATACTGGATGAACGGCAGCTTGTACCAATGCGTCCAGCCGCGCCCGGCGACCTTGGTCTTGACACAGCCGTACGAGAAGCCTTTCCACTCGATGGCATAACCGTTTCCAGCATAATAGCCCACATGTCCGGACTTATATAGCGCCAACCCTACGATCTCAGGTAACGTCCCAATGGCGCCCCAGTCCATGCCCTTACTCTTTGCGTAGGTGAACATCCCGTTCGCGCCTTTATCCGGGCATCTATTGGAGCCGTATTTGCTGGCAAAGGCGGCCTCCGTCCCGATCGCCTCCAGCACCCCGATGCCGCCGCCTGTCCAGGCATAGCCTTTCGCAGCGCCGATACAGTCCGCTACGACTTTCTTCGAAGCGACATCCTGCCTGTAACGCGCCATACGGGAGGCTGCATACGAGGATGGGTATTGGCTGGTTTTTCGGGACAGCAGGCTGTTTGTAGCCTTATAAAGGCAGGTGCCGTACCAATAGGGTTGCCCCAGCATCTTCTCACAGAAGGCCATGAAATGCTCGTTGGTAAACGGCAAAGCCGCGCGGTTCATCTGTTCACTCATCGTATTCCCTCCCAAAAAGGAAAAGCGGCGGCTTGTTTGCCGCCGCCGTGTCACTGATCTTCCTTGTCGCCATCCCGATCATGCAACTGTTCAAGCACGTCCTTGAGTTTTTGCGGAATCGGCAAGCCGAGATGACCCGCGTTTTCCAGCATCGACACGCCCTCGTTGGAGCAGTAGAAGAACAGCACCGCTGTGCGCAGCGCACTGCCGTTGCCGATCAGGTACGTGTCCACGATGTGCCCGACGCCGACCAGTACGAAGATCAGCACCTTCTTGGCAATGCCGCGAAACCCAACCGCGCTGGAAAGCGTTCTGTCCGCGATGGCGCACATCACGCCCGTCACGTAATCGGCCGCCATCAAAGCGATCAGCGCGTAGAGCAGACCGTCGAAGCCGCCGACAAACCAACCGAGAAAACCACCCACGGCTACCAACGCTGCTTGAATCCAACCCCAGATTTCCTTCATGATGTTTCCTCCTATAGAAAGATATATATGATAAAGCGCCCCTGCTTTCGAAGAGACGCAAATCGGGAACCCGTCATAATCCAAGAATCAGCGTTTGCAACTGCTGCATCACGGCCGCCTGCGGTCTGCCCGTCGTGGTGGGAATCCACGCCGGGTCAGGGAGTTTGTTTACCCAAGTCATATCAAAGCCGTTGATGAAATCCACCATCTGCTCAATGGATTTACGAAGCTCCAACACATGGAACGGCCAGTTTTTCACGTAGGATTTACCTGCAATCACGTCCTCCGACCAACTGACTGCCGAAAGCCCGTAAAAATCACGGACGATATTGATGGCGGTTCGCAGACTCTTCATGTGTGCAGCCTTGACTTTGGTCACATTGGCCACAATGTCCTCAAAGGGCGAAGCCAGTACCGCAAAGGTGCGCACCACGTCAGGGCTGACGGCTTCCGAGCCGCTATCCACACTGCGAAAAGTGACGGTATAGGTACCCGGCAGAAGAGCAGTCGGCGTATAAATGGTCTGCACTCCGTTTCCCAAAACCCCAGCGGTGGAGAACCGTTCCGGGTTGGCGACCGAATCCTCCCAATCTCCAGTGTCGATCTTCACAGACACCTTCTGCGTCCCACTACCTAGCCTAGCGCCGGTCGTGACCAGGAAACGCGGCGCAGCGGCGTAGGTCTGGCTTGATGCTTTGGGCGCGGTGATCACCGGCATGGTTGGCGGGCTGACCTTACGCACCACGTTGCTGAGCGCATAGGCGGAGATCGCGCTCAGCGTATCCGTCACGCTCAGGCGATAGCGCGTAGACATGCCGGAAATGCTGGACGGCGTGGCTTCATACGTACCAGAGGTCGCGCTCGATGTAATCATTGTGAGCGCTTCATATGCGCCCCAGGCGACGCCATCCACCGAGGTGGCCAGTTGGATCACTATCTGCTTGATCGCGCTGGTACCAGCTACGATACCGCTCCATGTGAGCGTAATCAGCCCCGTGTCGTACACCGCAGGCGAGGCTGTAAACGTAGCAGGCGCTGATGGCGGAATGTTGCGCCTGACGCTGTTGCTGGAGACCATCCAATCTGAGTAATACGTTTCTCCCGCTGTGCCCTGAATCCGAAGCCGGAACCGCCGGTATGTGCCCGCCGTGGCGGAGGGACTGACGCTCAGGCTACCGCTGGTGGCGGTGCTACTCACGACTGTCAGAGCCGTCCATCCGCCCCAAATAGAACCATCTGCGGATTCGCTATACTGCAGTTCATACGCGGTGATTGTATTCCCAGCGCCATGTGTCGCTCCGCTCCACGAAAGCGTGACCGCGCCTTCTGCCAGCGTCGCGCTAAGCGAGAAGGCAGTTGGCAATCCGCACGGAGTGATGGAGCACAGAATGCTGGCGTAGACCCTGATCTCCGAAGCAACGTCCAGCACGTCGATCGTCGTGACCCCAAACTGCGTATACGTGCCGATGACACGGGTTACTGTGGGGGTATAACTGCCGCTGCCTGCGGTCTGCGTCAGCGTCGTAAGTGTTGTCCAGGCGCTCCATGTGGCGTTATCCGTTGAAGTACGGCTGGTGATTGTGAACCCCTTGATCGCGCTCGTGCCCCCGGCCGCGCCGCTCCACGTGAGTGCAATCGCCTCCGTGCTGTACACGGCAGGCGTTGCTGTGACGATGGTAGGCGCTGTCGGCAGGGTGTTTCGGCGTACGGCGTTGGTCGAGACCTTCCAGCTGGAATAGTAGCTTGCCCCGGCAGCGCCGCGCGTACGTACCTGGAAACGGCGGTAGTTCCCGCGCGTGGAAGAAGGCGCTACCGAGACGCTGCCGCTGGTGGCGGCGGTGGTGACTGTCGTCAACGCTGTCCACGCACCCCAGGTGGCATTGTCGCTGGATTCGCTGTACTGGATCTCATACGAGGAAATGGCGTTGTTGGTGCCACCCGCTGCCCCGCTCCATGAGAGCGTTACGTTGCCTTCGGAAAGCGTGCTGCTGACCGTGCAAGCAGTCGGCGCAGTACAGGCAGTTGAGCTTAGTTGGTAATTCAGCGTCAGGGTACCCGTAATGCCGCTGCGTAGGTTGAGGATATTTCCTGAGCCAGATGTCGAACGCTTGAGAGTGAAGGAGACCGTTCCTCCGCCAGCCGTGAGCAAGGCATCGCTATAGCTGGTCAGCGTGACGGTTTCCGAGTGTGTGGAACTGTTGGATGAAAAGTTGCCGGTTGTTCCTGATCCGGAGCCTCTGGTGAAAGTCAGATACCCAGCAGAGGAGTACGTCCGGATGCTGCTTAAATACAATGTGGCGGAAGTAATGTAGGCGCCGGACACAGCGGATCCCGAAGCACTGGCTGTAAATGTTGCGCCGGAACCCAGATCGGTATTGGTCTTTGAAAAGGAACTGAGCGTATAAGAAACCGATGGCATCCACTTGCCTCCTTATTCGTACACGGCGGTCACCAGCGAGTTGACCAACCCGCACAACGTCGTGTTCAGGCGCGTGTCAATGATGTTCAGCGCCGTAACCGTTACAGAGCCTTTCGGTACCAAGATGTCCGCAATCCCAAGTTCATAGGTATCGTTGCTTCGGGTCAGCACAGGCGCTGCCGGAATCTCTGCCGGCGTGCCTGTCAACACCTCCAGATGGATCCCGCGCTCCACAGCGCTGAAACGAACAACGACCCGATCAATGCGCGGATTCACACCGCTGGCCGTGGTAAGGGCCAGTTCCAGCGCGTCCGTGTTCTCGTAGGAATACCCGTTAATCCACGCGCTCCCAGCCGCTACACTGACCGCCATCCCGCTGCCCGGCGTTACCTGCAGGTTTGTGGCAGTAGTGTAGAAGATCCCATTGCTGACGAGCTTCCCGAAGTAGGCGGCGAAATCCGTGGCGCTGTAGACCCGATCACCGCCGGAAGAATTGAAGAATCCGCTCTTTTCCATGATCTCAGCCGCCTTTCAGTTTTTGGAGAAGCGATAGAGCGCCCTTGCCAAACACAATGTTCAGGGATTGCCCGCTCGCGTCGTAACTCTCTTCGATCTCCGTGATGCGCGCAGAAAGGGTCACGCCCCACTTCTTGGAGAGCACGGTCACCACTTGCCCCAGATCAAAATCGACCTTGTAACGCAGGTTCCCGTGCGGATTGACCTCTGCATCAAAGGAATGCGCCATGGCTAGCTCCGACAGCCTGTTCTGACCGCGATACAGAAGCGCGGCAGGATACCCTGCCCCAAAATCCTCCTGCCGCAGGTCTTTGGCATCCACAAAGACTTCCCGTCGAGTCTCTCCGGCAGTTTCCGCGATGGAAGCCATCACGCGCGCGGCGCCTTCGCCCTCCCCGCCGATGAGCGCGGTATTTGCGTAATCCATGGTGCTTTGCGTATAGATCTGCGACGTCAGGTTCTCATACTCGCGGGAGAACACAGCCTGTGAAACTGCGCCAGCATAGAGCGTGACAGTCAGGTTTCCAGTCGAGGGGTCAAATACCGTCTTGATGCCCCGATCGGAGGCTTCACAAAGCCCCGTGATCGTATCCATGAGGTTTTTGAAGGATACCTGCGTATTGACCGTCACACCAAGAAGTGGTGATGCGAAGGAAACTCCAGCGATTTGCCGACTAGCATCGGAAGGTGTAATCAGGTGATTGTTGAGAAGTTGCAAAGCACACGCGGACAAATCCCCGCTAAGCGTTTCCGTACCCCAGAGGATGCGCCGCGCCAAGAAGCTGGTCGCAAACCGCCCACTGACTGTGATCGTTTCCTTGTCTGCCTGATTCATTTCCAGATGCTCAACGATCCCGGCTTCCTCATCATCGCTTTTCCAGAAAAGGTTATCCAACGCCAAGAGGGCGATGTTGTCAGGGGTAGCAATGGCTTTGAGTTCAAACGAACCACATTGGGAATACCGACGTGTCCAGCGCAGGTATTCAAAGGATTCTACAACACCGACCAACTTGCGTGTGTTCCCGTACACATATAGCTCCACACTACACCCCCAGAAACTTAGGCCGATACAGAATGGTCACTTCAAGCAAATCCATGTTCTCAGCGGCGTTGTAGCGAAGCAAATTGCGCCGGGGTTCCAGTTGTAGGAACACCGAACTGGTATCCAGCATCGAAAAGGCGTTGCTTTCCACAGACCCAAGCACGCGCGTTACCTTTTTCCCAGCAAAGTGCGTGTACACATGGAGTTCCTCGCCGGATTGCATGATGGTATTCAGGCGGAGCATGTCGTCAGTGTCAAGACTCATGAGCTCCGGGTTGGTCACGCTGCCAAGTGCTCGAAAGACGATGTGACAACCACAGGCAACGTCCCCGATGTTGTCTACAGTGATGATCTGACTGGGCTGACGGATGCCGAATTCGAGTCCGACACCCGGTATCTCCAGCGGAAAGAGCAACAGCGGCGACCACATGGCCAGTTCTTCCCGTATCTCTTCCAACGCTTCAAAAAAGGGCGACGGGCACAGGAGGCTGATAAAGAAATTCGGCGCGCGCTCGCGGGATGATGCGGTAAATCCCGCTTCCTCCACAACACATTGGATCTGTCGGTTACGGTAGACGAGCGTCCCTTGCTGTTTGGGCGTGAACACCCGCAGGAAACGCCGACGTTGATCATACGTTTCCGTGATTGTTGGGGTAATAACTGACCCTTCCAGCGTGATGTTGCGCATGTCCATGGCGGAGGAGATGAAAAAAGCGCCGTCCTGATCGGGCGCTTTGAAGGTATTCACGGTCTGGCGGACTTTACCGGCGCCGTCCACCCGCGTCAGAAAGAAGGGGCGAGTCTGCCGGAGGGTGACGCTTTCGCCATTCGCGTTTGTATAGGTCAGTTCCAACGCCACACCTCCTCAGTATTCGAGCGTCAGTTTTCGGGAGAGGTTCTTAAACTCGCGCGCGATCTCTTTTTCCGAGAGCGCTTTGGGCGACATTACCGAGATGTTTTGGGTGATGGTAGCGCCCGTCGTGCTTCCTGTCCCAGAACCGTAGCCGTTGACCCTTGCGTTCATGTCAAAGCTCGTGGGGATGGCATTTTGCATGTCCCTGGCAACCCCGGCCATGGCCTCTTCGAAGCCGACTCCGATACCTTCGCCCATATTGCGACCGAGCCCGGCAAACAGCGTCGAGGGCGAATGGATCCCGAAGAAGTTCTTGATGCTGTCGACCACACCACCAAAGAAGCCGGAAATCTTGTCGCGGAGCCAAGCGCCCGCATCCGAGATGCCCTGCCACAGCCCTTTGATGAGGTTTCCGCCCACGCTCGCAATCTGGCTGATCGAGCTCGTAAATCCATTGACCAGCGCAGTAATGATCTGGGGCACGGCTTTCACGATCTCGATAATGATGGTCGGCAGGTTTTTGATCAGGGCAACGAACAGCTGCACACCCGCGAGGATGATCTTGTCGATGTTCCCAACAAACGCCCCCGTCAGTGCACCCACGATCTGCGGCACCGCTGTGACCACGGTCGTGATGATCTGCGGCAACGCCTGAATCAGGGCGACCAGCAGCTTGACGCCCGCGTCGATGATCAGCGGGATGGCGGTGATCACCGCGTTAATAATGCTGCTGATGATCTGTGGAATCGCCTTGACAATAGCCGCGATGATCGTCGGCAGCGCCGTCACTAGCGCGGTCAGGAGCTGGATGCCCGCCTGAATGATCTGCGGAATGGACTGGATCAGGAAATTAACCAGCGCGTCGATGATGGCGGGCAGCGCGTCGATCAGCTGTGGAATGGCATTGAGCAAACCTTGCGCAAGGCCAAGAATCATCTGCAGAGCCGCGTCCAGCAGCAACGGCAGCTGTTCCAGCAACCCCTGCACGATGGTCATGACGGCAGTCACGGCGGCAGGGATGAGCGTGGGCAGCGCCAGTCCGATACCCTCCACCAGCGCGGTGACCAGCTGCACTGCCGCCGCCACCAGCAGCGGTAGGTTTTCGATCAGTGCGCCTGTGATCGTCATAACCGCGCTCACCGCTACCGGGATCAGTTCCGGTAGCAATCTCAGAAGCGTTTCCAGCACTTGTGTGAACAGGGAAGTGACGGTTTCCAGTAGCATCGGCAGCAGATCCCCGATGGCCGTAAGGATGGCGCCGGTCGCGATAGGCAGCGCGCTCACGACGTTCTCCAGCACCGGCACGATGTTCTGCACGACCGCCTGAAACGCGTCCACCAGATTCTGCGTCAGGTTGGTCATATCCGCGTTCGAATTTCCCAGACCCGCCGTGAAAGAACCAAGGGCGGCTTGCATGAGACCCAACGAACCAGAAATGGTCTGAGTGGATTCTCTGGCAAAGTTGCCCGCATACTGCTCCGTGTTTTCAAAAAACATTTGCATGGCAAGTTCGGCCTTTTCAGAGTTGCTTGCCGATGCCCATGTGAAATCCAGCCCTTTGGCGAGGGCATACGCTTCGAGGGTCGTTGCGTTCATGGACACACCGAGGTTGTCCATCATGGTGAAGTTGCCCTTAGCGGCGCCCGCGACGGAGTCGAGCGCCATCTGCATGTCGATGCCCATGACGGAAGCCATGTCCGCCGCGCGCTGCATGGCCTTTTCGGTCAGTTCCAGGCTTTTCTGCTGCTCGACCCCCGAGCCCTGAAACAGCGCGCCCATCTTGTTGGCGGTAGCGAGGTACTGGCTTTGCGAGACACCAAGGTTTTTGAACGCCTCCTCGCCTGTGCGCTGGATCGAATCGGCATATTTGCCGAACACAGTCTCCGAGCCACCAAGGTTTTGTTCCAGCTCGCCAAACTGCTGCACGACTTCCTTGCCGAGCTTGATGGCAGCGGCTCCGGCCGCGGCAGCGACGGTACCCATCGCCTTGCCGATGCCACTTAAGATGCTGCCGAGCTTTTCAAACTTGCCGCCCGCCTTTTCAGCGTTCTCCCCAGAACCCACGATCTGCTTGCCCAGATCGTCCGCGTCATCGGCGGATTCCTCCAACTCGCGCTCCATCCCGTTGAGTTCGGCCTGCGCTTTGTTGAGTTGGATCTGCCAGTTCTGGGTACGGCGGTCGTTTTCGCCAAAAGAAGAAGCCGCGTTGTCCAGCGCGGCTTTGAGGGTGGCGATCTTTTCTTTCTGGGCGTCGATTTCCTTATTGAGGACAGCGTTTCGGGAGGTGACGGCTTGAATGGACTTGTCGTTTTTCTCAAACTGGCTGGTCGCCAGCGCCATTTCGCTGCCCAGCACCTTGAAGCTCTGGTTGATGTCGGCAAGTGCCTGTTTGAACTCCCGTTCGCCTTCTACGCCAATTTTCAGGCCGAAATTGTCAGCCAACCCATCACCTCCTTATTGCGGGCATGAAAAAAGAGCAATCTTTCGATTGCTCTGGAATGGGTTAGCACCCATCATTACGACCTCCTATAACGACCGGTTTGAATTTTTGCTATCCTTTGATCATATACTTCCAATCGTTGTATGAGTATCTATCATCCGTAATCTTTTGGTGCTGATCGCAATAATCAAGAAGACTCCTACTGCGTTTTTCTCGCTCATTGTCATCTTCGGTGGCATAGAAGATATCATCAACCGATTCTGGTTCGAAATCTGATATGCAGAATATTTCGTTGTCTTTGTCGCCGACGGCGCAGAAATTACCATGGATGCAGGATTGGCAACAAAGAATCTTGATGTTTTGCGGCAGTTTGTTTTGTAAATTGACAATTGCACTTTCGGTAGATTCTGACGATTCGACAGTATAAGTCTTTCCGTCTATTGTTACGGATATTCGAACATTGACAGAATCATCGGGATTCACAGTTCTTTCCACAATTGTGTCACACTCTGTATTGATGCCATCAAGTAGATAATGAACTTGCATATCATTCCTCCGCGCCAAACTCCTGTATAACTACATTACGTGTCATACACAGAATTGAACTTACTGATTATGAGAATGTTTGTGATGCGTATCCGGTGTGTGATTGTGACTGTGCTCAATCGCTTCATGCGTATGGGGATGATTATGCCAGCCTTGAAACCCGTTGATATGATGATGTGTATGGTGCCCATCCAGATGGTTATGGGCATGCTCGTGGGTGTTTGCTTCGTGTCTGTGCAGGTGTGCATGCTTTTCCGAGAATACCAGGAACGAACCAAGCGCCATCAGAAAAAAGGCCATCCCAAATTGCAAGGTAAGCGTCTGCTGATATAGCACGCCGGATAATGCCACGCCTAAAAAAGGAGCGGACGCATAATAAGCGCTGGTTCGTGAAGCGCCGAGCTCCCGTTGAGCGCGCACGTAAAAGTAAATGCTTAGCCCATAAGAGATAAAGCCCAATAAGAGAGATACAGGAATTAATAGCCACGGGAAGGGGTGTATTCCTGTAATCAAGCTGATCAGCAGAGCGATCGTTCCTGATCCGATTCCTTTGATCATGACGATCTGTTTGGGGTCTTTAGCTGCGATCATTCGCGTACAGTTATTTTCCAAGCCCCAACATACACAGGCAAGAAGCACAAGGATGGAACCGGTGGAGAAGGTGAATGAGCTAGCGTCTGCCACGCTGAGAATGACGGACGCTATTGCGATTATCGCAATAGCCAGCCACATTCTTCGACCAACAAACTCCTTGAACAGGATGCTCGCTATGATGGTGGTTGCAACGATTTCAAAGTTGCTGAGCAGCGCGGCGTTTGCGGAGGTGATAGTCGACAAACCGATCAGCATCAGAATGGGAGCAGCAACATCAAGCGTAATCATACCCAGAATATAAAGATAATCGGCTTTTCCGATTAAGGCTTCCTTTTGACCCGTTTTTCCGCTTCGTTTCGTCAGACGAAGCAAGAGCATGCCGAAACCTGCGCCAAAGTACAACATGGACGCCAACAGCGGGGCTGACACGGATACGAGAAGAAGCTTGGATAGCGGAGTGCTCAAGCTGTAAAGCAGCGCTGCCAGGAAAGCATAGGATACGGGTCGACTCTCTCCGTTCAAGGAAAATCCCTCCCTGAAATCACCTATGCAGGATAGATGAAAGGATAACATAGAGAAGAACCAGCCAAAGAAGCACAATTGGGATGGCATAGTACCATCTCTTTGGTTTGCCATCTGCCCAAAGTTCAACAGCCTCTTCTCGGCATTGAGTCAATACTGACGGCGGAATGAGCCGGATCGTCAGCGCGACGAGAGCGGGCAACAGGATCACATCATCCAGATAGCCAAGAACTGGGATAAAGTCAGGAATCAGGTCAATGGGTGACAATGCATACGCAACTGTTATCCCTGCCAGAATTTTTGCTACGAAAGGCGTTTCCTTTTTCTTCATCGCCAGCAGCACTGCGGGTATGTCTGTTTTCAGTTTCCTGGCGCGCGCTTTTATATCCATGGCTTACCCTCCATATGCAGACGCATCGAACCGAAAACTGAAATGCATTGAAAAAAGCCCGCGACGAATCATGGTCATCATACCATGTTGCTAGCGCTAATTCAAATGTCGTATGGGATGACATCGTCAATTGTCCAGTGTTTTTTAGTTTCTCGATGCCGATGAATTGCTTGTGGCAGCATCATAAATCGAAGAAAGACACGAGTGGCATGAGTCAGAAATCCTTTACGCACATGATCATTGGCACCTTGGTATAAGAAAAGAGTCGGGTATGATAATATGTCCAAGATGCAATAGATGCAATCTGCCACACGATACCTCCCGTTGCTCAAATAGTCGTTTCATGATATAATTTGATTACGAAGGAGGCGTTGCTATGGAGATTATTCGTCCATCCGCCGATCTGCGGAATCGCTACGCAGAAATCTCGAAAACTTGCCGGGAAACAAGAAAACCCGTCTACATTACCGTCAACGGGCGGGGGGATACCGTGCTGCTCGGCCTTGCGGAGTATGAGCAGATGCGAGGCGAACTCGAGCTTCTGCGCATGCTGGCTGAGGCGGAAGAGGACGTAGCGCAGGGGCGTGTTGCACCTGTGGAAGAAACGTTTGCCTCCATTCGGGAAAGCCTGATGGCGAGGAAAGCGGAATGAGCTATCTACTTTTGCGAACGGACAAGTTTAGCGACCAGTTGAACGACGTCATTCAATACATTGCCAATGATTCAGGAGACGTCGATGCAGCGCTGAAATGCCTGACCGAAATCGAGGAAGCGATGATGCGCCTTCGCGCGTTCCCGGAAAGTGGAAGCATACCCCGCTACAGCCTGCTTAAAAAGCAAGGGTATCGGGTGCTGATCGTCAACCGCTATCTGGCGTTTCACAAGGTAGACAACGCGCAAAAGCGCGTCATCTTCTATGCCATTGTTGACGCAAGAAGGGAATATTTGTCCTTGCTGTAAGGCGGGAGGTTCATCTGCCTTTTTAAACGTCCAAGGGAATGACGTCGTCAATGGTCCAGTGCTTCTTCGGCTTTTCGATCCCCAGGAATTGCTTGTGGCAGCACCATAAATCGAAGAACAGCCCGATGGGCATGAGCCAGAAATCCTCTGCGCGCATGCCCATTGGCACTGTGGCATAATAAAAAAGTCGGGTAAAGACCTCCTCGTCCGTTACCCGACTGCCACGTTTTTTGCGTTTTCCTCTTCGCTCTCGATATTGCGTTTGGTGCCCCGGAACATGGCTTCCGTGATTGCTTCCTTGTAAGCGGCAAGATCCAGCGGGGATGTGAGCAGCTCGACATCCGCTTCCGTCAGCAGCGGCTCTGGCGCTTCCTTGTTTTTTAGATTGTGCACCAGAATGGCCTGATTAGCCAGCAACGTGAGTAGCCACACGACCTCATCTAGCGCCAGCTCAAAGTTTTCCGACTTCATGAGCTTTTCGCCAAGGTTTTCCAAGCCACCGTACCTGCGGGCGATCTCCTTGGTGGCGCGGGTGGTGAGGATTAGCTCATAGGGTTGGCCGCCAATCACAATGGTGGCGGTGCGTTCCGTATCCATAGGAAGATTCCTCCTTTAAGATTTATTCGCCGCCGGAGAGCGTGTAGACCGGCTCATACACCTGACCAAACCAGCCTGTGACTGTAGAGGTTGACACCCCAGCCGCGCCTTCCGTCACTTCGGCCTTCCAAGGATGTTTTCCCAGACCGTCTAGCTTGTTGCGCCGGAGCACCGTGCCCTCGATCGTAGGGGTAGAGAAGGTGATGGATTCGCCTTTGGTTTGCAGGTTGGTGGCGGGGATGCCGAATTTCACTTTAAAAAGCCAGAAGTAGCGATACTTTCCGTCCGGTTTCAGTGCGCGAAAGCCAACGGCTACAGGCACGCCCGCGTTTTCGCTTGCGGAGATGAGCACGCCGTTGTCATCGGCCACCGCACCAGTCAGGTCGCGCGCCGCAGCGACGCCGATATCGTCCACGCCCAGCGAGAGGGTACCTGATTTGAAATCCTTGATCACTTCGGCAGCGCCGTCGTCGGCGTAGAGTACTGCCTCCGCTAGCTCGATGGACAGCTCCGCTTTCATGGCTTTCGCCAATTGAGCGGGTACGCCGTAGGTTTCCTCGCCGTCTGAAGCTTCGGTGATTTTTGCGTAATACAGCCGATCCAAACCGATCGTTGCCAAACCTCATTCCTCCCATACGTAATGCTTTGCCACGTCGATGGCGTAATGGTGGTATCCCGTGTCATCCTCATGCCCAACATAATGCCGGTCAGTTATAATGATCGCGCTGGCCAGCAGCGCCCGCTCGATCGCGCGTTTGAACGGCCGGTAGTTCGCCTGCGAAAACAGGGATACCCGCGCTTCCTGTACCTCCACACTCGGATGGTCATCCGCGTGCAGGGCAAACGAATCCGAAAGCGGGGTGATCACCACATAGGTTTCAGGCGCTTTTCCCGAAAAAATGCCCGTTTCCACCGGAATAGGAAGGGCATCCAGCAGCGTATTCAATTCCGAAAGCAAGCTCATAGTTGACTTAGTTCCTCCTCCAGTTTGTCGATCATAGCCTGTTCACAGGCAGTTTTTGAAGCGGATTTGGCCGGTTTCTGGAAAGGCCGGGCGGGCTGACCGTGCTTGCCGTACTCCAAAATGTTGGCCAGTTTGGCATTGCTGCCGCCATCGCTTCGAGGCTCGGCGAAACCCACCTTGACATTGTGATCCCCGTTGCGATCCAGCCTGGCCTGAGATAGCCCGATCGAGCGAAGCAGTTCGCCTGTGCTCCTGGAGCGCCGCTTGGTACCCTTGCCAATGACCGCCTGCAGATTGCTTTTCACTTTTTGGAGCACAACATTGCCTCCAGCCTCGAGCACTTTGGGCACGATGTCATCGGTGCTAGCTTCCAGCCTACTGATTTTCAAGAGAAACTCTTCGGGCATCTTCACGATTGCTTTCGCCATACGGGTTACCTCACCGTAGGCTCCAGCTTTTCTGCCAGCGCCTCAATATACAGGCCGCGCCCGCGCACATTCTCCACGCTGAGGGTGCGGTAGCGGCCTGTATCACAGACCAGTATCATATCGGTTGCGACTGAGAGAGCAGGGTGCTTGCGAAACCGAAATAACGCGCTGGCGGTAGAAAAGGCGACGCGGTTTGCCCAGCTTTCATTGCCGTGCTTCTCTTCCCGATAGGCGCGTACAGTTGCCAGAACGGTATCACCACTTACGCTAAAGCCTTCCGCATCCTTTACAGGCGCGGTTTTAACAATATCCACCAGTGTATTCATCTTGCCAAAACTCATCGTCACACCTTCCAGTTCCGATCCAACCGTAATAACAGATTGACCGTATTCCACACCTGCTGGCTAGCCTGCACGCTGTCCGCAAAGAAACCCGCCGTCGAGCCATCCCGGCTTTCGTAGAAATGGCTCGACAGCATGATCACGGCCTGTTCGGTGGTGGGCGGGAAACGAGCCGTTTCACCCGATTCGCCTTCGGCGGCTATCTCCAAATAGGTACCTGCGGGCAAATGCTGATAGCTCTCGGCGTAAGAAACAGCAGCGCGGATGAGACCCTTAAGGAGGTCGTCATCCGCGCTGTGCTCCAGAATGAGGTTCGCTTTTACTTTAGGCAAAAGCGTTTCCACGATGCTCATGCCGCCGCCTCCGTTACGAAGCCTTCTGCTGGAGCACCTTGACCGCTTCGGGTAGGATGAGCTTACCGTCCACGCGCTGGGAGGCGATGAAACCGACCTGCCCCGTCGCGGCAAACAGCTCGTTGAGGCGTTTGAACGAGCGCCCCTGACGGTCGGCGACCCAGTAGTAGCTGAAATCCCCGAAGGCGACCGTTCTCGCCCCTGCGGCGATGGTGGGCACATAACCCGTGGTGTAGACGGGACGGTTGAGGAGCGTATCTGGCGTACCCGCCGTCAGAGAGGGTTGCCAGAGGTACTGCCCGCTCGCGTCCTTGAGCTTGCGCAGCGCCTTGACCGTCATATCGTTCATGAGGAAGACCGCCTTCTTGCGGTAGGGCGATTTGAGCGCGTAGAACAGATCCATGATCTCGTCGGCGGTGAGCGCCGTGGCGGATGCCGCCGTGACGCCGAGCTGCGCGCCGCCGGTTTCGGCGAGCACGCCGACGGGCTTGCCGATGCCGTCGCCGGTGAAGAAGGCTTCCTCTTCCTTGGCGCCGATGCGGCGGGCGAACTCGGAGGCGATATAGCTCTCGACACCAAACACAGAATCGTTGAGCAGTTCTTCGCTCACCTTGAGCATCGTGGCCAGTTTGTGTGCGCCGATCGTTACCTGCGCGAAGGAGTCGTCGCTCTCGGGGAAGGCGGCCTCCTCCTCGATCCAGGCGGCTGTGCCCTTGGTCGCGACCACCGGGATCTTACGGTCGCCGGAGCCGGTATGGACCACGCTGGCGAGTGTGCGGAATAGGTTTTGATCCTCCAAGCCCTGAATGAGCTGCTTTTCAAACTCGTCGGGCACAAGGTAACCGCCTTCGGAGTCCGTGCCGATCTGCAGTGCGTCCAGCACCTCGTACTTGGGTTTGGGCGTACGCATCGCGTTCCAGAATGCACGTCGATACTCGGCGGACGCACGGCCGGTCTTTTCCTCCGAAGGCTTGGCCGGGTTGTTCATGATGGGCTGCGCCGTCGCGCGGGACAACTCCGCGTCAATGGCCGACTGGCGTTCCAACCGGTCGATTTCCTTGCCGAGGCTGACCACGTCGGCTTCCATCTTCTCATAGGTCGCGACATCCTCGGCACCGAGCAAGCCGTCCGTGCCGCGCTTGGTGTCCAGAAACGCCTTGGCAGCATCCCATGCCTTGGCGCGTTTTTCGCGCAGGGTAAGGATTTGATTCATCTTTCTTCCTCCAATCATAGTCCTGTTGCCCATAAAGCAGGCAAAGCTTGCGTCCTTAATGCTGCAAAAGCGCCAGCCTCTTGACGAGGTCTGACGCTTTCGTTTTGGGTGGTTCAGGCGCGACCAGGGGTTTGGGAACCTTGGCGCGGAGCTTGTCGAGCAGGCTGTTGGCGACCGCCCGGCGGGAGAATACAAAGCTGTTATCCGCAGGCTCAGCGTGTGCAGCGGGCTGGAACATGATCTCATCACAGAAACCCAGTTCCAGCGCTTTGTTGGCGTTCATCCAGGTTTCCGCGTCCATGAGGTTGGAGAGTTTTGTGCGGGACAGCCCTGTCTTGATCTCATAGGCGTTCACGATGGACTCCTTTACCTCATCCAGCAGTTGGATCGCCTTGCGCATTTCCTCGCTGTCGCCCATGGCCATCGTGAGGGGATTGTGGATCATGAGAAGCGACGTCGGCGACATGAGCACGCGCGTGCCTGCCATGGCGATCACCGAAGCCGCGCTGGCAGCGATACCGTCGATCTTCACCGTCACATCGTGCGGGTAATCCATGAGCATGTTGTAGATCTGTGCTGCTGCAACACAGTCGCCGCCGACAGAATTGATCCAGACCGTGATCGGCCCACTGCCGGAAGTAAGATCGGCCTTGAAGGCGGCGGGGGTTACTTCATCTGAAAACCAACTTTCCTCAGCAATCACGCCGTTTAAGTACAGAGTGCGGGATTCCGGTTCAGTTTCATCCCTAACCCAATTCCAGAATCTATTCTTCATGTGACTCCTCCTTGCGTTTTCGTTGCGTGGCTTGCTTTGCAGGGCTTGTCGCCCCTGCGAAGGCGCCTGCCTGGACTAATTTGGTCATACTCCCGTTCACGAGGAAAAGGTCGCCCCCTTCGGATGCTGGGATGCGGTTCATGTCCTCCAACTCGCGGATATCGTTAGCCGATAGCCATCCGTTCTGCCTGCCGGTCGCGTAACCGGTCATGCGGCTGGCGTAATCGCCGCGCAGCAAGCCATCCAGATTGAAGCGAATGAAAAGCTCGCTCTTTTCAGAAGGCAATAGCAAAGCTTGGCACAGCGACTGTTCCCAGCGAACCACCCAGGGATCGAGGGTGTATTTGACGAATTCCAGGGACTGCTGCTCAATGTTTGAGAAGGACGATTTCTCCAAGTCGCCGACCATATGGGGCGGCACACGGAAGATGCGGGCGATCTCGTCGATCTGAAACTTGCGTGTTTCCAGAAACTGCGCCTGTTCCGGCGGAATGCCGATCGCCTGAAACTTCATGCCCTCTTCAAGCACCGCCACACGGTGGGCATTCCCGCTGCCCTGATAGGCCGCGTTCCAACTATCTTTGACCCGCTGGACATCCTTGATGACGCCTGGATGCTCCAGCACGCCGCCAGGGTTGGCTCCGTTGGCAAAGAAACGCGCGCCGTACTCCTCGGTCGCCAGTGCCATGCCGATGGCGTTTTTCGCCATGGCGATGGGGCTGTAGCCAACGAGACCGTCGAAACCCAGTCCTGGGATATGAAGCACTTCGTCTCTACGGAGCGTGATGTATCCGCCCTTGGGTTTCAGCCCGCTTTCATCCGTATCCCGGTAGTAGGTGTAGAGGAGCAGTCCGTTTGGCGCACGGCTGACATCCATCTTGCTGGGGAGCAGCGGGTACAGCGCGACCGGCTGACCTCTGCCGTTTCGGATGATCTGTGCGTAGGCGTTGCCCCAGAGCAGAAGATGGCTCATGAGGGTTTCCCGGAACACAAAAGAAGTCATTTCGGGATTCGGCTCGTTGTGGAGTAGCGTGTACAGTAGATGCTGCGGGAACCGTTCCTTTCCGCCGTCCACCCGATGGCGGTACACATGCAGCGGCAGCCCAGCGATGGCCTCCGAGAGGATGCGCACGCACGCGTATACCGCTGTAGTCTGCATGGCGGTGCGCTCGTTGACCGTCATCCCGGCTGTCGTACCGCCGAACAGGAAGGAGAACGCGCTCCCCACGCGGTCTTGGGGTTTGTCGCGGGAGTGGAACAGTCCGGTGAAAATACCCAAGTGTGCTACCTCCGAAGCAATAAAAAATAAGGACGGTCTTTCGATCATCCTGTCCAGAAAAGCTTACCCTATGCGCTTAAACGTGGCTGCGTATCCACTGTTCCAGTTGTGACGCGGATACTCTGCCGTCTGCCAAGCCTAAGCCCAGCGCGATCAGTTCGTCATCCGTACAATCGATCGGCATACCGTTCAATTCCAGAAACACCATCATCGCGAGAATGCCGACGCGTTTGTTACCATCAGCAAACGGATGATTGCACACCAAGGCAAAGCCGAGTCGGGCTGCTTTGGTCGGCAGGGATGGGTACAGATCCTGACCGTCGAAGGTTTGAAAGGGAACATTCAGAGCGGAGTCGAGCAGCCCTTCATCCCTAAGCCCGTCCAGCCCACCTGTTTCATCCAGCAGTAAGCGGTGCAGTATGAGTATCTGTCCGCTGGTCAGCCTTTTCATTTGGCAAGCACCTCAAAGGCTTTTCGATACTGACTCACCAGTTTCTTGCCAATGAGATTCACGTCTTCGTCCTTAGCGCTTTCCTCATTCTGGAACTGGCTGAAGGGAATCAGCACATACCGTGGCGTGTTGTTTTTTAGGATCACAGCAGCGCCGTTCTCATCCGCCATTCGGGCAACTTTGGAGAAATTCTGATTCGCATCAGTGATGGAAACCAGATTTTTGATGTTCACCTGCATGCTTCTCACCTCGTCTTCAGTATAACCGAAGATTAGGATAAATTCAACCTATTCTGTACCAATACCCACAGACGGAGACATAGAACTAGAGAACGAGCAGCCCGCGTTCGTTGTAAACGCTCTCGCTACTGCCGCCCCCGCAACGTATCGCCCGATCCAGCGCCATGATGGTCGCGACCGCGCCGTCGATCTTCTCCGTGGATTTCTCCTTATCCGGCTTGATGTTCCCGGCCGGGTCGGTTCGGACGTAGATATTGTCCATCATCCACCGAAGCACCGGATGCCCGCCATGGGCGAGCTTCTGTTCCAGTGTCAGCTTCATGAGTTCCTTGGTCGGCGGCGACATGTCCTTGAAGCCCTGCCCGAAGGGAACGACCGTGAAGCCCAATCCCTCAAGGTTTTGGACCATCTGCACGGCGCCCCAGCGGTCAAAGGCGATCTCCCGGATGTGGAATCGTGTGCCCAGGTCCTCAATGAACTTCTCGATGAAGCCGTAATGAACAACATTGCCTTCCGTGGTCAGAAGGAAACCCTGCTTTTCCCAGAGGTCGTATTGCACATGATCACGGCGAACACGCAGGTCGGTATTCTCCTCGGGAATCCAGAAGTAAGGCAGCACCTCATACTTGCCGTATGAATCCTCCGGTGGGAACACCAGCACAAAGGCCGTTACGTCGGTGGTGCTAGATAGGTCAAGCCCGCCGTAGCAGACACGGCCTTCCAATCGGGCAGCATCAACATCAAACGCACAGGCGTCCCACTTGGCCATGGGCATCCAACGCACCGCTTGCTTGACCCACTGGTTCAGGCGCAATTGCCGGAAGCTGTTCTCCTCGGCGGGATTTTGCTTAGCGCTCTCACAAGCGTCCTTCACCTTATCAATTAACACTGTGATGCCTAACGAGGGATTGGCCTTCTTCCACACTTTGGGATCTGTCCAGTCGTCCTCTTCCTTGGCGCCGTAAATGACTGGGTAAAACGTGGGATCGCGTTTTCGGCTTTCAAGGATATCCAATGCTTTTTGGTGGGTTTCGAAGCAGATGCTCTGCGTATCGGTACCCGCCGTGGTGATCAGGAAATAGAGCGGCTGCGTACGCGCATCGCCGGAACCCTTGGTCATGACGTCAAAGAGCTTCCGATTGGGCTGGGTATGGAGTTCGTCAAACACCACGCCGTGAATGTTGAAGCCATGTTTGGAGTAGGCTTCAGCGCTGAGCACCTGATAGAAGCTGTTTGTAGGCAGGTAGATGATACGCTTGGTGGATGCAAGGATTTTGACGCGCTTGGAGAGTGCCGTGCACATGCGCACCATATCGGCAGCCACCTCAAATACGATGGACGCCTGCTGCCGATCAGCAGCACAGCCGTATACCTCGGCGCGTTCCTCGCTGTCGCCGCAAGTAAGCAGCAGGGCGATAGCGGCGGCAAGTTCGGAGTTGTGCGTCTGTAAACACGAGCGTCCCACCAAATACCGGTGGGACGCGCTGCTTACCTGAATGCATTGCATGCCCCGGTTTACAATCGGCTCGATTTTCTCGATATAGCGGAAGTGGCTTCGCGTTCGCGGATTGCGCTCTACCGACTGGCTTCTCTTCCTGCGCAGCCCCGAGACCGGCGTATCCTTGAACGCTGTAAACTTGACATAGTATAGCGTTTCGCCGGTTTCTTTCCGTCCGCATTCCGCGCTGGGCCGGCTCCAGTCGATCCTCTGTGTGGAAACCGCCGTTTTGATCGCGTTTTTGATACCGAGGCTCCACAGTAACTCACTGACGCTTTGAGCAAGCCCACGCACCGTGGACGAGTAGATCGCCTGCCCTTTGCGATTGCTGACCGCGCCGTCTGAATCCATTAAGCCTTGCAGCAAGCGCAGTCGCTGCTCTTTGCCGGCGCGCAGATACGCAACGGGGATCACTTTGTCACGAAAGCTGTCGAGCAAAGCGCAACGAAGCGCCGGTATCCGGAATACGAGGCTGTTGCCTGTGTTTTGCCATACGCTGCCGACCGCGTGATAAGGCAGGATGTGTCTCAAAACAGCCGCGACATCACCGGTCTTCACGGTGATCTCCGGCTTGACCGCGTTTCCGTTTCCGAGCCAATAGCCGAATAGATAGGGCTCCACTGCCAAATTTGCGTCAGGCGTTTCAAGCGCTCCCGCCAAAGGGATCCGAAAGCGAAAGCTGCCTCTGTCACGAGGCAGGCTCGCCAACTCACCGGTTGTTAAAACGCACGCTTCTCGCTTTCCATGCGTGTATTCTCCGAACCACTGATGGTTTTCGCCTGCCTCAATGGCTTCGCCATCTTTGAAGGTAATGCGGTATGCGCGTTCGGCATAGTCTACGGCGCTCTTGGCGACGACGCGGCAGGGTTTCCCGCCCTCGTCGAAAACAACGTCGCCGACGGTGATCGCGCCCATCGTTGAAAATCCATCAGGCGTGGGAATCGGCGTATCAAGCGCTACTTGTTTGCCCATCTTTTTGGGGATTTCTACATAAGCCGTGTTGAACTGCCTGTATCCGTTGGGTTTCAGGATGCCGAACACATCCCGGATGATCTGCTCCTGCCAGTCAATCAGCTCAAAGGGCTTCCCCGCCCAGTTGCCTTTCGTGTGGGAAAGCGCCTGCACAAAGGAGACGGCGTAGTCGGCGGTAGCCTTGCTGTATACGCTATCCCTGGCTTTGAAGAGCGTTGGGCTATATCGGTGAAGCTTTCGCACATCTCGGCCTCCTTTGCGTGCATGAAAATGGCTCAGATCCGCAAAACACGGATCTGAGCCGATCTATCTGTACGGGAAGTAGCCCCTTGCGGGGCTATCCCGGTTGGTTTCGCTGTCAGTTGAACATCTTCAGCAGCTTCGCGTATACCTTTCTGCCATTCGCGTCCAGATCGTCATGATCCAAACCTCGGTCGTAGCCATAAAGCTCGACGCCGTTTTTGCGGATCGAGAGCTTGGAAATCCGACCCTCGTCAATCCCGTAGGAGGAACCTTCTTCATAGTACTTGACCCAGTATTCGTACCCGTCCATCGTGCCTTCTGTCCACATCGCGTTATCCTCCTTCGCGTTTTGAAGCTCGGCCTTGCCGCTTCGCATGTACATATTCGCTCTGAACGGCTTCAATAGCAAGTAGTATAAGGGTTTCCGATGTGTAGAGATATCAGCGGAAGATTTGTGTAGATTATGGCTGGACGGCTAATCCTGCTCTCCGATTTTGCGAACCTCGCCCATACCCCAGAGGATGCTCTTCTCGATGCCACGATCCCAGCGACAGAAAACGGTTCCGATGCTCCCGACGAACTGCACCGTTCCCTGATCGCCCGGCTTCAATGGCGAGGTGGGGTCAAGGATCCAAAGCAGCTCCACCCGCGTACCTGGCGGGAGGCGGTTGCAGAGCGCTGCCACCGCCTCGATGGGCGGGAACTCAATCATCAGCACCCTCCTTCTTCGCCGCGCTGCTTCGAAAGGCACTGTTGCCGGATAGATTACGGAGCATCACTTTTCTCGCTGTTTTGTATTCGGCGCCGACCATGCCCAGCGAGATGAGCCAAACCCGCATGGCAAACTTGGGGTTGTCCGTTTCCCGCTCCTTTGCGTTGATCCGCGTTTTGTTCAGAGCGGTCTGGCACAGCAGCGTGACGAAGGTGCGGTAGGCGGCCATCCGGTCGCTGTAATCGCTTGCCTTCGGATCGACGGCGGGAAACCATGGGAAGGCGATCCGGTCATCGTGGATCTGGATCGGCAGATCGTCAACCCCCAAAGCCATGCTGATGAGCGGCGCTTTGGCGTTGACCAGTCGGGTCAGGTTATTCAGTTTGTCCGGGGTAAAGCCCGTCAGCGGAATCTCGATCGTTAGCGAGTACCCGTCCGGAGCGGCAGAAGGATCCTCAGGCGCACAAGTCTGTGGCAAATCATCCGGTTGATTGGCGCTCTGCTCCAACGATTCGCTATCTTCCGGGAAAGCAGCCTCGCACTCGAACCCTCGCTCGGCGAGACCTTCCAGCAGCATTTCGACCTCCTCGCTGTCCGAAAAATCGGAAAAGCTCACCATGCCCTGCTTGTCCACCAGATAATCTCCAACCGTGTAGCTGAACGAGGGGGCGCCGTTGTACCGAGGTTTGGCTTCCAGAAGTTCCGCCATAGCGGCGACGAGTTCCTTGCGGCGTTGTCCGTTTACGTTGTACCTGACTTCCATGCGACCGTCTCCTTAATGCTATTCTGCTGTCCGACATTGCCGTTCAGCATGCACATATTCGCTCTGAAAGCCTTATATAGCAAGCGTTTTATGAGATATTTGGGCGAAAGAAATCATACTGGACAAGATTCTGCCCGCTTTGCTTGTATGGTTTCCACGATCCCGCGCAGCACATAACACACGCAGGGCAGCGCGACCCCGTTGCCCCAGAGCTTGTACTCAGCGGCGTCGGAGTAAGGGGTTTTGAGCCACTTGACAATTTGTTTGCGGCTCTTTGGCTTATCCGAATTCCCCATGATCCGGCGATGTGTTTCAAAAATCTGTTGCCACCATGCGATCTCGTCTTCGGTGGGAGTCGGGGTACCCAGCCCGCTGCACCACCCGTCGGGGAATCCCTGCAACCGGGCACACTCCGTTGGCGTCAGCCGGCGGACGGTGTAGTGTTGCCTGCCCACGACGGGCGCGTCTTTATAATCTCTCGCCTGCAGGCAGGGGGACTGTTCGCGGCAGACCTGCGTGAAATCACCGGTGGTCATTGTGTAGGCAACGGATGCGTTGTCATCATTGGGAAAAGCGGATTGAGCGCATATGGCGATACCGCCTTGGTTGCACGTTGGGTTACCGCCGCTCTGGTCGATGGTTCTGGCGGTCCGCGCTTCGTAGAAGCCGACCAGCGGATTGCCTGATTTCATACCTTCGGAATCCATAGACCCTATACCATAGGCAACGGGAACATGGTCGATTACGACCGCCGTCTGGTTATCACCTGCGTCCGCGCGAAGCGTCCCTGCATGCTCTGCCCAGCAATGCCCGCCTAAGCGGGAGGCAGCTCCGGGTTCGAAAGCGACTGTTGTTCCAGCGCGATCCGCAGGATGTCGGGCAGCCGTTTCCGCCGCAGGGAAGCCCGGCGCAAAATCCCTTGACACGCCTTCGCGCTCAAATAGAATCTCGCCGGCACGCTCGCTTCCAAAATCTGCGACAAGGTAGATGCGACGGCGCCGTTGGGCGACGCCGAAGTATTGCGCGTCGACAGTGCAGTACGCCACGCTCCATCCGTTTCCCAGCAGAACGTCGGCGCGTGGCCATCCCTTCTTATCAGGCGCAGGCACCTCGGCTTCCGGCTCGGCGGTTTGGACGACGGCGGTAAGGACGGCGCGGAAGTCCTCTCCTTTGTTTGAGGAGAACGCGCCGGGTACGTTTTCCCAGACGATGAACCGTGGTGATTTCCCATGCGTGGCGCTCCTCATTTCCCGGACAATCCGGATGGCCTCGTAGAACAGGACGGATTGTTTGCCTTCCAACCCTGCTCGTTTTCCGGCGACCGACATATCGGTGCAAGGCGAACCGAAGGTGATGATGTCAACAGGCTCGATTTCCGCGCCGCTGATACCGTGGATGTCCCCGAGATGCTTCATCCACGGCAGCCGTTTGGTAGTCACGCGAATCGGGAAAGGTTCAATTTCGCTTGCCCAGAGGGGTAGGATGCCGCTGAAAACGGCTCCGAGCGGAAACCCGCCGGAGCCGTCAAACAGGGAGCCAAGGGTGAGAACGTTATCCAACAGTATCCACCTCGACAGCGGAGAACGGAATCATCTGTCCGTCACGGGAGAGATACACATCCTTGTCAATGCCGACCTGCTGGATGAACCGCCGGACGATCACGTCGCAGAACTTTTCATCCAGTTCGGCCATGCGACAAACCCGCCCGGTCTGTTCACAGGCAATGAGCGTCGAACCGCTACCGCCAAAGGGGTCCAAAACGATGCAACCTGTCATAGAGGAATTGACGATCGGATAAGCCAGAAGCGGAATCGGCTTCATTGTTGGGTGTTCGCCATTCTTGCGCGGCTTGTCAAACTCCCAAATGGTGGATTGCTTCCTATCGGAGAACCAAGCGTGCTTGCCGGATTTCTTCCAGCCAAACAGTACCGGCTCGTGTTGCCACTGATAGGGCGAGCGACCGAGCACAAGGCTTTGCTTTTTCCAGATGCACGTGCCCGACAGATAGAATCCCGCCTCGGTAAACGCCTTGCGAAAATTCAAGCCCTCGGTATCTGCATGGAACACATAGATGCTAGCGTCCTGTGCCATGACCTTCTCCATCTGGGTAAAGGCATCCAGCAGAAATTGATAGAAAGCGTCGCCTGCCATGTGGTCGTTCTTGATTTTCCCGGCGGCACCCTCGTAGTTGACATTGTATGGCGGGTCCGTAACCGTAAGGTTGGCTGCCTTTCCCTCCATGAGCAGCGTATACGTTTCGGGCTTGGTGCTATCGCCACAAACCAGCCGGTGGTTCCCCAGCAGCCACAGATCGCCGGGCTTGGAGAGCATGGGCTTTTGCAACTCAGCGTCCACATCGAAATCGTCATCCTTGACATTATCCATGCCGCCCATAATCTTGTTCATCTCCGCATCGCTGAAACCCAGCAGGGAGAGGTCAAAGGCGTTGGCTTGCAAATCGGACAGCTCCACGGAAAGCATCTCATCGTCCCAACCGGCATTGAGCGCCAGACGGTTATCGGCGAGGATGTACGCGCGCTTCTGTGCATCGGTCAGGTGCTCAGCAAAGACACATGGAATGGAATCGATCCCTTCTTCCTTGGCGGCCATGACACGCCCATGTCCGGCGATGATGTTGTAATCCTTGTCGATAATGCACGGATTGACAAAACCGAATTCCCGGAGGCTGGCGCGCAGCTGCTTGATCTGCTCCTTGCTGTGGGTGCGTGCGTTGCGGGCATACGGGATCAGTCTGTCAATGCTGACCTTTTCAAAACGCTCGGTGGTGTTCATCGTTTCCCCTTTCTGCCCGACAGTAAGGCTTCCATGATATCGTCCTGCGGGTTGCCCGCAAAGGCGGTGGTGCAATTTTGCTTGACCACATCAAAAATCTCGTACCAGAGCAAGTTCGCCTGTTTCTGAAACGACTGGCTCATCTGCACAAAGGGACTCGCGATCGCACCCCCGGTGGTGGGATGCCTGCCCAGCAAGCCGTAGGCGCTGATCGCTTCCTCACATTGGATGTAGCGGGCGAAGGCCTGCGCGTAGGCTTCTACCAGCCGTGGGCTGATGAACTGGTCACAGGCGCGTTCTTTTAGCCACCGCCAAGTCTCGATGAACAGGGTGTCCGCGCCTAGCGGTTTCCCGTCCTTCTGGTTGGCACGGAGATACTCGCTGGGCTCCGGCATTTCCGTACCGGTCAGGATAGCAGGCGAAGGAAGCAGCGTGCCAGCCAGTGCCGTTGCGGGCTTGATTTCAGGCGCTTCCAACACCTTGGCTGCCTTACCCGCCGTGATCTTGTCGGCCAGCGGCGTGGGCTTGTCGCCAGCGCGCACGCGTCGGCCGCCCCGGTTGGTGCCATCCTTGGCCATACGTTGTACCTCCTTTCCAGCTTGGGTTAATCCCCTGTTTGAATCGTGGTTTTTGTGCGCGTGACCCCCAGACCGTTCGGCGAACGAAAAGCCGTAAAGATGAAATACCCCCTACCGCCCCCAACGCCCGCCCTCTCTGGCGGTGATCTCGGAGTGACACGATGTGCAAAGTGCCATGAGATTTGATTCATCGTGCGTGCCACCTTGGGACAGCGGGATGATGTGGTGAACCTCCTGCGCGGAGGTGACCTTGCCATGCTCCTTGCACCGCTCGCACAGCGGGCGAGCAGCGATGAAGCGGTCGCGCACATGCTGCCACGCCCGCCCGTACTGCTTTTTCATGGTAGGGTCACGCTGGTAGCGTTCGTAACGCCGGGCTTCCTGCTTAGCGTGCTCCTCGCAGTAACGACTATTGGTCAGCCGGGGACAACCGGGGTGGGAGCAGGGACGCTTGGGTCTATGGGGCATCACAGGTCCTCCTAAACGGTAACACAAAAGGCACTCGCTGTTTTGCGAGTGCCTTTACCAATTTGGCTACTTACAGTATAACACAGGTAGGGGCGAACAAAACGAACAATATACCGAACAAAACGAACAGTTTCATCCCTTGACCAGGAAACGGTCATGCGCCATGCGGACACTGTCAGCCGTATACCCGTTGCCGATGCTGTCCGCAATCTGTCGCCAACCAAGCCCGTTGACATACCTCAGTGAAAGGATGAGCCGGATTTGCCCATCCTCAACACTCTCAATATAGCGGTTCAGCCGGTTCAACTCGTAGAAGCATTTCTTGAGATTCAGATCGAGCAAAGCCCGCAGATCCGCGATCTCAACCGTGTACTTCGAAAGTCTGTCCACGACGCCGAGCGATTTGGGCATGCCAGTGATGCGGCTTGTGCAGGACGTCGCCAGCGTTTCCAGCTCGTCCAGTCGGCGCTGCAATTCCTCGATCTCCCGGTTGAGCCAGAAGAGCTGAGAAAGATCGCGCTTGGTAACCTCCTGTCGCCATGGACTGACGAAGTCCAATGGGGATGATTGCGATGAGACTACGGATCCATCCATGGGGTATGTCGAGCTTCTATTCATGAGGGTCAACCTCCAGCTGTTTCAAAATCGCGGCGACTTCCGCCGCCGAGGTGACTTTGAAGGCTTGTCCCTTTGCGTTCTTGATTTTTGTGATGGTGTTTTCTTGCAATTTTGTGAGCTTACCGCTTGGGGTCTTGACCTCAAAGGCCACAAACCGACCACGATAGCAGACGATCACATCCGGGATCCCGGCCGTGCCGTACATGCCGCCATGCTCCTTCCAGGCGAAGCAGTCAGGGGTTTTCTTGAGGAGCCGCAGGATGGCTGCCACGATATCACGCTCTGCCATTTGGAATATCTCCGTAACCCAAATGCGTTTGTAACCCCTTATTTAGAGCTTTAGGGGTATACACGCGCGCACACGCGCATGCACGCGCACATGCGCGAAAGATGTTTTCTCGCGTAGCTATAGAAATAGGAGTTACACAGTTACAGTTACAGAGAGGTTCCGTCCAACGGCTTGGCATGTGTGTGCAGAAAACTCTCGATGTCGCAACGGTTTGTGAGCTGTTCATGGTTGAGAATCGCCGCCTTTTTCGGCCCGTCCGCGAACCGGACGGTCTTTGTTTCCAGATACAGATCCGACTTGCGCAGTTGCTTCATGAACTGCGTGAAGATGAGGCATTCGCCAAAGATCGCGTGATCACGGCGGTATTGGGTGAACCGATCGTAGACCCCGTGAAAGTGGATCGCGATCTTGCCATCCTCCAACTCGCGGCATTCCTCGTCGTTCAGCCCCATGCGCGCCATGATCTCCAACGTTTGCTCCACCACGCTCTTGTTGCTGTCACCTCCGTCAAACAGGTACTCATGGACGCCGTACTCGATATGCTTGGTGCATACGGCCAGATCCATGGTGAACACCTGTTGCCAGGATAGGCCAAGGCGCTGACAGAGCCTTTCCAGGATCCGCAACCCGACCATACAGCATGCTAGGTTGTTCACGGTTCGGGAGGGCAGGCTGCTGGAGAACATGGTTTCCGCTTCTGCGTACCACTTTGCCAATGCCTCCTCGTCCAGCGTCAGCGCCGTTTCCAGCAAACCCCGTCCCAGAGAGGAGAGCATGTCCTGCATCCCGCCAATGTGACCGAATGCCGCCCGCGCGCCAGCATCCTTGAGATCTTTTTTGCTGAAGAGCAGTTCCATGCTCCGTTCCCGTATCGCGGGTTCATCGGGCGACTCTTCACCGGCGATGACCATGGGCGCGAGCAGCGCATAGGATACCTGCGACTGATCTGCCCGACCACGTACGCCTTCATGGCCGTCGTAGCTGTCGCGGAAATGGTTGTAGAGCGCGCCCAAACGGATCCGGTCGATCTTGGAAGGTTTAAACTCGTCCAAGGCTTGTGGGAACAGATTGCTGGATGCGGCGTCTTTCATCAGGGTAAACGCTGTGGTCTGCGTAGCGGCCACCACCTTGCTGCGGCCAAAGATCGGTAGGATGATACGTTCCAGCGTTGTGGACTTGCCGCTTCCAGCCTCGCCGATCAGGAACAGGTGCGGGTATTTGATCCCCATGCTGCGAAGTATCTCCTTAACAAAGCAGCCGCAGCACCAACCCAGCACCGTTACCGTTTTGGCTGGTTCGTTGTAGTTCAGCAGTGTTTGCCCGATGCACTGCAGCTGTTCGGCGCGGATGGCGTCATGCGACAGGATATCCGTGTCGATGGACGCAAACTTCTCAAGCTGCACAATATCATCTACAGGCTTACCCTCCGCCGCGAAGGAACCATCCTTGCCAACAAATATCCAACGTTGATCTCTGTGGTAGAGACCAAGCGCCTTCGCGCCCGTTTTCTTTTCCCATGGCAAGTCAGACAGAAAGGTCTTGAGAGCTTCAAGATCGCCATCCGACCCCGAAAAACTCAGCGCGATGGTTCGTTTATTGAGCACCGCTTTCCATTTCTGCGCGCTACTGAAATCAGTGGTCATAAAGGTTTGCCGGAAAGTTTCGCCGCGTAGGGTGAGCAGATCGCAGGTCATGTGCGTTTCCTCATCCGAGATCAACATTTCGAGAGCCCGAATGATGAAGTTGGTCAGCGGGTAGACGCTGTCGCCCTTGTTTCGGTAGTATCGCCCATTGCGCTCCAGAATCGCGGGTTCTCCCTCTGGGGAATAGGTATCCTCGGTACGTTCCAGCGCCTGCCGGATGGTTTCCGCGCCATAGGTCGCGCCGTCGGCATGGTGGACGGTATCCCACTTTTCACGGAACAGCTTCGACTGCCGAAACAGCCGATCCATCTGGCCAGGATCTTTGCCTGTCCAGAACGCCAGCGAGCAACACAGCGCAAGGTCAGCCTCGGATTGGCTGCCATAGGCGTCCTGCCACTGCCCATCCCAGAGGCTGGAAAAGCTCTCCGCGTTTTGGGCGGAGCGTGCCTTTTCGAGCACCTGCTCATCGGACAGGGAGTAGGCGCGTAGCGCCTTGCTGGTCTTGGCTTTTCTGGACGGTTTCTGCTTGGCAATGTAGGTTTCATGGATCCACGGTAGCGCTTCCGTACCATCGGCAATTTCCGCAGGAGTATTCTCCAGACGGTTCCCGGTCATGGTGAAGAAGCGGCTGTGGGCGTACATTTCAACCCCGGTATCAGAGTTTTTGTTACCCTTAGCTGTCATAACCCCCCGGTAGAACAGGTGCAGCCCCGTGCCCGATGGCGATACTTCGGTATACGTCGGATACTGCCTGATGATCTCGCTGGCGATTTGGTTGAGCGCGCCCAGTTCCATGCAATGGTCGATATCCACACCAACAATGCCGCCCTCCGCCGTGAACACGAAGCCCAGCCCCTTGTAGTGGTATTGCTGCTTGGCTGACATAGCCTGCTCGAGCGCAACCCATGTCTTGGGATCGATCGAAGAAGCTTTGCGCCCAGTCGTAGGGTTATACGGCACCTTGCGAGCTTTCCCGCCCTTGGGATCGGTCTCCAAATGCCAACAGACCCACTGGGGCAGAGCCGCCAGCTCCTTGGGATAGTTCAAATTGCCACCTCCTCGCAGTTTTCGTTGAAATGCCGCACCGGAGTGCCGCGCAGCCTTGCGCGGTTGAGTTCCAGCTTCATGCCCTCGCTGAGCCGGTCTCCAAAGTACCAGAGTTCATGGCACTTGGTGAGCAGGATCATGCCCATGTGCAGGGCCAGCTCGCGCGTTGAGTCCGTTTCTGCGCCCATAAACTGCGGGAACAGTAGGTGCGGTGCGATGGGAAGACACTTGTTCTCCAGGGCAAAACGCGAGTAGCGCTGCGCAGCCAGTGTGTTCTGATCCACGTTTCCCTGATAGGGCGAGCAGATATACACCAGCGGCATGAAGGGGCAACGCTGCCGATACTCATCCTGCTCAATCTTGGCCAGTGCCGCGCCAGCGGTCGGATCGGGATAGCCTTCATGATTGCGATAGATCAGGGGGCATCCTCCTTTCGTGGCAAGAGATTGTAATGGTTTTTCAGCATCCGGTAGAGGAAGTATCGCCCGCGCTGCGTCCAGAGCAGCTGCTGATCCTTGTGATGGTTGCCGTACAGGACGGTTTCCCACGCCATGTACCCTTGCTGGGCGTAGCGGGGCATGAGACGCAAACCGTAGCCCGTATCCGTGCAAATGCCGAGCGCTCGGAGCATATCGGTGAAAGCATGCTCTGTCATGCCGTAATCGGCCGCAATGACTGTTGTGGGAAGCAGTTCACCCCTGCGCAGCACCCGGTCGAAGAAGTCCAGTTTGGGACGTATGATTGCCGCCCAGCGTCGTTGTTCGGCGGTTTGCTTTTCCAGATGAGCGCGTTTTGCGCGCTCCTGCTTGAGCTCCCGAAACACCCTGATGGCGTAATCCGGGTCGGCCAGCAGGCGATCCGCCAGCGGTAAGGGGTTCTGTTTCATGAGTTGCTCCTCTCGATCTCGGTCATGTGCCCGAAGTCCGTGCCGTAGGCAGCCTCCGCCACAATAGGCACATCAAATTCGGGGAAGGGTTGCTGTTCCATACAGGTGCGGATGAACGCCACAGCCTCGTCAAGCCGCTCAACGGGCAGTTCGAACACCAACTCGTCATGGATTTGAAGCAGAGGCTTGAGCCAGGGACGCTGTGGCAATCCCGCCAGCAACCGCCCCAACGCCAGTTTGAGGATGTCGGCTGCCGTGCCCTGAATGGGCGTATTCAGTGCGCAGCGTTCTGCAAAGCTCCTTCGACTCCAATCCTGCGAGTGGATACCGGGCAGATACCGCCTCCGCCTAAGGTAAGTCTGTGAGTACTGGGTAGATGCTGCCTTACGCTTCTCCTGCTCTTGCCACTTGGCCAACTGGGGATAGCCCGCTTTCAGGTTGGCGATGATGCTCTCGCACTCCGCAAGCGAAGGGTTCAGCCCCGCCTTAAACCGCAATGTCCGTTGCAACCCCGTCGGGAAAAGGCCGTAGAACACGCCAAAGTTGACGTTTTTCGCGATGGTTCTGCGCTCTTTATACTCCGGCGCATTTTTATCCACCGCCTGCGCATACGGAATGGAAAAAATAACGCTCGTAGTCTGCGCGTGGATATCGCCGCCGTTTCGGTAGGTTTCCAGCATCTTTGCATCCCTGCAGTAGAATGCGCCGACGCGCAATTCGATCTGCGAAAAGTCGCAGGATACCAGCACATAGCCTTCGGACGCCACGATGAAGGAGCGGATACCGACGGGATCGTTGGTTTTGCGGGGGCAGTTTTGCATGTTTGGATTGCGCGCCGCAAAGCGTCCCGTTGCGGTGGCCAGCGGCAGCAAGTCGGGGTGGATACGCCCGGTGGCATCGTTGATATGCTTCAGATAGCCGTCAACATAGGTGTTTTTCAACTTTGACCACTTGCGGTATTCCTGAACCAGTTCAAACAGCGGAACCAGCTCCGGCCGGTGTTCAGCGCACCACGGCGCGAGCATCACCATTACCTGATCATCCGCCGCCTCGGCATTTTTCTCCGTCGTTTTCAAGATCGGAAGGCCTAGGTCTTTGAACAGGTAGTCCTTGAACGCTTTAGTGCCAGCGTTCGCGCCGATGTCCACATCGCCGATCAGGTTGCGGATCTGCTCACGCAGTTCAACGAGCCGATCCATGCACTCCAGCTGTTTGCGGATCATTTTGGGCCTATCCATGAGCAGACCGTTATGCTTCATGATGCCGCAGAAGACGGCTGTGGGGCTTTCCACCTGCTCGACAAGAGTGCGGTGTTCCGGTATGTAGCTGGCGAACCAGGCATTGAAACGGTGGTACAGCTGCAGGGTGTAGTCGCTGTCTGCGCAGGCGTAGCGGACAGTTTCCGGGGCATCAGGGGGCAATTCGTCAAAGAACCTGCCACCCGTGACCTCCTCAAAGGTGGGAAGCTTCACGCCCAGCAGCTTTGGCACAAGGGTTTTCAGACCACTGTCACCAAGCCCCCGAAAATCGTAGTTGCTTTTGAGTGTCAGTTGCGCAGCCGCGATGGTGTCGTAGCACGGCGATTGCAGCACGATACCCAGCGCGTACAGGAACTGCGCTTCGAAAGCCAAGTTGTGCGCTACCTTAGTGACACTGGGACTCCTCCACAGCGCCTCGCGAAGGTAAGGGATGACGATTTCCGGGTCGGCGTTGCCTCCGTCAAAATGCTGTAAGGGAATGTAGATGGCGCTGCCCGGCCCAACCGACAGGCTAATACCAACGATGCACGCGCGGTGCGGGTCCAGCGCTACTTTCGGGTCGGATCGGAACTGCATCAGCGGCGCGGTTTCAAAGTCAAACGCGACCAGCGTCGCTCCTTGCAGGTAATCCTGAATCTCGTTAAGCGCTATAACGCATTGGTATGCCATGGAACGCCTCCTTTCTGGAGGCGGAGGGCGTTGCCACCCTCCGCCAGAATCGCTTTACTGCAGAGGCTGCGTGATTTCGCCGGTTTCCGGGTCGATGATCTCGCTAATCATGCGTTCTGCTTCATATCCCACGCGCGTTGCGTACTGTTTCACCTGTTCCACCATAGCGGCGATGCAGGACGTTTCCTCCGCCGTCAGTGCCCGCGCCACGGCGAACTGTGCCTGAGAGTAAGCGATGCCGCCGGCGTTGTTGACCTTCTTGAGCGAGAAGCGCGTCACGACGCTCTGCGACTTCTTTCCCTTGGCCAGCAGCCGCTTGATGTACACCGCGAACTCCTTCATGGAGCCGGTGGGCAACGTCAGCAGCAGCGGGATCAGCTCGCCTTCGCGCAGGATATAGATCCGGCGCTTGTTCTTGCAGGCTTTGCCACCGTTTTCGCCTGTGCCGAACTGGTTGAGTGGGCAGGACGCGCAGTCGCCGCCGGGATTGCCGACACCGGTCACACCATCGTAGCTGCCGCAGTCGGGGGCGTTGTTGCCACCCGTGAAACGCTCGCGGTAGAACGAGAACAGGGGGTGGTGATAGAGGATAACCCCGGTAAACTCCTTTACTGCGTCCGTTTCGCCGGGCAGCTCGCCGGGGAGTTCGAACGTGGTGCCTCCGGCGGAGGGAATGGTGACACGGTCAAAGGTGATGTCCATGCCACCAAGCTCGTCGCGCATGGCGTCCGCAAGGTTGAAGTCGCGAAGGGCAGTGAAGCCAGTGGTTGTGATCATCTCGGTTTCATTCATAATGGTTTTCTCACTTTCTGTGTTATCGAGGCGCTTTGCGCACGCCGACAGTCGTTTTGTCAAAAACGCTGATCAACCCATCCAGCCATGCGGGCAACGCGTCCTGATTGGCCTCGATCTGCTCCTTAACGAAGGCGGAGAGGGAATTGGCGTTGACGGTCTCGTAGACTAGATCGCCATACCCCTGTGACCGGAGCGCGTCATAAAGCGCTTCCTTCTGCCCGGCCAGCGCGCTGGCGCGGGTCTTGGTGGTCAGGCAAAACATGATCCCAGCGCGGGTAAAATTCTGGGTCTCCGTTTCCGCCATGTGGTTTGCAAGGTGCCAATCGGCGTTGTCGATGTCCAAGTTGACCTGTTTGAGCTCGGCTTCCAGCGCATCTTTCTGATCGCGTAACGCTTTGAGCCTGTCAGCGAGTTCAAACATCGTTTCCTGCTGCATACATCCTCCTGTAAGGGTCGAAGGGGTTAAGACCGGCGCGGCAATCATCCACCAGCGACTTAGCCAGATCGGCCTTGTCCTTGAGGGCTTTGAGCACTTGCTCGTCCACCGTGCCTCTGGCCACGAGGTGGATATAGGTGCACGGGTGACGCTGCCCGACACGGTGAATCCGGGCTTTGGTCTGTTCATAGTTGCTCATGGAGTAATCCAACGAGTAGAACACCATGGTGGAGGCAGCAGTCAACGTGATGCCCAGCCCAGCCGTGGCGATCTGTCCGATGAGCACCTGCACTGTTGGGTCTGTCTGGAACGCGGTCACCTGCGCTGCCCGGTCAGTCACGCCGCCGTGGATGATGGCGTAGCGGATGCCTTTGCGTGTGAGCATCTGCTCTATCGCATGGATTTCAGGGATAAAGCGGGCAATGATCACCAGCTTCTGCCCGTCGGCGCTTTCGAGGATTTCTTCCAGCGCGTCCAGTTTGGCAGTGGACACCTGCTCCGGTCTGGGATCATCGTCGCTGCCCAGGAAGCCGCCGGTGAGTTGGGACAGGCGCAACAGGCGGGTCAGCACATTAGTGACGGTGACAGCGCCTTCCTGCAATTCCGTATAACTGTCCTTGACCAGCTGGCGGTAGGCACGTAGCGCGGCGGGTTCAAGGTCGACACGCTGAATCACATCGGTCGTGTCGGGGAGGTCAAGGCATTCGGCCTTGGTAGCGCGGAAGGCGATGCTGTGCAAGCGTTGCGTGAATTCGGCTTCCATGGTCTGCTTCATCACCGGGGTGTATTTACCGTAGCCGGTCATATCGAAGTAGTGATTGCGGAAGAGGTAGAAGCTGCCGCCAAACACACTGGGATCCGCGAATTTGTACTGGCTGAATACGTCGATGGGTTTGTTGGTGATCACGGTGCCGGTGAGCGCGAGGCGGTACTTGGCGGCTGCACCCAATTTGTGCATGGTTTTACTGGCGCGAGCGCTGGAGGTCTTTATTTTGTGGCATTCGTCTGCGATGATGCAGTCAGGATGCCAACGGAGCAGTTCCGTTTCCAGGCGCCATGCGGATTCGTAGTTCACCACCAGCACCTGCAGGGCTGTACCAGCAGTATGGCGGATGGTTCCTGCTTTGTGTGCTAGCGAGCCGGAGAGCATAGTCAGTTCATATCCGAAGGCCGCGAATTTCTGGAACTCCTCTTCCCAGACCCCCAGGATAGAGAGCGGGGCGACGATGAGCACTTTGCGGATGCGACGTTCCTTCGACAACTGACCGACGATAGCGATGCTCGTCAGGGTTTTACCGGTTCCCATCTCCATGAGAAGAGCGACGCCTCCGCCGTCGGGAGGTTTAAACACCTTTTCCGAGAATGCGCAAGCCTCACGCTGATGACGATAAAGGCTTGCTTTTACGGGAAAAGCTTGACTTGTTTGAATCGTTAACGCTTCCTCCCCTCACTGATATTGAAAGCAAAAAGCCCTCTATATCTAGGTCACGGGAAGACCGGGGTGTACACCCTTCATCGCAAGTTTTTTTGCAGTTTGCGCAGAATCACCAGTAGACGCTTCCGAATTGCGTTGACTGAAACGCCTTCGAGACGGGCTATCTCCCGCAGGGATCGTTTCTCCGAATAGACCTGCGTCAGGAGATGGGTTTGCGTGGCGGAGAGTCCCTCGAGACTCTCGGTCAGCCGTGCGTGACAATATTGAGCCTCTAGCCGATCAAGGTTGGCGTCCTCAAAGTCAGCGTGGACATCTATAAACACGATGCTCTTGTCGACATTTTCGGCCAACGACTCCAAACTGACATTATGCCTTCGGTAACGTCGATTATCGTTGGCATCCCGTTGGTTAAGCCTTTGTAAATACTCCAGTTCGGCGGCGGTGATTTCGTTTTCATCGTTTCTCAGAGTAATCTTCGCGCCGTCAGTAAAGACCCATGTGTATGCCTTTGAATGATCCTGTTTCATTGCGATCGCTCCTTTTGAGGAGCCGTCGCACGGTGATCATTATCAGTCAGGACTGCGTTTTCGTAACGGGAGCAAAATGGGCATAAAAGAAGGCCAGTTGATTGCGTCACGAATAGACGCAGTCAACTGGCCATTTGGCGATCCCGTGCCCGGCTCCCGTTGCTCAGTTTGGTTGCGGATAGTGCATTGTTTCAAGAAATCGGGTTTTTACGGGGAGCACCCCGTTGGGCTTTCACCCGGCGATGACCCTCTTCGCAGCCGATTGACGCCGACCGCTCCGATCAATGCCCGATTTCATCCATGCATTTTGTTTTTAGTTCTGCAAGATAAACGACGATCCAACGGTGACAGCGGGGACACCGGACGACCAGACGGCTGTTACCCTCTGTGCAGGCAAAAATAAGCGTCGCCTTGCACAGAGGGCAAGTCAGCCTCTTGCCATAGCTGATCCCTCCTTTACGTTTACTCTACCAGCTCCGCAAGCCAGGGAGCGGTAGGAACTGCCAGTAACCTGGCATTGCTATAGGCCATTTCAAGCGTAAGGCAGGTATTACCAGCATAGAAACCTTCCATTCGGGAGATGGTCATGGCCAGATCAGGCTTGTTCGGATCGTTCAGACAGATTGGCAGCAGATGCTGGATCGCTCCGCCATACAGTTGGGGCACGACCATGGAAGGAATGAACTCCGCCGTCTTTCTGGCGATCTCTACGCCGGTCTGTAAAAGCAGCGGCAGGTTGGGAAAGCTGCGAGCCGGTTCCGGGATCCGTTCGAGGTTGGCCGAATCGTCCAAGATATGCCCGACGTTGACGCGGATCGGCCAGTCAGGTCGAAACCCGAACTCCTCCGCGCGGACGTCGGCGAGCGGTCTTTGCGGCAACTGTTCCACTTTTTTGAGAAACGGGTGCGAATCGTCCACAAAGCTCCGCAGTACATATTCCTGATCCGCCCAGTCGTTACGGTTCCGCTCCAGATAACCAAAAATATCTTTGTACCGCTTTGTCAGCAAGCCCGTATGAAAACAGGCATAGCCGCTACGGATGAAAAACCGCGCGTCCGCCTCCTGCTGACTGGTCGCGCGCTGATGCGCCATGACCTGCGCGGTGAAGATGCCGTTGATATACTTCTCAAGGATGATGTAGTCGGCGTGCTTGCGCGGGAACGCCGGATTTCGAAAACGCCAGGGCTCTTTCAGTGCCAGATCGGCCAAACTTTCAAGCTGTTCTCCCCATTTGGGCACATAGGCTGCGGTGAATAAATCACGATCCATTTGGTAAACCCCTTTCAATTATTGGACAGACAACGCCGGGCTCGCCATGGCGACACACGCCTTCCTTCCGGTTCCGATTGCCGGGCGAAGTTTGTCCAGAGCGCTGCGGATGCCGGCCGTAAAAACGCTCCTATAACACAAAATCCCCATGCCTTGCGGCATGGGGAGGGAGTTAATGCAAAGAGCTGGATTACCTTACATTCTCTAACATCGCGATTTCCGCACATATTGTTAACATCGTTCGTATCGTTTCCGGCTTTCGACACTGATCCAACAGGTTTTGAAACATCAGGAGCTCGTCATCGTGTGTTGGAGATGGATTGTTGGTACTGATCTCGACTTTGACGGCTCCCCGTAAACTGTCCTGCACGCTTATATTGAGGATCGTACAGATCGCGATCAACCTTTCCAGATTGGGTTTCAAGATACCACGTTCAAATTTCCCATAGGTGGAAACGATGATGTTCAGTTCGTCGGCGATCTCGCACTGCGTTTTTCCCAATCGTTCTCTTGCGTCCTTCATTCGTTTGCCGAGAATGCGGTAATCAATGACGTTCCCCGTGTCCATTGGTGACGCTCCTTTCATTGTACAAGCAATATATGGCTTATCTGCCTCTATATTGCTTTTCAAGTACATAGTAACCTCCGGTTTCCGATCTGGATCCCGATCCCTTCGCATAGCGCATCCTGATGCCCCCTTACCCTGTGATTGCGCATCCTACTCCTCATGACGCTCTCGGGTTCGGTTTTGTTACACCCATTTCGAATTTCTTGAAAATTTCTCGATGAGACTCGATATCTGCAAAAACAATAGAATACGAGGATCGAAGCCACGGCCAAGGTTTGATGCCTCGAACCGAAGCCGAGCAGATCGGTTGACAAATCGTCGATTGGCGGTATCATACTAAGGTAGGCTATCTGTAGGAAAACTACATTACAGGTAGCTAATCCGTTTCGGAGTGATGAAAACAGCATGCAAAACTTCTATATGAACCAGATCATGAGTTTGTCAGGCACCGTGCTTCCGTTATCCATTCTGCTGATCGAAAACGACGAGGACCGTCAATTTCTTACGGAACAGTACCTTCAGTACCGTCCTTTGATGTACAAGATCGCGTCTCAGTTCTTCAGTGACAATTATGCAGAGATGGAAGACGCGGTCAGTAGCGCGGTTGAGCGGCTGTGCAAAAAATGTGAGACCTTGAAGCAGGTAGAGTGTAACAAAAGGGCGTCCTATATCGTCTCTACTGTAAGGAATGTCTGTCTGTCCAGACTCCGGGAAATCGGACGTCAGCGACGCAACCGCGACTATGCCCCTGACGCGGAAGTGGTTGACAGCATTCCCAGTCAGGATGACGTACAGGGCATCGTGTTTAACCGGGTATTTGCGAGCGACCTGTTGGACACGTTTCCTGAACTCAGCGAGAAGGACAAGGATCTGATACGACTTCGCCATATAGACTTACTGGGATACGACATAATCGCCCAGCAGGTGGGGATCACAGAAATTGCTGCCAGAACGGCTGTCTCCCGTGCGAAAAGCAAGCTTGAACGCCTCGCGATGAACAAGAAGCGGGTTGAGAATGATGAGTGATAAACAAAAACCATTGGTTCCAGAGGATAGAAGCCTCGATGACAGGGCCTATGACCTGTTTGGCGAGATGCTGCTCCAGCAGGAAACCGCCGCGCTGCTTGCGGAAATCGAAGCAGAGAAAGCGCGCGGGGATACGGCAGAGATGGACGCTTTTTTTGCAAAGCAAGATGCGAAGAATCTGGATGTGATTCAGCGGCATTTCAGGCGACATCGGGCGCGAGTCTTTTTCCGTGAAACGCTGCCACGTATCGGGCAGATCGCCGCAATCGTGATCGCGGTGGTCGCTGTTGCTGGCAGCGTTGCGATCGCAACCAGCCATACCCTACGTGTGCAGGTGATGCAGCTTCTGGTCAATATAGAAGAGGAGTATACCGAACTGAAGCTGCAAGAAGACCCTGCTGCGTCGTTTGACATTCCCGCAGAGTGGGGTGGGGAGAATTATCCGTCGTTTATTCCGGATAGTATGGTAGCAGGCATGGTTTTCTCCTATCCTGACAGTAATTCTGTCGAACTGATAGACAAACGTACTGGGGCGGTGAAAGGCCAATTTTCCGAATATGGCGCTGATACCGAAGTGAATATTGACTCGGAGGACGCCGTTCAGGAACCGGTGATGATCGGCCTAAATGCGGGTTACTTAGTCAAAAAAGGGAATCGGCTCAGCTTATATTGGGATAATGGAAGGAAGTACTTTATCTTGATGGTTTCAGACCTGGAGAAGGACGCAACTGTTCGTATTGCTGAAAGCATCGTTCGCATCAAATAAAAAATCTCGAAAAGTGTAACAAACAGGACCTCCATTTTGTCTTTAATAGTGGAAAGATGAAATGGAGGTTTTACTCATGAAAAAAAACGTTCTGGTGCTCGCCCTAATCGCTCTTCTCATTGTAGTTCCAATGATCTGTTTTGCTGAAGCGACAGATCAGGATACTCCCGATTACCAGTCGTCTGTAACGCAAACACTGGATGCACAAATTACACCGTTTTACACTTATACCTCAAGCGTGACGGCAACACTCTCATTCAGCAATGGCAAGGCAAACTGCAGCGGATCGGTTACGCCTTCTGGAACAGATAGTGTCTCCTTGACGGTTACTCTTTATAAAAAGAATGGAAGCAGTTGGAATGCGATTACCTCGTGGTCGGGCAGTTCCACGGGTGGTCATCAAGCGTCTGCAGGCGGCTCCATTTCTGTTGAGGATGGAACCTACAAAGTAAAGACCGCAGGGAATGTTGGTAACGGTAAAGAGAAGCCGACTAAGTCGATCACAAGAACCAAATAGAAACTCAATCGAAGATAACCATGAAGTAAGTAAGCTTTTTCCGCGTTTCAGAGGTTGGGGGGTTCTTGTTAGTATGATTTCTACAGGGAAGCGAGATTTCATATACAGTTTGATCGCGTTTCTTGTTGTTTGTCTCTTGTGTTCTTGTTTGGAGAAATGCGCAAGTGCTGAGGATCAGTTATTTGAGACGAATAAACAAATGAAATATATAAGTGCTGGAATCTCGTTGCTTGCGGATATCGAGGATTCCCCAGTCAGTTCACTGCCAACTTGGCACGCAACATTGATGAGATGGGATAAGGCATCAATTGCGATATATTTAAACTTAGTGCTAAGCACGGGCATGAGCGATTCATTCGAAGAGTATATTGTTGATAGCGGAAAAGTCCTTCTTCTAAATGACAAGCGGTTAGAAAGGATAGCATTCCTCAGCTCTCCCGATGAAACATTTCACTATATGACATCTCGAAGCGATTTATTCTTCCAAAACGCATTGGAAAGCAAGTACATAATGGAAACTATTCAGAGCCAGGACTTGATTGATGTCTTTGGGAATACCCGGTTTGTAGCAAAAACAGTCCAGGATTTTCAGACGCGATTGATGACACTGGGCGTGGAAACAGGAGAGCCTCTTCAGATGACCGTGTATAAAGCATCTGAAGCAGACGAACAATACTACAGTGGCATTGAAGAAAGTGATGATACAAATTATGTGATCGCATTGCCTAGATTCATACAAGGCATTAAATTGATGTCTTGGGGTCAACGACTTCCTGTTGGAGACTACACATATAACGCATATATCACACTCTACATAGATCCTCAGGGGATTAGTGATATTCAAATCCCGCTTATGTTTTCTGAACTCCGTCAAGGTTATCAAAACTCTATACTATCGCTGGATCAAGCGATTGAAGCACTTACAAAACTCCAGTCTGAATCATTTCTTCCTAATGCAGAAGACGGGTCAATGGACGAAATAGAAATAGATCACGTTGTTTTGGAATATGCGCCAATACAGATCAATGACGAATGCACAACGTTTGACCTCATTCCTGTGTGGAGCTTCTACTCAAACTATGCGGATGATGATAACCGAACTGTTATAAGCCTTAACGCATATTCTGGCGAGCAAGTATTCTAGCTTTTGACCGCTTTATTCATGTCACGGTTAACAGTATTTATGCTAAGGGGGGTGATGCCATTGTTCTGAATTGACTTCCTGAATTGGTATAAAGATGGGAGCTTCAATTCAGGAAGCCATTGCATAGGTGCTCCTAAATATGATTTTGGAGGGATTGCTATGAAACGTTACATCTCAATGCTATTGGTTGCTCTGCTCACGTTGGCTATCTTGACCAGTGCCGCAAGCGCTGCGAGTTTCTCTGTTCCGACCTGCAATAAAGGAGATGGGGCCGTGCTCTCTGGCGTTGTAACAAAAACAACTGCCATAGGTTCTGTGGCAACCGGAAGCGTCAGTTCCATCACGTCGGGTGCGAAGTTTATCCTTCGTGTCCGTAAGGATACCGGTTATAAAGCTTCCAACACTGCAACCGTTTCGAGCACATCAAGCTTCTCAATGAGCAGCTTGAAGGATGGCAATGGCCAGTGGCTACTTCGCAAAGGGTACGACTATAAACTGGCATATACCCACAGCACTGCATCTGGTGTCGACTCCGGCTCCTGTAGCGGCACTTGGAAACCTTAACCAGGAGGTTTAATCTGTAAGTCAGGCTAAATTCACGATGATTCGGCCTGAATAGCGGACAGCTAGATGAATGTTCGCTATTCAGGCCATCATTTGCATTTGTTATTGCTTTTACGCAATGAACTGCCGCATTACGTCGTTGTGGTTTTGGAACAATAAAAATGGAGGTGAAAAGGATGTACATCAAAAATAGGAAACTGGCATCTATGTTGGCCTTTCTCATCTGTCTGATAAATGGCCTGTTGACGCCTGCACTGGCTGATAACCGCACTATTACATGGATACAGGTTCAGGAAACGCTAGACTGCGATGGAATCGTCATACGTATTGATGCAATGGCAGATTCCGACACGCCTGAAACTGTCTGTGAATGGCGAACGGAGGGTAAAGTGTGGACGGAGGAGGAACTCCGCCATATCGTTTCCATTACTTCACCGGGAGACGAGAACATGCAGAGACAATCGATAGGTATCGATGACGGTGTCGGGCTGTTTGACGATTTGATAAACACCTCCGCCAGCGCAGGCGTCGGATATTTAAAGATCGAGCATATTGCCAAAGAAGAAGGGTTGGAATATGCGGCAAATCCGATGTGGAAAACAGGCTATCGTAGCGACGAGCCACTTAAGTCGCCAGTGGCTGATTTAGCCTTTTTATCGTATCAAGCCGCACTAGATCAGATCATGCCAGTATTGAACGAACTGGATTGCACCATTGGGCCTCCCGCAAAAGTGATTGCTTGGGATGTGAAAGCATTGCAGGCGAACTGGGAACAGTATCATTCCCTGTTTCCACAGATCGGCACCAGAACCTGGACGGCGCAGGAAGAATGTTATCAGATCCAAGTCCCGGTGTATTATCAGGGCTTACGGGTCAATATGCAAGGTGGCATCACCAACCGGGATGATTTAGATAACGTGGGATGCTACATTGCTTTTCTGATCAACTCGAACGGACTGATCAGCATGGACGCTAATGACTTCTGCATGGTAAACGGGAAAGCCATCACCCAACCGAAAAAAATGTTGACGCTGGTAGAAGCAATCGAATGCTATCGCCAAATGGAAGCGTCAACCCTTTTCACTCAAGGGCAGGAGAAAACGATCATCAAAATTCTTCCGGAATATCTGGTGCTGAAGGACACCCCTTCTGCGAAAGCAACTTACCGACTGATACCAGCATGGTGTTTCTACTATCAGATACCCCTGGACGAAGGAACCGACGCCATGGAACTCCACTACGACGCAATCCATGCCATCACCGGGCAGGCAATTGTATATTAAAGGAGGCTGTGCAGATGCATGGTTGCTTTGCTGCCGATGCCCGCCGTGCCTTTTTAAACACACGAATGGCTCTGGCCATTCTGATGTGCGCGGCGTTATATCTCTTGGGCACTGTAAGCGAAATCGGATCAACAGATCCCTTGTATCTTTTGGATTCGGCAATGAATGTGGGCGCATTTTCCTATCTGCTGCCGTTGGTTGCAGCGCTGCCCTTTTCCGGGAGCTTTTTGGAGGATCGTAAAACTGGATTTGTCAGGTTGCAGTTACAGCGAGTTACCCCAAAGCGATACCTGACAGTTCGATTCTTCACGGCTGCTTTATCAGGAGCCATTGCAACGGCGATGGGGATGCTGGTGTTTCTTGCGGCTTTACCGCTTATGCATCCACTGGCTACACTACCGACCAATGCGGAAGGCATCGCCGCGTATCCCTATATGCAGGATGTTGTAACGGCGGAGAACTGGCTTGGCTACTACGCTTTCTACGCCTGTTTACAAGCGTTGTCAGGGATGTTCTGGGCCGGAGTTGCGTTCACGCTATCTACGCTGGTTTCTCAGGCGCAGATCCTGTACCTGAGCGTAGTCCTGCTGATGGAAATTCTGAACCGAATTCTGTTTGCCCTGCATTGCGACTCCTTTACATCGCTTGCAACAGGAGCTGTTCAGGCCACGCAGAAAAGTCAGGTTTTAGGACAATCTTCTCTCATTTTTCTTGGGCTTACAGTGGGTTGTTATGGGCTCTTCCTGACACTTGGGAAAAGGAGGCTGTCCAATGCGTAGAAACACCACGTTAGGCATAACGGCCATGCTGGCGACAAAGCTCCTTCGTGAACCCAAACTCTACCTTGTGATCGCCATGCTGGTGGCAATTTTGGACGAATATACCGGAGGCGCCCGACACATCCTGCTGCAATACCACTTTGGGGTGAATGCGTGGGGAAGCTTCGCCTGCCTTACTTCCTATTCCTACCTGATGCTCTGGGTGGTCGCCGGTTTCCTGATCCTGATCTCCGATGTTCCGTTTTCAAGCGAAAACACACTGTTCGAATGCGTTCGCACAACACGAATCCAGTCGATTGTGGGCCGCATTTGGTATATATTGCTTGTCAGTGTGCTTTACACGCTGATGGTCTTTCTTCTGGTCAGCATCGTACAGTTTGCGTCTCCGCTGCATCCGGACCGGTGGGATAAAGCACTGTACACGATGTCACGGGGGCAAACGATTGATGGGGTTTTTCTGAGAATCCCGTCGGGCATTGTAGCCGCCTGTTCCCCGTTTGGAGCTTGGGCCGCGGCAAGCGCCCTGTTGATCGCAGTCCTTTTCATGCTCGGGTTGATGATGTTTTCCCTTTCATTGTTCATCAATAAGCGATTCGCCATATGCATAACAGGCTTATGGGCGGCCTTGGACTTTGCGGTTGTATATATGATGCTTGACCCAAGTCTTTTTTATGGCTCTCCTATGTCTTGGGCACGACTGGAGTTGCTGGCAACTGCCGGATACTACACGCAGCAGCCGTCTGTGCAGTATTGTTTACTGATGTTGTTGGCATTTTCAGGATTATGGATAACAGCCAGTTGCCTTTTCGCTAAAAATCAAAAATGGTTTGACCGAGAAATGATTGGAGAAGGGGAACAAGGATCATGAATGACCTTACAGATCTTGTGCTTTGTGATGTAAAGAAGAGTTTTGGTAACCGGATGGTTCTGGATTCCATATCGCTCCGCATGGAGGGAGGGCATATCTACGGCATTGTCGGCGCCAATGGATGCGGCAAAACAGTGCTGATGAAGTGCATCTGTGGGCTCACACCGATCGATTCAGGTCGTATCGCGCTTAACCGATATCCCGATTCGGAGCCTCCTAAAGGAACCTTTGGTGCGGTGATCGAAACGCCGGGATTTCTTCCACAGTTTTCGGGTTATGAGAATCTGAAAATGCTCTCCATGCTAGGTCCGGTTTCTGACAAGGGGAGTATTGAAAAGGCGATTGATACCATGGGTTTGACGGATGTCGCCCGAATGAAGGTTGGTAAATATTCTCTGGGCATGCGGCAACGGTTGGGTATTGCGCAGGCGATTATGGACGATCCTCCCGTTCTACTCTTGGATGAGCCTATGAACGGTCTGGATCGCGATAGCGTTGACCATACCTATGAATTGCTACTGCGCTTGCGGAATATGGGGAAGATCATCCTGGTTGCCAGTCATCATCAGCAAGATATTGATCGATTGTGCGATCAGGTTTACGCCATGGAAAATGGGAGGCTGTGCGTGGCTGACAGTTAACATTGAGAAGCCCACAGTAAAAATGACCGGGAACTTCTCGCTGTATGGGTGTAGTGGAAATTCATGCTTTACTGCAGGAGTTGAAAGCAAGCAGTACGACCATATTGCGTGCCAGTTATAGCGCTGCGGATATAGCGTAGGCATGTGATGTTGTGTTTGAATTTAGCCAAGGAGAATTCCTCGTAAACCAATGAGTTGTTAGGCATACAGTATCGCGTATTTAACCCGCTGATCTGCATTGGCAAATATTCTATAATTTTCGTAACACCTACTGACAATTGAAATCCGTGACGTAACGCAACGAGTTCCTGTTTGTCTGGTATCCTTCTCGGGTGCGTGAAGCAGGAGTAGCCACAGATCCGCTTTCGTATCACACCATTACAACGAAAAGCCCGTAAACCTTTGAGATTCAAAGGTTTACGGGCTTTTCACTGAAATAAGAATGTACAATGCATTGCTTTGCTATCCCAGCTGTTGCCACTCTCAGGGAAGCAACATAGCTGTTGAGGGTTTTTCAGAATGTCACCATTTTGTCCGCCCACTCTACCATCTGCACACAGTCGACCATGGTGGAAATCGGGCAAGCCTCCGAGCCCTCCAGATGCCGAGATTTCAGGCAGGTGCCGCAGGCGAGTATTTCTCCGCCAGCCTTGATATAGGTGTTTAGCTGCCCGGCGACGTCATACTTCTCATGCGAAAGCGATTCGCATTCCACCGCCTCGCCCATGAGAAACACCTTTACTTCATGGCCTCTGTTTTTGGCGGTGGTTGCGAAGCGAAGGGCGTTCCATGCTTTTTCATATTCCTTTGTCTCCAAAATGATACCCAGCTTCATATCCGATCTCCTCCTTTGTTTTGAGCTCCTATGATATAGCTAAGTGATTGCAGCACTTCATCAATTTCATCCCGTGTAGTATAACGACCCAGGCTGAAACGGATCGCACCGCGACCAGCTTGTTCCGAGACACCCATCGCCAAGAGGATAGGAGATATAGTCGTCTGACCGGAATGGCAAGCTGACCCAGTCGATGCCGCCACATCGCTCAATTTGCTTAGCAGATCACGACCGTCGTGTCCCAAAAAGCTGACGTTGAGCGTGTTAGGGAGCCGTTTCTCGGGGTGTCCGTTCAGAATGATTTGATCTCCAAAAAGCGCGCTGAGTTCGTGCAGAAAATACCGGGTCAGAGAATCGTTCGCATCCTGCAGGTGTTTTTCAGCCAGTGCACACGCAGCGCCCAGCGCGACGTCCAGAAGGACGTTTTCGGTTCCAGCACGCTGTCCTCCCTCGTGGCCAGCACCGTGGATTAAGGGTTCCAGTTCAATGCCGTCCCGGATATAGAGCGCTCCGATCCCCTTGGGTGCGTACAACTTATGACCGGCGATGGTCAGAAGGTCAACGCCCAGCGCTTCGACACTGACCGGGACCTTGCCCACGGACTGGGATGCGTCCGTATGAAGCAGCGCGCCTTGCTTTCGGCAGATTGCCGAGATTTCATTTAACGGCTGCAGCGTCCCCGTTTCGTTGTTCGCGTGCATGATCGTAACGAACAGGGTATCCTCGTTGATCTCGCGCTCCAGCGCCGCCATATCCACAGTGCCTTGGCGATCAACAGACACATAGCGGACGTCAAATCCTATGCTTTCCAGATAACGACAAGGCATCAGTACCGCTGGATGCTCGATCACAGATGTGACGATACGCCTTTTTCTATTCAGCTTCAGAAAAGCAACGCCCTTGATAGCCATGTTGTCAGATTCACTTCCGCCACTGGTAAACACAATTTCACTGGGCGAACAACCAACCAACGACGCTACCTGCCCACGAGCCCTATCGACATCTGCTTTTGCCTCCCGACCCAGTGCGTGGCCGCTGGAAGGGTTGCCGAAATGACCGGAGAGATAGGGTATCATAGCCGCGGCAACCTCCGGGGCTATTGGTGTGGTTGCGTTATAATCAAGATAGATCATTCTTCCATCCATCCACTTCCAATGAAATTTGTAATCTCCACATGTTGATCGCTTGCATTTTACCATGTTGATGTTATAATAGTCAATAGAATCCTTGAATAGATGAGGCTCAGTTTTCATGAAAGAAATGTCACGGGAGTACAAGGATCAGGCATACCAAATGCTGGCCAAGGTAGGGAAGGCTGTTTCCAGTCCAAAAAGACTGGAGATTCTTGATATTTTGACGCAGGGTTCAAAAACGGTGGATGCCATTGCAAAGGAAGCAGACATGTCTATCGCCAACACCTCTCAGCATCTGCAGACGTTGCTGGAGGCAAGACTGGTGGTTTATAAAAAGCAGGGGCTATATTCGAACTATCAATTGGCGGACAGAACGGTTGCAGATTTCAATCGTTCTCTTCAAAGCCTTGCGGAGGAACGCTTGTCGGAGATTAAGAATTTTCGGGAAGCGTTATACCGGGATAGAGACAATATGGAAAAGATCGGAATGGACGAGTTGCTCACACGGTTGAAACGGGATGACGTAACGCTGATCGACGTAAGGCCAAGGGACGAGTATGAGGTCTTGCACATTCCCGGTGCGAACTCCATCCCTCTGGGCGAATTAGAAAAGCACCTAGCGGCATTGCCGCCAAGCAAGGAGATCGTCGCATATTGCAGGGGAAAGTACTGCATGCTGTCAGTAGAAGCAGTGGAGCTTCTACGTAAAAACGGTTTCCGCGCGATCCGTATGGAGGAAAGTGTGCAGGAATGGTATGCAAAAGAAGCTGTAACTGTCGCTTCCACCACACCTGCGTAACTATGTCGGAATAAGCATTGCTGATTCCATCAATCGATAAGAGATATCTTATCGGTAGGTGGTTATTGTTATATCATGAAATCCTAGTGTTTATCGGGTATGCTCACGGTTACATGTTATCATTGTATTAATTTCAGGTTGATGCAAAAGGCGATTTAAGAAGACGACTGGACTCAAACACCCTGTTCATTTCGGCACGAGCACAGAGGAATCGTTGAAAGATAAGGGATCGTCAAATTGGCACCCCTTTTTGGCTCATATTTGACGATTATTATCCTGCAGGTTTTAGTAGTCAATATAAGGGTTACGTCTCGGATGTCCAGTAGGTTTCAATTCCGATTGATCAAGCAATGAGGCTATGTTATACAAATCTATACCAGACCTCATTGCGGCAGGTCTTCTTGACGTGTTATCATATTGGCAATGGATTATTATATTGCATGACTATTGTGTCACCACAGATCAACCCGGGTATATATGACAGGGTTCCATTTATGGCATTACGATATTAGGAATGGAATTCAGCAGGAAGTAACATTGTGGTTTTCTTGGAGGTAAAACGATATGCAGCTTAAACCGATTGATATGACACAATCCGTACATACGCTTTGTACACAATACCCGGATCTGATTCCAGTCATGGAAGAACTGGGTTTTAGTGATATCACCAAACCAGGCATGCTGGCAACCGCGGGTAGATGGATGACAATACCCAAAGGCGCTGCGTTGAAGAAACTGGAGTTGGATACCATCAAACAGAAGCTTGCCGAACGTGGCTTCACAGTCAAAGAATAGGAGGGAGTAACAATGAGTCAGGAAATCAATAACCGTGAATATCGTAAAGAGGTATTGAAAAATCTGTTGCGGAAACTGCATTCCGGTCAAACCGTAGACGATGTAAAGCAGGAATTTGAGCAGGCGTTCTCCGGAGTGGCCGCTTCGGAAATCTCGGAAGCTGAGCAGACATTGATAGCCGAAGGCATGCCTGTACATGAAATACAGCGTCTGTGCGATGTTCACTCCGCTGTTTTCAAGGGCAACATTGAAGAAATCCACGCCCCGGTCGATTCCTCACAGATACCGGGGCACCCCGCCCATACGCTAAAATCGGAGAACCGTGCTATTGAACAATTGATAGCCGAACGCGTATGCCCGGCATTGAAAGCGTTTGTGCAAGAAAATGGCACTACAGAGGCGTTGATCAATGCGATTGAAGAACTACAGTCAATTGATACGCATTACCTGCGCAAGGAAAACCTCTTTTTCCCGTATCTGGAGCAGTACGGAATCACCGCGCCGCCCAAGGTGATGTGGGGCGTCGATGATGAAATCCGCCTGTTGCTCAAAGAAACCGCCTCTATGGCCAAGGCCGGGGATAAGGATATCGAGGCGAAATTGAACGAAGCGTTGACCCGCATTGAAGAAATGGTTTTCAAGGAAGAAAACATACTCCTGCCCATGATGCTGGATACGCTGCAGTTGGCGGAATGGCAGAAGATTGCGCAGGAGAGCGCCGAGCTGGGATTTTGCCTGATTACAAACCCGCCCGCATGGCAGCCGGAGGCCGCCGAGAGCATGGACACATCGCCGGTTATGCCGGGAGACCGTTCCATCTCGTTTCCAACTGGGTTTTTGTTCCCGAACGAGCTGACACATATGCTCAATTCGCTCCCGATCGATATCACCTTTGTAGGCAAAGATGATACGGTACGGTACTTCTCGCAGGGTACAGAGCGGATATTTCCCCGTACCAAGGCAATCATTGGGCGCAAAGTAACCAACTGCCATCCGCCTGCCAGCGTACATATTGTGGAAGGGATCGTCGCGGACCTGAAATCAGGGAAGAAGGACCACGAGGACTTCTGGATCAAAATGGGCGACAACTTCGTTTATATCCGATACTTTGCGGTCAGGGATGAACAGGGAGAATATCTGGGCGTTGTGGAAGTGACACAGAACATTGCGCCCATACAACAAATCACCGGAGAAAAACGACTGGTAACAGAGTAGAAGGAGCCCAAACACATGAGAGATAAGATTTTAAAGAATATCAGCCTGGAAGAAGCCCTGGAGCTGAAAGAGCTCGTTTCCTATCAGGATGGGCAGATCGTCAGCCGGACGCTGGTGCAGAACGCCGGGGTAAGCATTACACTGTTTGCGTTCGATACCGGAGAGGAGATCAGCGCCCACGAATCCAAAGGCGATGCGCTGGTGACCATACTGGACGGCAGCGGCGTCATTACCATCGACAATAAAGAACATGCGCTTACCGTCGGGCAAAGCATTGTGATGCCTGCCGGGATACCGCACGCCGTGAAAGCCGCCTCGCCGTTTAAGATGCTGCTGGTGGTGGTATTCCCATCCCGATAGGTTGGCACAGCAATAGAAAACAGGAGTAAAGCCATACTCCTGTTTTTTTTGGCTTGTGGATTGCATGAAGTAAGACATCTCGTTCTTCACACAACCATATCCTATCACTTTTCAGTATTTCGGGCACTTTTTTGATAACGAATTGCCTAAACCGGGCAAGCCGCTGAACAGCTATTGCATTGGGGTCAAAGGGGTTTTGTTATCTCAGCTTTCCGATTCTCTCCATTCACCTCTCTTTCCAGAGACGGACAAACTTTTCACACTTTTTGCAACCAATACATAGCTCGGTATCTACCATTTTGGGAAAAAAACACAGCTCGGCCAAAGGCTTTCTACAGTATACCAAATGGACTGATGAAGTTACAATCTCACTCGATAATCTCTATAGAATTCGCATCAAAGGTGATCAATCCTTGGTTTCTCATCTTTGCAAGCTCTCTGGACAATGATGTGCGCTGAACGCCGATTTTCTCGGCCAGTGCTTTTTTTGACATCGAGATCTTGATTCTGTTTGAATTTTGCTGTTTCCGTTCGTACTCCAGAAAACTGGTTATGCTTTCGCGTATGGTTCTGTTGACATAGTGCTTGATCCTGTCTCCAAGGATTGTTGCATGGTCGGAAATGAGCGATAAGAAGCTTATCAGAAAAGCCTGATTGTCAGAAAACAGTGCAAACAATCGATCCTTCTTAATTTTGAGAATTGTTGTTGGCAGCATCGCTGTGATGGTCATCGGATAATGTGGATTTTTTGAAAACAGCAAATTCCCACCCAGTATATCGTCACTGATGAATTCGGCGATTACCATCAGATTTCCGGATTCGTCGATTCGCTGTACGACTACTTTGCCACTCAGAATGATTTCCAGATTGGAACAGATCTCCCCATCAAAATGGACAACGCTGTTCTTTCCATAGGTAGCTGCAAAAAAGCTTCCGTCTGACAAGCAATGAGCGATCTCATCACGAGATAAGGATTGCATCAATGTGCTTTGGATAGCGTTTTCAAGAACATTGTTCAGAGAATCGCCCCCCTGGAGTTACCTTGGTAACTACCTAGGGCTAATTATATCACTATCATGAAGATGAATCAAATAGGGAGGGCACGCATGGATATATTTACGATTGTTTTCTATGTTATCGCGGTTATACTCACGGTCATCTCGTTGGTAAGGGACAAGAAAAAGACATTTGCTGCCATGAAGAAATCGAAAGGCATGATGGGCAATATGCTCAGTGATATTGTTGCCATCATATTCATGATCGGTCTTGTGCTCACATTTATACCGCCTGAGACGATCAAATCGGTCTTGGGATCGGCTAACACACTGATGTCCACAGTAATTGCGGCGCTTGTTGGAAGTATAACCCTCATCCCTGCTTTCGTTGCGTTTCCGTTGGTTGGTTCGTTGGTCGATGTTGGCGCCAGCATTATTCCGGCAGTTGCGTTTTTAACGACTTTGACCATGGTCGGCGTGGTTACGTTTCCGCTTGAAAAGAAGGAGTTCGGGACTAAATTCACGCTTGTCAGAAACGGATTGAGCTTTGGTTTCGCTATTATGATCGCATTGACAATGGGGGTGTTCCAATGAAAATCGGTACTGTTTTAAAGAAGAATAAACTGCTATTGTTGATGGCTCTGATGTATCTGGCAGTCCTTATCCTGTTGCCGGATAAAGCGGCGAAATCCATCAGTAACAGTGTATACTACCTTGTTGAGATGATGCAGGTGCTGCCGGTCATATTCCTGTTGACAGTGGTCATTGAGGCAATGATTCCCAAAGAACTGATCATGCGTGGGTTTGGCGAAAAATCAGGGCTTCGGGGAAACCTCCTCGCACTGTTATTGGGCAGTATATCTGCGGGTCCGATCTATGCCGCGTTTCCAATCAGCAAGGCGCTATTGGGGAAAGGTGCAAGCATACCGAATATCGTCATTATCCTCAGCACATGGGCAGTCATCAAACTTCCTATGTTGGCTAATGAAGCGAAGTTTCTGGGGATCAATTTCATGATCCTCAGATGGGTTCTTACCGTGATTGCAATATTCCTAATGGCCTACATTACTGGTGTTTTGGTTAAAAAGAAAGATATGCCGGCACAGCAGGAAAAATCGCAACTGCTGGAAATCCGTGAGGACTATTGCATCGGGTGTGGTCTATGTGTGAGGTTGTTGCCGGAATACTACCTGATGAAAGACAACAAAGCGATCGTGATCAAAATGCCCGAAGGGCCTGAAACAATGCAAGCGATACTTGCCTCTGTGGAGAAATGCCCATCCAAGGCAATCATCATCAACAAACAGGAGGAGAAATCATGAAGCATTTTGCGTCGATCGTGCGTATCCTGTTTCTGGCATTATTCTTGATGCTTTTGTTCACCGGAAACGTTATGCTTTGGCTGATGCTGTTTGTTATCAGCCTTTTCGCGGCCTTGCTATTTGGGCGGATTTACTGTGGGTATGCTTGCCCAATGAACACCTTGATGCTTCCCGTGGAATGGTTATCGAAAAAGCTCAAGATACAAACAAAAAGCACGCCCAAGTGGTTGAAAAACGGCTATTTTACATGGATAGCGCTGGTTGTCAGCATTGCTGTGATGCTTCTATCTAAAAGACTATTTCACATGGATCTCCCCGTTCTGCCATTTTGGTTAACAGTATCCGTGATAGTAACGCTTCGGTATCGGCCGGCTGTTTTTCACAATCTGATTTGTCCTTTTGGCGCGCTGCAAAGAACCTTTGGCCGCTTCTCAAGAGTATCAAAAAGCGTTGACCACAAGGCATGCATTGGCTGTAAACTGTGTGAGAAAGTGTGTCCCTCCGATGCAATCAAGGTTTTGGATGGCAAGAATAAAGCTGTGATTAACAGGACGCTCTGCCACCAATGTACGAATTGCCAGGAGGTTTGTCCCAAAGCAGCGATTCATTACAAAAAAATCGGAGCATAAAGTGTTGTTTTCACAACACGATTACAGTTGAACCGCTTGCTAAAGTGGTATCAATCAATATACAGAAAGAGGAACACGATTATGATAGAACAGACATTCGTGCTTTCCAGAGGAAATGATAAGGCCGTGGAGAAAATCATCTTTGACGAAAACATTCACTATCTTCACATGGTTTTTAATACAAACGAAGGACTACCCGAACATTTTTCTAACTCGAATGTTTATATGACCGTTGTCAGGGGGCGGCTATTTATTGGCCTGAATGATCAATGCTATCATGTTTATGAAGCTGGTACATTGCTGAAGATTCCTTTTCAAACCAAAATGAATGTAACAAATTTGCATCCAGAGACCTTAGAACTGATTGTTGTCAAGGCACCCGCACCAAAGAGATGAAAAGGTCAATAGACTATTTAGCATTGAATGTACTCCTTGATCGTCACGGCTTGAGTTTCGACTGGTAGCATTTACAAAACTATGCCAAGGTGTTTTATAGAGGTCCTTCAGTACACTGTATGTCTACGTACCATGCTGTGTCAGGGCTCTTGACTTCACTCGCAAGTTCACCTCCTTCGTCCAGTTGGATGTACCTCTTCGACGAAACGGGTACAAAAAATAGTTCATGCAAAATAGCGAGTTTGGATTTCGATTACCGTTAATTGGGGTACGATAACATTGCAGTACTTTTCCAAATCTATATTCGCTATCTGGCACAGAAAAAAGAAATGGAAACGGAGTTTGCTTTGTATATACTATGATGAGGGATGCATTGCTGATATAAAGAAAACCTCCATGCTGTATGATCGTACCACAGCATGGAGGAGAATAGTACGTAAAGATATAAAGTAAGCTCAATGATCATCCCCTAAGACTGCAGCCAACGCGGCTCTGTACTTAACAACAAGGGTGCGCAGCGCTACGTTCTCGGCTTCGAGTTGAGCAATCTTCTGTTCCAGGCTTTTATCCTTTTCCAGAAGGGCACGCGCATCCAGCGTCTCCTTGATCTTCGTGGTACGGCGACTTTTCGACTTTGCAGTTTCAGGCTGCTGGGCATCTGCTTCTGTGCGCCATTTATAAAGTGTTTGGATCGAGATGTTAAGGGCTTCGGCTGTTTTAGTCACGCCTATGTCATGAATGCTTTTCAGGGCTTCGCTTTTTTGCTCGCTGGTATATTTCATATGTAGTATCCCCTTTCAGCTTTCTTATTAATTGAATTATATTAGCATATTCGAGTATCGTCAATGGATTGATTTATTGAGCTAGATTGCGGCGCATGATGCGGGTGATGCCACCTCGATTCGTGAACGGAAAATTCGCGATTCGGCAGAGAAGATACGTGACAGTATATGGACTTTGTGCTATAATCATCCAGAAATAACAAGTGATAATTCCTTAATATCCTTGCTTTGTGCGCTCAAATTTCACACAAACATTCGCTTGTATCGTTTATGTTTAATATCATGTAAAGATACTCTTGTACCGGGTAAATTAGCGATGGTTTTATTTCTATCAGACTCATACGCTTTCCGTCTTGATACAGATAATTCCTTCAATCTGCAACGTTTCAAATAGCTTTTGCGGAACGCCGCCCTTGCTCCACCGGTTCATGCGGACATACATTGCATGTCAGTTACCATAGGTCTTCGGCAATGCTCACCATTAGCAATCGTTCCCCGTGACATACATGATCGCCTTACAAGTTGCCGGTTGCTCGTACTCACGTTCCCACGCTGACGGGGCAGGTTGGCGCGATTCGCTCAAGATGCTCCTTTGTTATAGATGATGTACGAATATTTCGGCCGGTGAAATGACTGCTATGGAATGCCCATCACCGCCAGTGTACTGCTGACCGAGAACAAAGAAATAATTTATGAGTGCGTCTCCATCATTCCTACAAATTTGGAAGCTATACTGAAATCGAATCTAAGGGATAAGGAGAATGACGTATGGCTATGAAAACGCTTCATCTGCGCATTGGCGGCATGAGTTGCGCGCATTGCGAAAGCACTATCCAAAAGGGTCTGCGCGATCTGCCGGGGGTGCAGAAGGCAACCGTGAGCTTCGGCAAGGGCACGGCGGATGTTACGTTCGATGGCGCTGTCACCTCGCGGGAAGCGATGGAGGCGACTGTCGTGCGGCTTGGCTATTCGGTGGATGGCGAACAGCAAAGCACGGGCGCGAATACCCTGCGTGCGGCGGGACTGCTGTTGGTGATAGCGGCTCTGTTTGTAACGCTGCAAGCGACGGGCGCGCTCAACTATCTGGTGCCAAGCCAGCTTGCGCAGGCGGGCATGGGCTACGGCATGCTGTTCGTAATCGGCCTGATTACCTCGGTACATTGCGTCGCCATGTGCGGGGGCATCAACCTGTCGCAGTGCGTTACGGCAGGGAAAACAGGCGGAAGCAAAACCGCTGCGCTCAAGCCATCGTTTCTGTACAACCTCGGGCGCGTGATCTCCTATACGGTCGTTGGCTTCATCGTTGGCGCGCTTGGCTCTGTCATCACGTTTTCGCCTGCGACACAGGGTGTGCTCAAGCTGATCGCGGGCGTATTCATGGTCGTGATGGGCGTAAACATGCTCGGTATTTTTCCCTGGCTGCGCAAGCTGAACCCCAGAATGCCGAAGTTTATTGCGGACAGGGTAAACGCTGAAAAATGGAAGAGCAACAGCCCGCTGGTGGTGGGCTTACTCAATGGTTTGATGCCCTGCGGGCCATTGCAGGCAATGCAGATTTATGCGCTTTCTACCGGTAACCCGTTTGCGGGTGCTTTGTCGATGCTGCTGTTCAGCCTTGGTACCGTGCCGCTGATGTTTGGGCTGGGCGCGCTGAGCTCGGTGCTAAGCCGTAAGTTTACCCATCGTATGCTCACAGCAGGAGCTGTACTTGTGGCAGTGCTTGGACTCTCGATGCTTTCGCAGGGGTGGGTGCTGACCGGCGTAACGCTGCCCAAGGCGACCGCACAAAGCGAGGTCAGCACCGCAGGCAGCTATGCTACGGCTCAAAACGCATCCACCAAAGCACCAAATACAACAGGGAACGTGCAAGTGATCAATTCTACGCTTGAGGGTGGACGCTACCCCGACATTGCTGTAAAGGCAGGCACGCCTGTGCAGTGGACGATCAATGCACCGGCAGGCAGCATCAATGGTTGCAACAACCGCATGTATATCCCTGAGTATAACATAGAACATAGCTTTACGCAGGGGGATAACCTAATTGAGTTTACCCCGACAAAAACCGGCACCTTCCCCTATAGCTGTTGGATGGGAATGATCCAAGCCAACATCACCGTGGTAGAAGCCGACCCGACAACGCAAGCGCCAGAGCCTGCGGTCGCTACGGTATCGGAGGCAGATACAGCCGGAAACGTACAGATTATCAGTTCTTCGCTCGCGGGTGGCCGCTACCCTGATATTACGGTGCAGGCGGGCACGCCCGTACAGTGGACAATCAACGCACCGGCAGGCAGCATCAACGGCTGCAACAACCGCATGTACATCCCCGAATATAACATTGACCACACTTTTACTCAGGGGGATAACCTGATCGAGTTTACTCCGACAGAAACGGGCACCTTCCCCTATAGCTGTTGGATGGGCATGATCCGCGCCAACATCACCGTAGTGAAAGCCGGCTCGGCGACACCTGCGGCGGATACCAACGCATCCAGTGCCGGTGCACTTGACAGCGCGATTGATACAAGCCCAAAACCCGCCGGATATATCATCCCCACCGATAATGTGGCCGTTGCCGAGCAGACAATCGATAAGGATGGCAACCCGCTCCAACGCGTTCAGATTACCCTCACAGACAAAGGCTTCAACCCTGCTGTAGTGGTGGTGCAGAGCGGCACGGATGTGGAGTGGACCATCCGCAATGAATGCACGGACGCAACCGAGCTTTGGGTACCCGATTACTATGCCCAGCTTGCGATGAATGTTGGCGAAAACCGTTTTTACCTTACCCCAACCGGTGATTTCGCATTTTCCAATGCCGACAGCACGTTCTTTGGCTATGTGAAAGTTGTGGAGGATGTAGGCAGCATTGACATGAACAGCATTAAAACGGAGGCGGCGCAGTACCAGACGCTTGCCTATCCAGTGAGCTACTTTACCAATACCGCGGGCGGTTCCTGCTGCCAGTAACCCTGGCGTGGAGTTGTAGCGTGACGGCGCTGCCAACAAATCAAGGGTAAACGTGCAGGGCACAAAACAAACCTGTGGCGGTCAATCCTCCACAGGTTTGTTTTCTAAAACGATTTGTCTGTTACATCGCGGCGTTTCGGCTTACGGTCATGGAGCAGCCGACATCCTTGCCCTCCTGCTTCAGATAATCCGCACCCCAATCATACATGCCAAATAACAGGGGGCGAATGCTTCGGCCCAGATCGGTCAGCGCATACTCGACCTTCGGGGGAACAACGGGATACACGGTACGAGTTAGAAGCCTGCTATTCTCAAGCTCCCGCAATTGCTGGGTCAGCATTTTGGGCGTGGCCTGCGGTATCAGCTTACGAAGCTCACCAAAGCGCAGCGTGGTATCCAACAGGTGCCACAAAATGAGCGCCTTGTATTTGCCGCCGATCATCTCCAGCGTTGCGTCCACAGGGCAATTAGCCCCCGAACAGTTGCAGTTCATGGCATCTTCCTCCAATGCTATCAATAAGCAACCAATAGTCATCTGTAATTGTATGGCTGAATATCACCATACAAGCGTACTATAGCACAGGAATGAACATCGGTCAATAGATGGAATTTGCAGGGACAGGGCAACCGACTGTCTGTGGGACAGCGGAGGCGAAACGAACCTTCGGTGGCTTCGAACCCGGTTTGTGAGGAGCAAGGATGGGGAAAAGTACAGGCACAAGCTTGCGTTTAGCTAATACTCTGCAAGGGTATATAGGTGTCAAGCATGTATGAGACGGGCAAAGGGAAGCAATATATAGTATCCTTTTTGATATTATACCACAATAAAGTGCATACTTGCATATTACGGTATTTGTTCTAGAATAATAGTGGAGCGAGGGAAACCCCTGCAACTGCAAACGGCGGACGCTCCCAAAGCTTGAAAGGAGCTAACAGCATTGGATAAACAGATTTTGGACGTACGTGGCATGACCTGTGCCGCCTGCGCGCAAAGAATTGAGAAAACGGTGGGCAAGCTGCCCGGCGTGGCGCAGGCCAACGTGAACCTTGCCAGTGAAAAGCTGTTTGTGGAATACAACCCCGAAACAGTTGCGCTGAGCGATATCAAGAAGGCCGTGGACAAAATCGGCTACGAGGTGGTGGAAAAGAGCGATGCGCAAAACGTAACCATCCCCATCGGCGGCATGACGTGTGCGGCCTGTGCCCAGCGTATCGAAAAAGCGGTGCGCAAGCTGGACGGCGTGGAAAGCGTAAACGTGAACCTTGCCACCGAGAAAGCGACCATTGCCTACCATCCGCAGCGCGTTCGCTTGTCAGCCATTCGCGAGATGATTGAAAAGATCGGCTATCAGGCGCTGACGGTTACCAAAGAAAACGCTGCCGATGAGGATCGCGCCCGCAAGCAAAAACAGATTCGCACGCTGTGGACAAAGTTCATTGTAGCCGCAGCATTCTCGCTGCCGCTATTGTACATTGCCATGGCCCCGATGATCAAGGGCGTGGCGCTGCCCTTCCCCACAGGCCTCCAGCCGATGAACTTCCCGCTGATCTACGCGCTGGTGGAACTGCTGATGGTGCTGCCGGTGATCGGCGTTGGCTATCGGTTCTATACTGTTGGTTTTAAGGCGCTCTGGCAGCGTAGTCCCAACATGGATTCCCTGATAGCCATCGGCACCACCGCCGCGTTTGGCTACAGTCTGTACAACTTATTCCAGATTGCAGCGGGGCATTTTGCGGCGGTGGACTCGCTCTACTTTGAAACAGCGGGCGTGATCATCACGCTGATTCTGCTGGGCAAATCCCTAGAAGCCGTTTCCAAGGGACGTACGAGCGAGGCAATTAAAAAGCTGATGGGGCTTGCGCCTAAAACGGCCATTGTACTGCAAAACGGCGAAGAGAAAGAAATCCCCATTGATGAAGTTGAAATTGGCGACATCGTGATTGTGAAGCCCGGTGCGAGCATCCCTGTGGATGGCATAGTGATCGAAGGACATACGGCCATTGACGAATCCATGCTGACAGGCGAAAGCATGCCGGTGGATAAAATGCCGGGCGACATGGTATATACCGCCTCGCTCAATACGACGGGAACGGTGCGTTTCCGCGCCGAGAAGGTCGGTAGCGATACCGCGCTAGCACAGATCATCAAGCTCGTGGAGGATGCGCAGGGTTCCAAAGCCCCCATCGCACAGTTGGCGGATATCGTATCCGGCTACTTTGTGCCGGTGGTGGTCGCCATTGCGTTAATTGCAGGGGTTGCGTGGTTCTTTGGCACGGGCGGCGACCTCAAGTTCGCGCTGACCATATTCATCTCCGTGCTGGTAATCGCCTGCCCCTGCGCGCTTGGCCTCGCAACGCCGACCGCGATTATGGTAGGCACTGGCAAAGGCGCGGAAAACGGCATACTCATCAAGGGTGGCGAAGCGCTGGAGACGACCCATAAGATTAATACCATTGTATTTGACAAAACCGGCACCATTACCGAAGGCAAACCGACCGTGACCGACGTGCTCCCGACGGGTACGCTGGATGCGGATGCGCTGCTCCGGCTGGCCGCCTCCGCTGAAAAAGCCTCCGAACACCCGCTCGGACAGGCGATTGTGAACGGTGCGCAGGCAAAAGGTCTGGCACTGCTGGCGGTAGATGGTTTCCAATCTATTACCGGACAGGGCATTGAAGCGACTATCGGCGGGCAGCGGGTACTCGCGGGCAATCGCAAGCTGATGGAAGAACAGAACATTTCTCTTGCGGCAGGTGAAGCCGCTTCCGATCGGTTGGCAGGCGAAGGAAAGACCCCCATGTACGTGGCTGTGGATGGCAAGCTGTCCGGCATTGTCGCCGTGGCAGACGTGGTGAAGGCCAGCAGCCGCGCAGCCATTGAAAGCCTGCACGCGCTGGGCATTGAAGTGGCGATGATCACCGGCGACAACCGCAAAACCGCCGATGCTATCGCCCGGCAGGTGGGCATCGACCGAGTGCTGGCCGAGGTGTTACCGCAGGATAAGGCCAATGAGGTGAAAAAGCTGCAAGCCGAGGGCCGCAAGGTTGCTATGGTTGGCGACGGCATCAACGACGCTCCGGCGCTTGCGCAGGCGGATGTTGGCATCGCGATTGGTTCCGGCACCGACGTGGCCATGGAAAGTGCGGATATCGTGCTCATGCGCTCTGATTTGCGCGATGTGCCCACAGCTATTGAACTTAGCAAACGCACCATCCGTAACATCAAGCAGAACCTGTTTTGGGCGTTCGGGTACAACGTGATCGGCATCCCGATTGCGGCGGGTGTATTGCACCTGTTTGGCGGCCCACTGCTCAACCCGATCTTCGCGGCGGCGGCAATGTCGCTCAGCTCCGTGTCGGTGTTGACCAACGCCCTGCGGTTAAAACGTTTCAAAGCAAACACACACGAAGGGAAGGTAAATTGAGTATGAACAAGAACACAAAGCTCGCATTGGTGGCAGGCGCCGTCATTGTTGTGGTTGCATTGCTGATGGTTGTTTTCCAAACTGTTGGCGGCAACCTAGATGTTGTTGGCAAGCAATCCGTCACATCCTTTGATGCGGTACTCCAAGCGATACCCGCTCAGGTTACGGCGGATGACACGAACGGCGGCTGGTCGCTTCTGGCGCCGGGTGGCACCGTGCGTTTCATCTGGAGCAAGGATTACGCTAAAAGCCCTTTGCACGATGTGATGCTTGAACTGGACGCACAACCATTTGTCGACGCTGGTCTGGATGCCAGCAAGTTACCCGTCAATTATGCTACCTTCGACGGGATGCTGATGGTAGGCACTAAGCTTGGCAATGCCGAATTCCAATACAGCGGGGTTGTTACCCCCCTTGCCTCGTATGAGCAGATGGTAAACAACTACCGTGCCTCCATCAATTACCACACGGCGCTGGATCACTATGGCGTAATGCTGGGCAATGGCAACATGTTTGAATGGGCGAAGGACCTGACCAAGAACACCGTAACCGGCACAGATCAGGATAAAGACATCGTGTTTGTACTCAATCCGGAGCCGTTGATCGCCGCAGGGGTTGACCCTGCCAAGGTTGTGGGCTGGGTGTACACGCAGGTATCCGTGGAGGAAAATGGAAAGACGATTCAGGTTTACAAATTCCTGAAACCGCTTAACATCATTTAAGTCAGGTATATTCAGGGTAAAGGACGGCAATCGCCGTTCATTTACCCGCTGTCGAAAGAAAGGATGAATCAGGATGGCAACAACCGTATTGCATGTGGAAGGCATGTCCTGTGAGCATTGCGTAAAGGCGGTCACCAAGGCTGTAACTGCGCTGGGTGGTGTGAGCGGCGTGCAGGTGGATTTGCAGGGCAAAACTGTGACCGTGGAGCATGACCCGGCGGGCACTACCCTTGCACAGATGAAGGAAGCCATTGAGGATCAGGGCTACGATGTGGTAGCCTGAGCGAACCCAACTCGGGAACCGCGCACGCGCACGGTTCCCGAGTTGGCGTTTTTTGGAGCGGGAATGGGAGGTGAACGCATGCTGCAACCAAGCCGGAACGTGCTGGTGGTGGATGACGAGCCAAGGATATTGGAAGTGGTGTCCGCGTTACTCGTGAGCAAAGGATTTACGGTGTATTCGGCTGTAAACGGCCGCCGCGCGTTAGAGTTGTTCGAGGCGGAAGCCATTTCGCTGGTCATATTGGATTTGATGCTCCCAGACATTTCGGGCGAGGAAGTATGCCTTGCCATCCGAAAAAAATCACGTGTACCGATCATCATGCTCACAGCCAAGGCGGAGGAGAACGATCTGCTCAAGGGCTTGAACATCGGCGCGGACGACTATATCGTGAAGCCATTCAGCCTGCGAGAGCTGTATGCCCGCATTGAGGCCGTACTGCGCCGCTCTGGGGATGATCTGCTGCCGCTTACCCTATGCAACACCTTTCGAAACGGCGACCTCACCGTGGATTTTGAGCAGAACACCGTAAAAAAGAAAGGCATCGCCGTGCCCTTCACTCCCAGTGAAATGAAGCTGTTGGCGGCGCTGATGAAGTACCCCGGCAGGGTGTTTTCCCGAAATGAGTTGATTGACCTTGCCATGGGCAGCGAGTTTGAGGGCTTTGACCGCGCGATTGACAGCCACATTAAAAACATCCGCCAGAAGATAGAAGATGGCCCCAAAGCCCCGGTGTATATAATAACTGTGCATGGGCTGGGGTATAAGTTTGGGGGAGAGTAGCGTGTTTAGGAGCCTGCGCTCGCAGCTTTCGCTGAGCATACTGGCGCTGCTGCTGGTGATGATCGTGTTGATGAGCTTGTTTGCGAACCTGTTTATCAACCGCGAGTTTGAATACTATGTGCAGCGGCAGGAGGAGGCGCGCAGCGAGGCAATCGTGAGCGACCTGACCTCGCAGTACAACGGCATGACCCGCTCGTGGGATGCTGACTTTTTGCATACCATCGGCATGTATTCCCTGTACGGCGGCTACATCCTCAAGGTGTATAACGCGGATGGCGATATCCTGTGGGATGCGGAAAACCATGACATGACCCTGTGTGGGCAGATCATGGACGAAATCACCTACCGGATGGAAAAGGCGAAGAAAGCCGGAAGCTTTCAATCGCACGCGTATGACATTGCGCAAGGGCAAACGAAGGTCGGCAGCGTTGCCATCAGCTATTACGCGCCGTTTTTCTTCAACGAGAACGACCATCAGTTTATCGACGCGCTCAACACTGTGTTTATTGTGATCGGCGCAGTGGCAGGCGTGCTGGCGGTGGTGCTGGGCGGATTGCTTGCGCGGCGCATCGCGCGGCCTGTTGCCAAAACCGCCGAGGCGGCCAAGCAGGTCGCACGCGGGGAATACGGCATTCGCGTGGCAAGCGAAACCAATACACGGGAGCTGAACGATCTCATCACATCCATCAACCACTTGGCTGGGGCGCTGGGCGAACAGGAAAATCTGCGCAAGCGCCTGACTACCGATGTAGCGCACGAACTGCGCACGCCGCTGACCGCCGTAACGCTGTATCTGGAGGCGATGATTGAGGGGCTTTGGGAAGTGACGCCGGAGCGCCTCAAGGGTTGCCATGAGGAGTTGACACGGCTGGGCAACCTCGTGGCGGATATCCAGCAGCTGGCGAACGTCGAAGGGGACAACCTGCAACTGCACAAGGCAGCGGTCGATCTGCTGGACATTGCCGAAGCCGTAGGCGGGAACCTGTCCGCACAGGCGAAGGGCAAAGGGCAAACTCTCACGGTAACGGGCGAACACGCCGTGGTGGACGCGGATCGTGAACGCATGCGGCAGGTGCTGATCAACCTCGTATCCAACGCTATCAAATACACGCCGCAGGGCGGACATATCCGTATCGAAACAGAGCTGAGCGATGGGTATGGCATTGTCTGTGTGAAGGATGATGGCATTGGCATCGCGGAGGCGGAGCTGCCGCTCATCTTTGCGCGTTTTTATCGGACGGATCAATCCCGCGACCGCCGCACGGGCGGCACAGGCATCGGGCTGACTATCGCCAAGTCCATTGTAATTGCGCATGGCGGCACGATCAATGTGGAGAGCAAGCCCGGCGAAGGTAGTTGCTTTTCAGTATCAATCCCCAAAGGTGGATCAAGTACAACAGAGGACTTGCTGACAAAGAGCATATTTTCGCAAATTGGACAAACCGGAAAATTCGAAGATATTGCGAAACAAGGATTTGATATTAGAGCCTGTTCGCACAATAATGACATCGACAATCATAGCTAGTCAGGATTCCACACCACATGAAATTTTGATTTTGTCAGCAAGTCCAATAGAGGACCTACTCTGAAACATCTATTGTCAGCAAAAAAAGGAATGTTTACAATACTTTGACATCTTTATCTTTACAACCATAAGTAATAATCGAAGTACAACTACAACACCCATAATAATAAGGAGTTCATAGTAAAATCACGTTGAACAGTTAAACGGAAAATCCACAGAAATTTCCCATGTGGTAGAATGAAGTCGCTACACAACCAAACTGTCAAAAGAGAACAATCACTTTGGACCGTATTGATTGCATAACAGTAGTGCCGGAACGTCTGCGAGGACAGCATCTTCAAAGTGAGGAAATGAAAGGCAGTGTACATATGAAGAAATATTCATTGATAAAGACTTTTACGCTTTTTAGTATGATTGCTTTTATTTCAATGAGCATTGTACTTTCCTTTATTTAAACGGGCATATAAGTAATGATAAACTAGCAAATATCACTGTATTGGGAAATGCTGATAAGTATTTTCTCTCTTGTCCAACGTCATCGCAAAATATCCATTTTCTCGATCATCGCTGGATGCCATAGATACTTTGATTTTAGCGCGGTGATGATGTCATCCGCATCAGTATTTCGACCAAATTCCACGAGCTTTTTGATATTGCCGCAGATCTTTTTATACAGACTCGGTTATTGGACTTTTACGCTAGTCTGCGAGTCTCCTCAAGGCACAAGTTGACCTGCACCCGTAAAAGTAGACCAAGGAAAAGCTGAGCGGATGTCGAAGTAATTACAATGCCTACTGTCCGCACAACGCACAAACATACCTTCCGCCAGTTATGAATACCGGTAGTCATGAGGCTCATGGCCTTTTTTCGACCTCGGTTTTCTCCATTTTAACCGGATCACTTTATAGGGAACACCACAAAAGGGTCCTCTAAACTTATTTGAACAACAGTCAGGGCATACCAACCCTATAGTGAAGAGATAACGCCCTATGGCAAGGAATCTGAAAGGAGCCACGATAATGGCAAAAACAACAAGCAAGCTTCCAAAATCAATTTGCGTGATGATTGGCGATGTCAGTCAAGATTTTTCCGCAGAACTGATGAAGGGCATTCTTGACGCAGCGAATCGGGAAGGCGTGCAGATAACTTACCTAATGGGAATGCCAAGGCATGCGGAACCTATTGAGCAAGCCAGTACAGGGAATATCGTCTATCACCACAATAGCGTCTATGATTATGCCAATCTTTATGGAGCAGATGCCTACATTCTTTCATGTGGATCTCTTGCCGGGTATGAGAATGAGAATAAGTTCCTGGAATTCCTCAAGAATTTCGCAACACGCCCCTATGTTATCCTGCAGGATACGATTGATGTGAGTATCCCCGGAAAATCTTGTATCACGATTGATAATTATAACAGTTACTGTCAATGCATTGAGCATTTGATTGTGGTTCACGGCTATCGTAAAATTGCTTTTCTAGCAGGTATGGAAGGCCATCCTGATGCCACGGAACGATTACGGGCATATAACGATACGATGGGAAAGTATGACTTGCCAGTAGCCGAGACCATGATCGCATATGGCGATTTCTCAGAGTTTTCTGACGATCAAGCTGCTCAACTTATCGACAGTAATCTAGGGCTTGAAGCCATTGCATGTTGTAATGATGAGATGGCCAAGGGTTGCTATAGAGAGTGCGCAAAGCGAGGGTTGAAAGTCGGTAAAGATCTAGCCATCACTGGATTTGACAATTTCTCTACGAGTCGTTCACTCATGCCACCTCTCACAACCATCTCACAAAATACCTATCGGATGGGCGAGCTTGCGATTGAGCAAGCAATTGCGCTGATTGATGGGGTGCAGGTCGATCCGATCAAGTTGAAGACGAAATTTCATATTCGACGCTCTTGTGGTTGTTATCCTGATACAGTACGCAGACTTTTTTTGGATGATGAGAGCAAAGTCACAGACGTCGAAACGGCGATTGGAAATATAGCAATAGATTTGGTAAACGCCTATTCAATGAGCGAGCGCGAACGAAGCAAAGTTCTTGTTGGTGAATTGACAAACCATATTATAGCCTTGCTTAGCAGCGGCTCTACACAAACGGGTGAGAAATTTAGGCTTATCGAATGGCTGCAATCTTTTGTGGAAGAATATGCCAGTTCCGTTTTCTTACTCGCCAAGCGTTTTAATGACTATATGATACAAATACCAGAGGAGATTTTGGACATCCCTTCGATGCGAAACCTATATATGATGATATGCTTTATACAAGGATTTTTATATTCCTATAAAGCAAACTTGACGGAGAAGAATCTTGATGATTTTCGTTCGCAGTCTTGGTTTATTCCGGAACTCATTCGTGACCTGGTGAATGGCGATTTTGAGGACGAGAATGTGTTCCTCAATGTAGTAAATAGGCTTCATAGCATAGACCTGAATAGCATCTATATCTGTCTTCTTCCAGAACCACGGCCTCTTAGTATGTCTGGTTCTCAGAATATGCCTAGCAAGGTGCTGCTTGCTGCTTACCATAGCAATAAGGTTGCTCGTGCTTTTTCCTTGCCTCATATGCCGCTTATCAATACAGAACAGACGCTGAAAAGTCTGCCTGATCTTCAAAGCTCAACGCATTTGATGAGCTTCAGCATTTTCTCGGGCGATGTACAGTACGGAATTCTTATGTGTGAAGTAGATACGAGCAAATGTGCACTATTACATGTTATTGGTTTACAACTCGGCATATTGACCAACTCTTTAGATCTCAGGCGGAAAGAAAGAATCATCGGAAGCGAACTGGAGAATATTCGGGAAAGAAACGAGATACTAAATTTCTTGTATGAGTACGACCCGTTATGCAATATACTCAACCGCCGTGGTTTCATTGAACGTGCCATCCGATTGAACCGTGACAATATTGGACAGCCAGCAATTTGTGTGTTTATGGATCTTGATCACTTGAAAGAAATCAATGATACCTTCGGCCATTCGGAAGGCGATGCCGCGATAATAGCAGTAAGTGACCTTCTTAAGAAAACAGTACGCAGTGGAGACTTGATAGCGCGTATTGGCGGTGATGAGTTTGTCGGCATGTTTATTATGGACACACCAAGGTTTGACAGCATTTTTAAAGCAAGACTCAAACAAGCTTTTGACGAATACAACAATACTTCTGGACATCCGTATTATGTCGAAGCCGCAATCGGTATAACATGCTTTACCTGCGACCACAGGTTGGAGATTGGAAAGATCGTCAATGATGCGGATCAATACCTGTATGAAGACAAGAAGCATAAACGGGCGAGCGCATCAAGGCATCAAGCGCTGTAAATGATTGTTGGAGTATTCATACACGATTCTCCGTTTCAGAGTGCACCCACCCCCGATTGTATCAACAATATAAGCATTTTCCATAAAAGGACGTCAATCTCGATACGAGGTTGGCGGCCTTTTTGTATGGGCGGAAAGGGTTGAATTGTATTGGTTTTTGTGATTCGGAGCGTTGAGAATGTGGCTGTGAAGCTAGTTTTCGAAGTATGACAACGCCCTGATATTACCATGTGATATCCACTCTTACACAAAAGCTCGGGTGGGTGCAATTTTTTGCACCCACCTCAGTGGCTGAACTGAACCCTAAAAGCTGGACAGATTCTGCCCGAAGCATGACAATTCGCCATTATGACACTTTATGTTGAATAGCAAATACATAATAACTGCGGCTTTTTGGCAGAAAACAAGTATAGCAAACAAGCGTTCCAATGCCGGCGCTTACTGTGAAGCAATATCTTGTGGCACTGGTAGCGTATGTATTTCAACATTTGTTGGTTAATCTGCTCTTGCTGTTTCTACATATTCCGCAAATACTATAGAAATGTGATGAACTACTAATTTTTGGCGGGGCGTTCCGTGATAAAGGTTATCCTACTCCTAATGATTTACTGCGCTCCTCCATAGCAATGTCGTGCAGCAAGCGCAGATCTCTACCCGAAAGTTCTATTGCTTTCTGGCAATCCCATTGTCAACAGCTCCAATATGCCACCTCAGCGCTTGCCAATGTAAAAATGTATGATATACTAACAATATGAATAATGTAAAATACAAGCTGTAATAATGCAGAGTTGCTGCATTCACTTGATTTTCCGGTTATCTTTCAGAAAGATAGGTGCCTTTTATGTCTCGAAGAAATCGCTCAAATGGTCAAAGAGAACACGGACTAACGGCCATAGATATTTTTAAAGAGAAGAGATATGTCATTATTGTTTTAGCAATAATTATTACGTTGATAGGCGGACTTTTTTTGCACTTCCAATGGCGCAGGTATCAAGTTTCGGCCGCATCAGAAGCAATCAATCTTGCACAATCTGTCGAAGCGCTGCTGCATACCGAGCATATCATGGAACTATCAGGAAGCCTGGATGACTTGGACAAAACTGACTACAATTCTACAAAAAGCAGCTTGATGCGCCTGAGTGAGATATCAAATGCCATTCGCTTCGCTTATATATATGGAGAGAAAGACGGTCAAATTACTTTTCTAGTGGATTCAGAACCACCGGATTCTGAAGACTATTCGCCACCCGGACAAATATATGTTGAAGCGACCGATTCGACATGGAAACCACTCCTCACAGGTGAAATGGTATTGACTGAGCCGGAAACAGACCGATGGGGTACCTGGATTAGCGTACTTGTACCGATAAAAGATTCAATACACGGTGTGAGTTTTGCTGTTTTTGGGATTGATTATGATGCAGCTGCATGGTATGCTAAAGTCTGGGCACGGATGATATCCGATTTCATCATTATCGCTATCTTCCTATTGCTTAGCGCTACCATTCTACATATCTGGATACATCACCAGATGTATAAAAACCTGAGTCAAAAACTCGAGTTGGATGAAGCACTTTATCATAGTATTTTCGAGCAGGCACCAATTGGTATCGCTGTTGTTAATAACAACATCATCGCTTCACAGTTACAGATGGGGGACGTCAGCATAAACCCTATGTTCACTAAGATTCTGCAAAGATCCAATCAAGAATTGCAAAACATAGCTTGGAGCGATATTACACACCCGGATGACCTGCAGTCTGATATGGTTCAATTTAACCGGTTCCAAAAAGGCGAGATCAGCGGTTATGTAATGGAGAAACGTTATATACGCCCAAACGGATCTATCATATGGACGAATATGAAGATTTCTCCTTTGGTTGGTATACCCTTTCAAAATACGATGCACCTGTGCTTGCTGGAAGATATATCTGCCCGCAAAGAAGCAGAGGCGTCACTAAAAGAAAGCGAGCGTAGCAAGTCTGTTCTTGTGTCCAATCTACCCGGTTTGGCGTACAGGTGTGACTACGACGATAACTGGACCATGCGTTTTGTTTCAGACGGCTGTTTTGAATTGACCGGTTATTCTGCGAACATGCTGATCAAGAACAGAGATATATCTTTCAACGATATCATTGCGCCTGAATATCACGAAAAATTACAGAATGAATGGGCACAAGTTCTCCCTAAGAAGCTGCCGCTTAAATCGGAGTATGAGATCGTTACAGCAGATGGTTGTCGCAAGTGGGTTTTGGAAATGGGCGAAGGCGTGTACAACGAGCAAGGCGAGGTTGAAGCGCTTGAAGGTATCATACTGGACATAACAGATCGTAAAAAATCTGAAGAAGAAATTCAGAAAATGCTCAGGCGTACACAGTCTATGATCAATAATCACCAAGCTATCATGCTTCTAATTGAGCCAATGTCTGGACGGATTATCGAAGCCAACAAAGCGGCCACTGAATTCTATGGATACTCAAATGAAGAACTGCTCCAAATGAACATCCAGGATATCAACATGATGGATTCTGAGCAAATCTATATGATGCGCCTGAAGGTGCTGGAACAAGGGCAGAAGTATTTCACGTTTCCGCATCGCTTAAAAAGCGGTGAAACCAGAATTGTGGATGTCTATAGCAGCCCTATCGATTACGATGACCGGAAGGTTTTGTTTTCCATCATATTCGATGTAACTGAAAGAGCAGAAATCGCGAAACAAAACGAGTATTTGGCGTATCATGATTACCTAACCGGTTTGTATAACAGAAGACACTATGAAGAGGAATTCCAACGGCAAGTTGAAAGGAATGACTTTCCTATTGGTATATTTTTAGGAGATGTCGACGGTTTCAAGGTTTATAACGACACATACGGGCATTCCGAAGGCGACAAAGTATTACGCAAAATCGCAGAAAACTTACGAACCTTGGTTGGTCATGATGGCACCCTCGCACGTGTTGGTGGTGATGAATTCTCCATTATAGTATCCGGTAAGCATAAGCTTGAAATGCAAAGGTACCTGGATAAGCTAAATCACGAATACGATAATGCCCCCAATGATTCAACGATGGATGAACAGCCTACTATATCCTGGGGATATGCGCTTCAAAGAAAAAAAGACGATACGCTGGACAGCCTTGAAGAAGAGGCAGAAGCCTTTATGTACAATCGTAAGTTTTATAGTCATCACAGCTTAAGAAGCAAAACAGTCAATACGATTATGGAAACATTGTTTACCAAAAGTGAAAGGGAGAAGAATCATTCCGAGCGCGTTGGGCTGCTTTCTGAAGCAATTGCCAAACACATGCATTTATCGAATGAAGCAATCGACAAAATCCGTGTAGCGGGATTTCTTCATGATATCGGGAAAATAGGTATCGACGAAGCTATTCTGAACAAACCGGGCAAGTTAGACGCAAACGAGTGGGAGATCATGAAACTGCATCCGGCAAAGAGTGCTGGCATTCTCAATAAAACGCATGAATATCAGGAGATCTCGGATATCGTCCTTTCACATCATGAAAGATATGATGGACATGGGTACCCGGGCAAGCTTCAGGCTGAGGCCATCCCGTTAGCAGCCAGAATCATTGCCGTTGCAGATACCTATGATGCGATCACTAACGATAGACCGTATAAGAAAGCCTTGAATAGAAGTGCGGCAATAACGGAACTGAAAAAAATCGCCGGAACGCAGCTGGATCCTGAGATTGTATCCATTTTCATTGATAACGTTCTTGGTGAGTCTGAAGAGGATATCTTATAGGAGCTGTATCCTGCGCGCGCGCGTTATATTGATGCCAGAGGCGGAAGGTGTCAAAGCGAGATCATAAGGTCGCGTCTAGAATTTTCACTCATTTATTTGAACCTAAACTCAAAGCAGTAGCCGTCATATTGCATTCTTAAATTTCGTTCGAACAATTGTAGGATAGTATTTATGCACGTAATACAAATCGTATTTATTCCGAGTCTTTATCTGCTTATCTGTAAGAGTCGTCTGGCCGTAAGAATTGAGAATATATACCAAGGAATCAGCGAGGCAAGCGAGAATACCAGTCCAATTGTTCCGGCCGTTGACGGAATCATCATGAGCACTCCGGAGATAAGCCCGATTACTGCTGTTGTTCTTTTGAAGATCACGCTTTTCAGCATTACACAGGATATCAAAACCAGTGTTATGCCATTTAGAATATAGTAAATCAGAAAGGCCGTTCCCTGCCAACCGGAAAGAAGTGCTTGTCCAGCAGCCAACAGCATGAATTGCTGTGTTTCAGTGCTGGCTGCATAATATTGATTGCTGATGCCGAGTAGCTCAAATGATTTGTTTGATGCAAGGTAAGTGGCTATCCCCAGAAGCCCCAGCAAGAGCGCTACTGTCATCACGCTTTCATTTTTCGCCCTGAGCGCGATGTACAATCCCAGATACATCACCGCTACAAGGATATTGCTCACTATGTAAAGCATGTCCTGATGAATAAGTCCTAGCAGCCAATTATTATGAAATAGCGAAAACCAGCTTTCGATTGATACAGGAATTGGAGTGACGACGAACACAAGGATTTGAACAGGAATGATAACAAGCATGGCTATGGCTGCAAACCCAGCTATTCTATATAGGGATTTCCATTTGGTCTCAGCTTGGATCTGCTCCATGGCTTTGATCTCCTCGCACAAATCGATTTATCCGTCTACTTCTTGATGCTTCTGAATAATTTGATATTGAAGTATGCCGCAAAAGCAGCCAGGAGAACGAACATTCCGACCTTAATGATGAGAACCATGATGGGCACCTCGATGCCGGCTATCATTTGGAAAGCTGTCTGAATTGGAAGCATAACGCCGATGATTACACATAAGGAAAGAATAATCGACAGAATAACAATACCGAGCCCATTCTTCTTTTTCAAAAGAATCAGGCATATAAACATCACAGGGCTTAAGATTCCCATATCAAGCACGTAAGTTATTTCTGTTGTATAAACTTCTATTAATGGGAGGGTGGTTCCGGAAATGATGGTTGGAATGATATCGGGCAGCCATGCTATAATTAGAGAAAAGCCAGACAATAATAAGAAAGTGCGGATTCCCTTCGACGGAAGTTGCCAATTCAGTGCGTTTTGTAGAGCATTTGTATCTATTCCTATGATCAATGTAACCAACGAAAAAAGCGAGCAGGAAAATAGAGCGATATATAGCAGATGATAGGCATTATAGACAATTCCGAATGCAATACTCGTTGCGTAGTAAAGTACCACCGCATTAATTGCAATTAGGGCTAGTTTTGATATCAATGTTCTGTTCCGGATATCAATCACCAGCGCCAATATCATTAAGGGAACCACCAAAAAAAGCATAGTGAAATCGCTGCCGATAAATATGGGCGCTTTAAAATAGGAATCGTGCGTATAGATTCCGTTACCAAACAACCTAACTTCATTTCCGTATTGATTTATGACAGAATAGCTATGGTCGGTGTTAAAAGAAAGCAGTCCGGTTATTGTGATGAATATCAATAGCAAAATCGTAAAAATCCCGAGAACATCAATTCCGTGAAGTCTTTTCATTGTGTGGGCCTTCCTTTGGGATCGTATTTAGTTATAAAATCTTACGCAAATTGCATTGCAATTTTGCACAACATCCAATCACAGAATAACATATAACTCGACAATTTGCCAGTTGCTTGCACGTTAAAAAATACCAAACAATAAATGCGACAATTTTACAAGAATATGACCTGCTCCCCGAAAAAGATAGTCCATCTTTGAAGAGAAAAACAGACTATTGACCTGTCCTTGGAAAAGGCAGTCCAAAAGTTAAGAGAGAAGTAGACCGCCAAAAGAAGCAAGTGACGGGTTAAAAACGAAGAAGAACCGGTACACTGAAGAACAGATCGCCTACGCGCTCAAGCAGGCAGAACTAGGCACCACAGTACCGGAATTCTGCCGCAAGTTGGGGATCGCTGAGTAGACCTTCTACTGCTGGCGCCGCAAATACACGGGGATGTCGATACTGCTGAGTCGATAAGGCAGTTATCTATACCCACAAAACATTTGATACCTAATAGCAAAGGATATACGCTATTAGTTTCAAACTATTCCTGCTAATGTTAAACGATTCAATCGTGGGTGTGCATCGCATCATTTTGTGGTAGATTTGCCACGACGTATACCACCTATTGATAAAGAGTACTTTATCGGTAGGTGGTTTTTGCTATATGCGGAAAGCTTTGTGTGGTAAGGGTTTCAGGTTATTAGCGTCTTTTTAGAAAGGGTAATTATTGATAAGAAACAAAGCGCTTTTTGCACGAAATGCAGAGTTGATGGCATGCGCCTCGGAGAATCGTTTGATTTTTGGTTAGGGTGTGCATTTCGCTTAGGGGTGTGCATTGGGTTGTCGGATTATCGCTATCCCAATAGTATCAACGGTTTCGTGAATTATACGAGTGTGTTTTCGCTTGAAAATCGAGTTCAATTCTTTGAATCAAATAGTGGGTTAATAATCTCTAGATAAATTCGCACGATCGAAGCACTCCGCTGAAGAATTTCTGTCTCAGGACACCAACAGGTACATCATTCCCATCCAAGTATCATAGTGGCGTGGACGATATCCGCTCCGGCTGCTGGTTCGATCGTCGCAGTGTTCATTCTTCTCTGCCCCCAATTTGCCTGAAACCTCCGCTTCCATCAATTGAGCACAAAGCCATTCCAGCATGCTGAGCATCGGATCTGCTTCTCCCATACACCGCAGCAGCAATTCTGTGAGATTTGTGGTATCGTTTCTCTTGGCCATTGGGGTGCTCCTCCTTTGTGAATGCCTGAACATCATTCATTCTAGCGGAGTACCAATGGCTTTGCCATTTATTTATGAAATTGCGAACATGATTATACTCGACCGCCGCGGCGGCATGCCTCCGAGATGTTTCCCAGTGTCTCTGCCATCTCCAGCACGCTCAACCGCTGCCGGGCCACCTTTACTGTGGCGTCCTTTTACACGATTCTTCCTGCCATAACTATTTCCTCCAACATCAGTGTATTGTATCTTCCAGATGTTAGACAAGACTGCTAGTCGTACAATTAAGCATTTAGTAAGGACTCACTCCGTGCTATAATATTCTTGTAAAACTTTTCTAATTCAACATCATCAAATACTCGACCATAAAAAACATCTTCACAAAGAGCACGCAGTTCTTCATAATTCTTGGGAGGAATCTTTTGATTAAAAGATTCCAATACACTAAGAATTTCAGACTTTAAGCTATCTCTGGATAAATCTCGGTATTCAGCATCGAATTCATCAGTTAACAATTCCAGCGTCTTCGAATACGCCCATAATAGTTCTCCTATCTTATCAATCCCTTCATAACCAGTTGCGATTGGAATAAGTACTTTATATTTAACATCAAAGCATTCCAGCATTTGAGTGGTTATTTCTATTGGAAAAGGTGGTGTCAATTTTTCGGCTAGCGCTCCATCGTTAGCATCGATCACCTTCTTAAAATCTGTTAAAAGTATTTTGGGCAAATTTAGGCCTGATGGTAAAATATCCCCTCGACTATTTCTTAATACTACAATCAAATAGTCAAATGCTGTGTCGGCAAAAGGTATACAGTCTATCAATAACCTTGTCAAGGCATCGCTTGATGTCAAATCAAGGTCGTGCACAATTACCGGATAATAACTAAGAATTCCTTTACGATAATATCTTTCTGGGAAAATTACAAGATATTCCGCTGCTAAAGCCCTTAGGGCATATTGTGCCTTCTTTACAATTTCTATATAGTTTGCTTTATACCAAATATTGATTTGATATTTGCTAAAGTACTTACTTGGTTGATGTTCCTGATAATATAAACATGCTCTTAAGAGATTTTCCAGCCCCTGCTTTTCCAACACGCATAATTCTGAATGGTTCTTCTGGAGAAGCCCTTGCTCATTGCAAAAATCTGCAAAAAATGCGTGCATACTATCTAATGCACCTTGTGCAGTTCTAAGGTTTATTACCGCTAATCTTTCTTTGTCAGTATCTCTTATGAGAAAACCCACAAATTGATTGCAGAAATTTTGTATACTTTGAAAATAATCGCTCTTAACTTTGCTAAAACCCTCCGGAATTTTCGGCTTTTCCACAAAAGGTCTATCTTCGTTAGGATATCTAAACTCACTGTTTAATCTTTTTTCAACCTCGCTTCTGAGGTTATCGATATCCGTAGTAAGATCGCCAAGTTGCTTTCCTTCGAGCAACCTACATATACAAGCTGAACTTTTATTAAAAAGTGTGACTATATTCCTCCGGATAGCAAACCAATATTCTAACCATTCAATAATAGTATCGCACTCATAGCTACTCATGATGGTTTTACTCCACAGAGAAGCAAAGTCCTCATGAAACATAATGACGATATTCCTAATAGGCATAGTTTTATGTGCATCATCATGAGATATGTATCTGGAAAGACCCTCTAATGTCGGTTTTATGGCATCAGCACAGTATTGCTCAAATATTGGTAGTGCTTTACAAATGAGTTTCAATCTGGATACACTTTCATCATTTCCTCTTTTTATATCGCTTAACAAGAGTATATACTCAACATGAATCGCTTTCTTGTCATTACTAGCGTAAAGTTTCAGAGATTTAGTGGCAGCTTTTAGATATATCAGAATGGCCGATAGGTTTTCTTCAACAAAATGCATATATACTACTTTATTCCCGCAAAAACATGTATACATGATCAAGGCTATGATATCCACTGAATATTTTTCTTTTTTATCCCAAACTCTCTGGAGGGTGATGCTATTTGAGAGATTAAAGTCTGGGTCAATGTTGTAAAGCCAATATGCAATAGTAGAATATGAGGCGACATCACTGGTAACCTTAAAAAGCTCAATACCATTTAGTTTGTTATATAACGCTTTGCAGAAATAATAAATATCCGTTTCAGCTAAAGTAAGTTTTGGAATCGTATCTCTAAGACTACACAGGTAGTCTATATTTGAGTTGCCTGGAAGAGTATTTTTCATCTTATCCAAAGTATCTAGCGTTAGGTCAAATTCTTCAAATCTTGTGAACGGATTTAATTCGGTGGCTACAAGAAAAAGTCCTCCGTGTGCGTTTGCATCGTCAAAGGCCTCTCTGTTTTGATGAAAGTACTGCATTACGCTTCCAGAAAATAGCCCCTGCAAGGCTAATACATAATGCAACAAATCAGTGCTGTTCCACAGTGCGGCTGTTATATCAAAATAGAAATTTTCTTTACGTGAAATTATATCAGGCAGTTTGGAAAATAGCTTTGGTAAATAGAGTAAATCCGTTATCAGAGCCACTTGAATTGCCGTGTCGTTTATTTCCGAGAATTCATGCAGCCTATCAATGACATGTTGGGAACGAACAGGATGTAACCCCTCAATATATTTTTCCGTTGTATTTACACGGATGAGAAATTCATTTTCAATACTTTTTAAGACTTCACCATAATTACTAGAAGAAGTTTCTGATAAACTAGCAATTAGTTTTTTTACCGAAAGTTTTATGCCGCAGACATCAGCAAAACATACCTTACGAAGAATTTCACATTTGATTTTCCCCGTGTCTGACTTGCTTATTTCTGTAATTTGATGTGCGATTCTTTCAGATAACATCTCACCGTGCGTAAGTAAGTATATGTATTCAATTAGCAGCTTCTTTTCAGCTACTATTGCCCAAGCTGTACGCCAGTCCGACATAGTCGAATGAAGTTTATTAGCTTTTTTAAGCACCCCAAAAATTTCTTGTGCTTCTATTTCTTTCAGAGACAGTTTGATTGTTTGTACAGCTCTCACATTGCTCAGATCACCGCCATATCTATACCAATCGTCTTCTCTCGTTGTAAGAAGGAGCTTGTAGTGATAGGATACCTCCTCCTGTAGAAGCTGAGCTAGTCTGTTCCATTCACTCAATTGCGAATCCAGATTGTCAATAAGAATAAGCGGCTTTTCGCCCAGCTTTACTCTTGATTTGAAGTATTGTACGATGTTGCCAAGTTCTTTGGAATCGTTACACCATAAAAGTTGATAAACAGTATATTCTTTCTGTAGATCATAGGAGACTTGAAGCGCCAATGTTGTCTTGCCTTGTCCGCTTGGCGATTTAATGACTGTGATTCTATTGTCTTGGATTGCATCTTTAATTTCTCGTTCCAATTGCAAACGCCTTACAGGCAATTGCAGGGCAATATCTTGAGGGGTGGCTTTTTTCCCTTCAAGATAGCTTAAGTCCGGATCAATTTGCGCCGTATGGAAATCGAGCCTTTTTATCCAACTGTGTGCCGGGTTCTGAGGCCCTTTACTAATATCATCTTTGACGGTTTGAATTAGACCATCAAGCTCACGCTTGTCTATGCCCGCTCTTTGTTCCATTTTTTCTAGACAACGTATTTTAATGCTGTTAGCAAAAATTGAAATATTATCTGTTGTGATATCATAAGCCTTTATTAATTCAATTTCAATGTCATTAACCAAATCGTTTTTCTCTCTCTTTTCAAAAGAAAGCTTGGCAATAAAATCTTGGAATATGAAGTTTTTCCAATTCCAACTAGAGTTTTCTGACCTTATTTGCTCGATAAGCCCAGACCAATGTAAAGTTGTCTTATCGTCTAAATCATTAGAAAATAGCTTGCTCAAATTTCCTATAGCTACAAGAAAATCATAAACCAACTTAGAGTTACGAGTGTTATCCAGCAAGTACGCCTCAAGGAAGTTCTTTAAAACGTCCTTCAAAAAACTGGCATCCTGTTTTTTGGTAGAATACTTTAACTGTATATGCGTAATGTTCTGTGCTGCATCTTTATATTCTATTTGGTCAATATCTTCAATTCCCTCCAGATTAAAAACAGTGCCAGTATCTAACTTAGAGAGAATCAGATAGCAAGAATATAAAAACTGATATGTAAATCCTCTAAGCGCAATTTGCCCGCCATCACGAGAGGTTTCCAATTCTTGAATTGTGGCCTTGGGGGGTATCGTTTTTATCTTGTGGTTTTGCTGGGATTTTTTCTTCTTACCCATCCAATCCACCTGCTTTCATTATCCATATATTCTGTCTCTAGAAAACATCTTACTGAGTGATTCACGGTATAGCCACAGACAGTTAAGTAAAGCAACATAGCACAACCACAAGATTGCTTTCCCTCCATCTATTCCCATAATAGCACGATGGCATTGTAATGTCACGCTTTGCGACTATATGATTTGCTAGGCAATATTATATAAAAGCCAGTATCAACTCTGCTAATCACGTTACGAACCATTTATATACTTTTTTCATTCATTATTTCCTATCTGGTGACAGTGAAATGATAAAACATAATGCAAAGGCTTATATTGTTTTACTTCACAAGTACGAAATATGCC